>Ga0209802_1000759_pt1 | contig 24825 bp, 30 predicted proteins | sample GraSoiAngelo_129_FD_185886 | JGI IMG/M metagenome (GOLD analysis project Ga0209802, IMG submission 185886) | Grasslands soil microbial communities from the Angelo Coastal Reserve, California, USA - 14_0927_12_40cm (SPAdes) (version 2) | ecosystem: Environmental > Terrestrial > Soil > Grasslands ... | reverse complement strand
CAGGGAAAGCAATTATCGAAAGGATGAGAATGATGACCCCCCACATAGTGTGACTTTGAGGCTTCTGATAGAGCATCACAGATCCTAGGATAACTATCAGTCCAAAAATTACCCCTACGATACCAAAAATTGCCCCTATACCACCGAATAAGAAAGAGAAACCAACTGCAAGAGCGACTCCACCCAGAAGTATGAATATCCCACCGATCAACGACAGAACGAATGCGGCCGTGGGTTTGTCCGACAAATCCAGTCCCGCTGAAACTCAAGCCAGAGAATATTTAACGCATTCGATACGGTGCAGTTTGGACGATTTTCGTTGGATATCTGGGAATTCCTCCATTAACATGCTATCTGACACCGGGTTAGTGTGGTTTGGGTGGTTCAACGCTGACTTGAGCCGGAGAGGATGCTCCGTGGAATCTTGGAAATAATTGAGGTCCCTAAACTGACGGGTGTGCTACTGAGACTTGGAACGGAGGTTCCTTGATTCGCGTTCTAGCGATCAATACAGCCGACCCGATGGTTGCTGCGGCAATTATTCCTAGAATCCCGTACATCCATGGTACCCGGCTGACCGACTTGGTGGTGGATTTTGATTGCGCCAGATTATTGGATGATTGCCCAGCTCCCGTTGTTGTACCGCTCGTCCCTGGATTGTACCCGCTCCCCGAGCCTGAGTTTGATCCGGAGTTAGAACCCCGTCTTGGGCTCGTGCCAGGTCCTTGACCGTTCCCGGTACCTGTTCCTGAGCCGCTACCAGAACTTGATTCGGTGGGTGATTCAGAACCACTTGTCGGTGTTAGTCGCTGGCTTAGGTCGAGAGTTGTGCTGGTGAGCTTTAGGGAGGCCCGAACGTCGATCCCGAATTGCCTCATTACGGGTATAGGAGTAGCAGGACAAACAGTCAGGGCTGGAGCGGTAGTCGCTGAAGGGCTGCAGGGTGCTGGCGGGATGAATGTTTCCTCGCCGAATCCAAGGTGGATGTCAGCGCTTGCGGAGAGTAGAAGATCGCTGGTCTGATCATAGTTGAAAGTAGGCGCGAATCCGAAGTTGTTGGTGATCGGAATCGTGGAAGCCATTGTCGTCATTGGGTCTGGAGGCAGAGGAGATCCGATCCTAGGAAACGCTAAAGTCCACGCAGACCGAGTTCCAATGCTGCCACCAAGATCGAGACTCGTCGAGCCAGTCACACTGGTTGGAAAAACTAGAACTGACACAGTGTCGTTTACTTTGAGCGGTCCGTTGACCCACCACATTGTGTGAGGGGGTTGACGCATCATCGTGACGTCTAAGCCCGGCATGGTCGAACCCCAGCTAGCACCTGTTGGCATGGTGGCGCCTATGTTTGTCTGGGCCATCCGTAGAGCCTGGTCCATTTCTGGCTCGATGAACGGCAGCATAGTGGCTATTCGGGTTGCTAGATCGATGGATTCTTGAAGTTCCCGGTATGATGCGTGGCTGGAGTAATGGTTTCGCCACTCGATGTTGTTATGTCCCGAGTGACGTTAAGAGTGGCTGTGGTGGAGTTCAGATCAGTGACGATCCAGCCCAAGGTCCCGTTGATGTTGAGGCTCGGCGAGATCATTGCGATCATTGGGCAGACAATTCCGGCGCTGAGGGTCGAACTCAGAACAGGTGCACAAGACTGAAGGAGTGAGACAGAAACGGATAGATTGTAACTGGTCTGACTACCCGTGTGAAGGGCAGGCGCTGCATTCACGGGGACAGCAATCAGCAGAAGAAGCGTCAAGGCTCCCGGGAAGAGGCTAGTTAACCGCATAAAGATCTGGTGTCAGCACCTTAGACCCTATCTCATAAAAAGGGTTAACGGTGTTCTCGGATTTGATCGTCAATACTCCTTAGGAAATGCGTAGACGAAAAAAGGGAGTTCTCGATAGTCCGCCTAACTAGGCGTAGCTCGGGAGGTCCGAGCCGTTCGTGTACGTTAGGTTACTTCTTACTCCAAAGGCCTACGACGTTGCCGTGCGGATCTCCGATAGTGCCCCAGTAGCCCATTCCGCCACCGATGGCCTTCCTCTTCTTCAATATCCGTCCGCCTAGACTCTTTGCTTTCTGTTGTGTTGCCGGTATAGTGTCAACGTTGACGTAGAATGTGGTTGAGCCCGGCTTGACCTTCTTGCCGAGCATGAAGCCGCCTCCGACACCGTTCTTAGAGGTCTTGAACATTGAATAGCCGTCGCCAGCCATTTCGAATTTCCAGCCGAAGAGTCTCGAGTAGAACTTCTTGGTCGCCATGAGGTCCTTAGATATCATTTCTATGTGGCCGATTTCTTTTCCCATAGTAGCCCTATATTGCCAAATATTGAGTTTAAAAATCTACACCTTTCACCCGAAAAACACACTAGTTGATGTATACAACACTCAGGAGGCTGTTAGACGCTTCAGAAAGACCTGTTTGAACTTCCGATCGGCGTCTGTGCAGACCATTACCGGCCTTCCCACAAGTTCGTCAACAGGCAACCAGTCCCGCCTGTCAGCAACAGTCATTCCCAGCGTGTACTCTCCCCTAGTCTCGACCTGAACATGATAGCTTGAGAATTGGAAAAGTGATGGTTTGATCTTGACAGCGACCGCCATCGGATCGTGCAAAGCGAATCGGCCAAATGTCTTGATGTTATTTTTCAGGATTGAACCCGCGAAAGCGGCGACACGTCCCTTCCGATTTCTTAGTCGGACATAGTCGCTCTTCGTTAGCTGGACATTAGGATTGATGGTCACGTCGAGGCCTACTGCTTTGACTGGAACATCCGCCTCGAACACGATTTTCGCGGCTTCTGGGTCCGAGTAGATGTTGAACTCTGCTACTGGAGTCTCGTTTCCGTGTCCATATTTTGTGACAGAATAAGCGCCTCCCATTATCACAATCTCCTCAATCATCTTCTTCGCGTCCGGAAACTCTGTGAGGAGCGCCGCTATGTTGGTCAATGGTCCCGTGCAGATGATCGAGGTAGATTTTTGCATAGACGAGCCAAGAGTTTCCATGAAAGCGTCGAGCGCCGGTTTCTTTGCTCGACTAAGTTTCGGAAGCGGTAGGTTGGAGTCTCCTAGCCCGTCACTTCCGTGAAAGCTGGTGGCCCGAATCGGATCACGGAACAATGGGTTCCCTAATCCCTGCGCGACCCAGACATCTGACCTGTCGAGAAGTTCGATGACTCTCAATCCATTGATTGTCGCTTGTTCTACAGTTACGTTGCCTGAGACCGCAGTTATTCCAACAACTTCCAGCTCAGGAGATTTGAGGGCGAGGATGATGGCGAGGGCATCATCGATGCCTCCATCCATATCGATAATGACGCGTGAGGGTCTTCTCGACCCTGGACCCTTCCTAGAATAATTTCGCGATCTTCCTGGTGGGCAGTGTATCAGCTAGGTACCAGAACTTGAGGTATTGAAGACCGGTCCGATACTGCAGTTCAGTGAAAGAGTTCACTGCATCCTCGGCGATGATTGTTTCGTATCCTCTGAAGAAGGCGTCGGCAGTCGTGTGCCTAACACAACAATCAGTATGGAGACCCGAGATGATGAGAGTGTTGGGTCCCTTTCCATCGTGAGTTCGCTTGAGTTCTCGCTCCAGTTTCGTATTGAAGAAGCTACTGTAGGTTGTTTTGGGAATCTGAACATCTTTTTTCCGCGGTCTCAATTCGCCTATGACCTTGGCACCCTTTGATCCACGCATGGCGTGTTCCCCCCACCTCTCAATCTCGAAATCCTTTCTTGTATGGGAGTCGTTAGAATAGAGCACCGGGACACCCGCACTACGAGCAGAATCTATGAGCTCTCCGCTACGAGGAATCATGGGAACGGCCCTATCGCACTTGATCTTGCCATACACGAAGTCGTACAGCATGTCCACGACAAGAACGGCGTACCGTCTGTCATTGTTGTACACATGGGGTGCGACTGCAGTTTCTAGATTGTAGACGTTGATCTGTTCCGCTGGGCCTTGTCCGTGAATTCTAGCCAAGAAGCCATCCTAGCTCGCGGAGCCGGCAGGCATGATTTTAAGATGATTAGTAATCGTCTCAGTCGGCCAGGCGACTTAAACTTGGAGGGAAAGGCCGATGTTGTGATAGTTGGCGCAGGAATAGCAGGCTCAGCCCTGGCGTTAGAACTGCAGAAGAGAAACATCTCGACCCTTCTGTTAGATCGCAGGAAAGGGCTCGACTCGACTCCTCGAGGCATAACCTTCCAGCCCAACGGCCTGGAAGCGCTGGAGAAGATCGGAGTTCTCGACAGTGTTCAGCAGATGGGCTCGGCCGAGAGAATCCTCGAAGTGCGAGACTGGAACCAACAGGTTCTGTTAGAAGCCGACTACGGACTGCTTGACCATCCACAGAACTACATTATGACGGCCGACGCAGTGCAGGTGGAACATCTTCTCGGGTCCAAGGCTGAGAACTTGGGTGCTCAGACCATATGGAATACGCGGTTCCAGGAGATCATTTGGAAGGAAGGAGTTGCCCAGGGACTACGTTGCGACGTCGAGGGTGGGCCTTCTGAAATCCAAGCTTCGATAATCGTAGGGGCCGATGGGCCACAGTCCCGTGTTCGGGAGAAGATCGGAGCCACGACAAAGACGAAGAAATATTCGGATTCTTTCATGGTAGGCTTGATTGGCCCGGTTTCCGAGTTGAAAGATAGGGCGCGACAATACCAAGCACCGGGAAAGATGCTTGGAATAATGCCAGCTGGCCCAGGAGCCGCGTACATCTTTTACTGCGTTGGAACTCGCAGCTTTGAAGACTTGAAGAAGGAAGGACTGGGACGTTTCAAAGAAGAGGTCATTCAAGCTGCTCCTGAATTGACCGAAGGTTTTGGAGCGATGGAGGCATGGACAAGAATCGCGTATTTCACTCCCAGCTTCATCAAAGTCGACCCTTGGGTAGGAAATGGAGTGGCGCTGCTCGGCGATTCTGCTCATACGTTCCATCCTCATGCTGGACAAGGCGTGAATCTGTCTCTGCAAGACGCACTCGTATTGGCAGACGTAATAGCAGATGCCCTAAGCGCAGGGGATACTTCAGCGAAGAGACTGTCTCGATATCAGTCAAGTCGGAAAATGTTTGCTGATGCGATAGGACAGCACGCCCACTACACATCCACCTATGCGCTAAGCAATAACTGGCTCATCAAGCGACTCAATAGGAGGGCGCTGAAAAAGATGCAGAAGGATGAGAAACTCATGAAAAAAGCCCTCGAGATAACAGCCGGAGTCTTCACCAAGAAGCCAGGTCTAATCGAGCAAGCAAGGATGGGCGGAATCCTCCCCTAGGTTGCAGTGGGCACAGCGACAACGATTTCTTCCTCTGGCAACCTTACATCTTTGAAGACGGACCAGAAGTAACCGATCGACGTGAGATAGAGAGCCGTGCACAGGAAGAATGGTAGCGCAAGATATACGGTTCCACCAAGTCCCATGAAGTAGGCGCCGACTGATGTGCTGAGAGAGTTGGGTAGTCTCCAGAGTGATGCTGTCACCGCAGAAGCCTGTGATCGCTCTTCTGGAGGAACGAGACCCATTAGGAGAGACTGCTCTACCGGGTTCGACATCATCATCAAAGCACTTCTCACAACGTAGATCGAGGAAGCGGAGGCAAAGCTAGGAGAGAAGGGCAGCGAGAAAAGGAAAACTGTCGACGACCCTTGGGTCAAGACGATTGTCTTGACTGTCCCAAACCTGCGAGCTAACCTTGGAGCGGCCAGGTTTGCAAACCCCATCACTAGACTGTTTACCCCTCCGAGAATTGGTGCACTAACATCGTCTACAACTCCGAACTTCAAGAGCGCCCAGCCTGGAATAAGCGGAATAACCATTCCCGCTCCCAGAGCAATCAGAATTCCAGCAAGGGAGTACTGGGCAACAGTCTTGCGAGATCTCTTCGGAATAATCTGAAAGCCCCGATGGTCGGCCCCGGAGGATCTTGACTCAGAGACGGTTAGTGCGATCGCAGGCCCGAGCAGGCTAAGCAAGGCTACTCCAAGGAACAAATACCGGTGACCTGTCACAAGATCAATCGAATACCAATTCCTGAGCAATCCCAGAATGCTCGCGCTGAAACCGCCGACAGCTGCGCTGATCGTTGATATGAAGAAGGAGAGGCTGAAAGCACTGGTGCGCTTTGCGTCCGTCGCCTTGTCCGCAAGCATGGCCCCCCAGGATGACGCATACATTGCTTCGGAGAGTCCGGATAGAACCGCGGTTCCAACTAGTAGCGGCAGATTTGTCCCTACGAGGGCGAACAGGATGAGGGTGAAGCTTGCAATGACTCCGCCCAGGACTACGAACCGTTTCCTTCCATAGCGATCCGCCAATCCCCCGAAGAGAAGGGTGCTTGAGGCGCTGGTGATGCCGATGACTGTGAGAATTATTCCGCTTGTGGCGAAGCTCAGGCCTTCTAAAACAAGATAGATCTGGAGAGTTATCCAGAGGAGACCTGCAGCGGCCCAGTTGAAGAAGCTCGCATAGATTAGGAGATTTGCCTCTCGAGGAATGCCTCGGAACTCGTCGAGACCCGTAATGATACGCTGGAACAATAGACGAGCCTCGCTGGATTCTACAATGAGGCTATCGCGGCTTCCACAAAAGGATTAGTCAAGGCTGTCTTGACTAGGATAGGATCATACCTGCTGAGAAGACCTGAATCTCCCTCCTAGGGAAGGGCAAGAAAACAGGAAGTTGCTGGAGAAGCGAGGAGTGGTTAGCCGAAGAGTGACGATTTTCCCTTTACTAGGTCGACTATCCTTTCCAAGCTTGCTGTGACGAAGTAAGTTCCTATTGTGAAAATGTAGACCAGATGGAAGTTTGCTAGAATGCCGTTGTTCAGGTTGAGCCCGAGCCCAGGGTCGAGACTCAGAGCGAGAAGCATTAGGTATGCTACGGTGAACGATGTGGCGATTGCAGTTCGGACAGCTCCTTTTTTCACAAAGTCGTCTTTGCTCTCGCTTTTCCCGTGCAGGACCTGAATGGTAAGAAGGAATGCGAAGAGAGACATTGAACCGATGCCATATGCGGCAACGGAAGGACCGCCGCGTCCCAGGACTATGAGTGAGAACGAGATTATCGTTGCCGCCAATGTGCCCACTAGGGCGATAAGTAAGAGTAGTCCTGAATTGAGCGGGAACTTCTTCTGGCCGAATGACAAGCCTTGGATTCAGCCACGGCTACAGGCTGGCTTGAACGAGAACAGTTTGTTACTAATCTCTACCAACGGAGGTAAGCTGATCGTCCACACGGGCTATAGCTTGAGGAGCAGTTGTTAACGTGCAAAAGCCTTGGTCTCGAGTGTCTCCCAGGGAAAGTTGTGATGACGCCTATAGTACTCCACGAGTCCTCCTTCCCGCATCAGTCCTCTAAGGAACTCTGGAACCTTAAGCGCCGGATGTACACTGCCATCCTGGGTCTTAACAGACCAGTCTTGCAGATTGACCTCTATCTCATCAAATTGCTTCACATGTCTAGTGATTCCGGGAACTTCCAGCGCAGGGAGCCCTATTGCGAAGCAGTTACGATAGAAGATGCGCGCGAAACTTTCCGCGATCACCGCGGCCACGTTGGAATATTTGATAGCGACAGGCGCTTGTTCCCGGCTAGAGCCTCCCCCAAAATTTTTTCCGGCAACAAATAGATCCCCAGCCTTCACCTTCTTGTAGAACTCAGGGTCGAATCCGTACATGGCGTACTTGGCCATCTCCACGGGATCGTTGGTTCGGGCTTTGAACCGGAACGGGATGATAATGTCAGTGTTCACGTCGTCGGGCCAGACCCAGGTCCGGCCCTTCAGAAGGCTCGGGGTTGTCATAGGTATCTCCTAGGGTCTGCAATCTTACCTTCTATGGCCGAGGCTGCAGCTGTGGCAGGTGATGAGAGATAGATCTTGGAGGTTATCGCGCCCATCCGGCCTATGTAGTTGCGCGGCGAAGACGAAATGCAGACCTCGTTCTCCCCTAAGACGCCGAGGTGTGTTCCTACGCAAGCACCGCACGTAGCATTAGTGAAGACCGCTCCTGATTGCAGAAATATCTCCGCCAGTCCGCTCTTGATGATTTGTTCAAAAATACCCTTGGACGCTGGGGTGATTACGCATCTAGTTCCAGTTTTGACCTTGTGACCCTTCAATATCTTGGCTGCGACAGCAAGATCTTCGTATCGTCCGTTTGTGGATGATCCGATGAAAGCCTGATCGACCGGTGTGCCCTCTACCTCACGGACCTCCTTTACCTTATCGACATTTCCAGGCTCTGCAACTTCGGGAACGATCTTTCCAATGTCGATATCGTATTCGTCCTTGTAGCTAGCTTTGGACCCGGCATGAATCTCGTACATTGACTTGCGATTTACTGACCTGAAGTATTCCTGTGTTGATGTGTCTACTTCAAAGATAGAGAGTTTGCATCCGCACTCCATAGAATTGTTACTGATGCAAGCTCGTGAGGCTATGGAGAGATCTCTGATGGAGGGTCCCTTCCATTCTATGGACCGATAATTTCCTCCGTCTTCCCCCACTGTTCCAATGAAGTGTGAGACTATGTCCCGAGCAAAGACTCCCTTCTTGAACTGGCCGGTAAGGTTGACCTTGATCGATTCCGGGACCTTTACCCAGAGTTTGCCGGAAGCCCACACACCGGCCATCTCTGAGCTGCCGATTCCCGTGGCAAACGCACCGACCGCTCCACCTTGACATGTGTGAGAGTCAGCGCCGAAAAGGACCATTCCCGGGACGACATGATTCTCAAGAAGATGCTGGTGTGAAATGCTTCCTTCTACGAGTCGTACGCCGTGCTTTTTGACAAATTCTCTCATCAAATGATGAAGGTTAGCGACTTTCTCATCGGGAGCAGGGAATGAATGATCAATCACGAGATGGATTTTGGACGGGTCCCAGACCCTCGGGACACCAATCTCGCCGAAGACTTTGATTGCAAGTGGCCCGGTGCTGTCCTGAGCCATAGCGAGGTCCACGGGCAGTACAGTAATGTCTCCCGGGCGATGGATCTTCTCGGCATCATCGGCTCGGACGCTAATGATCTTCTCCGCAAAGGTCAGTGAATCATCGTTCAGGATGTCTTGGCGCAACGACGTTCTGAAGCGGGGCGAGAAACTGGTCGCTATTAAACGTGAACGTAGAACGGAGACAGTGATATCATCTCAGGAACCGGCGACGCTCTCTTCGTCCAAAAATCTGAAAGTTTTTGAGTCTGAATTGACTCATAATAGCCGTCCTAAGACCTGTTTTGGGAGAGTTGTGAGGTATGGCTCAGAGGAAACGCTTACCTCCGTGGGAGGAAGCAAAGCTTGTCTTCAAGATGCAAGAGGAGACTCGTAAGCGCAAGCTTCTGGAAGAAGACATGCAGCAGCGTCGAGGACGCGCCAAGCGTACCGGTCCAAATACCTCTGACGAACTCGAAGAAAACAGGAAGCGGCTAAGAGCGTTACAAAAGCGGATCGAAGACGAAGACGATCGTTAGCGACGCTCTACTATTCTAAGGATAGAAGCCCAAGCCTCTTCAGCACGAGTAGAGCTTGCAGTGTTATCCACTTGCTTGGTTTTCCGGCCTCCTCCAGTTGCAAGGACCTCTCACTGCCCCATCCTTGCGTGATGAGTTCTCGCTCCTCGGGTCGCGAGACGGTCTCCTCCCCATGCATTGCGTAAGGATGTCGCCATCCCCGATAGACGCCGTCAAGAATCCATTTTCCCTCAGGCGATCTCTTCTCCATTAGAAGCGAGACCGCATCGTTCATCCTTGGATCATTCTTGATGCCCAACTCTGTCAAGACTCTCAATCCGTGCAGAAAATCGTAGCAGTAGTGCAAGGGATAGTGCAACCTTAGAAAATCAAGCAACACGACAGAATCATCTTTGTCAGACCGGTACACCCGATGCTTTAGTAGAAATTCTGCTCCTCTCCTCGCTGAGGCTTCCCACCCTTCCCTAGCGTCATGCGCCATCATCTCGGACAGAGCCCATAACGGCTGGACAACCGACATGAAGGATCCATGCTTTCCGGCAGGAGAACAGTTCCAACCGCCATCAGGAAGCTGTTTTGACAAAAGCCAATCCATCGCTCTGAGGACTCGATGATCCTCAGCGTATCCCATCTTCGCTAGGGCCCGAACCATGTTTCCTGTCGCGCAGATATGCGGCTCAAATTTCTCATCGCCTTTTGGTCGAAGCGAGATGCCCCCTGTCTCCACATTGTGATGTTCGAGGAAATGATCAACGGACTTGTCTACACGCGGGTCTTTGGAGGAAAGTCCTAAGTCCGCCAAGACGACTAACTGCCAAGAGCATGCGGAGAATTTTGGGACATAGCAAGACCGGGGATTGTCCCAGTAGGTGTTCTCTTTCTGCTTAGCTAGAATCTTTGATGCCCAACCAACCTTTCCGATACGGTTCTTAATGCTGACTACGCTTTGATCATTCTGACCCATCTCTTCGAGATCAACTAGCGCATGATAACGGGCTGACGGCTCATCCTCCTCTAAGAGCCAATCCAATACGCTACTGGAGAGAGAAACTTTTGGAACTTGAACCTGCTGCATTCTGAGCAACACCTCTTATCGTCCCCGAGATTCTTCGAAATAAAGCTGGCGCGCTCAATCAATAGCCCTTAATTATTGAGACATGCTTGAAACAATGTAGATTCGCGCCTTGCCCCCGAAGAACCTAGCACCTGGCGAAAAAAAGAAAATCCGCGTCCTAGTCGCAAAGCCTGGGCTGGATGGTCATGACCGAGGCGCCCTCATACTCTGCCGCGCTCTCCGAGACGCAGGAATGGAGGTCATCTACACAGGCTTCCTCGCAACCCCTGAACAAGTATCTCAGATGGCTATCGACGAAGACGTTGATGTTGTCGCCATGAGCCTTCTAAATGGCGCCCACATGACGGCCTTTCCCAAAGTCGCCAAGCTCGTCCGAGAGAAGGGCGGTAATGACATTCTGCTCGTTGGGGGCGGTATCATTCCTGATGATGACAAGCCTCGACTTGAGAAGCTAGGGATTACTGGAAATTATGGCCCTGGCACGCCTCTGAAAACGATCATCGAGCATGTCGAGAAGATTGTGCGAGAGAGGGACTCCAAAAAACCTAGACACTGCTAGACTAGTCACAGAGTGACGGAGCAGATCGCAACAGCATGGGCTTCCTTTCCATCATGGGCAAGATCCTCATCGGTCTAGCCATGCTCACACTCCCTGTGGCTGTGTCTCTAATCCTTGTCTTCAGTGAGACTCTAACGACGATAGGAGTCGCTATCTCACTAGGTGCTAGCATCTTCGTGTTCTTCTGCGGAATCTACGCAGGATTCCTCGGGATCAAGTACGAGCGACTCCAGCAGCAGTTCGAATCCTTTGTCAACCCGCTTAAAATCCGGCCGAACGCTGTGAATCTGATCAAAGCAATCTGCCCAATAGATCATGAACAGGTAGTTTTCGTCCACGTAAGCCCACACCGTGATGATGCTCGACCTGACGGCCTGGACATCTTCCTAGGCTCGTGCGGCCACGAAGTGCACCGTGGGGAAATCGAAATAGTACAGCCCGCCGAATCAGCCTAGCCGTGCCGACGCCCGGAATTGTGTTATTTGCTTATACCGAACCCTCGAAGGGTTCCAGTTTCGTTGAAGTTTGGATCCCGCGAGATTAGCTGTAGAAGACGCAGTCAGATCCTTTCTAGCTGAAGACATCGGATATGGAGACGTTACTACCGATGCTCTCATCGACTCCAAGCAGAGAGCTGAAGGACGAGTGGTCTGCAAGGAGAATGCGGTGGTCGCTGGCATTGAGGAGGCACTAGTTATTCTCGACCTTGCTGGCTGTCAAGGAATGTCGACAGTTCGCGATGGCAGTCGTGTCAAATCAGGGACGATAGTTCTTTCCGCTCGAGGCCCGGCGCGTGCTTTGTTGGCCACTGAGCGGACCTTGTTGAACATACTGGCCCACATGTCCGGAGTTGCAACTGCAACGGCAGACCTCGTGTCAATCGCCAAGAAGGAGAGTCAGGGAAAGGTCAGAATTGCGTGCACTAGGAAGACTCTTCCGGGTCTGAGATATTTCGAGAAGCGGGCTGTTGAGCTTGGTGGCGGCGACACCCATCGTCTCAGGCTGGATGACGCTGTGCTGATCAAGGATAATCATCTAGAACTCGCAGGTTCGGTAGGTGCTTGTGTTCGAAAGGCGAAGGACCGGGTGAGTTTTACAAAGAAGGTAGAGGTCGAAGTGACGACCGCGTACCAGGCCGTCGAGGCTGCTGAGGCGGGAGCTGACATTGTCTTGCTCGACAATATGACTCCGAAGGAAGTGGGAAGTTCAGTGACCTTGTTGATGAGCAAGGGTCTTCGAGACCGGGTGCTCGTTGAAGTGTCAGGTGGGATAAGAAGAGAGAATCTTGCAAGTTACGCGAAGACGGGCGTGGATGTAATTTCTGTCGGGGCAATTACCCACTCTGCTCCGGCCGTTGACATTAGTCTGGAGATGCATGCTTCTCGAAAGCGGGGATAGGTGTCCTGAGTTCGAAGACAAGCAAGCTGATCAGGAAAGCAGAAGCTATCAGGGTCCGAGAGCATCGACTCAAGCCAAGTCTCCGATTGAAGACCCAAGCTGAGATCATCGAGTTCATTCATGATAAGAGTCTCGTCTCGGCGCTGGGAGGTAACGAGCTTCCAAGCTTCATCAGTGCAGTATTAGGCAAACCATGGAAGCCATCGTCTAGGGGTTTCACTGGCTGGATGGATTGGTGGTCGATCAAGATCTCCGGCCAATCAGTAGCCCATGTTTCACAGGATATTGAAGGAAGAGAGGACATTCTCGCTGACAGAATATTCAGACGGACTAGGACCTTCGTATCCAACAAACTCTGGCCGATAGTCGACACCATCGTGAGACATCACCAAGACCCCGCGGTCAAACGAGAGATTCTCTCAGACATCGAACTGAAGATTCTGGAAGCCATAGAGACGGAGGGTTCGATCCGTACGGATCGCTTGAGAAAGAAGCTTAAGCTGGAAGCTAAAGAAAACAATTCCAGGTTTCACCGTTCACTAACCAACCTAGAAAGCTACGGACTAATAGTTGGCATTGAGGACCCTCATCCTGAGAAACATCTGCACGCCAACATATGGCAGACGTGGGAGACAAGAACCCAAGAAACGAGAGGTCGCGCAAGCCTCTCCTATAGCGAAGCGTTAGCTAAACTCCTTGTGAAGACAATCGACGCAAGCGTCCTTGTCCGCGAAGACCAGATACCACGATGGTTCAAGTGGAGTTCCGACATACAAGCCGCGAAGGATCAATTAATCCTGGATGGCGCTATTCTGAAGTCCGGCCAATACCTCTTTTCATCCAACGTCCGCGACGTCAATAGTTAATGACCAGCACCCCCTGATTTTGGCCCATGGGAACCTCGCCAGCCGAGGCCTCAACTTCCGACTATTCCAATAGAAGTCGAATCATGAACCGGATCGCGAGAGAGACGCAGGCGTCCCCCAACTAGCCGATATCCTCTCTGATCGCCTCGCACCCACCGATCTACAATCATTGCTACTGGAGGTGTACGCGCGCAGAGCAAAGAGGGCTGACCCGAAAGCGCTACTTGACGATCATCTCTCAAACCGGTTCACCCAGCCTTCCGCCTCTACTCCCGGACGCCTTCTTGAATGGGACAGAGTAGCGTTCTCGAAACTACCCAAAGTCTTTCAACCCGTTGAACTCTCACCTGTCTGCCCTCTGGGAGCCGCCTCCGTTTTATCTCCAATTAGTCAGGACTGGATCGTTTCGACGATCCGGAATACAGAGGTTGTCGCGGACTCGACCAATGTACTTGCGCTTGAATGCGCGGTTAGATGCCGCGAGCAGAAGACCTTCTCCACTGGTTATGCGGCTCCGGTACATCTCGCAGCAAGCCACCGCCTTCTAAGGGGCCAGAAGATCAGTCTCGGCCCAAGTGTTCGGCAACACTTCAGACTCTTTTCCTTGTGTAGTGCAGGCCGCGACCCTGGCAATCTTCGATTTGAGACCGAAACGGTGCATCTCCACGTCGGATTCTTCATTACGGCGCTCAAGAAGTTTCTAGGCTCTAAGATTCCTCTTCGGGTCACCGTTTCCGACTTCGGCTCTAAGATTCCACGATCAATAGTTCGATCAGGAATCGTTGACAAGCTTCAATCCTCACACAAGGGCGTAAAGGTCGGATTTGACCAGGACAGGAAGCAGGGTCGAGGATACTATGCCAAGCTATGTTTCAAGATTTTGTAATTTACCCCTCGGGCAAGGAGCAGGAGCTCGTTGACGGGGGAGATGTTAATTGGACTCAGAAGCTATTGAACAACGCGAAGGAGCGCCTCGTCATCAGCGGTTGCGGTAGCGAGAGACTATGCGAACTCTTCAGATCGGCCAGCTCTAGACGAAGTACATGAACTGAACGTTAGATGCTGGCCCCGACAATCATCAAGATGAAAGTCACCGCGAGCAAGAACACTCCCAACCTTGCAGCCATCCCGAGTCTCTTCTGCAAGTTTCCAGCCTGGACAGACATTGCGGCATCGCCGCCGGGTGAGGCTTGTTTCTGCGGCTGCTTCAACAGCCCAACGAGCTTCCGACTAGTTGGTATTAGCACGCCGAAGGCGATCAGAAGTACGATGAGAGTCACGACCGCGCCGATTTGGATATAGATCAGACCTGAGTTGGATGGCGCGAGAGAGGTTGCGACCTGAGTGATATAGGCGTAAAGCGCGAGTCCTGCCACCGCGGTCGCGATAGAGCTTCCCCCGATAAACCTCATGTAAGATGGAATTACCGATAAGACGAATTCGCCTCTCGATGCGGGAGACATTCTTCTAAGTGCGGGAGTCAAGACCGAAACAAACAATGTAGCTCCTCCCATCCATGCGATTATCGAGCCAACATGTAGTACGAGTAGAACGAGGAACACGGCATCAGCCATTCTTTTTCAGACTCGAACTTACCCTGCAGAGGCATCTCTATTTATCATATCTGAGTTGCTTCCTTGTGTATTGTTCGTTTATCGTCGGAAACTGGAGGCCGACTGTTCGAATGTTTTTAGATAGTGAATGGTGAAGGATCGAAAGCTGATTCGATGACTCTGTTCAGCAATCCTGTTGTCCTCGAGCTTCTAGCCAAGTACAAACCGATCGCCGCCATGACCCATACCTCCGCGCTGTTGGGATGGGATTTGGAGATCAATATGCCAGAGGCCGGAGCCGCTGCGAGAGGCCAGGCCCAGGCTGAGATCGAACTGCTACGCCAGAAGATGACACTCGACCTAGCAGGTCTCATCGAGAAGGCTGAGAAGCAAAGGACTCTCAATGATGCAGAGAAGGGAGTAATCCGAATCATCAAAAGAGAACTGGATTTCTATCAGAAGATTCCAGCAGATCTGCTGGAGCAGCTGCAGAAGGCTACTGTCGAGGCGTCCGTCCCCTGGAGAGAAGCGCGGAAGAAGGCCGACTTCCGAATCTTCCAGCCTCACCTAGAAAAAATAACTGATCTGAAACGGAAGCAGGCAGAATATCTCAACCCCTCCACGCATCCCTACAACGCGCTACTGGACCTCTTCGAGGAAGGACTGACGATAGACGATCTGGACAAGATCTTTTCCGTGCTCATCCCGCAACTCAAGAAGATCCTCGCCAAGACCCTCGCGCAGGGAAAATTCCCCGAGAAGCATCCTTTGGAAGAAGCCGATTATGATGTTGAAGCGTTGAAACAGGTAAACCAGAAACTCACATCGATACTCGACATGCCTGACAAGAGATTCCGACAGGATGTTTCCACGCATCCCTTCTCGATAAGAATCGCTGGCGATGACGTCCGAATCACAACTAGGTATGAGCCTAAGAACTTCAAGGCCTCAATGTTTGGCCTAATCCACGAATGCGGCCACGCACTCTACGAACTGCAAGTGGACCACGAACTCGACTTCACACCGACTGGAACAGGCGTCTCCTCAGGGGTGCATGAGTCACAGTCCCGATTCTGGGAGAACATCGTCGGAAGGAGCAAGCAATTCACGTCCATGACCTACCCTCTCCTCAAAACCAAGCTCAGCTTCCTCTCCCGCTACGACGAGAGCCAAGTGTACTCATACTTCAACACAGTAAGGCCGAGCCTGATACGGGTCGAGGCAGACGAGTTGACTTACAACTTCCATATCGCCATGAGATACGAGCTAGAGAAGAAGATGTTGCAGGGAACCGTGCAAGTGTCAGAACTCCCCTCGGTATGGAATGATATGATCGAGAAGTATCTCGGCAAGAGGCCCCCCGATGATGCACAAGGTGTGTTGCAGGACGTACATTGGAGCTGGGGGCAGTACGCCAACTTCCCAGGCTACTCTCTCGGCAACGTGATAGCAGGAATGCTCTCGAATACTCTAACAAAGAAACAATTGCTACCGACCAAAACAGACAAGAGCATCCCGGCTCTCAAGGGATGGCTCGCAGAGAACGTCCACAAACACGGAGCAACATACCCACCCAAGGAGCTACTGAACCGGGTCTTCGGCAACGGATACGACCCGTCCGGACTGGTAAGCTATCTCGAAAACAAATATCTCACGGCGAACTAACCCCTCACCATTTCCGCCTAGAATCGTTCTGAAGGTTTATCCCAAACCATTTTCGCAACAGCCTATCGAACTCTCGTCGACCCTTGACAGGCCGCTCGATTCGCCTGCCTCCTCTCGTTACAATAAGCTTCGAATCTGTCAGAGTCACTCTTCCATCCCGTGTCAGCAGAGTACACACTCGGCCTTTCTTGAAATGCGAGTTCGGAGAAGTCTGCTGATAACGACATCTTCGGACAAAATCCCCAAGACTTCGCCTTCGAAGACTGAACAGGTATTGGGGCTCCCAGAGATTCTTCTCGCCATCCCATCTGGACAGCAACCTCCCTCCAGCTCTGCGAGTGATACGGTAGACCCTTCCATTGTCAGGTTGTGGACCCTCAAAATCTAGTCGTTTTGGTTCTGTGAACGATTCTCCGAAACCAACATCGGCCAACCAACGACCTTTCATCGCGACTAATAGAGTCATATGATCAAACTCTGGAGTGAAACCACCATCCTTGCGGGCGACCCGTGCCGAAAGCATGCGCACCTTGAAACCCAAGCTCGTGAGTAGCGCTGCAAAGGATCCGTTGAGTTCGTAGCAAAAACCTCCACGTCTATGAGTAATGAGCTTCTCGTAAAACGCGTCCTCACTGAGAATTATCGGGCGTCCCACGTGAATGTCAAGATTCTCAAACGGGATCGAAAGCAGGTGCTTCTTGTGAAGCCTACGCAGATTCTCGAAGGTGGGTGAAGTCGGCCGACGATATCCAATTCGGTCTAGGTAGGCCCGAGTTGTGTCGCTGACGTGTCGCGTTTTCAGTGAAACTTACGATCCACCGCGGATTAATTACTGCTCAAGCATCAAGTGCCTTCGGTCTAGGCTAGCTGCAGCATTCTCTCGATAGACAGCCTAGCTCTATCAGCAGTCTCTTTTGGAACTTTGACCTCGTACACCATGTCTCTTAATGAACGGTAGACCTTCTCTAGAGTTATGGTCTTCATGTACTGGCAGACAGCATCCTCTTTCACCGGTAGGAAGGTCTTGTCAGGATTCTCTTTCTTCATTCGGTGAAGAATGCCTGTCTCGGTAGCGACCAGGAACTTGTTGGCTGATGACTGTCGAGCATGGCGGACCATTCCTTCAGTAGAGTAGACTTGTGTCATTGGTAGGTTGAAGTCGCCTTTCTCGGAGAAGTAGAGGAATTGTGTGACGCACCCGCATTCTGGGTGGACCAGGAATTCGGCGTCCCGGTGTTCTTCGAGTTTCCGGTTAATGACATCTGGTGTGATGCCTGCGTGAACGTGACACTCTCCCGGCCAGACCTCCATCTTCCGCTGGGTCTTCTCCATGACATAGGCTCCGAGAAACATGTCTGGCAAGAACAGAATCTCTCTCTCCCGCGGAATACTATTCACCACTTTTACGGCGTTGCCTGAGGTGCAGGCATAGTCGCTCTCGGCCTTTACCTCGGCAGTCGTGTTAACGTACGAGACGACGACAGCGTTTGGATGCTCCTTCTTCCAGCCCCGCAATTTATCAGCGTCAATAGTTGCAGCCAGGGAACAGCCTGCTCCAAGGTCTGGGAGTAGGACCTTCTTCTGAGGAGAAATGATTGAAGCGGTTTCAGCCATGAAATGGACCCCACAGAACACGATCACATCCGCCTCGGTCCGGGCCGCGACTTGAGACAGTCCGAGAGAATCGCCAACATAATCGGCGACGTCCTGGACCTCCGGGACCTGATAGTTGTGCGATAGTATGACCGCGTTCCGGTTCCGCTTGAGCCTCGTGATCTCTGCTACAAGGTCCTCTCTACTGGTCGGCTGCGTTGTAGCGGGCATTAGTCGACTTCTAGTTGACAAGAGGCTCATCCTCGGTTAAAATGTTGCTTTGAGGATGCCCCCCATCAAGAGACTTTGTTGGGGTGCCAGTAACAACATTGTTTTCCTCGACGGTTACGATACTATTCTTGGGTTCCTGAGATTCCAGAATAGCTGTTGGATGGATTGAATCCCTCTACTGGATCCCGAAATGCGACGTGCACACGTACGAAGGGGAGGGCTGAGACAGGGATGATCCATCCATGAAGTTCAGCTGGCACGATGTGGCTGAAGACGTCGAGAAGCATGCTCACAAACTTGCTCAGGACATTTTCGCGCTCGAGCCGGATGTAACAGAAGAGGTTGATCTCAGAGCATTATTCGAGCGCATTCTTGGGAAAGAGGACTGGACTGACAAGCTCGCCGCGCAGCTTGGAAGGTTCAAGGGGCTCTTTCACCGACCTCAGAAGGATACGGAGCTCCCTGAAGACCTCAAACAACTCATCCCGAACATGGGCGATGTAGAGCGTGCCTACGTTGAGATAACAAGCGGGTACAAGGACTTCATCAAGGCAGTCTGGGTCGCGCAGCATGAGCGCCAGTGGCGCGAGTGAGAAGACTCACTAGTACATTGGTGATTGTAGTCGGGCTATCTGGGAGGATACTCGATCAATGTACTCCTTCAACCGTGACAGCATGGTCTTAGCCGTGATGACGCCGAGAACCTTATGATCTGAGATAACGAGGACCCGTCGTATTCCTTTCTGAGTCATTATCTGAGCCACTTGGTCGATGCCCTCATTCGCATTGACGGAAACTAGGTTGACGCTCATTATGTCCCCCAGGTTTACCCTGACCGGGTCCTTGCCCTCCGCAACAATCTTGGCCAGATAGTCCCATTCCGTTGCAATACCCTCAGGGTCACCCCTCGGCGAGGCGATTATCACGAAGCCGTGGCTCTTCGCTTTCATCTGTCGAGCCGCCTCCATCGTACTCGTATCCTTCGGTAGAGTGAGGAATTCCTTCTCCACAATATCCTTGGCTACCAGAACCATGATCCGGAACAGTATTACCCAGGGATAATTAATGGTTGAGAAACATCGCGAGGCTCGTTCTTACTGCGCAGATGACTGGAGTCTCTCCAAAAAGTGCATCCGCCCATCAATGTGCCCCTGCCTTCTCTTCCTTCCCTCTTCATCCAAGGAGTAAGAGCCGTGGTTTAGAACGAGATGGGACCCGCGTCTCGGCAGAGGCTCGATTGTCAAACTGACATTGGTGTTGTCAGAAGGCTCGTGGTCCCATTTCCAGGAAAATCCGAGTCTCTTACCTCTCTCGAAATCAGTGTAGCCCCGCGCAGATGCCAACCCTGTTTGGGCCACGAGAAATGATATGTTCCCGCTATACGAGGGTCGACCTCTGCAAGAGAGGGCCACCATTTCTCAAGCAAGCCTGGAACTGTGAAGTAGTCAAAGAGGGACTCCGGGCTTAGATTCTGAAACTCGGCGTCGATGATAATCCTGTCGTCAGACGAATCAATCTGCTTAACGTGTCTTGAAGACAAGATCGAGGCCTACGTGGGACTTACCGCGCTGATAAAGCCTAAGAGAACGGCTTCGTTTTTTACGCTACTTGTTCGCGGACCTCTAATTTCTGACCGGGAATCACTCGGACCCCTTCACCTCTTAGCGCTGAAGGAATGACGGCTATCAGACTCATCACTGCCATGATCAGGAAGATTGTGTGCATTGGCACGATGAAGAGGTCCACGCTTGGTGCTCCTGACGGAAGAGGTATGCCGGCGAAGACCGCCTGCAAGACATTCACAGGTATACTGGTTGCTAGGACCGCAAATGAGATTGAGAGGCTTAGAAGAGCCCCGGTAGTCACGAGAGTAGCAGACATTCCAGAAGCAACACCTCTCCTAGTCACCGGTGCTGAGCTCATGATGGAGCTCATGTTGGGTGCGACAAACATTCCCCCTCCAGCCCCCACAAGGACCATGTAGACGGCCAAGAGGCTGTAGGAGACGTTGGCCGGGATGAAGCTGAGACCTACCAACCCAACAGTCGAGATTAACAGGCCGGCGGTCGTGAAGCCTCTGGGCCCGTATTTGTCAGAGAGATAGCCGCTGAGTGGTCCGAGGCTGACGAAGGCTACCGCGAACGGTATCAAGGCGACCCCGGCCCTGAACGCGTCATAGAGCAGTGCTCCCTGGAAGAATATTGTGAGTACCAGTGATAAGCCGCTACGGGCTATCGACGCCAGGAAGTTGCTGAGTATACCAGCGGTGAATGCTCGAATCTTGAACAGTGTCAAGTCCATCAGAGGAGTATGAGAGTGCAATTCCACGTAAACGAAGCCGCCGATCATCAACAAACCAGCACCCATCATGGCCAAATCAACCAGCGTGTATCCTGACAATGCCCCGAGAGTTAGCCCGACCAAGAACGAAGTTAGTCCGCCGGCAAACAGGATGTTGCCCGGCAGATCGATCCTCTCGTGATGGACCGTGCCTAGCTCTCGCAGCTTCTTGTGAGCCCATATTGTTGCAAAAGCTCCTATCGGAAGGTTGATCCAGAAGATAGACTGCCAGCCTAGCGCTACGGTCAAAATTCCGCCGAGTATGAGGCCGATGACGGAGCCGCTAATACCTGCGACAAGGTTGACGCCGATCGCTCGTCCGCGTTCGTTGGGGGGAAAGGCGTCTGTCAGAATTGCAGCATTGTTGGCCCAGATGAGAGCCGCACCTACTCCCTGGACGAGACGAAAGAAGACCAGCATTCCCCCGTTCATCGACAGACTGCATAGGCCTGAGCCTATTGTGAAGATCGCGAAACCGAGATTGTAGAGCCTAACTTTGCCGTACATGTCGGCCAACCGGCCGAAGGCCAAGAGCAGAACGGCAGTCATGAGAATGTAGCCCATCAGGACCCAGAGCGCTTCGAAGGCTGAAGCGTTGAGGTTCCGAGTAATTGTCGGGAGAGCGATGAGGACGATGTTGCCGTCCAGCTGGGACATGAACGCCCCGATCGTCGTGTTGGTGAGAACAGTGTACTTGTACTGCAACCCGGAGCCTCGATTGAATTAGGCCGGTTCGAAGACTATTGCTTGCAGATCTTCTCTTCTACACAGCATACTGTTATCGTTTGACGAGAGCTAGGATGCTCTCTTGGCCCCGATGTAGTAGTGTTCTTTTGCGACCTCTTGGAAGACCACGATCGTCTGATCCCTCGGAGCCTTAGCGATGTTCTCGACCGCGTCCGTAATTGCCCGGGCTAGATCATCCTTCTGCTGTTGAGTCCGCCCACCGTACATCAAGACCTTGACTATTGGCATAGTTTAACATCCGACAGGGTCCGGAAATGTAGTTGAAGAAATTTACCTTCACAACACGCGATGGGGAAGTGCAGATCGTCGAAACTATCCCATGGACGATTGAACATACGCCCTAACGTGCAGGTGAGAACCAGTCTTCTTTCATTTCAGCTTCTGGACAACCCGAAATGTCGCGGCTATTGCAACAATCGCGCCGATGACAACGCCATTTAGGTCGTTAAGGAACAGTGCCAGAACAGTCGTTGCCCCTCCCGCAACCAAGTCTCGAAAGAGTCCCCTGTTTCGCGGACCCTTGTCGATGACGTCGGCGGCTAGAACGAGGAGTAGAGCAAGAAAGTATGCTGGCTGCTGAGAGATTGCTGAGGTCAGAAGGAAGAATATCGGCCATGCTACGAACTGGCTGACTGGCAACAGGAACGATCGGATTTCTGTCAGCCGTAAGGACAGGCCGCTCATAGATTGAAATGGAAGTAGTGGGATAGAAAAAGCGACCCAACTATTTCTACTACTTTTCGGTTTAATTTTTCTTACTGCGTCTCAGTCGAGACATGGGCCTGTCAAGGCCCTTCAGCATTATTTTTCCAGGTTCCACGCGGATTTGCTGTACTTGGTGTCATAGAGCTCCTTCGAGGTGGACAGCTCACTCTTCGTCAAGGTTGCCTCCTCTAAGCGTACGCTGTACGAGTTCTCGATTCCCTGAACGATCCCGTCTCTTACATCCTTCGTCGTAACGTTCTTCCCCAACTCGTCACGAACCGTCGTCACCCTCTTCTGCACACTAGCAACATGCCTATCAGCCAGCTTCGCCTGAGGCACGTTCAAAACTCTTCCGAGAATCGCCAAGTCAGAAGCTACAAGAATGCAACCGTGATGGAAGACGGTTCCCCATCTGATACTTCCCGCGGCACCAGAGACCTTCTTCCCTTCGACCTGAATATCGTTGATTGGTTGAAACTCGGCGTTTACCCCGAGACTTCGCAATCCTTCGACGGCACCTTGCGATAGTCTTTGAAAGACAACCTGAAGATCCGTATCAGGTACCAACGGATGCCCTTTCTTCAATGAGATTGCGTAGTTCAGGTTGCCAGCATCATGATAGACTGCTCCTCCCCCAGTAAAACGCCTAACCACAGTAGTCCCAGTCTCTTTACACGCGTCAAAATTGACCTCGAGCGGTGCGGACTGGAAACAGCCCAGAACTATTGTGTTCGAGTTATGCCAGAAACGAACAGTGTTCGGAGCCTTACCCTCACCAACAGCCCGCGGAATAGCCTCCTCCACACTCATGTTCATGAACGGATCGTCCCGGTACTCCAGATCGACTAGCCGCCAAGTCTCCATCAAGGCTCTGACTCCCCAGGCTTTGCAGCGAGTATTGCTTTGACAAAATCATCCGGCGCCACTCCTAGCCCCTGCGCACTGGTTCCTCGGAAGAAACGATCCACCAGAAGCTTCAGCTCCTTCTCCCTTAACGGAACATCCTCCAGCATCATCTCGAGCTTCGCGAGACTGTCCTCCGGAATCAGGAAAAAGTCTCCGGAGATTTTTGCAGACTCGATTCTTCCCCCTGTTTCTCTCAATCGGACTCTTAGCAACTTTCCTCCCCGAGCCTTGTAATCTGCCGAAAGCAAGGTCCTCTCGCCGTTGGTCATTGCGCTGTTCCTATCTCCATAGTCTCGATCTTGGGGTTCATCAAACTAGTTAGTTGTGAATCGTTTCATTTGCCCTTTCACGATCCTCAGACCGGTCTGAAGATTTTCCTTGCCAAAGAGGCCGGTGAGGACCTCGTCTCCGTTACCCGGTGCTCTTGGGAGACCCTCAATAATTTCCCTCATTTGTGAGAATAGCTTGTGGTAGTGTTCTAGCTTGTGTTTTTTTCTATCTGATAGTTGCCAGTAGAATCGAGTACAAACAGTCTCCCTGTCCCCGCCGTCTCCGTCGTCGATGACCGCCTGCGCTTCAACGGTGAAATCACTATTCTTCTTTCGAAGACCAAGGTACAGCGCGAAGGCCACGTTGGACGGCGGAGAGAATGCAAGGTATCCGCTCTCGTGACGGTTGACCTTCCATCGAGGATTCGCCGGATGCCCCCCGCTACACGATGAAAATGTCCGGTATCCCTTCCCGTTGAGCAATGTGACAACCTCTCTGATCGCCGGGTCTATTCGATGGATATTTCGTCCGTTCCGAAGGCTCTTCCAGTTCGACCGTTCCAACTCGCCCAACCTTTTCGAGTGGGCGCGAGGAAGAAAATCGTCACTCATTTCTCTCGACTTTACAGCCGTATCCAGCGGAAGACTGACTCGTCGAAAACATAACCCTCGTTCCTACTGGTCGAAGTGAATCCTCTGAATTCGTGCCACCTATCAGACTTCTTGTCGTACGCTGCCTCGACCAGTTCCAGAGGCTTTTCCATAGTCTCGGGACGCAGCATCTGACCTAGAATCCCTGTAAGGTGTCCTATCTGGTCGAGGGCGGAGCTCAACTCTTTCTCTTCAAGAACTCCAGACTTGAATACCAGCGTGTTCTCCTCTCCTGTGAAACTCAAGGTAACCGCGGCGCCGGCTTTTCCTCTACGATATCTGACCTGTCTGAGCAGCTCTTTGAGGATACGCCAGTTTTCCTGCAAAACATCTGTAAAGATCGTCGAAGCGTAGGGATGGTGGAACGTTATGTTGATTCGGGTGGCCAAATCCTCGTCCAAGAGTTCTGTGTATGATGGATGTTCAAGCCGGAATCCCTTCCTCAAAACTCGGTAGAGAGTCTCGTGTTCGAACGGCGACAATTCGCCCTCGACCAAGACCTCAGCTAGAGGCTTCTCCGGGATGGTGACAGCCTCGCGAGCAGTCAAGCTAGGCATTAATTGGTTAGAGTCTGAGATAAGCGCATGGCTCTGCCACTCAAGGGTCTACGCGTAATAGACCTGACCCAGGATTTTGCGGGACCCTTCTGCACAATGATACTCTCAGACCTAGGAGCGGAAGTCATCAAAGTTGAGAAGCCGGTGTCCGGGGACGAGACCCGTGCCTGGGGACCGCCCTTCGTCAAGGGTCTCAGCTACTATTTTCTCAGCCTCAACCG
>Ga0209802_1000758_pt1 | contig 24833 bp, 20 predicted proteins | sample GraSoiAngelo_129_FD_185886 | JGI IMG/M metagenome (GOLD analysis project Ga0209802, IMG submission 185886) | Grasslands soil microbial communities from the Angelo Coastal Reserve, California, USA - 14_0927_12_40cm (SPAdes) (version 2) | ecosystem: Environmental > Terrestrial > Soil > Grasslands ... | reverse complement strand
CACCCCGTCGAGTTCGTTCACGGCGGCATATAGGGTGGTGGTCTTGCCGCTGCCGGTGGGCCCACTGACCACGATCATGCCGAAGGGCGCTCGCAGCAAGGCGCTGAGCTGCTTGTAATGGACATCTCCGAAACCGAGCTCGTGCAGGTGGAGCAGGGTGCGCGCCTTGTCCAGCAGCCGGAGCACCACCTTCTCGCCCCAGATGGTCTCCACCGTCGCCACCCGGATGTCGATGGGATGGCCATCGATGGTCAGCTGGATCTGGCCGTCCTGGCTGCGATGGCGTTCCACGATGTCCAGCTCGGCCATGACCTTGATCCGGGATGCGATGGCGGGCGCCAGTGCGATGGGCAAGCGCAGCGCCTCGGTGAGCACGCCGTCGATCCGGTAGCGGATTCGCACGTGGTCCTTCTTGGGCTCGATGTGGACGTCTGAGGCGCGGTCGCGCAAGCCCTGGGTGATCAGCAGGTTGACGATCTGCACCACCGGGGCGTTCTCCGCCAACGCCGCCAGCTCGACCGGCATCGCGGCCCGCCGCGTGTCCTGCTGCTGGTAGGCCTTGACGAACTCGGCCACGCCGGGCAGCACTTTGTAGCGCTCGCGGATGGCGACTTCCAGCTGGCTCTTCGGCGCCAGGGCCGCCTGCACCTCGTGCCGGGTCATGACCCGGATCTCTGCCAGAAGCGGCAGATTGGCCGGATCCGCGGTCGCGACCCGCAACACATTCTCGTCCAGGCTCAGCGGCAGGACGAGATGCTCCATGGCATACCCTTCCGAAATCAGGGAGAGGGCCACGTCGTCGCTGCGGACGCGGTGCAGATCCACCACGTCGAGGGCGAGGTGTTCGCCCAGGGCGAGAGTAAGATCCGCCTCAGGCAGGAGCCGAGCCTCTACCAGGATCTCGCCCAACAGCGCGCCAGTTTGCTTCTGCTGGGCAAGCGCCCACTTGACCTGCTCCTCGCTCGCGACCCCGCGGGCAACCAGAAGCCGGCCGAGAGGTTGCGCCTCAGCCGGGGCCACCACAGAGGCCAGTTGTTCGGGCGTCATGTCACACTGACCACCACAGTCCTTTCCCAAAGGGGACGCGACCAGATACCGTCACGTGCCGTGGGCCTCCCCTCCTAAAGTTCGACCCGGTCGGCGCGAGCGCGACCGAATTTTGCGAGCTATAGCTCGCTGGTGGCCTGCCCGGCAGGCCGCCCCTTCCTACAGGCCACACATGCTAGTCAGGCGGCTCTAGTCTGTCAACGGGGGAGCTGGCTTCCCGATCGGGAATAAAGGGGCTGGTGAGGGGTATTTGGGTGGCAGTGGCCGACGACGATTTGCGACGCCCGACCATCTATTTTGACTTCCTCTGCCCCTGGGCCTACCGGGGTGCCATGTGGCTCAAGGCTGTGGAGGACGCGGGGCGAATCAACCCTGAGTGGCGCTTCTTTTCACTGAGCGAGAACCATCGCGTCCGGGAAGGCGAGGGCGGCCGGCCGGTCTGGGAGGGCGAGGGGCAGGCTCCCGGAATCCCGGCCTTTCGGGCTGCCATCGCCGCCCGGCGGCAGGGGGACCAGGCCTACGATCGATTCCGGCAGGCGCTCCAGCGGGCACGCCACGAAGGCCACCTCAAGGCGGACCTGCCGGAGACGCACCGCCAGGCGGCAGCCACCGCGGGACTGGACCTGGAGCGCTTCGACCGGGACCTCGCCCAGGTCGACCTGGCGCCGCTGGCGCAGGAGCACGCTGAGGCGGTCCGCCGGGGCGTGTTCGGCGTGCCGACCCTGGTGTGGCCCAACGGCCGGAGCTACTACCTGAAGATTACCGACGTCCCGCCGGCCGATCAGGCGGTGGCTCTGTACGACGCCATCGCCGGCATCCATGCCTTCGACCAGGTGATCGAGATCAAGACCCCAGAGTCCGAAGGCACCCTCCCCGGCTAAACACACCGCCCCGACCCTCCCCCTGAGAGGGAGGGCGATCTGTGTCGGGGACGGGAACGTTGCTGCGAGTGTCGTAACCCGCTGGAGGTGAAGTACAAGGCGATCGCCGCTGTCATCGTGGGATTGATGCTGGCCGCCTGCGGCGGCTCGGTCGGGTCGGTGCCTCCCACTGCCACCTCCAGCCCCACCGCCACGCCGAGCGCCATTCCAACTCCAACCCCATCCCCCACCCCCACGCCAACCCAGGCTCCGAGCGCAACACCCACGCCAGCGCCGCCGCCACCACGGCCACCCACTGCCACGGTCCTCAAGATGGTCCGGGTGGGGGGCCTCTTCCTATGCATTCAGCCCAGTGATGCTGAGCATCCGCCGCGGCGCGCCCTGACGGTCACCAACACCACCGCGGCGCCGCACACCGTGACCGCGGATGGCGGCGCCTTCAACTCCGGCACGGTCTCTCCCAATAGCACCATCACCATGACCTTCTCCACGCCCGGCACCTATCCTTTCCACTGCCAGATCCACCCCTACATGACCGGCACCCTGACTGTCATCTAAGGCATCGGCAGACTGGCAGCGCGAAGCGGGATAATTCCCGGGTGAGCGAATCGGCGCGTCCTCGGCTGCAGCGCAGCCACGACCGCTGGCTGGCGGGCGTGTGCTCGGGCCTGGCCGACTACTTCAACATCGATCCCTTGATCGTCCGGATCGCATTCGTGGCCGCGGCCTTCCTGCAGGGCTGGGGCATCGTGTTGTACCTGGTGCTCTGGTTCCTGATGCCGTCAGGGGATGCACCCCCTGCTCCCATCGGCGACTTCCGGTCGCACTTCCGCGCCATGAACGATGATCTCCGCCATCTCGGCATAAACTTTGCCGGAGGCCGCGCCACGCCGGCCCCCACCACCGGCGCACCAGGTCCCGACGTCACGCCGCCGCCACCGCCCGGGAGCTCCCCGCAGCGGACCCGCGGCGGGATCGTGGTGGGCGTGGTGCTGATCGCGCTCGGGGCGTGGTTCCTGCTGCAGAACCTGGGCCTGCTCGAATGGTGGCGCTGGGACCTGTTCTGGCCGGCGGTGATCATCCTCCTCGGCCTCGCCCTGCTGGTCCGCCGCTTCCGGTAAGGGATGCGACGCTACGGCGGCGACCGCCGGGTTGTCTTCCCGCTCCTCCTGATCCTGATCGGCGTCCTGTTTCTGCTCGGCAATTTCGGGCTCCTCGATGGGCTTGCGGTGTGGCGGTTGGGAGACCTGTGGCCGCTCCTGCTGGTGTTAATTGGCGGGTTGCTGATCCTCAACCGCCTGCTCGCCCCCCAGCCGGCGCGGCTGGCCAGCCTCGGGCTGGTAGCCATCCTGGTGATCGTGGGCACGGTCTACCTGCTCGCCTATCCAGTTTCTGGAGGCGGTTCGAAGGACTTCAAGGGCCCGGCCGGCTCCCTCGCGAAGGCCGAGCTGGTGCTTGAGTTCGGGGCCACCAACGTAGATGTGCGCACCGAGTCCCTAGGCGACGACCTGTTCCAGGCACATTTCGAGTATTCGCCGGGCGAACCAGCGCCCACCGCCACTCTGGACCGGGAGACCGGCACGCTCACGCTCAAGCAGAACCCCCACATGAACCCGTTCGCCTTTTCGGGCTCGCGCCACGACCGGGTCGTGGTGCGCCTCAATGACCGGGTGACCTGGAAGGTCCGGATCAGCGGTGGGGCCTCGCAGATGGGCCTGAACCTCAGCACCGGGCGGGTGAGCGGGGTGGAGATCTCTGGCGGAGCCAGCCAGATGGATCTCACCCTTCCCGTGCCCCACGGCACCGTCCGAGTAGCTATCTCAGGTGGCGCCAGCCAGATGCATATTCGGTGCGCCAGCGGGACGGCGGCCCGGATCACGGTGACCGGTGGCGTTGGGACGTTGCAGGTCAACGATTCCCGGCAGACCGGCGTTGGGCAGCTGACCCTGGCGACTCCGGGCTACGACTCGACGGCCGACCGCTACGACATCCAGATGACGGGTGGCGCCTCAGACGTAACGCTCGACACGCGGTAGGTTTTCGAGACACCCCCACCCCGACCCTCCCCCTGAGGGGCAGGGAGATCTGGAGGGGGATGGGCGATGGGCTTGACCCAGGCGTACCACTCACCGACTGGCCGAAAGCCGAACCGCTGATACAGCTGGGGCAGCGTCGTCTGCAGGCCGCACATCAGCGTGAGGCGCTGGCAGCCCAGCTGGCGAGACCGCTCCGTCATGGCCAGCAGCATGCTGCTGCCGATCCCGCGCCCGCGCTCCTGGCGGCGAACGAAGACGTTTTGCAGCCGTCCAGTAAACCCGTGCTGGAACAACCCGATCCGCCCGACCGGCCTGGCCGCGTCGTAGGCGACGTACCATTCGAGCGGGAGATTGGCCGCCTGCCAGTGCTTCAAGGCGATCCATTCCTCCACCGCCGCCGGAAGCCAGGGGCGGGGCTCCTCGGCCGCGCTCTCCCGGATGAGCTGGTCGTAATCGCTCCAGCGCTGGCCGTCGACCCGCTCCACCGAGATCGCGGGATTGGCCGAGCTTTGGGGCTCGGCGACCTGCGTCATCGCCAGCTTGTGCTCCGGGCGATAGCCGACCGGCGGCAAACCCTGATCAAGGGCGGCCCGGACCACCGGATCGGTGGTCGCCACCTTCAGGAATCGCTCGAGCCGGTCGACCGGCCAGTCCGTCGCCCGGAATCCCAGCAGCCCATTGACCATGGCGATATGCGGATAGGCCGGGTTGGAGACCACCTCGCCGAAGGGGTGGGGCTCAGAGCGCCCGCCCGCCCGGGCCAGGGCCGCCTCGGTGTCGAACACGTCTTCGGCCAGGGCCCGGATGGTCACGCCGTGAGGGCTTCGGCCTGGTCCTTGTACTGGAGCTCGTACAGCCGGTAGTAAATGCCGCGACGGGCCAGCAGCGCCTGGTGGCTCCCCTCCTCCACCACCCGGCCCTTGTGCAGGACGATGATGCGGTCCACGTCCCGGATGGTCGACAGGCGGTGGGCAATGATGATCGAGGTCCGACCTTCCATCAGCCGGCGCAGCGATTCCTGGATGATGTGTTCGGTTTCGGTGTCGACGCTGGCGGTGGCCTCATCCAGCACCATCAGGATCTCGGGGTTGAAGGCCAGGGCGCGGGCGAACGCGAGCAGCTGCTTCTGGCCGGTTGACAGGTCGCTGCCCCGCTCGTGCAATTCCTGGTCGTAGCCCTTGGCCAGCCGGCGGATGAACTGGTCGGCGTTGACCGCCCGGGCGGCCGCCTCCACCCGCGCCGCGTCCATGGGCTCGCCCAACCGGATATTGAAGGCCACCGTGCCGGTGAAGATGAACGGATCCTGGAGCACCACCCCGACGTGCCGCCGGAGGTCACCCCGATCCAGGGCGCGGATATCCTGCCCGTCCACCCGGATGACGCCCTGCTGGATGTCGTAGAAACGGGTCAGGAGGCTGATCAGCGACGTCTTGCCGGCCCCAGTCGCCCCCACCACCGCCACCTTTTCCCCGGGCGCGATCCGGAAGGTGACATCGCGCAACACCCACTCCTGGTCCTGGTAGGCAAACCAGACATGATCGAATTCGACCCCGCCGCGCACTGTCGAGAGCCGGCCGGCATCGGCCCCGTCCTGGTCGGCCCTCGGTTCGCCCAGGACGCCGAAGATCCGTTCGGAGGCGGCCATGGCGGCCTGCAGGATGTTGTATTTCTCGGCCAGGTCCCGGATGGGCTGGTACAGCCGGTCCGAGAGCTGCAGGAAGGCCACCAGCGTCCCCAGGGTCAGCGCGCCCTGCACCACCCGTCCCGCCCCCACCCAGAGGATCAGGGCCACGGTCAACGAGCCGATGAAGCTCATGATCGGCATGAAAATCCCGAAGATGGCGACCGAGCGCAGGGTGGCTCGCAGGAAGTCGTCGTTGAGCGCCTGGAAGTCCTGGCGCGCCCGCCGCTCCCGGTTGAAGAGCTGAAGGACAAGCATCCCGGATACCGCCTCCTGCAGGAAGCCATTGATCCGGCCGATGCGGGTGCGGATGGCACGGAACACCTCGCGCATCCGGCGCCGGCCAACGATCGTCACCAGCCCCACCACCGGCATCACAGCGAAGACCACCAGGGCCAGCTGCCAGTTCACCAGCAGGAGGAAGCCGGCGATGACGACCAGCGAGAAGAGGTCGCCGATGACCGCAATCAGCCCCGAGGTGAGGAGCTGGTTGAGCGCATCCACATCGTTGGTCAGGCGGGTGACCAGCACCCCCACCGGCGTGGTGTCGAAATAGTGCAGCGGCAATCGCTGCAGGTGGCTGAACACCGCATTGCGCAGGTCGAACATCACTCGCTGGCCGAGCAGCGTCAGGGCATAGCTCTGGCCATAGCGGGCCCCAAAATTGATGATCAACACCACCAACCACAACCCGGCCAGTCGCTCGTAACCCTGTAAGTGGTGGGGCCGGATGTAGTGGTCGATGGCCTGTTGCGTGAAGAACGGACCGGCCAGATCGGCGACCGAGGTCACCAGCAACAAGGCGAGGGCGATCAGCGCCAGCGCCTGGTGCGGCCGGACGTAGGTCCACAACTGCCGCATGAGGCGGGCGTCGTAAGCCTTGCCGGTGATCTCGTCGCCGCCTGTCATGCGCATGTGCATCATTGGCCCGAAACCTCCGCGCCGACGATCTCGTCCTCTTCCAGCTGCCGCCGCCACTGCTGCCGCTGATAGAGGCGGGCATAGACCCCTCCCTGGGCCAGCAGCGCCCGGTGCGGTCCCTCCTCAATGATCCGACCGTCCTCCAGCACCACGATCTTGTCGGCGTCCCGGATGGTCGAGATTCGATGCGCGATCACCAGGCTGGTGCGGTCCTTCATGAAGTCGCGCAGGCCACGCAGGATGGCCTCCTCGGTCCGGGTGTCAACGCTCGACAGCGCATCGTCGATGACCAGCACCGCCGGGTCCTTGATCACCGCCCGCGCGATGGCGGTCCGCTGCTTCTGACCGCCCGACAGGGTGACACCGCGCTCGCCGATCACCGTCTGCAGCCCACCGGGAAACTGCTCCAGGTCGGCGCTCAGCTGGGAGAGCTCGACCGCGTGGGTCACGGCCTCGGCCGGGGCGTCCGGCGCCCCCAGGGTAATGTTCTCGAGCAGACTCTCAGAGAATAGGAACGTCTCCTGGGGGACGTAGCCGACCAGCCCGCGCAGGAAGTCCAGCGGCAGGTCCCGCAGGTCCACCCCGTCGAGCAGGATGCGACCGGCCTGCGGATCGTCGACCCGGGTGAGGAGGCGGGCGATGGTGCTCTTGCCCGCCCCGGTCGTCCCCACGATCGCCACGGTCGACCCGGCCGGCACGTGCAGCGTGAAGTGCCGCAACACCGGCTCTTCCCCATAGGCATAGCCGACATCGTCGAAGAGGATCTCGCCGCGCACCGCCGTGGGCCGGATCGGATGCGGCGGCGACGCGATGGCCGGCTGCCGATGGAGGATGGCTTCGATCCGGTTGAGGGACGCCGCCCCCTGCTGAAACATGTTGGTCACCCAGCCGAGGGCGATCAGGGGCCAGGACAGCAGGATCAAGTAGTAGTTGAATTGCACGAACTGCCCAAGGCTCAGGCGCCCCGCCGCCACGTGCTGCCCGCCGACATACAGGAGCACCAGCCCGGCCAGCCCGGCGACGGCGGCGAAGAGCGGCCAGAGAGCGCTGTTGATACGCGCCCAGGCCATGTTGGCCTGCACGTATTCCTCGTTGGCGGCACGGAACGTGTCCGCCTGGGCGTCCTCCTGGACGTAGGCCTTGACCACCCGGATCCCGGAGAGATTTTCCTGGGCACGCGACGACAGGGCGGCGAACTGCTCCTGGACCCGCAGGAACCGCCGCTGGATCACGGGACCGAGCAGCGTGAAGCCGAGGGTCAGCACCACCAGCAGGGAGACCGAGAGCACGGTCAGCTGCCAGTCGATGACCGCCATCAGGACCACCGCCGCCACGAAGATCACGACCGTGTTGACGATGTTGCTCAGTCCCATGCCCAGCAGCTGCTGGACCGCGGCCAGGTCGTTGGTCGCGCGGGCCATCACGTCACCGGTTCGGATTTCCTGGAAGAAACGCTGGTCGAGTTGCTCCAGCTTGGCGAACAGCTCCTCGCGGAGCTCGGCCTCCATCCGGCGGCTGGCCCCGTTGATAGCGAACCGCTGGGTGAAGCGCGACGCGGCGTCCGCCGCGGCGGCCGCCACCAGGGCCAGAGCGATCGGCAGCACCAGCCCCGCATGGCCACGGGTGATCAGGTCGATCCCCCGACCCAGCAAATAGGGCTGGAGCAGGGCGAACCCGTTGGCCGCCAGCGTTCCTACCAGCCCGATGGCCAGGGCCGTGCGGTGGCGCCACAGCGCCGACGTGAGGCGCGCCGAGGTCAGCATCAGCCTCTCCATCGTACCCAGCGACCGGACCAGATCCTGGGGGTGATCGCCTGAGAGAGATGAGGCGTAAGACCCCCACCCCGCAACGGGGAGCGAGAAAAGCCCTCCCCCGTGAGGGGGAGGGCTCCTGAGGGCTCGGACGGTTTCGCCGTTATCTCGTGACCACCACCGTCACGACAATCGGGCCATGCTCGACCGACGGGGCCGCATAGCCGGGGCTGGTGTTGATGTTGAGATAGGCGACCGACCCGACCGCCGTGTGGCGTCCCACGGTCAGGGTCACCGACTGGGAGGTGCTCCCACTCAGGTTGCTGACAGCAAGCCAGCTCGGGATGTTGGTGATGTCCCAGGTCAACCCCTGCGTCGACCCAGGAACGAGCGCCTGGAGGTTGAGGGTAGCGCTCGAGCCGCGGGGCACCTGCAGACTGGTTGGGCTCGCCGCGAGCACCGGCGGTTGCGGCGTCATCCTCAGACTCACGCTCGATCCAGCGAAGCTCGACGACTCGCTGTAGCAGGTGAAGAAGATGTAGCAGCCGTACGCGGTCCACGTATCCCTCTCACTGGTGAAGCCACCGCCGCCCGTCAGGCTGAAGGACGCGGTCCCCTCGGGGACCTGGAAGATCGCGGCCTGCTCGCTGCCGAAGGTTGCGGTGGCGGTAGCGGGCGGTGGCACCACGCTGGGATAGGCGTTATAGCTCGGGCCCGAGAAGTTCTCGATCCAGCCCGCCTTGCCACCGGTCCGACTGCTCTGATCGGTGGTGACGACCGAGGGCTGGTCCCAGGTCTGGGTGTAGCTGGTGTTCACCCCGGCAGCGACGTCCGAGTAGCCGGCGGACAGCGACGTGCCCACCGTCCAGCTCACGCCGGTGCCGGTGATGGTGGTCGACGGGCCCCAGTCAAACAGGGAAAGCGGCGCCGCGAAGGGGAGGTTCACGTAGCGCTGGATGATGTACCAGCCACAGGTGTTGGAGTCACAGCCCGAATACCCGGGGGCCGTCTGGAGTTGGGTGACGAACAGATACCAGTCGCCGCCGCTATTGATGTCGTTGAGACGGTAGTCCGACATGCTCAGGTTTACCGTCGAACCGTTGGAATCTCGGTACGATGTCATGGCCGTGGAGAGTGCGGTCCAAGCCTGGCTGGGCGGCTGGCTGGCGAGTGCCGTGCTGGCCGTGGCCTGCGCCGTTTGGGCCGATGCCCACGCCATCAGGCGGGTCGCCGGCTGCGCCGTCTGGGTTGATGCCCATTTTGTGAGCTGAGCCGCCGCTTGCAGCTCCTGCCCCGGGGCAGCAAAGCCCTCATAGGTCTGCAGCACACCCCGCGCGTCCCGGCGCGCGCCCAGGTATGCATGCTGGCTGGGTTGGGTCGCGGACGCTTGGGGCAGCGATACGCCCAGCACCGCACTCAGCTGGGTGACGCCGGCGGCCGTCCCGGTGGCGGTGACCGCGGCGTGGCCCTGCAGCGCCAGCCTCGCCTGACAGATCAGCAGCGGCGAGGGCCTGGCCAGCTGCTCGGCCGACACCCGAAATTGCGATCCGGACGGCGGCGAACACGTGGCGGCAGCCGAGACGGGCGCGATCGACGACAGCGGATACGAGACGGCGAGCGAGGCGAGCAGCGGAAGCAAAATGGCGCGACGCATGATTCTCATCCTCCCTGGCCTCAGCCCGGATTGGGGCTTAGTGGCCGGTTCATTTGGCGACCACCCTAGGTCGGCCTGCCGCCACCGTCTATCCACCGATCGGAGGAAAGATTGGCGCGAAAGGCTGGCTCTTGTGAGGAGCCAGAAAGGAGGAGCGGAAAGGAGGAGGCCGCCAGTGGGGGCTAGAATGGTCGCGCGGCTGGGCGATGGAACGGCTGAAGATTGGCAGCCTGGGGGTCGACCGTCCTGCGCCGTGGGTACGGCAGCTCCTGGGGATGGGCGCCATCGTTCGCTGGGTGGGCCTGGGGGTGGCGGGCATCGTCGGGGTGCTGGCACCGCCACGGGCACCCGCCCTCCTGGTCGCCCTGATCCTCGCCGTCGGGGCCTACAATGCCGCGTCCATGTTGCTCGTGCGGCGCGCGAGTGACCAGTCGGTCCTGCGCATCGCGCGCACGGTCACGGTCCTGGACGAGGTGGGGTGCCTCGTCTTCCTGGCGATCTTCACCGGGCTGCCCGGCGGAACCCAGATCGCCTTCTACGTGCCCATGGTGGTGGCGTCAGTCGCGTACAGCGGCGTCAGCGGGGCGATCCAGTCCGTGGCTATCTTCGCCGTCGGGATCATCGCGGTCGAGTGGGCGCAGGCGGCCTTCTTCGGCCGGTCGTTCTCCTGGGCGGTCGTTCTACTGTGGGCCCTCGTCATGCTGGTGGTGGCCGTCTCCCTCGCGGCCCTGGATCGGACGGTCCAGGCGCTCCCGCTCTCGCCGCGAGGCGCCCTGGAGGCCAGCGGTCCCAGCGGCCAGACCGGGCCCCCCCTGCAGCTCTCCCGACGAGAGCGGGAGGTGTTGCAGCTGATCGCGGCCGGCCAGTCCGATGCCATGATCGCGGCTCGGCTGCACCTGAGCGAGACCACCGTGAAGACGCATGTCGGGACGCTGCGCACCCGGCTGGGCGCCCGGACCAGGGCCGAAGCGGTGGCCATCGCCTCGCGCATGAACCTGCTGGATCCGGACGGCACCTGGCCCTCCCGCTGATCGCTCCATCGCGTATGTCGCGAGCGTGTTCCTGGCTGCCGGAGACACCCCCACCCCCACCCCCACCCTCCCCGCACGGGGGAGGGAGCCCCCGGGCCTTGATGGCAGGGCACGCCCCATCCATGGGAGGGCCGCCGGACTAACCTCCGGCCGCCGTCTTCTTCACGTCCAGTTGGGCGAGGTAGGTCTGGTCGGGGTTGCTGCGCACGTCCGACAGCACCCTGCCATCCTTGAGCCGGATGACGCGGTCGGTCTGCGCCGCCACGTCCGTGTCATGGGTCACCAGCACGAACGTGACGCTATATTCCTTGTTCATCCGGCGCATCAGGGTGACGAGCTGCTGGCTGGTTTCGCTGTCGACCTCGCCAGTGGGTTCGTCTCCCAGCACCAGCGACGGCCGGGTTATCAGCGAGCGGGCGATGGCGACCCGTTGCTGCTCACCGCCCGAGAGCTGGTCGGGTCGGTGGTGCATGCGGTCGCCCAGGCCGACTTCCTCGAGCAGGGCCTGGGCCCGAGCCTTTCCGTCCTTCCCGTTGTGGTGATATCGAAGCGGCAGCATCACGTTTTCGAGGGCGTTGAGCCCAGGCAGGAGGTTGAATTCCTGGAAGATGAAGCCGATCTTCCGGCCCCGCAGGTCAGCCCGCTGGCGGTCGCTGAGCTGGTGCGTGTCCTGGCCGTCGATCGCGTACTCACCCGCGGTTGGCTTGAGCAATAATCCGAGGCAGTCGAGCATGGTGGTCTTCCCGCTGCCGGACCGGCCGACGATCGAGATGAACTCGCCGCTCTCGACGGTGTAGGTGACCCCGTCCAACGCTTTCACCACGCTGGTGCCCTGCTTGTAGTGCTTTTTCAGATCTTTGACATCGATGCTTGCCATGCTGGCGCTCCCCTTACTGCGCCCGCAGCGCCCGAACCGGGTCCATGCGGGCCGCCCGGAAGGCCGGGATGATGCCGGCCACCGCGCCCAGCCCGACGGAGAAGACCAGGGCTACGATCACCAGTCGCCAGGTCACCAGGAACAGGCTCAAGGTGGGCGCGCCGAGGTTGACTAGGGTGGTCAGGCCCCACCCAAGGAAGAGCCCGATGGCGCCGCCAATCGCCCCGATCACGACGGCCTCCAGCAAGAACTCCCGAAGAATGTGACCCACGCGCGCGCCCACGGCTTTCTTGAGCCCGATCTCGCGCACGCGCTCGGTGACGGCCATCAGCATGGTGTTCACGACAGACAGCCCGCCCACGACGAGCGCCAACAGCGCCGCGCCGGTGGTGACTGCGGTGAAGATCGCCGCCCCGGCGTTGAAGGAGGCCACCAGCTGGCTGGGCTTGGTGGCCTTCACTCCCGCGACCTCCCGGTTGATCCGGTCGGCGAGCTGGTCGAGGTTCACGCCGGGATTCCCGTAGACGGTGATCCCGGTGGCCAGCTGGCTGGTGTCCACCGAGCCGCGGATGGCGGCCGGCAGGCTGTCCTTCAGCAGGAGCTGGGCATCGGTGAGGCTGACGAACGCCCCGCTGTCCGGCGCGGTCTGAGTCTTGTTGAGGATCCCGACCACCGTGAAAGTGTGGTTAACGAAGTCCGGCCTGGCATCGGTCGGCCGGATGGGCAGGTCCAACGCGTCGCCCACCTTTTTCTTGAACTCGCTGGCAAAGTCCGCGCCCAGGACTACTTCGCCCTGCGAGGCATTCGTGATGTCGCGCCCCCGGGCCAGGGATACCTTGAACTTCGAGTAGTCATTGGCTTTTGGGTCGGTGCTCGAGATGTAGTCCGGGATCCCGAAGCTCACCCCTGCGTTTCCGCCGGGCTTCGCGCTGACCCCGATTTCGGCGAAGGCAATGGCCACCCCGCTGACCTGTTCGATCTCGGTGACTTTGCTGAGCGGCATCAGGGCACCGCCGAAACCCTGCGAACTCGAGGACTCGTCGGCCACCTGCACGTTCGAGCTGAAATAAGTCGCGCCGCCCGCGAGCAGCGCATTGAATTTTTCTGCCATGGAGCCCATGGTGACCAGGGCCAGCACGCCGATCACGATCCCACTGATGGTCAGGAAGTTCCGCAGCTTTCGCCGCGTCAGGTTGCGAATGATTTCCATCTGCCCCTCCTCGGATGTGTACCCCGGACTTATACCGCCTCCACCCTACTGGAGTCAAAGCCGGAATGAGACTTGCAGCGGCCAGGTATTCCGACGGCCCGCCGCCACGACCAGGTAACGGGCGGTCCTCGGTGCCGTCGCTCTTCACGCTGCGTTAACCTCCAGACCAGGTCGTGGAGGCTGCGGTGAGGCCGCCCAGGGGCCGGGTCAGTCGAGAAGACGGGCCCGCTCGGCGATGTCGCGCTCGGCGAGGGCGGCTTCGTACTCCTCTAATGATTTGAACTCCTCAGCCGCCTGCAGCACCTGCTTGGTGGCGGTCTCCCAGTCCCTAGGTAAGGACTTCAGGAGCGGATAGCCGTGGCGGCGGCGATACGCCACATAGATCAGGACCGCGAGTCCAATCCAGATCGGGCCAACCACCCGAGCGGTGTCGTGAGTCAGGATCACCATCACCAAGAAGAACAGCACCCCCAGGAGGCCGAGCGCGCCCAGGAGGGGAAACCAGACCGGCCGGCCGCGAAACCTCAGTTGGATGTTGAAGGGCATCTGGTACGGTCGCGGCGTGTACGGATCGTAGAGCCGCAGGACGAGCAGGGAGATGAAGACCAGCAGGTAGCCGGTGGTGGCGCCGAAAGCGTAGAGGTCGGCCAGGACGTCGATGGCAGCGCTCTTCCCGGGCGGGCCGGGCGTGAAGAACGCGAACAGGGTCTGCACGATCGCCACCCCGCTGAACACCAGGATGGCTCGGGCCGGGGTCGCGTACTTCGGGTTGATCTTCGCGAACCAATTCGGAAGGAGCTGGAACTGGCTCATCGAGTAGCTGAGGCGTGAGGCGCTCACCACGCCTGAGTTGGCTGAGACATACACGATCAGGGCGCCGATCGCGGCGGTCAGGGGGGCGGCCACGATGCCCAGCACTGGGATGTGCCCCGCGATCAGCGCCACGGGATCTCCCTCGTGGCCGCGAAACTCCGAGGGAGGGACCATGCCCATGGCCAGCACCGAAAACGCCATCGCGAACAGGAGCACCGAGATCACCAGACCGATCGAGGTGCGCGGGATGATGGTTGCCGGCCTCCGCGTCTCCTGGGCAACCTGCGAGATGGTCTCCAGCCCGACGAAGGCGATGATGGCCAGCGAGGAGCCAAAGGCAAGCCGGGATAGGCTGGGCTGATTGTAGAGAAACTGCTTGGCGACCAAATCCGGCTTCCACACCAGGACAAAGCCGGCCACCACGATCACGGCCTGGGCGATGATGGCGGCCGTCCCGGCGATCTCATTCAGACCCGTCGAGATCCGAATACCTCGGACATTCAGCCAGGTCAGCACCACGATCCCCGCCAGGGTCTCCAGCAACCACAGCCAGGCCAGGTGGATCGGACCCAGGGTGACCGTGAAATCGAGCGCGTGATGGCCGAACGTCAGCCACGGAAGAAAGTAGTTGAAGTACCCGAACGCCACCACGGCGAAGAGCGAGATGTCGATCGTGTAGTCGAGAACCAGCGCCGCCCCGGCGACCAGTCCCCAGAAGTCGCCCAGGCCGCGCAGGGTGTAGTACTGACCACCCCCGGCAAGCGGGTAGGCGGAAGCGAGCTCCGCGTAGCACAGGCCCACCAGGGCAAAGACCAGGCCGGCTGCCAGGAAGGCGACCGGCGCCAGGCCGAGGGCGGCCAGGGTGATGATCCCCAGCGCCGTGTAGATGTCGGCGCCGACCGCCGCGTAGCCCCACATGTAGGAGCCCCAGACGCTGACATCGCGCCGCAGCTCGCTCTGGTGCATGCCGTCCGGTTGCGCTGGGCCCACCAGCTGTCCAACCTGACTCGTCCGCCCGCCTCTGTCTTCCGTACGCGGTACGGAGATCCGTACGGAGTATCGAAATTTCCGTAGAGCTTGCGAGCCAGGCGGAGGTCATACGGAACCGAGTACGCAAGGCGCCAGCATCGTCTACCATGGCTCCGGAAGGGTTCGAGTGGGACGACAGCTGCCGTCGCCAGTTCTCTCGCGGGTCGTGCTCCGGCCCTACGCCCTGGCCCACCGCCCCGAGGAACTGCCCGTGGCAGCGGCCTGCGTCCTGGCGCTGGTCCTGGTGTTCGTCGGTGATGTCACCACCCCGATCCAGGTTGCCGTGAGCGCGCTGGGCTTGATCCCCCTCCTGGCGGCGATGTGGCTCCTCTCTGGACGGCTCGCGCTGGCGGTAGGGATCATTGCCGTCGGCCAGCTGCTCGTCACCGGCGTCCTGGGCACCCTGAGCGCGGTGACCGTCGCCTCCGAGGTCACGGCCTATGTCGTGCTGGCCCTGGTGTGCCGGCTATACGCCCGAAGCCTGGCGGAACTCCTGTTCGGCGCCTCTCCTTCGGGCCGCCGGCGCGCCACGAAGCCACCTTTTCTGTCTGTGACCTTGACCGTCGGCGGCCAGCGCGGGCCGGCCGCGATCCGAGACAGGCTCACCAAACGCGAGCGAGAGGTCGCCCGCCTGGCAGCCCAGGGATATACGGCGCGCGAAATCGGCAGCCAGCTACACATCGGGAAGCGCACGGTCGAGACCCACCTGGCGAGCGCGTATGCCAAGCTGGGCGTCCGGTCGAAGCGTGAACTCATCCAGTCCGGGACCGTCTCGGTGGTCAGCCCGATGGCCGACGCCTGAAGACGTAAGTACCGCGCGGTTGGCCGGGCCGAGGCGTCGCTGAATTCGGTCGCTTGGCCGGTGCGAGCCGTTCGCAGAGTTTGTAACAGGGGATCAGGAGTTCTGGTCGTAAGTCAGGTCATCGGGCACGTGTGAGATGAGCCGACCCGCGGTCCAACGGAGCCGCTAGGTGGAATCGACGGCGCCTGCGGTGTTTGAAATTGGCTTTGTTCTCTTGCTCGCCGCCATGGGCGGCTGGGTGGCTCGGCGGGCTGGCCTGCCCGCAGTGCTCGGGTATCTCGCGACCGGCCTCATCGTGTCGCCTTTTACTCCCGGATATACCGCCGACCGCCATCAGCTGCAGCTCTTTGCCGATGTCGGAGTTGTTCTCCTCCTCTTCGAGGTCGGCATCGAGATCGACCCCCTCAAGCTTGGTCGTGAGCGCGGCCGCCTGCTCCTGCTAGCGCCCCTGCAGACCGTCCTGACGGCGGTGCTGGCCGGAGTGGCCGGCGTTCTGGTCGGCCTTTCCCTCGCCGGGGCAGTGTTGCTCGGCCTCTGCCTGGCCCTCTCTTCGAGCGTCGTGGTCGTCAACATCACTCGCAGTCGTCGCCGGACGACAGACGCCGCGACTGACGAAGCGCTGCTCGGCTGGAGCGTGATTCAAGACCTGGTTGGCGTCCTGCTGGCGCTGGCGGCCCTGATTGCCCTTGGCCTGGAAGCAAGATCAGGTTCGATAGCGGTCGCGCTTACGGTCGTCTACGTTGCCATGGTCGTCGCCGCAGCTGGACTCTTCCCCGGGTTACTTCGACGATTGCAGCAGGAGCACGACCTGTTCCTCATTTTTGTGGTGGCCACCGCCCTGGCCCTGGCTGGCATAGGCGCCCTCGTCTTTGGCGTCCCGCTCGCCCTGGCGGCGTTCATCTCGGGCCTGGCCATAACGGAGAGTCGGGAGGCCACGGAAGCCAGGGAACGGTTGCTCCCGTTCCGAGATGTCTTCGCGGTCTTGTTCTTTGTGGCGATCGGGGCCCTGATCGACCCTGGCGTGCTGCTCAAGGGCGTCGGGTGCCTCGGCCTGCTGCTCGGCCTCTTGATTCTGACCAAGCTGGTCCCGGTTTACGTCCTGGCCCGGTTTACCCGGCTGCCCGGGAGACCACTCCAGGTCGCGATTGGCCTGGGGCAGATCGGTGAGTTCAGCTTTGTCCTGGCCACGATCGGAGTCGCTGGCAAGGTCATTCCCAACGACCTGTACACGGCAATCCTCGCCTCCGTGGTTCTCACGATAGCCGCCTCGACCGTCCTCGTTCGGTTTGTCCGCGTGCGGCCCAGCAGCCAGCGTGCCTGACCGTCCCACCTGCCTGCGGCGACGAGTGAGATCGGTTGTCTGAAGAACCGTCCGGGTGTATGGCTTTCCACGGAGACAGGTTGCGCACGCAGCCCTTTCCGTGGTACGCTATGAGCAGATGCCATTCGCTCAGAGCGAAACCCACGAGCTCATCCAGGAAACACTGGGCCGCCTGCTTCGTGCCCGACGGGAGGCGGCCGGCCGAACCCTGACTGAGGTGGCGAAGGCCGCCGAACTCTCGCCGGCGTTTCTTTCCGAAGTGGAGCGCGGGCTGAAGGACGTGTCCACCGACCGGCTGGTCCACCTGGCCCACGCCCTGGGCACGTCGGCCGCTGAGGTTTACCTGGACCTGGGCCGCGAGCTGGGAGGCGGGTCCACGACGACCGAGGCACGGGCCTGGCCCCATGATCCTCGGCTCCAGCTCAGACGCGCCGTGGCCACGCTGCCGCCGGCGGCGCTGCGTAGCGTCGCCGACTTCAGCGTCTACCTCGCCATGACCCAGAGTGGCCCGTCACGGCGGCGGATCGGCTTCCGGATGGACTAAGGAGGAGAGATTTCCAATGGTTGTGGGTAATGTGGTGATCCCGAGCGTGATCGAGCGGAGCGGCCTGGGCGAGCGGGCCTACGACATCTACTCGCGCCTGCTCAAGGACCGCATCATCTTTGTGGGCAGCGCCATCGACGACGGCGTCGCCAACCTGGTCATCGCCCAGCTGCTGTTCCTGGACTCCGAGGACCCGGCCAAGGATATCGACGTCTTCATCAATAGCCCGGGCGGGTCATTGACCGCCGGGCTGGCCATCTACGACGCCATGATGTACGTGCATCCGGCCGTGCGCACCATCTGCACGGGCATGGCAGCCAGCGCCGCCTCCCTGATCCTGGCGGCCGGGGCCCCCGGCCGACGGATGTCCCTGCCCCACGCGCAGATCATGCTGCACGAGCCCAGCGGCGGCTCCCAGGGCACCGCCTCGGATATCGAGATCCACGCCAGGGAGATCCTGCGACTGCGCCGGACCGTGCACGAGATCTACGCGCGCCACTCCGGCCGGCCCATCGAGCAAGTGGAGCGCGATATCGAGCGCGACTTCTTCATGACGCCGGTGGAGGCCAAGGAGTGGGGTCTTATCGACGCCATCGTGGAGCACACGCCTCGCGACGCGTCGCCGAACGGCCACACCAGCGCCAAGCTCACCGAACTTAAATAGGTCCTCGAGACCCCCTCCCCGACCCTCCCCGCACGGGGGAGGGAGAGATAGAAGCGCCCCGCCACGGGGAGGGAGATTTCCTACGAGCGATCCAAAAACTCTCGTACCAGCGCCTGGAAGTGATAGACGCCGTTCTCCCGAAGGGCTGAGAACCGGCCCCGGTCGTAGGACCGGGATTTGAGACCGCCTTGCACCATCTCACAGAGCGCGAGGTCCTCCTGCTGGATCTCGTCGGAGAAGGCGATCGTCTGCTGCATCGACTCCCAGCCAGGGCCGGTGCCCGGTTGGGCAAAGAACCACTCGAAGATGGTCAGCGTCTTGTCCACGCCCAGCGGCAGGATGACGTTCGAGCTCATGTTGTCCTGGTAGATGTTGAACATCGTGTTGGGAAAGATCCAGTAGTACAGGGCCTTGTCCTCGCTGCCGGGGAGCCGCAGGTAGCGCCGGTCGCGCCCGATCTCCTCCCCCGGCTTCAGCTCCCGGATGGGAGCGTGTTGCTTCGAGTAGTAGCGGAAGGTCTCCACCCGGTAGGCGTCGTAGTCCAGCTCCTTGAACAGCCCCGGATGGGCAATCGGGACGTGGTACCCCTCCAGGTAGTTGTCGACATAGACCTTCCAGTTGCAGTTGATGACATAGTCGCGCCGCTCCACCAGCTCCATCCGATCCACGTCGTAGCCGGCGGCCGCCACTTCGTCCGGGATGCCGCCCAGGATCTCGCGCAACGCGGGCGCCTGCGGGTCGAGGTTGGCGAAGATGAACGGGCCCCAGCGGTCTACCCGGACTGGCTGCAGGCAGTAGTCTGCCTTGCTGAAGTTCTCGGTGCCCTCCATCTCGCGCGCCACCTGGAGCTTCCCGTCCAGACCGTAGGTCCAGCCATGGTAAGGGCACTGCAGGCTCTTGCGGTTGCCCCGGCTGAGCACCACCTGGGCCGCCCGGTGCCGGCAGACGTTGTAGAACCCGCGCAGCGTCCGGTCCAGGCCGTGCGTGATCAGGATCGGCTCGTCCACGATAGTGGCCGGCTTCAGGTCGCCCACGCGGGCCAGCTCGTCGGCGCGGGCCACCAGCTGCCAGGTCCGGCCGAAGATCCGCTCCTTCTCCTGCTCATAGGCCGCCGGGTCGAGGTAGGCGGAACTCGAAAGGGTCGAGGCTCGAGCTACTGTCGGGTCGACATCGACGGCCTTCACGGGATGCAATTCTGACGCAACGAAAAGAAAAACGCTCCAACCGCGTGCTGGAGCGTTTTCGCGACGCGATCTGTCGGACCGCTAGGAGCGCCGCACGCCCGCCATGGGACGCTGCTCGGCGCCGATCCCCTCCGCCGGCCAGCCCGCCGTGTTTCGATGCGATCGGCCGATGAGGTAAAACCAGGCGCCGATGGCCAGCACGATTCCCATCACGACCGCTACCGTGATTTCGAAGGGTGCCCGGTCGAGGCCCGACGATGGCCCGGTTACGCCCGACGTGAACAGGCCCGGCCAGAGCGAGAACACGGTCGCCGCGACCACGTAGAACTCGCAGAGCAGCATGACGATCCAGGCGCCGACCATGCCTCCCGGAATCCGGTAAGGCCGCGACGCGTTGGGGTACTTGTTTCGCAGGACGACCAGTGCCGGGAAGGCAAAGATGTAGGAGAACGTGGTGGTCGAGATGGCGAGGGTCAAGACGACGCCGAACAGCGCCGCCAGGTTCCCGCCGGTGAAGATGTGGTTGACGATCACATTGGCCAGCAGGAAGACGGTCGCCAGGATGCCGGAGAGGACGTTGACCCGCACCGGCGTCCCAAACCGCGCCGAGAACCGGCCCATCGCCCGTGGCCCGGACCCTTCCAGGGCACCGATGGCCATCAGGCGGTCCGACGACATCAGCCAGACCGTCCCGCTGGTGAGCAGGGAGAACACGATCGCAGCGCCGACGAAGAAGTTCAGGATGTTGGCGCCGGTCCCGCCGAGGACGTTGCCAACCACGGTCTGATAGGCGGCGACAAACCCGCTGACGTTGGTTAGGTCTGCCTGCTTCACGACAACCAGCACCCCGATGATGGTGACGGCATAGGCGAGGATGCTGATGATGCCGGACCCAACGACCATCCGGGGGATATCCCGCTTCGGATCCTGCATCTCCTCACTGGCGTTAGTGGAGACCTCATACCCGACGAAGGCGAAGACGAGCACCCCGATCACGCCGATGAAGACCGAGGAGGTCGGCTGCCAGCCGCTCAAGGTGCCAGCGAAGCCTTTGCTGACTCCGGTGGCGACCACCAGCACCCCAAAGAGCGCGATCAGCAGAAGCCGCACGATGGTGCCCAGGTTGGGCACCCACTTCATCTGGCGCAGCGACAGGATGTTCCAGATGACGGCAACCCAGATAAACGCCGCGCCCACCAGGAACTCGAGCCATCCCGTGTTCTGAATGCCGCCGAAGGGCTTGCCCCAGAACGTGTCCATCGCCGCAATGGCGGTCACGGCCAGCGTCCCACCCAACCAGATCGGGTTGCTGAGCCAGTACATGACGGCCGTGACGGCGCCCGCCAGGTGGCCGAAGGCCAGGCGTACCCACTCATAGACCGCCCCTTCCACGGGGAAGGCCGTACCCAGCTCGGCGGTCAGGAGGCCGTACGGGATGAAGAACGTGACGCCGGCGAAAAAGAGCCAGAAGACCGCTTGCGCACCCTGGGATGAAACCGCACCGAGCGTATCGAGAGCGACGATCGCCGCGACGGTAAAGAAGATCAGGTCCCAACGAAATAGGGATTTGCGAAGCTTTCGCTTCTCCGCGAGGATCTCTTGCGAGACGGGCGCAGTTGCCAAACGATTTCCCTCCCTATATGCCGAAATTGCCTCGTCTTTGGAGGCTCAATCGCGATTACACCCTCCCTAGAGAGGCTTGTCAAGACACAACTTCCAGGACCCAGAATTGGGGAAACGTCGTGTCACACAACTGGTAGGCGGCAAAGACGCTTCCGTATACTCGCGCTCGTGCCTAACCCCTACGACGCCATCATCGTGGGCGGCGGGCACAATGGGCTGGCGGCGGCGGCCTACCTGGGGCGGGCGGGGCTTCGGACGGTGGTGCTGGAGCAACGGGGGGTGCTGGGCGGCGCCGCCGTGAGCCAGCAGCCCTGGCCGGGGTACACCATCTCCACCCTCTCCTACGTGCTCTCGCTGATGCCGCCCGAAGTCCTTCACGAGCTGGAGCTGCGCCGCCACGGCCTCCACCTCTATCCGCTGGCGGCCGACTACTACGTGCCGTTCCCCGACGGGTCCCACCTGCTGCTGACCAAGGATCCCCAGCAGGCCTTCGCCGCCATCGCCCGCTTCTCCCGGAAGGACGCCGACGCCTGGCCCCGGTTTTCTGCCCTGCTGGCCCGGGTGGCCCGGCTCGTCCGGCCGCTGCTCCTGATGACGCCGCCGGCCGTGGGCGCCAAGTCCCCAGAGGACCTGCTCGAGCTGGCGCGCTTCGCCTGGAAGCTGCGCGGCCTGGATGTGACCGGCACCGCCGAGTTCGTGAAGGTGATGACGCTTTCGGTGGCCGAGCTGCTGGACGAGTGGTTCGAGTCGCCGCAGGTCAAGGCGGCCCGCTGCGTGTCCGGAGCTATCGGGACCTACGGCGGTCCATACACGCCCGGCACCGCCTACGTGCTGCTGCACCACTATCTGGGCGAGGTCGACGGCCAGATGGCGGAGTGGGCGTTCGTGCGGGGCGGCATGGGGGCGGTCTCGGCGGCCATCGCTGCCGATGCCCGCGAGCATGGGGCCGAGATCAAGACCGGGACCCGGGTGGTCCGCATCCTGGCGCGCGACGGCCGGGCCGAGGGTGTGCTCTGCGGCAACGGCACGGAGCTGCGGGCGGCCTGTGTCGTTTCCAGTGCCCACCCCCAGCTGACCCTTGGCGAGTTGATCGAGGCCGCCCAGCTCCCGGAGTCCTTCCGCACCGCCATCGCCCGATACAAGTCCCGCTCCGGGACGGTCAAGATCAACCTGGCGCTAGGTGAGGCGCCGCGCTTCGACGGGCTATCCCAGGAGGAGTCCGCGCTAGCCGCCCGCTCCTTCATCCAGTTGTGCGACTCGATGGAGTACCTGGAGCGGGCGTTCGACGACGCCAAGTACGGGCGCCCATCGGCCGCCCCCTACTCGGACGGGGTGCTGCCCACCATGGCCGACGACTCGCTGGCGCCGCCCGGCAAGCATGTCATGAGCTGCTTCACCCAGTACGTCCCGGCCGCCTGGTCGCAGGCAAGCCACGCGCCGGAGCTGGAAGCCTACGCCGACCGGGTGATCGACGGCTATGCGCGCTTCGCCCCCAATCTCAAGTCGGCCATCGAGCAGCGCGAGGTGATCGGCCCCTACCAGATGGAGCAGGAGTACGGCCTGGTGGGAGGCAACATCATGCACGGCGACCTCACCCTGGACCAGCTCTTTTCCTGGCGGCCGGTGGCCGGGTACGCTGACTACCGGACGCCGCTGCGGGGCCTGTACCTCTGCGGCGCCGGCACCCATCCGGGCGGGGGCGTCAGCGGCATCAACGCCCGCAACGCATCCCGGGAGATCGTCAAGGATTGGAAACGCCTGAAGAGAAGCTGACCCACCCCAACCTGAAAGCGCAGGTCGACGGCCCCTGGTTCTTGGGGCCGGCCACCTTCATGAAGGTGCCCGCCCTGAGTGAGCCGGCCGAGCTCGACCAGTGGAAGCCCGACGTGGCGGTGGTGGGCGCCCCCTGGGACGATTCGACCACCTACCGGCCGGGGGCGCGCTTCGGTCCGCGGGCCGTGCGGACCGCCAACTACCAACCGCCCACCTGGCACCTGGATCTCGAGGTGGCGCCCTTCGACGTGTTACGGGTGGTCGACTATGGCGACGCCGTCTGCAACCCCGGCCTGCCCGAGCAGGCACACGAAGCCATCCGGCACCGGGTGCACGAGGTGGCGTCCCGCCGAATCGTCCCGCTGGTGATCGGGGGCGACCACTCGATCACGTTTCCGTCGGCCACGGCGGTGGCCGACGCCTACGGGCGCGGCCGGGTGGGGATGGTCCACTTCGACGCCCACGCCGACACCGGCGACGCCGGCTGGGGCGGCTTTCTGCTGTCGCACGCCACGCCGATGCGGCGGTTGATCGAGTCGGGGGCGATTCCAGGTCACAACTTCGTCCAGGTCGGGTTGCGCGGCTACTGGCCCGGGCCGGAGACCTTTGCCTGGATGGGGGAGCAGCGGATGCGCTGGCACCTCATGGGCGAGCTCCTGGACCGCGGCGTCGAAGTGGTGGTCGCCAAGGCCATCGAGGAGGCGCTCGACGGCCCCGAGTTCATCTATCTGTCCGTCGACATCGACGTGCTGGACCCGGGGTTCGCGCCGGGGACGGGCACGCCGGAACCAGGCGGCATGCAGCCGGCCGACCTGCTGCGCGCCATCCGCAACATCGCGCTGCAGACCACGCTGGTGGGCATGGACGTGGTGGAGGTCTCGCCGCCCTACGACCAGGCCGAGGTCACCGCCCAGAATGCCAATCGCTGTATGCTCGAAGCCATTTCGGCGCTTGCCAAGAAGAGAGGAAGGGTCGCCACACCGTGAGCACACAGGTCCAGGAGATCGCGCCGGCGCGGGTCGCCGAATTGATCGCCAGGGAGGAGGCCGCCTTCCGGAGGCGCCGGCCGAAGTCGGACGCCATGTGGCAGGAGGCCCGCCGGGTGATCCCGCGAGGGGTGCCCTCCACCTTCCAGGACGCCGCCCCCCAGCCGCTCTTCGTCGACCGGGGCAAGGGCAGCCGGGTATGGGACGTAGACGGGAACGAGTACGTCGACTTCCACAACGGGTTCGGCGTGATGGTGGTCGGCCACGCCCACCCGCAGATCGTGCAGGCCATCACCGAGCGAGCCGCCCGGGGCACCCACTTTGCCCAACCGGTGGCCGACGACGCGGTGGTCGCCACTGAACTGGTGCGGCGGTTCCGGCAGCCGCTGTGGCGCTTCACCAACAGCGGCACCGAATCGACCCTGGATGCAGTCCGGCTGGCCCGGGGCTTCACCGGCCGGGATCGGATCCTCAAGATCGAGGCCTCCTATCACGGCCACCATGACGCGCTGTCGGTCTCCGTGGAGCCGCCCCCCGACCTGATGGGACCCGCTGACGCCCCGGTGTCGGTCCCCCATAGCGCCGGTATCCCGCAGGCCGTGGTGGACCTGACGACGGTGGTGCCGTTCAACAATGTGCCCGCCATGGAGCGCGCCTTTGAGCGCCATCCGGGGGAGGTGGCCGCCGTCATCCTCGAGCCGGTGATGATGAACGTGGGCATCGTACCGCCGGATCCTGGCTACCTGGCCGCGGTGCGGGACCTGGCCCACCGCCACGGCGCGCTGCTCATCTTTGACGAGGTCAAGACCGGAGCCACCATCGCGCCGGGGGGCGCCACCGAGCGGTTCGGCGTGACCCCGGACCTGACGGCGCTGGCGAAGGCCATCGGGGGCGGGCTGCCCTGCGGCGCCATCGGCGGCCGGGCCGACGTGATGGCCACCATCGAGGACAAGAAGGTGATCCAGCTCGGGACCTTCAACGGCAATCCCCTCACCATGGCCGCCG
>Ga0209802_1000757_pt1 | contig 24836 bp, 23 predicted proteins | sample GraSoiAngelo_129_FD_185886 | JGI IMG/M metagenome (GOLD analysis project Ga0209802, IMG submission 185886) | Grasslands soil microbial communities from the Angelo Coastal Reserve, California, USA - 14_0927_12_40cm (SPAdes) (version 2) | ecosystem: Environmental > Terrestrial > Soil > Grasslands ... | reverse complement strand
CGAGCGACGTGGTTCCCTGCCGCGGCCCCCAGATGCGCACCGCGTTCCCCGCCGCGAAGAAGGGCTTGAAGTGGGGGAGCCCCTGGATGTGATCCCAGTGCGCGTGCGACAGCAGGATCTCCGCGTTTACCGCGCCGTTCTGCCGCTCCACGAGCTCCAGCCCCAGTGCCCGGATTCCGGTGCCCGCGTCGAGGATGACCACTCGCCCGTCGGCGCGTTGCACGGTCACGCACGGCGTGTTCCCGCCGTAGCGGGCCGTATGGCTGCCGGGGGTAGGGATCGAGCCCCGCGTCCCCCAAAAAGTCACCGTATAGGTCTGGCGCTTGGGCACCCGGCGTCCTGGGCTAGGTTACGGCAAAATATGAACGTAGGATACGCCGCCGTCTCACCCGGCGACTGTGACCCGCCTCACGAGCGCCCTGCGGCGGCTTCCAGCGCGGCGCGGTCCTTGATCAGGATCTCGCGTCGGCTCACCTCGATGTACCCCTTGTCGACGAGCTCCCGCATGGTGCGACTCACGGTCTCGCGACTCGAGCCGATCATCTGGGCGATGGTGTGGTGGGTGAGGCGGCGCGTGATCCGATTCGACCCCCCCTCGTCGGCGAGATCGAGCAGCAGTTGGGCGACGCGGCCGTTCACGTCCAGCAACACGAGGCTGCCGACCTTCTCGTCCACGCGGCGCAACCGCCGCGAGAGCTCGCGTAAGAGCGCCAGCGCGATGGACGGGGTCTGCTTCAGGATGCCCTGGAAATCCTCGCGCCGCAGCACGAGCAGCGTCGAGTCCTCCATCGCGATCACGTGGGCCGAGCGGGGCTCGTCGTCGATCAGCGCCATCTCGCCGAAGAACTCGCCCTCGCCCATCACCGACAGGATCACTTCGCGACCGTCCTCCCCGATGAGGACCACCTTCACCTGGCCCTCGGCGACCACATAGAGCGCGTCGCCGGGGTCGTCCTCGAAGAGGATGACCGAGTTCTTGGGATAAGAGCGCTCGCGCGAGATCTCCGTCACCCGCTCCAGTTCGGCGGGCTCAAGTTGGCTGAAGAGGGGAACCTTCAGGAGAATTGCCGTCGTCGACACGGGTGGCTCTTCCCTAGGAGGATGAGATGCTCTCGGGGGGCAAGCTTACGCGGTTCCGAGGCCGGTGTCAAATCGGCGCACGCCGCGCGCCTTGCCGCCAAGTGACGGCGCCAGTTATATTTCCGCGTTCGTGCCGTCGGCACACTCCACTCGAGGACAGCGCCAGTGAAACCCGGGATTCATCCTGCCTACCAGCGGGCAACCGTGCAGTGCGCCTGCGGCAACAGCTTCGTGACGCGCTCCACGATCCCCGTCATCCACGTGGAAATCTGCGCCAAGTGCCACCCCTACTTCACGGGGAAGCAGAAGCTCGTGGACACGGCCGGACGCGTGGAGCGGTTCCGCCAGAAGTACGGGAAGGAAACGGTCGGGGGCTGAGCCGTGGAGGCCCGACTCCGCCAGGCGCTCGCGCGGGCGGAGGAGGTCGCCCAAGAGCTGGCCGACCCCGAGACCGCGCGGAACCCGGCCCAGCTGAAGCAGCTGGGCCGCGAGTACGCGCGGCTCGACGGCATCCGCCAGACGCATCAGCGCTTGGAGCGGCTGCGCGCGGAACTGGGGCAGGCCCGCGAGGTGCTGCAGGAAAAGGACCCCGAGCTGGCGCAGCTGGCGCGGGCCGACGTGGAGCGCCTGCGGCCCGAGATCGAGCGGCTGGAGCGCGAGCTGGCCGAGCAACTCGTCCCCACCGATCCGCTCGACGACCGCGACGCCATCGTGGAAATCCGCGCCGGAACCGGGGGCGACGAAGCGGCACTGTTCGCCGCCGACCTGTTTCGCATGTACACGCGCTTCGCTGAGGAGCAGCGCTGGAAGGTGGAGGTCCTGTCGCTCTCCCAGGGCAACCTCGGGGGGCTGAAGGAGGCCGTGTTCGCGGCGCGCGGCCCCAAGGCTTACGGCACCCTGCGCTACGAGTCGGGCGTGCATCGGGTCCAGCGCGTGCCGACCACCGAGTCGCAGGGCCGCATCCACACCTCCGCCGCGACGGTGGCCGTGCTCCCGGAAGCGGAAGAGGTGGAGGTGAAGATCGAGGACAAGGACCTCCGCATTGACGTGTTCCGCTCGTCCGGCCCGGGTGGCCAGAGCGTGAACACGACCGACTCGGCCGTGCGCGTCACCCACCTCCCGACCGGAATCGTGGTGCAGTGCCAGGATCAGAAGTCCCAGCTCCAGAACAAGATCAAGGCGCTCGAGATCCTGCGGTCGCGGTTGCTCGACCGCATGCTCGCCGAGCAGGAGGCGGCGCGGGCACGGGACCGCCGCGCCATGGTCGGCACCGGCGACCGCTCGGCCAAGATCCGGACTTACAACTTTCCGCAGAACCGCGTCACCGATCATCGCATCCACCGCACGGTCCACGACCTCGAGGCCGTGCTGGACGGCAAGCTGGACGAGCTCATCAACGCGCTGAAGCTCGCGGGAGAGAAGGAACGCCTCAGTGCTTGAGCACTCGCACCGGGCGACCGTCGCGGACGAGCTGGAGCACGCCGTGGAGCGGCTCGCCTGCGCGGGGGTGACGGCGGAGGCGCGGCGCGAGGCCACGCTCCTGTGGGCGGCCGTGACGGGGGCGAGCCCGGGGGAGGTGTGGTTGCGGCGGGACCGTACGGCGCCGCCCGACGTGGAGCGCTTCCGGGACGCGGTGGCCCGACGCTTGAGCGGCGTGCCGTTCGCCTACGCGGTGGGCCGAGTCTCGTTCCGGCGGGTCGAGCTGCGGCTCGATCCGCGCGCCCTGATCCCCCGGCCGGAGACGGAAGGGCTGGTGGATCTGGTGTTGGACTGGGCCCGCGAAGCGGGGAAGAGGGAAGGGGGAACCCTAAAGGACTCCCTGGCGGTCGGGGGGAAGGGTGGCGTCGTCGCGGATATCGGTACCGGATGCGGGTGCATCGCCCTGGCGCTCGCCGTGGAAGGCGATTTCGACCGCGTGATCGCCGTCGAGCGGTCGGCTGGGGCAGCTACGCTGGCGCGTGAGAACGTGGCGCTGGTGCGGCCCCCCGTACCCGTCGAGGTGCGGGTCGGCGACCTGCTGGAACCGCTCACGGGCGAGCGCTGCCGCGCGGTGGTCGCGAACCCGCCGTACCTCAGCGATGAGGAGTACGGCGCCATCGACCCCTCCGTGCGGCTGTTCGAGCCGCGCGAGGCGCTGGTGAGCGGGCCCGACGGACTGGACGCGACGCGCGCGCTCCTCGCGGGTGCGCAGCGGGTGCTCGAGCCGGGTGGGCTGCTCGCGCTCGAGCTCGACGAGCGGCGCGCCGAGGCGGTACGCGCGCTGGCGCTGGCGTCCGGGTGGACCCGCGTCGTCGTGCACGAGGACCTGTTCGGTCGGCCGCGCTACGCGCTGGCCCGCGCCGGGGAGACCGCATGATCGACCAGAAGGCGCTCGAGCTCGGTCGGCTGCTGGGCCAGACCGATGAATACAAAGCGTTCCTGCGCGCCAGCGAGCGGCTCCGCGAGGACGCCGCCTGCCGCCAGCAGCTCGCCGAGGTCGAGCGGCTGGCGCAGGACATCGAACGGGCCGCCCAGGAGGGGCGCGAGCCGGCTCGCGAGGCGGTCGAGCAGTACGACCGCGCGCTCCAAAGCGTCCAGGCGAATCCGGTGTATCAGGCGGTCGTGGCGGCCCAGGCGAACTTCGAAAAGTTGATGACGAAGATCAACGCGAAGATCTTTGAAGGGATGAAGCAGGGGGCGGCGAGCCCCATCATTACCCTGGGATGAACGGCTCGGGGTCCGGGCTGTTCGTCGTGGTGGAGGGCCCGGAGGGGGCGGGGAAGTCGACGCTGGTGCGCTGGCTCGCCGCGCGGCTGCGGGCCGACGGTCGCCGGGTGATGGCGGTGCGGCAGCCCGGCGGCACGCCGGTGGCCGAGGCGGCGCGCAAGCTGGCGCTCCAGTTTCCGCACGAAGTGGCCCCGGTGGCCGAGCTGTTCCTGTTCCTCGCAGCGCGCGCCGACCTCGTCCATCACGTCATCCGGCCGGCGCTCGAGGAGGGGCAGGTGGTGGTGGCCGATCGCTTCGACCTCTCGACCATCGCCTACCAGGTGGCGGGCGGCGGGTTGCCGGCAGCAGACGTGACTCAGGCCATCCGGCTGGCCACGGGCGGGCTCGTCCCGGATGTCACGCTGGTGCTGGACGTCCCGGTGGAGTTGGGGCGCGAGCGGCAACGGACGGCGCGCAAGGTGCAGGACCGGATCGAGCGCCAGGACGACGCGTTTCACGCCCGAGTGCGGGAGGCATATCGGCGGGCGCAGGGGCCGGGCGTCGTGCACATCGACGCGTCGCAGTCACGGAAAGCGGTGCAGGAAGCCGCGTGGCGGGAAGTCACGGCGGCGGCCGCACTCTCAACGCGAGGCACGTCATGAACGTTCGCAAGCTGTCCGTCGTCGCCGGCATCGTCGTGGTCGCGCTCGCGACCGGCGGCTGGCTGCTGCAACGGGAGGCGGGACCAACGGGGTCGGTCTACCAGCAGGCGCGCCTGTTCGAGGACGTGCTGGCGCACGTGGCCGACTACTACGTCGACTCGCTGGACGAGCGACGGCTCTACCAGATGGCGATCGACGGCCTGTTGGACGAGCTCCACGACCCGTACTCCGTGTTCCTGAAGCCGGACGATTTCCGGCTCCTCTCCGAGCAGACCACGGGGAACTACGGCGGCCTGGGCATCCAGATCGACGTGCGCGACGGCTGGATCACCGTGGTCGCGCCGCTGCCTGAGACGCCGGCCGAGCGGGCCGGCATCCAGACGGGCGACCAGATCATCGCGCTCGACGGCCGCCCGACCGAGGGTTGGAAGAACGACCAGGCGGTCAAGGAGCTGCGCGGCCAGCCGGGGACGACGGCCGAGCTGAAGGTGCGCCGGGTCGGAGTGGATCAGCCGCTCGTCTTCAAGGTGACCCGCGCCACGATCCACGTGCGCTCGGTCAACATCGCGATGATGCTCGACGAGCGCGTGGGGTACATCGCCCTGAGCCCGGTGAGCGAGACGTCGGCCGCCGAGCTGACGGACGGGATCAACGGGCTGCTCCAGAAGGGAATGAAGTCGCTGATTCTCGACCTGCGCGGCAATCCGGGGGGTCTCTTGGACCAGGGGATCGCCGCGACCGACCTGTTCCTCGATCCGGGGCAGGAAGTGGTCGCGACCCGCGGCCGCGCGCCCAACACGACGCGGACCTACCGCGATGCGAAGCCGCAGCCATGGCCCAAGTTGCCGATCGTGGTGCTCGTGAACGGGGGCACGGCCTCCGCAGCCGAGATCATCACCGGCGCCCTGCAGGATCACGACCGCGCCCTCGTCGTGGGCACGCCGACGTTCGGCAAGGGGCTGGTGCAGTCGCTGTGGCAGCTCACGCCGGAGACGGCGCTGAAGCTCACGACGGCCCGCTGGTACACGCCGAGCGGCCGCACCATCCAGCGCAAGAGCCGCAACGAGGCGGAGCAGGAGGCGCAGGTGGCGGCCGCGGAGCAGGGCAAGGACAGCACGAGGGTCGACTCCTCCCTGATCTTCCACACCGATCGCGGCCGCATCGTGTACGGCGGCGGGGGGATCCGGCCCGACCTGTTCGTGGTCCCCGACACGTTCACTACAGCCGAGCGCGCCTTCGTGAAGGCGCTCGGCAAGAACATCCCAGCGTACCTGGACGTGCGGTCGGGGTACGCCCTGGAGTTGAAGGCAACGGGGCGCCTGAGCGACCCGAACTTCGCCGTGACCGACGCGATGGTCGATGAGGTGCTGCGGCGCCTGCGTGGTCGCGCCGTGAGCCTGCCCGACAGCGTCGTGACCGGCGCGCGGGCGCTCATCGCCCAGGAGCTGGGGTACGAGGCGGCGCGCTACGTGTTCGGCCGCCCCGCGGAGTTCCGGCGTCGCATGGCCGACGACCGCCAGGTTCAAGAGGCGCTCAAACTGGCGCGCCGCGCCCGGACGCCGTTGGACCTCCTGGCCATCGCCGGCATGCTGCCGGGCGCCCCCCCCCGCAACGAGTGACGCGCCGCGCCGACATCATCACCGACCCCGTCATCGGCGTTATCGGGCCTGGACGCGCGGGGCTGGGGCTCGCGTTGGCCCTGGTGCAGGCGGGCTACGGCGTCCGCCTGCACGGACGTCGCAAAAAGGCGATCCCGAAGCCGCTCGAATTGACGGTCGGCGCCGCGGACGAGCCGCCCGCCTGGGTCGCCGAGGCGGGCGTCCTGATTCTCGCCGTGCGCGACGACGCCATCTCCCCGCTCGCCGAGGCACTGGCCCGCGCGGAGGCGGTGCGCTCGGACCAGGTGGTGCTGCATCTGTCCGGGGTGCAAGGCCAGGAGGCCCTGGCCGCGCTCGTCCCGTCCCGCGCCGCGCTCGGCTCGCTCCATCCGCTCCAGACGATCTCAGATCCCGAACGGGCCCCCGCGCGCCTCAAGGGGACGTGGGCCGCCGTCGAGGGCATGCCGCGCGCGGTGCAGGCGGCGGAGGGCCTCGCCCAGGAGCTCGGGATGCGACCGTTCCGGCTCAGCGGCAAGCAGAAGGCGATCTACCACGCCGGGGCCGTGTTCGCGTCGAACTACTTCGTCGTCGTGGAGGCGGTCGCGCAGCGGCTGCTGCGCCACGCCGGGCTCTCTGATGCGGAGGCGTGGCAGGCGCTGCGGCCGCTCGTGGAGGGCACGTTCGAGAACCTGACGCGCCAGGAGCCGAAGGACGCCCTCACGGGTCCCGTGGCGCGCGGCGATGAGGAGACAATCCGGAGCCACCTCAAGTCGCTCACCCGGGACGACGCGCTGCTGTACCGCGCGCTGGGGCGGGCGGCGCTGGAGCTGGCGGAGAAGGGGGGGATGGACTTGGAGACCGCGACGCGCGTCGCCCGGGCGCTCGCTACTGATCTACCACCTGTACTCCGGACGGAGGCGAAAACGTGAACTCGCGCCCCGGCGCGCCGGCGTTCACCTTGAGGCGGCTCAGCATCACGGTGCGGAGCTGCCCGGACGTCTCCGTGATCTCGAGTCGCCGCACCAGGCCGTCGCTGCGCCCCACCCAGATCACCGCCGCGCTGTAGGGCTGGTCGCCCCGCTTGGGGACGAGCGCCACGACGTCCGCCATCCCCTCGGGGAGCGAGTCGGCGCGCCGGTAGCTCGCGCGGTAGCGCTCGTGCGGGTGCTCCACGAACTGGCCGATCAGGTTCGGGCCCGTCGTGCCGACGTCCGGGATTCTGGCGCGGATCACCTGGCCCGGTGTGGTGCTCGGCGTGTACAGCCACAGATAGCGCCCGTCGGCCACGATGCGGTCGCCCTTGGGAACCGCGAACCGCATGGCGAAGCGGCTGGGGCGCATCTGGTAGAGCTTGCCGCGGGTCGTGTCGGGTGCCCCGACGAGCGGGTTCTCCACGATCTGGACGAAATCGGCCGACAGCGTGCTGATCGACTGATAGGTCTGGCTCGCGCGGTCGAGCACCGGCCAGGGGTCGGGGGCCTGGGAGCCGGCCAGCAACGCGACCGCAACGAGTGCGGAATGCGGAGTGCGGAATGCGGAGTTTGTCGGACGTTGGTCGTGCGCGGAAACTGGCGTCGCGGTCCGACCCCGGCTCGATAAACTCCGCATTCCGCATTCCGCATTCCGCAATTGCTCACGCCCCCACCGAAGCCGGTTCGGCCACCCGGCGCCCGATCACCTCCGCGATGACCTTCACCTCGCGCATCAGCTGCGCGAACTGGTCCGGGAACAGCGACTGCGCGCCGTCCGAGAGGGCCTTGTCGGGGCTCGGGTGCACCTCTACCATGATGCCGTCCGCTCCCGCCGCGACCGCGGCGCGAGCCATCGGAATCACCTTGTCCCTGAGCCCGGTGCCGTGCGACGGGTCGGCGATGATGGGGAGGTGCGACAGCTTGTGCACCACCGGGATCGCCGTGAGGTCGAACACGTTGCGCGTGGACGGATCGAAGCCGCGGATGCCGCGCTCGCACAGAATCACCTCGCGGTTTCCCTCGGCCAGCACGTACTCCGCGGAGAGGAGCAGCTCCTCGACGGTCGCCGACATCCCGCGCTTCAACAGGACGGGCTTCTTGGCGCGGCCCGCCACCTTGAGGAGCGAGAAGTTCTGCATGTTGCGCGCGCCGATCTGGATGATGTCCGCCACCTCCGCGACGTAGCCCAGGCCCTCCGGATCCATCGCCTCGGTGCAGATGAGGAGCCCCGTCTCCTCGCGCGCCTTGGCGAGCAGCTTCAAGCCGGGCCGTCCGAGCCCCTGGAACGCGTACGGCGAAGTGCGCGGCTTCCACGCGCCGCCGCGCAGGATCACCGCACCCGCCTCCTTGACCTGGTGCGCCGCCTCGAGGATCTGCCGCTCCGTCTCGACGGAGCACGGGCCCGCGATCACCGCTACGTCGGTCCCGCCGATCGTGACGCCGCCCCCGAGCTGCACCACCGTGGAATCCGCCTTCCACTCGCGGCTCACCTGCTTGTAGGGCTTCGTGACCTGGATGACTTCCTGGACGCCGGGCAGCCCTTCGAGCCGCGAGGCGTCCACGCGGCCGTCGTTGCCCACCAGCCCGACGGCGGTGCGCTGCGAGCCCGGCATCGGGTGCGCCCGATAGCCCATCTCCTCGATCACGGCCACGACGCGCTGGACTTCCGCGTCCGTCGCACCGTGCCGCATCACGATCAGCACGCTACCGCCCTCCGATCCTGAACCGATCCCCGTCCTTCGCGGCCGTCACGGGTCCCTGGAACCGGGTCCCCGCCTCCCGCGCCGGGTCCGAAGTTTCTACCGGAGGATAGAAGTGGGTCAAGACGAGCTGCTTGGCCCCGGCTCCGCGGGCCAGCTCGCCCGCGCGGAGCGGTGTGAGGTGGCTCTCGATGGCCATCGCCTCGGGGAGCGAGCACTCCGCGAGCAGCAGGTCGCACCCTGCGGCCCAGCGCGCCAGGTCGGGGCTTGGCCCCGTGTCGCCGGTGTAGACGAGGCGGCCTTCGGGCCCGGTGAGGCCGATCGCGACGCTTTCCGGTGTGTGCGGCACGCGGCACGTCTCGAGGCTCATGTCGCCGTCGAGCGGGAAGGGCTCGCGGTCCCGGACGTCCAGGATGCCGATCGGGAAGCCGGGGTCGAGCAGCCACTCGCCGTACCCCTCCGCCAGCGTCTTCACGAGCCGGACCACGCCAGGCGGCCCCAGGATGACGAGCGGCTCCTGGCGCGGCGGCACCGTCGTGTACTTCAGCGCGTACACGAGCATCGGCAGCTCGGCCCAGTGGTCCGGGTGGAAGTGGGACAACACCACGTGGGTGACCTCGGGCCACGGCAGTCCGAACTGGGCCAGCCGGTGCAGCGCCCCGGGGCCGCAGTCGAGCAGGATCTTGAGCCGGCCGCGGCTCACCCAGTGGCAGGCCGACGTGCGGGTCGCGGAGGGCGCGACCGTACCGGTGCCGACGGTGACCAGTTCCATGCGCTAGCGATTCCTTCCGCGGAAGACGATTCGCCTGAACTGAATTACTCCCCCTGCCGTCAACTTGTACAGGTAGACCCCGGCCGGCACCACGCGGCCGTCGTCGGCCCGTCCGTCCCACATGAGTCGCGGGTCGCACGGCGGCCCGCCGGGGACGCCGCGCCCATAGCGCCCCCCCGAGAGCACCTCGCCGAAGTCCCGTCCCGGGATGAACCGTCGCACCGGGCCCCCGCGCAGGTCGAGGATCTCGAGCTCCACACTCCCCGTCTCCGCCAGGTCGAACCAGATACAGGTGGAGTCCTGCCCGGCAGCAGGGAAGGGGTTCGGGAAGTTCTGGTACAGAAGGGTCGTGGGCGGCGGCGCGCCGTCGAGAAGCGCGGGCCGCTGCGCCGCGAGGCCAGCCGGGACGGCGAGCCCGAGCAGCGCGGCGGCCCGGAGGATCCGCGCGGGGCGCCCCGGGGGTCGCCGGCGCACCGGGCTTAGACCGGTTCCATCTGGCCGAGGCGGACGCCCACGATCGTGGACACGCCGGGCTCCTGCATGGTGACGCCGTACACGGCGTCGGCGGCCTGCATGGTGCGCGGGTTGTGGGTGATGACGATGAACTGCGTCTGGTCCTTGAACTCTGAGAGCAGGCGCACGTAGCGGCCGACGTTGGCGTCGTCGAGCGGCGCGTCCACCTCGTCGAGCAGACAGAACGGGCTCGGGCGCGCCAGGAAGATCGCGAACAAGAGGGACACGGCCACGAGCGTCCGCTCGCCGGACGACAGGAGGTGGATGCGCTGGGTCCGCTTGCCGCGCGGCGCCGCGTGGATCTCGATCTCGCTTTCGAGCGGGTCGTCTTCGTTGCCGAGGCGCACGTCGCATTCGCCGCCGCCGAACAGCGTCTGGAACACGGTGCGGAAGTTCTCCCGCACCTTCGCGAACGAGTCGAGGAACAGGGCCTTCGCGGTTTGATCGATCTCGCGCGCCGCCTGCTGCAGCGAGTTGCGCGCCGCCACGAGGTCGTCGCGCTGCGTCATGAGGAATTCGAGGCGCTTCGTCTCCTCGCCGTGCTCCTCCACCGCCAGCGCGTTCACGGGGCCCACCGCCTCGATCGCCGCCTGGAGCCGCTCGTTCTCCTGCCGCAGCCATGCGACGTCGCCCGAGACCTCGGGCGCTTCGGCGAGCAGCCGGTCGAGCGGCTTGCGCCACTCGACCGCGACGCGCTCGGCGAGCGCCCGCCGGCGGCCCTCGATCCCGGTGCGCTCGAGCTCGAGGTGGTGTTCCTCCTGGCCCGCTGCGTCCACCGCCTCGCGGGCGGTGTCCCGCGCGCTCTCGGCGCGGGCGAGCTCGGCCTCGGCGTCGCGCACCTGCTCCGCGGCGTCGACGGCCGCGGCCTCGAGCGCGGCGAGCGCGAGGCGGCGCTCCTTCAGCTGGTCCTCCCACTGCGCGCGCTGGGCGTCGAGCGCGGCGGCGTCGTGCTCACTCCCCGCGATCTCCCGGCGCAGCTCGGCGGCCTGGGTGTGCGCGGCCTCCGTCTCCGCCGCCGCCCGCCCCGCCCGCTCCCGCGCCGCACCCAGCCGCGCGTCCACCTGCGCCGCCTCGACCTGCCAGCGCACGCGCTGTTCCCGGGCCGCCTCCTGCTGCGCCTCGACCTCGACCAGCTGGGCACGCTCCGCGCCCAGCCGCTCGTCCAGCCGGACGCGCTCCAGCTCGTGGCGCTCGAGCTCCACATGCAGTCCGCCGAGCCGCTCCTCTACCTCCGCGAGTCGGTGGGACAGCCGCTCCACCTGGGCGGCCGCCTCGGTGGCGTCACGCTGCGCGTGGGCAGCGCCGCGCTCCGCGTCGCCCTGCCGCGAGCCTGCCTCAAGCTCCACCTGGCGCGCCCGTTCGGCCTCCGTCGCAGCGGCGAGGAACGCGGCTTCCGCGGCCGCGAGCTCGGTCAAGGTGCGCTCGAGCTCCTGTGCCGCACGGGTGTCGCTTGCCGCCGCGTCGCCCACCTCCTGCTCGAGGCTCTCGAGCTCGGCCCGGCGCTGCAGCGGTCCGCCTCTGTCACTCCCGCTCCCCCCGCTCCCTCCACTTCCCCCGCCGTCCAGGAACACGGCGCCGTTCGCCCGGCGTAGCGCTTTGCCGTCGTCCAGCACCTCGTGCCCTGCGAGCAACGCCCGCACCCACGCGGCGGCCGCGCCGTCCACCCGCAGCGCGTCCTTCAGCGGGTGTCCGTCCGCGGCGAGCCGCGGGCCCGGGACGCAGGGCAGGAGCACGAGCGGGCCCGGCTTCGCCTCCTCGTACCAAGCGCGGATCGCCGCGATCGCCGACTCGTCTCGCACTAGCACGGCGTGCAGCCACTCCCCGAGCAGCCGCTCGGCGAGCTCGGCGTCGCGGCGGCTCGAGCGCACGAAGTCGGCGAGCGGGCCCACGACCGCGTCGCCGAAGCGCGCCTTCGCCTTGAGCAGGGCCTGGGCCGCCGGCGCCAGCCCCACCCGCTCGCGGGCAAGCTCCGCCAGCGCGTCGCGCCGCGCCGTCAGCTGGGCGAGCGCCTCCTCGGTGCGGCGTCGTGCGCTGCGGCCGTGCGCCTCCTGCTCCTTGAGCTCGGCCACGCGGCGCCGCGCGCGCTCCAAGGCCTGCGCCGCCTGGGCCGCGGCGCGGGCCTCAGTCGCCGCACGCTCCGCCAGCGTCCGTGCCTGGGCCGCCGTGGCGCGCGCGCCCGACTCGCGCGCCGCGCGCTCGCCCGCCGCCTGGCCGAGTTGCTGCCGCAGCTCCGCCCGCTCGCGCTCCAACGCGGTGCGCTCGCCTTCCAGCGCGCGCAGCGCCTCGGCGCGCCGCTGGAGATCCTCCTCCAGCCCGCGGACCGCGGTGCGCTCCACCACCAGCCGCTCGCGCACCTGCTGCTCCAGCGCCGTCCGCCCACCGAGCTCCGCCTGCACCGCTGCGAGGTCGCGCTCGGCGGCCGTGCGCTCGGCGTCCGCGGCCGCGTGCTCCCGCTCCGACTGCACGGCCCGCACCTCCGCGTGCGAGCGATCCTGCGACGCCTTGGCCCGCCGCTGGCCTGCGTTGTGCAGCCGCTCCGCCGCGAGGGCGAGGTCCCCTTCGAGCCGGTTGACCTCCAGCTTCGCGTCCGCCAGGCGGCGCTCCACCTCGGTGCGCCGGGCTTCCGCCGTGTGCCGGCCCTGCACCCGCGCCTCCCGATCGCGCTCGGCTTCGGCCAGGCGCTCACGGGCCGCCGGCACGGCGGTCGCGAGCTCGGCCGACTTGACGCCCAGTGCGCCCAGCGCCAGGTCCAAATCCTCCAGCTCCCGCCGCACCAGCGTGATCGCGATCCCGAACCGCTCCTCGATCATCTTCGAGTAGCGCTCCGCCCTGCCGCGCTGCCGCGCCAGGCTGCGCACCTGGGTCTGCACCTCGGCGATCAGGTCCTCCAGCCGGGCGAGGTCGGCGGCCGTTTCCTCGAGCCGCCGCTCGGTGCTCCGCTTGCGGTCGCGGTAGATGCCGATGCCGGCCGCTTCCTCGAACAGCGACCGCCGCTCCTCCGCCTTCTCCGACAGCAGGGCGTCGATCATCCTCGCTTCCATGACGACCGCGGCGTCCGCGCCCAGGCCCGTGCCCCGCAATAGGTCCTGGATGTCGCGCAGCCGCACCGGCTGGCGGTTGAGGAGATACTCGCTCTGGCCCGAGCGGGAGAGCCGGCGCGTGACCACCACTTCCTGGTAGGCCAGCGGCAGCGACCCGTCCCCGTTGTCGAACACGAGCGAGACCTCGGCCACGTTGACCGGGCGGCGGCCTGTCGAGCCCTGGAAGATCACGTCCTCCATCTTCCCGCCACGCAACAGGCGCGGCGACTGCTCCCCCAGGACCCACCGCACGGCGTCGGAGATGTTCGACTTGCCGCAACCGTTGGGCCCCACGATCGCCGTCACGCCCGCGTCGAAGGGCAGCTCCGCTAGGCCCGCGAAAGACTTGAAGCCCGACAGCTCCAGCCGGCTCAATCTCATGGCCTGCTCCCCACCCGCGTGACGAGGGTCGCCTGAATGCCGGCGCGCTTGAGCTGCGTCCGGGCGAGCGCGGCCTGCTCCGGCGTCTCGAAGGCGCCGACGAGCAAGCCGTCGGTCCCCCACCGCACGGGCGCGATGCCGCGGGCGCGGAGGCTGTCCGGCAAGGCCGACCCGGCGAGCGCCAGGGAATACGGCGCGCGCACCAGCTTGCCCTGGCCGCGCGGCACCCCGCCACGCCGCCACAGCGCGGCGCGGCCGGCGGCCGCCGAGTCGCGACTCTGGTAGGCGCCGACGAGGACGCGGTACCACACGGTGCCGGAGCGGGCACGACCGGCGAGCGCGATCGGAGCGATGAACGCGGGACGGCGCGCGCCGGACAGCTGGTCGGCCAGGGCGAGCGCCTTCTCGAACGTGCCATACGCCGCCAGCTGTATGGTCCAGGGGAGCGAGTCGACGTGCGGCGTCGGCGGAGGGGGAGGGGGAGGGGGAGGGGGAGCGTGGCGGACCGGCGCGGCCGTGACAGGGTGCGGTCGCGGTGACGCTGGCGCGACGTGCGTCAGGTCGCCCAGCCGCGCCCGGAACGACTCTCCCGCGGTCGCCAGCAGAACCCAACCGCCCGCGGCACCCGCGGCGAGCGTGATCGCTACGACGGCCGGCCGCGCGCGCCGCTTTGGCGCCTCGCCGCCCTGCGCCGGCGAGGGATGGACGGCCCGCGGTGCGCGCGGCGGCGGCTCGGCCGCCGGAGCCGCCGCGGCCGACGGGGTCCACCGCTCCCGGACCACGCCGAGCAGTGGTATGCCGCGTTCCATCGCCGCCGCGATCCCCTGGCCGATGGAGGACTCTGGCTCGTACCCGTCCGGCGAGAGGGCGAGCAGGCCGTCGGGCACGGCCGACAACCGCGCGAGCCCGCCGGCGGAGACGTAGAGCAGCAGCAGCGCCCCCTCGACGCGAAAGCCGCCCTGCAGCTTCCGCCAGCGCGGATTCGCGAACACGTCGCCGGTGTGGGCGGGGTTGGAGCCTGCGGCGATGAAGAACACGCCGTCCACCTGATGCGCCGTCTTGTTGAGCGAGACTCCGAACTCGAACGCATCCACGATCCCGTCGGTGGGCGTGACGCCGATGACGTCGTGTAGCGTCGGCGTCTCGAGCAGCAGGTCCACGAGCGCCACGCGCCTGCTGCCGCGGGTCGCCGCGCGCGCCACGTCCCACGCGGCCGCGGCCGCCCAGGGCAGGTCGCCCGTTGCGGGCACGAGGGCGATGAGCGCCTGCGCCTCGACCAGCGAGGGGATCAGGTTGTCGAGCCGCGAGCGCGGCAGGGCGCGACCGATCACTGATTCGGCTGGTAGATCCAGAAGGGTCGGCCCAGCTTGCGCCCGATCTCTTCGGCCTGAGCGCGCGTGGTGTAGGGGCCGAGCACGACGCGATACCCGTCGTCGGGGGTGTGCGGCGGCAGCACCTTGGCCGCGAGACCCGCGCGGCTCAGCTGCTGCGCCAGCCCGCTCGACCAGGACTCGTTCTGGGACGTGGACACCTGAACGTAGAGCGGGCCCTCGGGGCCCACGCTGTCCGCGGCCGGCGTGGCGGCCTGCGCCTCGGCGACGACCGTCGGCCCGTAGCCACCGCGCGGCCGCCAGGTGGTGAGCGTCCACAGGTCGGCGCCGCCGCCCGCGACCCGCCCGATCTCCGTGAGCGAGTCGGGCCGGTAGGCCACGAGATCGTTGCGCTGGCGCACGAGCAGCGAGCCGTCGGGGCCGATCGCCGGCAGCTCCACGCTCCAACTCGTGGCGACCGCCCCGACCAGAGTGCGGGTCGGCAAGTCCACCACCCAGGCGGAGTCGCCCACCGACGGTCGCGCCAGCAGCCAGCGCCCTGCCGGGTCCATGCGGATCGTCGCCGCGGGCGTGGGCAACGCCACGCCATCGATCTCCTGGCGCTCGTAGCGATCAATCACCGCGAGCCCCGGCCCCGTGCGCCGCGCCACGTAGATGCGGTGGCCGGAGGGCGAGAACACGACTGCGCGCGGATGGTCCTCCAGCCGCACGAAGGCGGGCTCCCGCCGGTCGATCGGATCCATCAGCAGGACGCCACTGTCCGTCGCCACAGCGACCAGGTCGCCCCACCGCGTCGCCGCCAGGTCGCCACCCGGCGGGAGCGTGCGCGTCGCCGGAGGCTGGTCCGGGGCGGCGGCGATCATCTTGGGCGGATCTTGAGCCAGGACAGCCACCAGCCGCTGGTCGGCGCCGAACAGCTCGCGGGGCACGCCCGCAAGCGGTTGGGGCCAGGCGAGCCGGACGCGCCGTGCGACCGTGAACACGTGTCGCTTCTCGTCCACGGCGTAAAGGGTCCCGTCCGGTCCCAGCGCGGCCTGCTCGACGGCGGTGGCCACCGTGTCGAGGCGACCTCCCGCGACGTCGAGCGCCACGACCTCACGCTTTTGGGTGACCGCGAACAGGAGGTCCGTTTCGGGGTCGAGCCCGACCAGCCGCCTCAGGGGGGGCAGCTTGCCCCGCACGGCACCCGGTACTTCTGCGAGGCCGGGGAGCCGGTAGGCTCGCAAGAGCCCTCCTTTGGCGGCAATGCGAATCGCCAACCCCGGAGAGCGGGCGCCGGCGACGACCGGCTTGCTAACTACTTGTTTCGCTTGTTGTTGCGATGATACGGCTGGCTCCGCTCGGGACCTGCAGGCCCCGAGCGTCAAGCCAGAAACCAGGAAGAGCCATGAGCGGATAGCCAATGGGCCTCGCCGCACAAAATAGACGACCGGCGAGGCCAGCACAAGTGTTTTAGCGGCGCGGAGTTAGAACGTCGGGCCGATGCTGACCGTCCAGTACGGATTGCCGTGCGCGCGGTCGAGCGGCTTGGTGTAGTCGAGGCGCAGTACCAGGAGGCCCAGCAAGTTGGCCCGAATCGAGCCCCCCCAGCTCTTCAGCGGCTGGCGCACGTGCTCGAGATCGTCCCCGGGGTCGCGCTGCCACTTGATCTGGTCCCCGGAGTTCCAGGCGAGCCCGACATCGTAGAACAGGGCCGCCTCGATTGGCGGCAGGCCGATTGGCAGGAAGCCGAGCATGACGTTGCGGGTGAGCGGGAAGCGCAGCTCGACGTTGGCCAGGGCGATCTTCGACCCGATGAGCCGGTCCAGATCCGGGCACCCGGTGACCCCGGTCGCCGTGGCGCCCTGGGCGCATTCGTTGTTGATCAAGGATCCGGCGGTGTAGCCGCGGATCAGCTCCGTGCTGCCCAGGAAGGTCTGAAATTGATTCGCGTCGCGGCCGTAGCGTCCGAAGAACACGCCGCGCACGGCCAGCGTGAACGGCCGGGCGAAGAAATAGCGCCGCCAGTCGGCGAGCCCGCTCACGAACTGCCAGTCGCCGAGACTCGGCGAGACCTGGAGGCGGGAACGGGCGCCCGCGAACGGGCCGGTGTAGCCGAACAGCGAGTTGTCGTGCACGACCCCGAGAGACGGGCTCACGTAATTGATGCCCGGGTAATGTTGCGTCACGGGGTCCCCGACGCCGAGGACGTTGCCGAACTGGTCCACGAGATAGGGCTGCTGCAGCACCGCTAGGCCGATGTTGGTGGCGTGCACGCCGAACTCCACGCGGGTGAAGCGGCTGAGCGGGTAGTAGGCGTCGGCGAACGCGTCACGAATCACGAAGCGCTGGATCTGGGGCGTGAGAATGAAGGTATTGCTGCCGTCCGGGTTCGGCTCCACGGTGGTCGGCAGGTAATAGTAGTACGGCTGCTGCGAAAACCCGGTGAGCCAGTTGAGCCGGTGGGTCTGATTGACGTACGCGGCCAGCACCTGGGCCTCGACCAGGCGGCCGTTCACTGCCGCCGCGAACACCAGCGTGTGGTTGCCGAGGATGTCCGATAGCGAGATCGCGGACCCGCCGAAAAACCCGTTCCCGAAGTTGTCACGCGCGTACCCGACCGTGGGCCGCGCTATGTAGTCGGCCGAGAAGTGCGTGCGGTACGGCCGGATCGTGAACTCGGTCGTGTCGGGGAGGGCGAGCGTCGCCGAGTCGAGCAGGGAGCGCACCGAGAGCGGCGCGCCCGCGCCCGTGTCTCCCGCCTGGGGCGCCACGGCGGACGCGCGGAAGCCCGTGGGCGAGCGGTACACCGACGCCGCCTCGCGCGGCTGCTGGGTCGGCGACACCGCGCGTGTCACGACCCGTGCGGTGGTGTCGCGCCGCGTCGCGGCGAGCAGCGAGGCGACGGGCGCCGTCACCGGCTCCTGGTAGGGCTGCCGCTTGAGCGAGCGGGGATTGTCCACGGCGTAGACGTTGTACTCGCCGTCCTCGTAGTAGGCGAACGCGAGCCGGTCCGCCTCGCGCGCCCACGAGAGCACTGGCGAGAGCGGCGTGATTCCCGACGCGCCCGTGAACAGGTCGGTCAACTGGTAGACCTTCGCGTCCGCGAAGTCGTAGAGGAAGACGTTGCTGATGGCGGTGCGGTCGGACACGAACGCGAGCGACTTGCCGTCGGGCGCCCACACCGGGTCGATGTTCTTTCCCCGCTCCATGTGCGGCAGCAGCTCGATCTTCCCGTCCGCGAGATGGTACAAGGCGATCCGCATGTTGCCGAACCGCAGCTCCCCGAAGTCCGTCTCGCCGCCGCGGTCGGTCGTGAAGGCGATCGTCTTGCCGTCGGGCGACCAGGCCGGCTGGAGATCGGCGTACTTGTCCCGCGTGAGGCGGCGGAGGTCGCTGCCGTCCGCCCGTACGACGAAGAGGTCGGAGAGGCCGCCGTCGTAGCCCGTGAACGCCAGCTGCTGGCCGTCGGGCGACCAGGAGGGCGTCGTGAGCCCGTTGAGCGGCACCGTGATGCGTCGCACCTCCTTGCCGCGCTTGGCGTCGAGGATGACGAGGTCGTCCTTGTCCCTGTGCTTGGCCGCGATCGCGAAGTAGCGGCCGTCGGGGGAGAAGGTGCCCGCCGAGTTGATGAAGCGCAGGCTCTCGTAGTTGTTGTTGAGCGTCGACTTCACGAGCCGGCGCAGCACTCTCCCCGTCTCCGCGTCGGCGAGATAGAGATCGACGAAGAAGGAATTCCGCTCCCCGAAAAAGGCGATCTGGCGGCCGTCCGGCGTGAGCGCGGGCGCGAGATGCAGCGTCCCGTCGGAGCGCTTCTCCGTGAGCAACGGCTGCGCGATCCGGCGGGCGCGATAGTGCTCGCCCAGCTCGGGGAGGTAGGTCGTCTGGACGGCGTCCCGCCACTCGTTCGAGAGCTCTTCGAGCGAGAGCCCGAGGGCGCGCTTGAACGCCTGCTCCACGCCGCCCGACGTCGAGGCCTGGAGGATCTCGCCGATCACCTCGTCGCCCCACTTCTCGCCGACGTACGCCCACAGGGCGTGGCCGAAGCGGTACGGGAAGATCCGCGGATCGTAGGTCAGCTGCTCGATCGTGGGGAGATGCCCCTCGAGCGACGCGTCCCGCAGCCACATCGCCGTGTGGGGGTCGATGGGGCCGATCGAGAGGTACTCCGCCATCCCCTCCATGAACCACAGCGGCGGGTTGACGCCGATGTAGGTTCCGAGGCCGGCGCCCGCGCGGCCATGGCTGAACACATCGTACTGGAACTGGTGCACCATCTCGTGCTGCAGCACGTGCTCGAGCTCGCCGTAGGAGCCCGTGAACGGCAGCACCATGCGGTGCTTGAAGAACTCCGTCACGCCGCCCGTGGCCTCGCTGATCTCCCCCCCGACGACGTTGGTCTGCTGGAAGTCGGAGCTGGAGGCGTACAGGATGATGGGCTTGCGGCTCTGGAACTGGTGGTGCAGCACGCGTGACAGCCGCGCGTAGGCCCGCTCCGCCATGCGCGCGGCGTCGAGCGCTGCGGCGCGCTCTTGCTCGTAGAAATACACCTCGAAGTGTTCGGTTTGGATGACCTTGAAGTCGAAGGTCCGGTACTGGACCTTGTTCTGCCCGAAGTACTGCGCCGCGAGCGGCGCCGCGCCGCCCAGCACGAGCGCCGCCACGGCAGCCACGAACGTCCGTCGCATGAGGGTCATCCTTCCCGTCGAGGATCCCCGGGGGCGACCACCGGGGCGTCCCCCCAGAGCCGCTCGAGCTGGTAGAACTCGCGCGACTCGGGGTGGAACACGTGCACCACGAAATCCACGTAATCGAGCAGCACCCACCGGCCCTGCGGCAGCCCTTCGACGTGATGCGGCTCGATCCCCCGGGGTGCCAGGGCCGTCATCAGGTGCTCCGCCATCCCCCGCACGTGCGCATCCGAAGTCCCAGATGCGATGACGAAGTAATCCGTCGCAGCGGTGAGTCCGCGCAGGTCCAGCACCACGGGCTCCAGGGCCTTGCGATCGACCAGGGCTTCGGTCACGAGCCGCAGCGCGTCCGCAGCGCCCAGCGGCCCGGGACCCTGGGCCTTCCGCCGTGGCCCGTGCCCGCTAGTCATAGCGGGGCGGGCACCCGTTTGTTCCGTTCCCCACCCCCGCCGTCATTCCTTTACCACGTGCACCACGATTTCGGGTCGGACGTCCGCGTGGACCTTGATGCCGACGCGGAAGTCGCCCAGCGCGCGGATCGGCTCGGGCAGGTCGATCTGCCGCTTGTCCACCCGCAGCTCCTGCTCTGCGAGCCGGCGTTGGATATCACCCGCCGTGACTGAGCCGTAGAGCTTGTCTTCTTCCCCGACCTTCACGGAAAAGGTGAGCTCGATGCCGGTGAGCCGCTGGGCCTCCGCCACCGCCGCCTCCTTCTCCACGACCCGCCGCTTGGCCAGGCGCTCCGCCTCGTAGGTGATGCGCTTCTTGTTGGCCTCGGTGGCCGGGTAAGCGAGCCCTTTGGGCAGGAGATAGTTGCGCGCGTAGCCGTCCTTCACCTTCACGATCTCGCCCGCCCGGCCTAGGTGCTGCACGTCCTCTCGCAGGATGATCTCCATCGCGATCCTTTCGATCGTTACGCCGCGGCCTTGAGACGGCGGCGGAATTCCAACCAGGTATCGGTGACGCCGAGGGTCGCGAGCCCCGGCACCAGGAACAGCAGCGGCACGGCGAGCACGGCGGAGATCGCGGCGCACACGACGAGCGCCACCGGCGAGATCCCGAGCGCGGCGGCGAAGGCGATCACGATGGCGAGCCCACGCAAGAGATACAGCGCGCCCAGCACGACCCCGAGGTTGAGCGCCACGGCCTTGAGGCCCGCGAGCAGTGGCGTCACCCAGACCGTCAACGCCGCCACAAGGGCCCACACCCAATGGTCCCCGAAGCGAAACTCGCGGAACGGCCCGAGGCCGGGTCCGAACGGCTGCCGCGCGATCCGCCGGTGCCACTGCCACGCGAGCGCCAGGCCGGCGACGCTCTGGAGCGTGAGCGTCGCCGGGATCGTATCGCTCACGAAGCGCACGACGGGCTCGAAGGCGACGAACAGCTGCGGCTCGAGCTCCACCAGGAATCGCATCGTGGCGCTCGCCTGGCGCGTCGCCTCCCAGTGCAGGGCCTGCCACGCCGTCCCGCCGCCCACGACACGCGCCAGCGCCAGCGCGGCGCCGCCCGCCGCGACGCTCGACCAGAGCGCGCGCCTGAAAAAGCCCTCGGCCCCGAGGGCGAGCGTGACTGCGAGGAACGCCGCCGTCGCCAGCACGACGTAGGCGCGCACGAGGCCCGTCAGCAGGTCGCCCGCGGGGGCGACGAGCAGGGCGAGGCTCGTGGCGCCCACCACGAGCGCCGGCAGCCACTCGGCACGCGCGCGGGGTCGCGTCGCGAGCATCAGCGCGGCGAATGGCAGCCCGACCAGACTGGGGGGCGCCCACGCCGCGAACGCGACCGTGCCGACGACGAGGCCCCAGGGCCGGCGCACGTCAGCCGCCGTATCCCTTGATGTAGGGCAAGAGCGCGAGCTGCCGCGCGCGCTTGATCGCGGTCGCGAGCTGGCGCTGGTGCCGCGCGCACATGCCCGACAAGCGGCTCGGCAGGATCTTGCCGCGCTCGGTCAGGAAGCGCCCCAGCGTGCGTTCGTCCTTGTAGTCGAGCACACGCACGCCCGACTCGCATACGGGACAGGTCTTGGACGGCCGTCTCATGCTTCCTCCTCCTCGATCTCGTCCACTTCGGCCGCGATCACGGCGGGCGCGGCTTCGGGCTTGGCCGGCAGGCCCTCCGACACGACGACCAGGAACCGCAACACCGCCTCGTCGAGCTTCACCACGCGCTCGTACTCGGGAAGCAGCTCCGCCGCGGCCTCGAACTGCGCCACGACGTAGTAGCCCGTGTCCTTTTTCTTGATGGCGTAGGCGAGGGTGCGCTTGCCCCAGTGGGCGACGTTCGTGACCGAGCCCTTGCCGTCCTTGATCAGGAGAGCATGGAACTTTTCGAGCTTTTCGTTGACCGCGGAATCTTCCAGCGCGCTATCGAAGATGTAGACCGTCTCGTAGCGACGAGGCATGTCACCTCCCTTTGGTCGTCGACGACCCGGCGCTGGTGCGGCACCGAGTAGGGGATCTGTGGGGCGATAAGATAGAAGGGGGCCGGCGGGGGGTAAAGGACCGGCCCCATGCTGAAGAAGGGTGCATACCCGTGATCCAGATCACGCTCTGGTGCCGCAAAATTCACGAGCTTGACCCCTGATTGCACCCGGTGATTGGGGTCACCTGGCGGAGTAACCGCCTCCAAACGTGTCGGCGCGCAACGACTTGGCGGTGGCTACAGCGAGTGGTACGCCCGTGGCACTCGACTTGCGAAAAATGGTGCGTGAAGGACCCCGGAGCCGTCTCGCAGGCCGGGGGAGGGAACGAGGTAAGCGCTATGATCGCTGGTTCGATGGGGACACTGCTGCGCGTGTTGCGCCCCCTGGGCGCGACCTTGGGGATCGTGTCGCTGCTCGCCCTGCAGCCCGAGCCCGCGCGCCTGGCGCGGTCGGCCGCGGCGCACGAGGTGAGCGCCGCGAACGCTCCCCGCGCGCTCGTCCTGTCGGAGCAGGCGCGGCGCTTCTTGCTGCTGCAATACCGCTCGTTCTCGACCGAGTTCATGGGCTGCATGATCGGCGAGGTGCAGGCCGGGGTGGTCGTCGTGAAGCGGATCGCACCGGCCGACGTCGAGCCCGAGGAGTCCACGCCCACGCGCGTCATCCCCAAGCAGACCTGTGAGCGTGCCGGCTGGAGTGGCACGGTCGGCATGATCCATAGCCATCCGACGGGCGAGCGCTGCTGGTACTACTTCCCGGGGACGCAGGTCCCGAGCTCGGACGGCCAATCGTTCCGCTTGAACGACTACCCGGTCGACGCGATCATGTGCGGCGACCGCGTCGTGTGGATCAGCCGCAGCCTGGTCGAGCGCGCGACCCCGCTCGGCGACCGGCGTGCGGTCCGATCTGCCCCGGCCCGGCCACAACGCGGGAACGGCACCCAGCACACCGGGTCGAGCGATCCGGTCGGGGGCGAGTAGCCGAATCAGCCCGGCGGGGGTAGCGTAGGGCGATGCCCTACGTCCGATTGACCCGCCGCTCGTTGCACACTCCAGTTCTCATCGCCGCCGCGCTGCGCCTGGCGCTCGCAGACGCGCCCGCGGCCGCGCAGGCCGCGGGCTCGCGTGGGACGCGGCCGCCGACCGTCGCGGGCGCCGCGGCGTTCATGGCGCGCGCCGAATCCGTTCTCAACGACCTGGCCGTCAAGGCGGAGCGCGCCGATTGGGTCGCGAACACCTACATCACCTTCGACACCGAAGAGCTGACGGCGCAAGCGCAGGAAGCCTACGGCGTCGCCACGCGCGACCTGGCCACGCAGGCGCGGCGCTACGAGCGGCTCCCCCTGCCGCCCGACCTCAAGCGCAAGTTCCTGCTGCTCAAGCTCTCGCTCCCGGCGCCGCCGCCGCCCGACGCACGCGAGGCCGCGGAGCTCACGCGCCTCACGAGCAGCATGCAGGCCGACTACGGGAAGGGCACGTACTGCCGGAATCCGCAGGACTGCCTCCAGATCACCGACATCGAGCGGATCATGGCGTCGAGCCGCGATCCCGCAGAGCTGGCCGCCGCGTGGCGGGGCTGGCATCGCATCTCCGTGGGCATGCGCGACCGCTACGCCCGCTTCGTGACGCTCGCGAATGCGGGCGCCCGCGGCTTGGGCTTCGCCGACGTGGGAGTGATGTGGCGCGCCGGGTACGACATGCCCGCCGACGCGTTCGTGCGGGAGGTCGACCGGCTGTGGGACCAGCTCAAACCGCTCTACCTCCAGCTGCACGCCTACGTGCGCGCGCGCCTCGCGGAGAAATACGGCCCGGGCGTCGTGCCGCCGAACGGCATGATCCCGGCGCATCTGCTGGGCAACCTGTGGGCGCAGGACTGGGGGAACGTCTACGACCTGGTGGCGCCGCCCGCGGTGCCGCCGAGCGTCGACGTTACCGCGCTGCTCCTGGCGCACGGCGTGGACGCGCGCGGCATGATTCGCTACGGCGAGCGGTTCTACACGTCGCTCGGGTTCGACTCCCTGCCGGCGACGTTCTGGGAGCGCTCCATGATCACGAAGCCGCGCGATCGCGACGTCGTGTGCCACGCCAGCGCCTGGGACATCGATGGGCAGGACGACCTCCGCGTGAAGATGTGCATGCTGGTGACGGGCGAGGACTTCGTGACGATCCACCACGAGCTGGGGCACAACTTCTATCAGCGTGCCTACAAGGCCCAGCCCTACCTGTTCCAGAACGGAGCGAACGACGGCTTCCACGAGGCGATCGGGGACGCGATCGCGCTGTCGGTGACTCCCGAGTATCTCCAGCGGATTAAGCTGTTGGACAGCTTGCCGAGCGCAGCGAGCGATACGGCGATGCTGTTGCGCATCGCGCTCGACAAGATCGCGTTTCTGCCGTTCGCGCTCGCGGTGGACGGCTGGCGCTGGGGAGTGTTCGCGGGCGACATCACGCCCGATCACTACAACGCCGCGTGGTGGGACCTGAAGCACCGCTACCAGGGCGTCGCCGAGCCGGTGGCGCGCTCGGAGCGGGACTTCGACCCCGCGGCGAAATACCACGTCGCGGTGAATGCGCCGTACATCCGCTACTTCATCGCGCGGATCCTGCAGTTCCAGTTCCACCGCTCGTGGTGCCGGGCGGCGGGGTGGACGGGTCCGCTGTACCGTTGCTCCGTGTACGGCAACGCGGCGGCGGGGCGGCAGCTCGCCCGCATGCTCGCCGCGGGGCAGAGCAAGCCTTGGCAGGAGATCCTCTCCGACGCGACGGGGGAGCGCCAGATGGACGCGACGGCGATGGTGGACTACTTCCAGCCGCTCGTCGCCTGGCTCGAGCGCCAGAACCAGGGGAAGCCGGTGGGGTGGTAACGCCGGGTTACACGTTGAACCGAAACAGCAGGATGTCCCCGTCCTTCACCACGTAGTCCCGCCCCTCCGAGCGCACCAGTCCCAGCTCGCGCGCGGCCTTGTAGGACCCCGCCC
>Ga0209802_1000752_pt1 | contig 24914 bp, 31 predicted proteins | sample GraSoiAngelo_129_FD_185886 | JGI IMG/M metagenome (GOLD analysis project Ga0209802, IMG submission 185886) | Grasslands soil microbial communities from the Angelo Coastal Reserve, California, USA - 14_0927_12_40cm (SPAdes) (version 2) | ecosystem: Environmental > Terrestrial > Soil > Grasslands ... | reverse complement strand
CTCGATGTCGCCGTGAACGTCGCCGACGATCAGGACTGGCAGATTGTCCGAAGCCATTCTTCTCCCGGACCGTCGACCCGTCGTACCGCTCGCGTGTATGAGCCGATCGTCTGCAGGTCAGTGCGCGATGGCCGCCACCGCCAGCCTCGGCCGAAGACGGACTCTGCTTCATCGCGTTCGAATCGATGGGCCTTGGCGAATGCTCGCGTCTTTTCAGCTGCGCCTTTGAAGACCCAGAAGGAATCCCAGCGGCCCGTCGCTCTGGCGCGACGAACGTGCGCGTTACAGTCCCACCAGCCGGGCCCTGGATCTGCCGTCATGTCGATGAGCGCCTCCTCGATCGAGAGACAACCGACGAGGTGAAAGCTCGGCGGTGAGTTGGCCGGGTGCAAGCGTCGCCGGCTGCCGCGCGGCGGAGGCTGAAAGCCCGCCCGGCGCGGCGGCAGTTGTCGCCGTAGGTCGGCGTGGGCGCTGATAAGTCGGGATCGAGGTGGATGGGTTTGCTCTTCCAGGCGGCCGGCGCATGGGCGGCAAGGCCGGGGACATCGCTGAGGCGCAACATCGGTGGCGACCATTCATCCCTTTCTGGGATCGGCACCAGCAGAAAGCTGTCGTCCTCGAATACGGGCGAACGCGCGGCGTGCGATGAGTTCGCGCCGACGTTGGCGAGGAAAGCAGCCATCGGACGATGCTAACCTTGCCTTCGGCCGATAGGGGCGTAGCTCAGCCTGGTCAGAGCATCGGTCTCCAAAACCGAGGGCCGAGGGTTCGAATCCTTCCGCCCCTGCCAGCCCTCCCTCGCTCGCGCGGGTACTGCGAGCCGCGGCGCCGTTTCTTCATCAGAGGAGATCGCTATCGGCTCTCTTTATGTCTGCGATCAAAACAATCGATTTGCTTTATGGGTGGTCTGAGACTAGCGTAATCGGGATGAAGAACGGAAAGGCGAATGGCGCTGCTGACGCCGTTCTGTATGGCGCCGACGGATCGCGCGAATCGGCCGCGATGGCCGAGCTCTTGAGCGAGATGGGCGTCGAATTCGAGTACCGGTCGGTGAACACCGATCCTGAGGCCAGACGCGAATGGGAAGACCTCGACGGTGAGCGCATCCCCATGCTCCGGCTCGGCAGCGCTGGAATTGTGCGCGGCCTCGATCGAATCAAGGTCCAGCAGCTCGTGGGCTGGGTGGGCTGCTAGCCGACCTCGGTTCTCTGTCGAATTCAGCCGTCTCGGTTCGTCGTATCGACAGGAGCCGGTCAATGGCCGGCCCGAGACGATCCAAAAGGAGACCGACGATGGCGAATTTTCTGCTCGTTTACACCGGCGGCAACGGCGTGCCCGCGACCGACGCGGAGCGTAAGAAGGTCATGGATGCTTGGGGCGCGTGGTTCGGCAAATTGGGGCCGGCGGTCGTCGATGCCGGCAATCCGATCTCACCAAAAGCGAAGAGCATCTCGAGCGACGGTTCCGTGCACGACGGCGGAGTTGGCACCGCGCCCGGCGGTTACTCGATCCTCAAAGCGGACTCGCTCAGCCAGGCGGTCGACCTCGCCAAGGGCTGCCCGGCCCTCAAGTCAGGGTCGAAGATTTCGGTGTACGAAACGACCCCGGCAATGTAGCCAGGGCCGGTCGAGGGCGGGGTCGGATTCAGGCTCCGCCCACCCGTTCGCCGATCGCTCAGCGACGATTCGTGCCCATGGTAGAGTTCCGGTTCGCCCGCCTCGCTCCGGGCGCAACCCTTGCCGAGACCATGGGCCGCTAGCTCAACTGGCAGAGCGCCGTGCTGATAACGCGGAGGTAGGTGGTTCGAGTCCACCGCGGCCCACCAGCACGATTCGTATTCGAAATCACACCTTCGACCAAGCGTTCGTTTCGCCACGTCGTGGGCCTCACAACGTCAACCGGCAGAGGCCTGCCCTCGGTGCCTTCCAGGTTTAAGCTGACCCCGTTTCATCGGGACCGTTCGGACTGATCGGTAGGACCAGAAGGGAGCCGCGTTTGTTTGGCGACAGCAAAGAAAAGCAGCTCGAGAAGTACGTCGACCAAGTCTTGGCAGACGACATTCTGAGCGACGAGGAGCAGGACAAGCTCTTTGAATTCGCCAGGTCACTCGGAATTGACCTGAATAGGTACATGAACCAGCACGCAGCCATGCAGGATCGACTGATTATTGCTGGGATCAATGCAGGTCGGTTCCCGGGCGCCGCACCGCCGTATCACATCTTGGTGAAGCCGGGCGAGGAGGTATTGGTCGAAGCCCCCGTTTCAATGCTCAAAGAGGTTGCCGATCGCGCCTGGCAAGGAGGCTTCTCAGGGTTCAGTTTCCCGATCACAAGGGGCGTCCGTTACAGAGTCGGGCAGACGCGAGGCCACATGCAGCAAGTCGGGACCAAGCTCATCGTGACCGATGCTGGTGTTCTCTCTGTCACTTCGACCAGGATCGTCTTCAGCGGGAAGACTTCGACGCGAGAAATTCCCTACGCCAAGCTGGTCAACCTGACCGTCTTCGCCATAGGGGTCACTGAGTGCATTGCCATCGCGGTCTCGAAAGGCCAAGACGTCGACACACAGACGTATGCCATCAGCAGACCCCACCTGTTCGCCGCAGTCATCACGGCCGCTTCGCAGCCGCACCTCCCCGAATCGAGCGGGGCGTCGCTAGCTGAGCCATCGAATGTGGGTTTGATCTCGGAGGACGGTGCGTGGCGGTGGGACGGTCAGGCATGGCAGCCGCTCACAGGTCCGCCTCCACCTCCACCAGGATAACTGAGGCCATCGGGTCGCGGCTGTTTCGAATTCGCCACTGATAACACCGCGTCACGTCGTTCGCTATCGCGTATTCGCCGCTACGTCGTTCACGGTTCGAGTCCACCGCGGCCCACCACTGTTCGCGACCAGACGAAAACGTTCGCACGGTGATCGACACATAAAATGCGTCTCGAGTTGGTTACAGACCCTCTCGCAGCAGTCATCAATGCAATTCGCGCGGATCCGGTATGTGGCGAATTCCGTGCGGATCGAGGCACAAAGACTCTCTATCGATCAGTGGGTGATAAGGGGCCGATCGAAGTCGTCCTAGTCACTAATCCCAGCACTTCGACCGAGTTCTTGGTCGGCTCGACGACTGAAGGACAAAGGCTGGACGCTCTTAGACCTGGTCCATTGCGCACCCAACGCGTAGCCGAGTTCGAGGCTGAATCACCTACCTGGACTGAGAGTTATCGTCGCTATCGCGAAGAAATCCTCAACGCTCGCGCGTTCCTCTTTCAAAAGCGAGGCACATTGGATCCGGACCTGGAAGCGCCGTTCTACGGTGTCTGGGCGGTTGAGAAGGCAGGCCTGCACCGTCCGGGGCATGACGACTTCGGGGAGATGCGTGAGGATCGGCGTAAGAGCTACTGCTTGGGGGCTTACGCCAGCGCACGGGTTGATGAGGTGGTCAACTGGCTGCTGGATACGATCGCTGAGCTGAACCGCCCGGTGGTCAAAGGCCCACCGTCTGCACTCGACGAAGAGCGCGCCTCGCTGGAATCGTGGCCCGAACGACAAGCTGCGGCGGCCGCCGCTGAAGAGTGAGTGCGACGAGAGCCCGAGGCAAATGCGATCGTCTCTGAACTCGACCCGAAGCGCCTCTACGCAATGTTCCCGCGCGACAAGCGTGGGCGGCTGGTGCCGAGGCTCCAGGTTCTGCTTGCCCCTGTAGTTCCAGGTTCGGATCGCGAACGACGTCAATGGGTTGTTGCCGTTGGACCTGCGAGGGTGGGAGGCAAGGAAATCGCGATCCGACTCGAGCCTTTGATCGCTGCTAACCAAGCGCACCACTTCGACGTGGCACCTTGGTGTTGGCGATCGCAGGCTGGTCCTCTCAGCCAGCCCTCGACATGGGGATACACCGGAGGAGACTCCGAGTCGATCGGCTTGCTTCGCGCCGGTCACATTGAAGAGGGACTTCGCGCCGCGGGCTTGCAACTCGACGAGGGTGTCACGCGACTGACAAAGGGATTGGTCCTAGGCCTCCTGAATTACGACCCGACCTGGCCAGAGGTCACGAGGGAACGCCTGTGCCTCATGGCCCCCTGGCTACTCCTCGGCCCCGGCCTCAAGTACGCGCACAACCTACTGAAGCGAAAGGTCGACGGGATCCGCCTGTTTGCGCTGCCAGGCCAGCCCTGGGCAGCGAAGGCCTCGGTGGTCTTGGTTCCGGGCCGCCAACCGTCGCTCGAAATCCGGTGGACCGGCACCAATGCTCAGCTCGCACGGGTCCTTTGGGAGCGCCCCGCCATCCCAGGTGTTTGGTCGTAGCGAAGGCGCCAAATTGCCTCGATTACATTGGATACCACATAAAACCGGCTGCAGCGCTCCCTGATCTTGAGATCAGGCGAGGGGTAGGCGCAGCACTCAGGCCCCGTTACCGCGGAGGTAGGTGGTTCGAGTCCACCGCGGCCCATCAGATCGTAAATCCGAGCGCCTAGTCCGGGACAACCCTTTTCCACCTTGGGCGCTGCGACTAGCTGGGAGCTCGTTTCCTCAACTCAAGCACAGCGAGGGCGGCCGCAATCGCGAGGAGTGCCGGCAAAACTGTGAGGAAAACTGCGATGAGGCCGAGCGCCTTCGCATCGGGCCAATTGAAGTAACCGAGCGGTTCGCCCCATGGCTCCATCAACACGATCGACGCGGAGTAAGTGGCCTGCACTATGCCGACAACCATGGCTCCCACATAGCTCCAGCGCATCCCTCGCCCGCCGTAAAAGATGAACAGGATCATCAGCGCCACAAAAACCGCTTCGATGGCACCTGGCCCAATCGCGAAGGCAGCTCCGTATCGCTTAATCAACAGGTAAAGCCAAATCGGCACTTCGATGACGAGCGTCAACACGTAGACGCCCAGCAGCGCAATCGTGACCTTCATCCAGGTCGTTAACAGCTGCCCAGTCACTGAACTCGAGCCAGCCATTAAAAGTCGCACAATAACGTCTATAAGCTCCGGCCCACGTTGATCGCGAATCGCCACCTAAGTTGCCACGCGCCTTTGCGCAGCGCTCGTATGCCTGATATTCGCTCCAGCGTGGTCTGACTCAAGACCCCTGGCTCTCAGCTACCGTCCTTTTCGGCGTTATGAGGCTCTCCGTTGTCACCGGGGAGGTTCATCGGCTGGACTCCTACGCATCCGCACGAACCTGAAGATCGCTAAGGCGAAGAAGACGAGCAACAGGATCAGGCCCAAAAGTGCACCTCCGGCAGCATGATCGTCACCAGATCCCGGTGCTCTTGAGTCTCCTCGCTGATACCACATAACACCGGCTGCGGCACCGCAGCGAGAGGGGCTCCTAGCACTGGCACACCTTCAATGTGCTCCGCGCCGGCCTCGAGGCTGAAGGGAGGCGCCGCGGCTCAACCGCCTGGCGGATTTCCTGGGTTGACCACGAACAAGATGAACTCGGTGAACACGTCTCCGTCCACCTGAAGCCCAAAGCATCCAGGGCTGTCGGTGCTGAGTAATCCGTTCCACTCTCTCCAGAAGGAAGTCGGGGTCACGGCGCCCAAGTACAAGCCGCCTCCCGTCGTGTGGAGTGCGGGAACCACGGTCACCCGGGGCTCCTGCTTGATTACATCGGTCGAGGGAAGATCCGCGAGAGTGACCGTCGATTTACCGTCACCCCCCAACTGAAACGGCCGCACCAGCAGGGGTCCGGAGTAGTGGGAGTCCACCATGAGAATGGCCACCTGCCCGGCGGAGTACCAGCTGTCCTGGCCCGACAGGTAGGCGGGCCCGACCCCGGCTCCATAGTTCGGCGCCAGCGGGCCTAAATCAGTCATCGAGGAAGCCGTACAGGTCGCACATGGAGCCGTACTAGCACACCCCGGTGGCGCTGAATGCGGCTCCTGGGACGCACTTCGGGCCACGGTGGGTGGCCTCATCGGCCTCTGCTGCAGTCCAGTCATCGCATCGACCCCGGCAGGCAGCGGTGAGGCGGGTTCAGTCGGGAAGGACTGCATATGAGCTGGCCGGACCGCGCCCGGCTGTCCGACCACTTCTCCGCAACCAGCCAGGCCGGCGGCCAGGCTGACCAGAGCCACGAGGTGCGTCACGCTGCGGGTCGCAGACATCGCCTGCAGTTACAACGTTTGCAAGCCGGTCGAGTTACTCCCGGTACGCAGACCTCCAGAAGCGCCGGGGGTGCTGCGAGGCCGGCTACTCGTCCTCCTCGTGGACCGGGCTCGCCTCGGACCCGGTCAGTGCCGGCGCCGGCCGGAAGCTGCCGGCGAGCATCGCGATCCCGATCGCGCCCGCCAGCGGGATCAGCATCGCGACGCGCAGGCTGAAGCGGTCGGCCACGTTGCCGATGAGCGCGGGGCCGACGATCGAGCCCGCGTAGCCGGACGTCATGACCACGGTCAGCGCCGTACCGCTGGCTCCGAGGTTGGCACCGGCGGCAAACGCGAGTGGAAGGATGACGGCCGTCCCGACGCCGACCAGGGCAAACCCGGTCGCGGCGCCGGCCAGCGCCGGGTAGGCGATCGCCAGAGCCAGCCCGCATGCCGCGACCACCGCGCCCAACCGCGCGACCACGACAGGGCTCGTGCGTGCGGTCAGGAGGTCGGCGCGAAACCGCGTCAGCATCGCGGCGAGCGAGAAGGCTGCATATCCAGCGGCCGCGATCCCGGCGTTGACGTGGCTCAGGTCGCGCAGGTAGAGCGTGCTCCAGTCGGCGCTGCCGCCCTCCACAATGAATCCGCTGAAGGCCACGGCGGCGACCGCGACCACGGCGCCGCCCAGCCACAACCGCCGCGCGCCTGCCGGCGCCGTACCAGCGGCGCCCGAACGTGTATCCGGCAGCTCGCGAAGGAACCACGCCGTTGCTGCGGCCACGATCACCGCGGTGGCGGCGAACTGCGTCAGGGGCGCGATGCTGAAGTACGCTGCCAGGCCCGCGACGACCGAGCCGATGATCGCGCCGAGGCTCCAGAAGGCGTGGAAGCCGTTGATCAACGGCCTCCCAGCAAGGCGCTCGAGCTCCGCCCCCTGCGCGTTCTCGAGCACGTCGAGGAGGCCGGAGCAGACGCCGATCAGCAAGAACCCGCCGATCAGCTCAGCCAGATTGCCGGCCAGGCCCGGCGTGACCAGCGCGACGCAAAGGGCGGGCGTGCCGGCGCGGACGAAAGACCTGGCGCCGCGAGCCAGGACGAATCGCGCCGCCGTCGCGCCGGCGACCGCACCGACGGCGAAGAAGAGGAGCGCATACCCGACCTGAGCGTCCGTCATGTGCAGGTGGTCTCTGAGCGCCGGAAGCCTCGGCACGACGCTGCCACCCACGATCCCGAAGGCGAGGAAGGCGACCGACACGGCACTCCGCTGCCGCCCGATCAAGCGATCGGTGTCAGCTCGAAGGTGGCCTTCTCACCCTCGGTCAGTGGCTCGTCCGGTTTCGATGGCTTGATGCATGAACCGAACTTCCTGCGGCAGAGCTGCGAGACGCCGCGGAATTCTGTTTGTTGGCGGAAGCGACTAACGTCCATTCAATTGGGCAGGCTAACCTTTCGGAGAACGGTTCATCTTTCCGCGATCACGACGATGCTGATCGGCCGCCCCAAGACCGTCACCTGGTTCGCGTTACGGAAACTACGGCCCAGGACGCAACGTGGAGCACCCGATCGGGCATGTAGCGGCCACGACCATTTGATTCGTATCGGCTTAAGTCGGCGCAGGTGTGCGGAGGATCGGCTGGTACACCGCAAGGATGTTGCCTGAGCCTTCCCAGGTTCGGGTAGACAGCAGCTTTAGCGAGACCGGCGGGCGGCCCGTGAACAGCGGAATCCCCTCGCCTCCGATCAACGGAAAGATGGTCAGGTGCAACTCGTCCACCAGGCCATGGACGAGAAGGTCGTTCCACAGCTGTCGGCTCAACTGCACCAGAATGTCGCGCCCGGGCCGCGCCTTGAGCGCGGCAACCTCCGCGTAGAGGTCCGCGCCGCGCACGACGCGGGTTGTGTCTTCCAAGGGTGCCAGATCCTCCCGGGTGATGGTGTTGGAGACGACGAACTTCTCTGTCGTGCGGAAGAGCGCTGCGAACTCGCGCCGGATCGCGGTACCACCGGGGATGTCCGGATAGGACATCCAGTAGGCCCTGTTGGCCATGAACGACGTACGCCCACTGAGGATCAGCGTATCGGCGCCGCGCAGCAGCTCGGTGTTGTATTCGTCGAACGCCTCGTTCGCGCCGTAGTCCTCGTGGAAGTAGTCGAAAAATCGGTCGAATGTCTTGTTGGTCGACTCGTAGTAACCGTCAAGCGTTTGGAAGTTGGAGACAAGCAGCTTCCGCATGTAGGCAATGCTAGTTGGTGGCTACGTTTAGATGGAGATACGTTTCGCTTCGAATGTAGTCTGGTTCGCGTTACGGAAACTACGGCCCGCCACTTGGCTCGTCATTTCGCTGCCGCGGTTGCTGTTTCGTCTACTTGAAACGGCCTAATTGCTCGTGCGTCGAACGGATACCCGGTATCGGGTCGGCATGTCTGTGAACTTCCTTCCATTCGCCGTCCTGGCGTCGAAAGATCAGCGTGACCCGAAGCGCGATTGGGGAGGGTGGGTCACCACCAACCGATGCTCTCGAGTGCTCAGCGCCGACGACGTAAGCCAGATCGCCGATAACGCTGGCAGCGGTGACGTCCAGCTCGTACAAATCACCGTTCGAGAAGTTCGACGCCAACCAGTCGAACAGGCTCTCAACTTCAGGCCAGCCGTTCACAGTCTTCGCCGCGCCGAGTATGGTGACCGGATCCTTGTGGGACCACAGCATCTTTCGGGGTCCGGAGTCCCCGTTGAGAAGTGCGAGTTCAGCCTGGCGTTGTCGTGGCAGGACCGCTGCTAAGAACTCATCAACTTCGCCCATGGCCGTTTTACCTCGTTTCATGCATCCCGATGCGATCTGGTCGTGCGCGAGGGGATGGTAGCCCCTGCCGCGCATGGGACGCCGGTAATCCGCAAGATGGCAGTCGCGCTTCAGGAGCCAGGTTTCACTCTGTCTTAATCAGTTGATCGTTCCAAAATGGTCAGAGCGCTCCATCGAGCGGTACTTGTTAACGGCAGGTGTCCGAGATCTATATCGGCCGGCTCGCGTCTTCACAGGTCAGTAAAACGTTCGCGTTACGGAAGCTACAGCCAACCCAGCGTTCGCCAACGCTGTGCTTTAGCAGGGGAGCCTATTCTCAAGGCAGAGGTAGAGGTGAAGGATGTCGTCGACTGGTTGATGGACTCGGACCCGGCGATCCGCTGGCAAGTCATGGGCGACCTGGTAGATACACCTGAGGACAATCTCGCAGCGGAGCGTGCCCGAGTCGCTACCGAGGGCTGGGGGGCACGGTTGCTGGCCCTGCAGAGGCAGGATGGCCATTGGGACAAAACCACTCCCGCCAGACTGACCTCGGCTGAGGCCATCAGTTGGTGGGAGTCCCTGCCACCCGAGAGGCAGGGCACGCTCTTTCCGGAATGGACCTCCACCGCATGGAGCCTGATGTTGTTGCGGACATACGGACTCGATCCCGCCGGAGCACAAGCGCAGCAGGCTGTCCGCCGGGTCCGCGAACACGTTGCGTGGGAGCACGATGGCGAGCCCTTCTTTGCGGGCGAGGTGGAGCCTTGCATCAACGGCAAGGTCGTCGCCCTGGGAACCTACTTCGGCGAAGCCGTCCACGGCATTGTCGATCGGCTCCTTGGTGAGCAGATGAGTGACGGCGGGTGGAACTGCGAGCAGGAGAACGGTTCCACTCGTGGGTCCTTCCACTCGACAATCGACGTGCTTGATGGCCTACTCGAGTACGAACGAACAACGGGCGGCTCACCCGCGGTGAGCGCCGCCCGCCTCCGCGGTCAGGAATACCTGGTCGAACGGCGGATGATGCGCAGGCTGTCGACGGGCGATGTTATCGACCCAGCGTTCACGCAGTTCTCCTACCCGACCTACTGGCACTACGACGTGTTGCGAGGTCTCGACTACATGCGCGCCGCCGGCGCCGCTAGGGACGAGCGGATGGCCGAGGCGATCGACCTGGTCGAGTCCAAGCGCGATGCGGAAGGCCGCTGGCCCCTCGAGAATCCCCATCCCGGCCGGATGCACTTCACGATGGATGACGGCGAGGGCAGACCGAGCCGGTGGAACACCCTTCGGGCAATGCGTGTGCTCAGGTGGTACAAGCAGACTCCCCTACAGTGATCTCGGCGTGAGGGGTGGTCATGTATGAGCATTGATTTCGTCCTGATCTCGCTAGTGGTCGTCGTTTCGCCCGGAATCGGAGTCCTCTATACGGTGTCGACTGCCATGTCGCGTGGATCGCGTGCGAGTCTGGTCGCCGCCTTCGGGTGCACGTTGGGCATTGTTCCGCACATGCTGGCCGCAATCGCCGGCCTCGCAGCATTGCTGAACGCGAGCGCAGTCGTCTTTCAGACGGTGAAGTACCTTGGCGTGGCCTATCTCCTTTACCTGGCCTGGAGCACGGTCAGGGAGAAAGGAGCCCTCGCGGTGCCGAATAGTGTGGGAAGCGGCTCGGCCGGCCGGGTCATTCTCAGAGCGGTCCTGATCAACCTCCTCAACCCCAAGCTCTCGCTCTTCTTCTTTGCGTTTCTGCCCCAGTTTGTGAGCGTCCAAGAGCCGCATCCGCTGCCACACATGCTTTTGCTCAGCGCCGTCTTCATGCTCCTGACGTTTGTGGTCTTCGTGGGGTATGGACTGCTGGCAGCCCTTTTCCGCGAGAAGGTGATCTCGCGCCCTCGCATCGTGACCTGGATGCGTCGGAGTTTTGCCGGAGCGTTCGTCGTATTGGCCGCCAAATTGGCACTCGTGGAGCGCTGAAGCTCCGGCCGGCACCGCCCGGCTGATGCAGCTACTACACGAAAACCGCCATTAGAGGGATGAATCGCGCGGGCGGAGTGCTTAAATTTCGCGCGTCAGATGGGCTGGTGGATGGCATTGGACGGCAGGCGGCGGACCTTCGTCGTATTGACGGCGGCGGTCGTACTCGTTTCGATCGCTTACGCGCTGAACATCCGGTTCGTCCTCGCCGGGCAGCAAGCCGTTACGGCGATCGACGACATCGGCGAGGCGGTGGCTGCGGCGGTGGCTTCGGCCGCGTGCGTTTGGGCTGCGAGACGGGCATCCGGAAGGGACAGGCTCGGCTGGGCGCTGATGGCCATCTCCACCGGCCTCTGGGCCGCCGGCGAAGTGGTTTGGTCGATCTATGAAGTCGGGCTTCGCGTACCGGTGCCGTCCCCGTCGCTTGCAGACGTTGGCTTCCTGTTGGCGGTGCCGTTCGCGGTCGCAGGCATCCGCGCTTTCTGGAGTGACGCCGCCCTAGGCACGTCTTCGCGCTGGCGCGTCTGGTTCGACGGTGTGATCGTCGCCATAGCTCTGACTTCGACGGCGTGGGGTTTCGGGCTGCGAACGGTTTATGGGGCCGACGGGCCGTGGGCGGCCAAAGCGCTCAACCTCGCATACCCACTCTCGGACATCGTCGTCGGCACGGTCCTGATCCTCGCCATCCGCCGAGCGACGGGACAACAAAAGGGCCGGATGGCTTTCCTCCTCGCCGGTGTTGCTGCGTACTCTCTCGCCGACAGCGCGTTCTCTTACCTGTCGGCCCAGGGCGCGATTGCGTCGGTCGGCAACATCCTGGACACGGGATGGTTTGCCGGCTTCCTGTTGATCGCCCTCGCCGCGACCTATCCGTCAGCGCCGGCGAAGGTCGCCGGGAAGCAAGCTCAGCTCGATCTCTGGCAGCTCGCCCTCCCCTGGATGACCTTGCTCCTGGCCTCGGCGGGCGACGTGTATTCGGCGTTGTCCGGACACGAGCTCGATCTGTTCATGTCGTCGCTGACGGCAATCCTCGCCATTCTCCTGACGGTGAACATGATCATCGAGCGAAGGGAATTCCTCGAGATGCTGTCTGAAATCGAGTCGTCTCGATTCACGCTCAACAAAGAGATCAAGACGGGGTTGGACGCGATCCAGGATTTCAGCAAGCAGCTCAAGGATGTCGAGCAGAGTGAGCTCGACGATGTGAAGCGCATCGCCGCAGACATCAGTCGCACCGCCGAGAGGCTCGATCGCGCTGTCGAGGGGCTACTGTCCACCGACGACGAGGACGGAGCCAGCGTCGGCCTGGCCGCCCACGTTCCTCTGGGGTTGAATGCAGCGTCGTGGCGGCCGGCCACACCTACTGAGCTCAGCCCAAGGCTTTAGCGCTAGTTCTCGTCGAGGCTTGCTCCACCGGCGACCAACTCGACGCCATTGGTCGTTATCACGGCGATGGTGCCCAAGCTCATGGCGGTCGCAGGGCTGGCACTCTGGACGTTCGCCATCCCGGTGGTGACCGGGCCGCCGGGTGCCCCTGGCGTGCCGGTGGCGATCGCCGGGGAGGCGTCCGCCTCCGTGTACTGGAGCGCACCGAGCGGTGCCGTCTCGAACTACACCGTGACCGCGTCGCCCGGCGGGGCGAGCGCGACGGTAGGCGGCAGCAGTCTCTCGGCTGTCGTGGGCGGCCTGAGTGACGGGACGTCGTACACCTTCACCGTGACCGCCAGCAACGGCTCCGGACCGGGTCCGGCCTCGGCCGCTTCAAACGCCGTGGTCGCCGGCCGAGGCGCATATCAGGGGCTGCTTCCGGCGCGGATTCTCGACACGCGTCTCACCGCTGGAACGCTGGGAGCCGGTTCCAGTGTCAACGTCCAGGTTCTGGGGCAAGGGGGCGTGCCGGCGAGCGGCGTCAGCGCGGTGATGCTCAACGTAACCGTGACCGACACAACGGCGCCAAGCTTCTTGATCGTCTGGCCGGCCGGGCTACCCCAGCCGCTGGCCTCCAACCTGAACTGGACGGCGGGCAAGACGGTGCCCAACCTGGTCGAGGTGGCGGTCGGCGCGGGTGGTCAGATCAGTCTCTACAACGGATTTGGCATGGTCGACGTGGTCATCGACATGGAGGGCTACGTCGCGGTCCCAACCGCCTTGCCACCGGCCGCCGGACTCTACAACCCGGTGGTGCCCAATCGCGTTCTCGACACACGCCTAGGCACTGGCGCGCCGGCTGCGCCGGTCTGCGCCGGCCAGACGATCTCGGTGCAGATCGCCGGCACACCAGGCGTTCCAAGCAGCGGATTGGCCGCGGTGGTTTTGAACGTGACGGTGACGCGCACCGTGGTAGCTCCAAGCTCGCTCACCGTGTACCCGACTGGATCAACGCGACCGGTTACGTCCAACCTCAATTTCGTCCCTGGGCAAACAATCGCCAACGGAGTGGTCGTCAAGCTGGGAACGGGCGGCCAGGTCAACTTCTACGACGCCGCCGGTCATACGGACATAGTGGCCGATGTGAGCGGATGGATTACCGACGGGACCACCTCTGTCGGCGGCAGCCGCTACGTGGGGTTGAGTCCGACCCGCATCCTGGACACACGCACCACGCAGAGGGTGGGGGCTGGAACGACACATGTGCTGGCCGTGGCCGGGAATGGAGGAGTGCCGGCCATGGGTTCGACCGTTCCACCAACCGCGGTCGTGCTGAATATCACGGTGACCGACACGACTGCGCCGAGCTTCCTGACCTTGTGGCCGGATGGCACGGCCCAGCCGCTCGCCTCGGACCTCAATTGGGTCGCTGGTGACACATTGCCAAACCTGATTGTGGTCAAGCTGGGGGCCGACGGCTCGATCGATTTCTACAACGGTTTCGGCATGACCGACGTGATCGTGGACGTTGTCGGCTGGTACGGATAGCGATACGGAGAGCGGCGTTCCGGCTACCCACTGACGATCCGCGCGATGTGCTTCACATGGGTTCGTTCGTGATTGGCGAGCCACCGCGCGTACTCCAGCACAGAGCGTTCGCGTGGCCTTCCGGCGCCGGTAACCGTAGCCGTACGTGACCACGCTGCCTTTGGCAGTGGTCGCAAGAACGCCAACAGCTCGTCACGCTGCTTCCTAAAGGCGCGGAAAGATGGCGCGAATTCGAGCTCGGGGTAGTTCGTGCTTTTGATCCAGGTCGTGGGATTCATCGCCCGGATCGTCGGATGGTCTTCCGCGATGATCATTGCGATGTACTTGCCCCACATGTCAGCGCATGAACGCAAATGGGCCATGACATCGTTGACCAACCACTCGCCGCGGCTTGGAGGGCCATGCAAACGAGATCGCGGCAGACCCGCGGTAAGTGCGGCAATGGCCTCTGGCTGCTCTTTGAGCCGGGTCAGGAGCTGGTCGATTGTGAGCGGCTGGTCGTACACAGTAAGGCTCAGCGAGACCGCGAGGCTGACCAGTTTTCGCGCAGCTTCTTGCTGGCGACATAGCGGATGGAGCGGCCGCCGCCCTCCTGGTCGAGCCAACCGTCGCGTCGGAGTCGCTGCAGGTCCTGGGTTGCGGTGGGGCCGGCGATCTCTGCCTCGCGCCGGAAGTCGGCGTTGATGACCGGCAACCCGAGCAATGCCTGGTCCAGCGCAATGACCAGGCGCTCGGGATACCGCTGCTCGCGAGCGAGCTCTTCAGAGAAATCGTGCCGGGCGTGCGCGATCTCCAACCAATGGCGCCGCTCCGTGGCCTCGAACACGTGCGCCTCGATGCAGAACTCGACCCAGGCTGAAGCATCACGCCCGGGATCGAAAGCCAAACCCTGGACCTTCTCCAGGACCGTGTAGTACTCGCGCGTGTGCCGCCCGAGGTATGGCTCGATGGACACCATCTCCGGGCGAAGCAGCCCCTCTTTCGCCAGCACCAGTGATTGGACGACCCGCGCCAGCCGGCCGTTGCCGTCTCGAAAGGGATGGATCGACACCAGGTTGAGGTGAGCCATCGCGGCGCGAACCACCGGGTGCCGCGTCAGGTCGCCAGAACCCAACCACTTGGCGACTTCGTTGACTAGCGAGTGGACTTCGCCGGCGGCGGGCGGCCGGTAAGGATCTCGCCCGAGGCCGCGCGTGACGATCACAGCTCCATCCCGTAATCGCCCCGGGCCGGCTTGTGGTTGAGGATGGCAGACGAGGAAGTGCAAGTCGAGGATGGTCTGGGCGGACCATTGAAAGCGCCGGTCGTCCGCCAGCACATTGACCCGGTCCATCGCCTGGGCATATGCGGAAATGATTCGCTGCGTCTCCTCGGGAGTTCCTGACGGATGCCGTCCGGCGAGGATTTCGACAGTATCCTCGATGCTTGCGCCGTAGCCCTCGATCGACGTCGAACCGACGGTGGCCTCCGCTGCCGCGAGCCGGCGGAGCGCTCCCGTCCACGGCTGTGCTGAGTCGCCCAGGTTCTGCGCGAGGTAGCGACGAAGCACGTCGAGCTCGTCCAGGCGGCGCATGAGGCCGGGCGATTTGGGCGGCGTGGCGAAGATCGGCATTGGGAAAGTATAGGCGAATAATAGATTATTCGCTTATTCACATAGGAGGAAGTGGATGCAATTCGACCGCTACACGATCTCGCTGCTGTTGCTTCGGCCCGACGCCCCGAGCTTGACCGACGAGCAAGAGGCCGAACTTCAGGACGCACACATGGCGCATCTCTCCGATCTGCACGATGCCGGCCATTTGCTGGCCGCCGGCCCGGTGCTGGGAGCGGCCGATCGCGAGCTCCGCGGTTTCTCCATCCTGAAGGTCGATCCAGAACGTGCGCGTGAGCTCAAGGAGCAGGACCCTGCTGTGCGCGCCGGTAGATACCGGATCGAGGTCTACCCGTGGGTGCTGCCGGGTGGGTTGATGAGCTTCTCCGCCGGGCGCCTTCCGCGGTCGGTGGCTGAGGCACAAGCAGACTGACGCCGCAATCCGCGTCCCTAGGGGCGGATCAATCGGTCGTACTCCGGGAAATAGCGCTGGATCGTCGCGAGGTCGAAGGTCCTGAGGATCGAGCCGGCGGGTTCGCGCTCGAGGAGGAATTCGAAACTTCGCAGTACGAGGTCCTGAATATCGCCGGGCTCGATTCCACCTGCCCAGCGCTCGGCGTCGGCCTTCTTCACGGTCACCGTGTGGGTGGTTCGGTCGCCGCCCCGGTCGACCGTGACAACGCACTGCCAGCCGTCGCCTGAACGTTCCACGCGAACCGTCACCATCGGGTTTCCAGCTAGGATGCCCGAAACGCGTGAGCGAGCGCCAGGGAAGAGTCGAGGCGATATTTCTTGCGGACGTGCATGGCGGCCCACCCCGTGCGGTCTCGGTCGCCGTGGCGCATCCGGGACGTGGACTCGAGGGCGACCGTCATTACGATGACGAGGACGCCTGCGACATCTCGCTGATCGAAGCCGAGGCGGTCGAGAAGATGCGGGCCGATCACGGAATCGATCTGCCGCCCGGCGACGCCCGCAGGCAGCTGGTTGTACGTGGGGCAGACCTTGGGGACTTCATCGGCCGCCGCTTTCGCGTCGGCGAGGTGGAGTGCGAGGGCGAGGAACGCTGCGAGCCATGCAATCACCTCGCCGATGTGGTCGAGACACCGGTCGTTCTTCGAGGTCTGCTGCACAGCGGACTTCGGGCGAGCGTCATCAACAGTGGGACGATCCGCACCGGAGACACGGTTCAGCTGTCCGCTTCATCCGCCTGACCGGGAGACAGCTTCGTCGACCCATTGACGAGCTAGACTCGCGGCGCCGTGACCGGCTTAGCTGTTCTGGTCGTCACCATGTCGGTTGCTCTGGCGGTGACGATCGGAAGCGTCATCTTCATCGCGATACTTTTTCGCCGACAGGCGCCGCTGCTGCGGGCGCGACAGCAGGCGATTGCGGCCTTGTGCTCACAGCGCGGCCTGGTGCCCGGGGCGCTGCCCAGCGATTTCGCGATGCTCGGCAACATCGACCGTCGCTTGCTCACGAATTCGTACGCGTCCCTCGACCACGCGGTCGCGGCCGCCGATTACATGCGTCCCGCCGGCAAGCACACTCAGTTCTTCACGCTGCTGGCCTTCACCGTCGGCGGATTGGACATCCCGTATGTGTCCGTCACCCGTCGGGAACTGGGCACCATCGTGATCGGGGGCCCGCCCACACTGGAGCTCGAGTCGATCGACTTCGACAAACGGTTCACAGTCAGGGCCAAGGACCGCCGGTGCGGGGTGATGCTGCTGGACCCGAGCGTCATGCAGCTGCTGCTCGACTGCGCTGACGTGAACTTCGACATGGTCGGCGATAAAGTCCTGACCTACATCAACCGAGCCGCCGAGCCCGCCCACCGGCCGAGCGAGCCGGTCGAGTTCGAGATGTTGTTCCAGTTCTGGGACGGCTTTGTCTCGCGGGTGCCCGAGCTTCTGCGCAGCGATTACGGGGCGACGAAATAGGCAGTTGAGGCCGCCGGCTTCAACGATTGACGGCCACGCCGCGGCGTGATATTGGTCGTATGTCGCCTCGCCGGCTTGATGGGGAGTGTATGTGATGAATAGGTTGCTCTTGATCTTGGCCATTCTGATCGTGGCTGTTGGAATTCCCGGGAGTGCCCTTGCCGGCGGACTGGCGCCGGGTGTGGTGCAGAACTATGCCAGCCTCAACGGGCACTGCCCGAATCCCGAGGGCATCGCGATCGACCCGGTTGGCAACGTATATGCGACTTCGGCGCCGCGAATCTTCGGCGGCACCGGTCCCAGCAACATCTGCGTCATCAGCACGGCTGGCGCGATACGCGAGATACCGATCGCTCCTGGGCCCGCCGGCGTCACCAACACACTTGGGGCGCTCTTCGAACCTGGCCAGGGCCTCTACGTAGTCGACTACGCCAACGGGGTCGCGGGCAACGGCCGCCTGCTCAAGGTCGATCCGGCATCGGGCCAGGTCACGGTTCTCGCCCTCGGTTTCGCCGCCGCCAACGGCATCGCGCAGGATCGCCACCGCAACCTCTTCGTCTCGGATTCGTATGCGGGAACCATCACGAGGGTCGCACCCGACGGCTCCGTCAGCACCTGGAGCGCGGATCCGCTGCTGCTGCCCGCACCGGAATTTCCCTTCGGAGCCAACGGGGTCACGTTCGACCGCGACCAGAAATTCCTGTACGTCGCCAACACGTCGACGCGGCGCATTATCCGGATCCCGGTCCTTGCCGATGGCAGTGCAGGGAGTGCCGAGATCTTTGCGGATGGCACCACGCTGAATGCCAGGGAAGGCTCGACTGACGCGCTGGTCCGGGCCGACGGGATCATGTTCGATGTCGCCGGCAACCTGTATGTCTGCGCCAACCTGAGCAACGAGATCCAGGTGCTTTCTCCAGACGGCGGCTCGATCATCCACCGATATTCGGGGAGCGGAGCCAACGCGTTCGACTTCGACGCCAGCCTTGTCTTCAAGGGGCAGTCGCTCTACATAAGCAATCTGTCTCTGTTCGACGGTGGAGTGAATTCCAAGATCTCGGTCATGGGAGTCCCGTTCCCAGGGTTGCCATTGCATCCCTAGCTGGAGATCGCGCCGGCCGAAACGTCAGGCTTAAGCGTTCTTTCGGAGGGCGTCTGCGACGGCGTCGAGCTTGGTGGCGATGCTTCTGGCCTGCGCTGAGGTGACGCCGCGGCCGGACGTCACGCTTTTCTCGAGGGTGTCACCGATGCCTGTAAACAGCTTGGCGACCTTGGCCAGCTCGGGGTGCGGCTTGTTGCCTTCCGGTCTTTCCCCGACGCGCTGAAGCAGCACCGCGATCCGGCGGAGCTGTCCCTCGATGTTGAACAGGTCCTTCCTGACCGTCATTGGAACTGGCACGGGCGGAATCTATCACGTCCCTGAGTTACTGTCATGCCTGCCATGGCCGCCCTGCCTGAAGGGATCGTTGCCTTCCTGCTCACCGATCTGGAGAGTTCCACGCGGCTGTGGGAGGACCGGCCCGGCGCCATGCGCAAGGCGATGGTTCAGCACGACGCGATCATCGGCCGGGCGGTCGAGCGTCACGGCGGCGCCCTGGTCGAGGCGGGCCGCGAGGGAGACAGCGTCCTGGCCGTCTTCCGGAAGACGGCTGGGGCTGCGGCATGCGCTCTCGAGATCCAGCGCGAGATCGCGGCGGCGACCTGGCCTCCAGGGGTGAATCTACAGCTGCGGGTCGCCATCCACGCGGGCGAGGCCCAGCTTCGAGGGGGTCACTACTTCGGCCAGGCCCTCAATCGCTGCGCCCGGATGCTCGCCACGAGCCATGGCGGCCAGATCGTCCTGAGCAAGGCGGCGCATGAGCTCGTGGTGGACGAGCTACCGGCCGGCTCTGAGCTATGGGATCTCGGGCTGCACCGCCTCAAGGACCTCAAGCGCCCCGAACAGGTCTTCCAGCTGGCCGATCTTCACCATCCTGCTCGGTTTCCGCCGATACGGTCCTTGCCGCGGCGTCTCTCCAACCTGCCGATCCAGCTGACGACTTTCGTCGGCCGCCAGGACGAGCTCCGGAAGCTCAAACACATGCAGCCGGGAACCAGGCTGCTGACGCTGGTCGGTCCTGGCGGGTGCGGCAAGACGCGCCTTGCGGAGGAGCTGGCCGGCGAGCTGATCGACGGGCATCCTGACGGCGTCTGGTTTGTCGACCTGGCGCCTGTCGTCGACGAAGGCCTCGTGCCGCGGGCCGCTATCGCCGGCCTGGAGCTTCAGGAGCAGGCTGGGCGCGCCCCTCTGGAAACGGTGGTCGAGCACTGCCGCGACAAGAAGCTCCTGCTCCTGCTCGACAACTGCGAGCACCTGATCGCGGCCTCCGCGCGGCTTGCCCTTCATCTCCTCAGTGATTGCCCCGACCTGCACCTGGTCGTCACCAGCCGGGAACCGCTCAAAGTTCCCGGCGAGACGGTGTGGCGCGTGCCCCCGCTGTCGGTGCCGGAGGCGACCCGCTTGTTCCTGGATCGCGCCCATGCCAGCTCGCCTGACTTCGTGCTGGCCGGCTCGGGCGTCACTACGGTGACGCGAATCTGCGAGCGGCTCGACGGGATTCCGCTGGCGATGGAGCTGGCCGCGGCCCGGGTTCCGATGATGACCGTGGACGAGATCCTTGAACGCCTCGAGAGCGGTCTAGCGTTCCTGGCCGGCGGCAGCCGCACGGCATCGACCCGCCAGAAGACGCTGCGGGCGACGATCGACTGGAGCCACGACCTGCTGGAGGTTCCGGAACAGGTGCTGTTTCGGCGATCTGCCGTCTTCGCCGGCTACTTCTCCCTGCCGGCCTGCGAGCAGGTGTGCACCGACCCGGGCCTGCCACCTGGAGACGTTGTCGACCTCGTCGGTCAGCTCGTTTCGAAATCGTTGGTGCTGGCGGTCGACGGCCGCTACCGCTGCCTCGACACCATTCGGGACTATGCGCTCGATCGGCTCCGTGCCGCCGACGAGGTCGAGCGCACGCAGTCGCGTCACGCCGCCTTCTACCTGCATCTGGCAGCGTCGCGGCAGCCAGGCCAGCTGGCCGCCTGGCTCGACCGGCTCGAAGATGACCACGACAACCTGCTCGCGGCCCTGCGCTGGTCGGCCGGATCAGATGTCGAGATGGGCTTGAGGCTGGCAAACGCGCTCTACGCCTTCTGGCTTCTGCGCGGCCACATCGCGGAGGCCCGCCAGTCTCTGGAGCAGATGCTGGGCCGCGTTCCTGAAGCCAGCCCACTGCGTCGGTCAGGACTCCTGGACGCCGGCACGTTCGCATATGTAGCCGGTGACTTCGACATGTCGGAGAGTCGTATTCGGGATGGACTCGAACGTGCCGAGAAAGCCAGGGACCGCAGCGGCGTGGCGCGCGCCCTCTTTCTCTCAGGGTTGCTCGACAGCGCACGACAGCGGCTCGATGCCGCGCAGACATCTCTGCTCGAGGCGCTGCGTCTCAGCCGAGAGGATGGCAATGCGCAGCAAGAGGGCGAGGTCCTGCACCAGCTGGCAATGGTCGCGAGCCAACGCTCCAATGCCGCCGAAGCGGAGTCTCTGTTCAGGCAGAGCATCGAGGTCAGGAGCGCGAAGGGCCGTCGCGATGAATCTGCCATGAGCCTGGTCTTCCTCGCCGCGGTCACGATGGCCCAGGGCGACATGTCGACCGCGCGCGAATCCATCCGGGAGGCGATCGAAATCGGGCTCTCCCTGCGAGACCGCCGCTCAGCCTGGTCGCTGGACATGCTCGCGGGCATCGCCGCTGCCGACGGTAGCGCCGAACGCGCGCTCCGGCTGGCAGGGGCCGCAAGGGCGATGTTCGAATCCACCGGCCAGAAGCCGCCGGCGACATGGCACCAGTTCACGTCGGCGTTCGAGGATGCGGCACGGCGTGCGCTGCCGGCCGACCGGGCGCAGGCCGCGTGGGACGCGGGCCACGCCCTTGGCTTCGAAGAGGCGCTGGCCTACGCGCTCGAGGGTTTCAGCTCTTGATCTGGCCGAGCAGAGACAGCAGCGCCGCCTGATCCGAGGCGCCGAGGTCGGACACGCCCGGAGCCGCCGAGAGGACCGCTTCCACACGGCTGCGTAGCCGACGCCCCGCCGGCGTGAGCGCGAGGTGCTTGACCCTGCGGTCGGTGGTGAGGTGCTGTCTCTCGATGAGTCCGCGCGCCTCCAGCCGATCGACGATGCCGGTCACGTTGGACGGATCGCAGTGCAGCTTGTCCGCGGCCTCGTTCATCGGCAGTGCGTCGCCGAGCTGTCGCAGGAGCATGGCCTGGGGAAGGGTCAAGTGGAGCTCGGCGAGCTTGGCATCATAGTGGCTCGTCAGGTTCCGGCTCACGTCCATCAACAGCCGGACGATAGCTTCCTGATTCGTGGATTTCGCCATCGATCCAAGTATAGGTTGACACCTGGAATACTGTCCAGCTATATTATTGAAGCTTCAACTAATTTCAGGAGATAATCCCAGATGGCCGCATCCACGACCGATTTCGCCCGCCCCGCGTCCGAGGCAGCTCTGGATGCGCTCGCAGAACGGCTGCGGGAACGAAATTTCGAGGTGGTCATCGTCGGGACCGCGGCTGAAGCGAAGGCAGCCGTCCTGGAGCGCCTTCCCGAGGGGGCCGAGGTCCACTCTGGCAAGTCCAAGACCCTGGAAGACATCGGCCTGTTCAAAGAGCTGATGGAGAGTGACCGCTACGACTTCATCCGGAAGCGGACTCTCGTGATGGACCGGAAGACGCAGATGCGAGAGATCAGGAAGCTCGCCTCGTCGCCCGATTACATGCTGGGCAGCGCCCAGGCCGTGACCGAATCCGGGCAGGTGCTCGTGGCTTCAGCGAGCGGCAGCCAGATCGGGCCAATCGCGAGCGGAGCCGGTACGTTGATCCTGGTGATCGGGAGTCAGAAGATCGTCCCGGACCTCGACACGGCCATGCGCCGGATCACCGACTACGTCCAGCCGTATGAGGACGCTCGGCTGAGGGAGCAGATGGGCATCGGCACCAAGCTGACCCGGATCCTGATCCTCGAGCGCGACTTCAATCCGGGCCGGACGACAGTGATCCTGGTGCGCGAACCGGTCGGCTTCTGACCGAAACGCTTTCGCCCGCCGTCCGTTGAGGATGGCTGAGGGGGTCTGCTCGGGACCGGAGGGCCGTGCCTATGCGATGAATCTGGGGAGCCCCAGGGGGTCCGTCTGGTTTGTCTCGAGGAGACACAATGTTCAGCCTCAAACGTCTTGCATTTGCGCTCAGTCCAGTCTTAGCAGCCGGCGTGGTCGCGGCCGTGGCCATGTCGAGCACAGCACCCGGAGCGGCGGCGCTCCGGAACGCCGCCAGCAAGCTCTCGATCAATGCTGAGGCGGCGGGTGGCGGTGGTGGAGGAGGCGGCGGTGTCGACGGTCTGGCGATTACGGACTCGTCGCTGGTCGCCCATTTCGCCGTCAATCTCACGGTCACATACGTGTGCCGGCCGGTGTTCGACCCCAACACTGGTGGGTTCGACGTCTTCATGTCGAGCGGCATCAGCGGCGGGGTTCAGGAAAGGACCAGCGGCAAGACCATTGTCAGCGGCTTCGGATTTGCCAATGGGACCGCCATCTGCGACGAGGGGCTCACGCCAACGCCCACCGTCAACACGGCCACGATCGTCGTGACGCCGAACTTCTACCCGGTCAGCCTTCCGTTCAAGAATGGAGCGGCGCTGGCCACAGTGAACGTGTTCGCCTGCCCGAACACCTTTGTGGCGTCGGGAGTTCCGCCGCCATGCGACTTCGGCAACCTCGGTCCGACCGTGATTTCGATCAAGTAACGCGCGTCTTGTAAGGTCGGGGAGCCCGCTGCCTCGGGTGGCGGGCTCTCGTCATAATGCCGCCGTGGCTCAGAAACCAGCGCTGCCGCTGGACGTCCAGAACTCCTACCGCGAGCGCTACCGAGCCATGCGGCCGGGCTGGCGCACGAGCAATGAGCAGCTCGAGGCACTGGTGCGAAGCCACCTGACTCCCGAGAGCCGGGTGCTGGACCTCGGGTGCGGCCGCGGCGGGGTGGTCGAGCTGTTCTGGCGAGACGTGAAGCTCGCGGCGGGCCTCGACCCCGACGAGCCATCCCTCGCGGAGCGTCGCACTCGCGGCATGCCGGTGATCACAGGTCGTGGCGAGGACCTGCCGTTCGCCGGCGATACGTTCGACCTCGTCGTGTCAGTCTGGGTGCTGGAGCATTTGCGCACTCCTGAGCGCGTGCTCGGCGAGGTGCAGCGGGTGCTTCGGCCTGGCGGGCACTTCGTCTTCCTTACGCCCAACTTGCGGAACCCGCTGCTGGCGTTCAACCGCCTTGGGCGTGCATTGCCCCAGCTGCAGCGCCGGCTGGTGCCGCGCCTTTACGGCCGTGTCGAGGCAGACACGTTTCCGGTCCAGTACCGTGCCAACACCGAGCGGACGATTCGCGCGCTGGCCGGTCGCGTCGGGATGGCGGTTTCTGAGCTCCGGGTAGTTCGGGATCCCACCTACCTGGCTTTCAACGGCCTCATGTTCAGGGCGTCGGTGATCTCAGATGGGCTGCTGCCCGCAAGTTGGGGTATTCACTTGTTGGGCGACCTGGAGCGACCTAAGACGTCCTGATATCGCCTCCGTTCCCACCCTGGTCGGCGGACGCGTTGCGCCATTCTCGCTGGATCAGGCCGGGACCGTTGGCGTGATAGGTGAACCCGAAGCTGGGGATGTCATAGGTCGCCGCTGCTCCGTAAACAGTGGCCACGAATCCCTTGGTGGTGTCGCATCCCGAGTCGCAGGTGGCGTTGGGGTTGAACGCGCCGTGGCTGACCACGATCATGAAGTTGCCGGAGAAGCTGCCGGCCACACCCGAATCGATGGTGCTTCCCTTCGTCCCGCTGGGGTCGCAGGCATCGGGGCTAGGGCCCGCCACGGTTACAAATCGGGCGCTGATGAAGGTCTCGGTGGCGTTGTAAGTGCTATCTGTGTTCGGCGACGTCGCGGCGTCGAAGACCCGCATGTAGGTGTCGTCGGCCCAGCTGTTGCCACAGGTGCCCGAATCGGGCGTTCCGCTGCTGATGGGGCCGTAATGGACGGAATCCGGCCCGGCGCTCACCGTCATTGGCACGGCAGCGAGAGCCAGGATGGACACGGTCAAAGACAGCCAGCGCTTCATGGGTTGCCCTCCCTTAACCCGGCCTGAAGAAGGCCCTATTTTGACGCAGGCTTTGACGCAATGGGGCCTATCCGGGGCTCGATAATCTGCCTATGAGTTTTAGCGAGCTTTTACTGATCATCGCGTTCGTGGTTTTCGTGGTTGCCGCGATCGGCCTCAGCTACAAGAAAACGGATCTGATCGCCGTGGGTCTGGCGCTCTGGTCTCTGGCTGAGCTGATCCCTCGGCTCTCGGGCATCACGCTCAGCGTCATCCTCCTGATCCTGGCGTTCGTCGCCTTCGTACTCGCCGCGATCGGCTGGCGTTACAAGAAGATCGGCATGATCGCGGTCGGGCTAGCCCTATGGATGGCGTCGATCGTCATCCCGATGTTCATCCACTAGGACTCGACACTCAGCGGAGCGGCGGGAACCCTCGCCGCGCCGCCCCCGCCGGTGAGGC
>Ga0209802_1000750_pt1 | contig 24975 bp, 22 predicted proteins | sample GraSoiAngelo_129_FD_185886 | JGI IMG/M metagenome (GOLD analysis project Ga0209802, IMG submission 185886) | Grasslands soil microbial communities from the Angelo Coastal Reserve, California, USA - 14_0927_12_40cm (SPAdes) (version 2) | ecosystem: Environmental > Terrestrial > Soil > Grasslands ... | reverse complement strand
TATGCGATCTGACTCACCTTTCGATGAGAGTCGGACTGTACCTTCATCCCCGAGGGATGCTCGCCATCCAGTCTCTACGCCTTCCCCCACCATTCCGGGGGCTTGGTTCGGTATTGCCCTATCGCTCACGCGATGTAGGTTCCACCGACTTTGACGAGTGATCTTCCGGCGCATTGCTACGCCGGACGCCCAATTTGCAAAAGCTCCCATAAAAGGATGTCCAGGAAACTCCAAGGAATCCTAAGGAGCGTGAGGTTATGAGCCCAAGAAGATAAGTAATTTCAACAACTTACAAGACGCGGGTGGCCACCTCAAATCCTTGTAAGGAACGCTAGAGAATCCTTATTGGACAGTTAAAGGACAGTCGCCGTATCAGCATCGGTTTGGGCTCGGTGCTCAGTTTCAGCCGAGCTAAGGGCGCATTGTTATCGCTGTTATCGCTGTGAATCTGCCGCCGTCGCCAATGTAACCTCCGGCCTAGTCAAGAGACTCCGGTTTGGCACCTTCCCGGGACAGATCTCGAAACGCTCGATGGACACCTTCAGGTTCTCTTCAGGCTCGAAGTGGCAGTATAGTGAGCAGGCTACGTGCGTTTTCGCACGGCGAGTTTGCAGATCGCATCAAAGGGTAACGTGCGGCGACAGCTTCTTGAATTCGGTGCGTTTCTGCTTCTGCTGGTTTGTCTTTGCGGTCCTATCGCAGAGACATTCGACTTCTGGGACCACACACTAGAGACGGGCAATGACATTGAATACAGCCTCGTGATGGTGGCTCTAGTTGCCGGAGCGGGTTTTGGGCTCGCTCAGGTAGCCGGCATGGTGATGCGCACCGTGTCACTAACGTCTTGCCTCCTGTCTTCGTTCGTCGCTTCCTGCTCTTGCGCACCGCCTCCGGTCGCGAGCACTGGTTATTCCCCACCGCAACCTCTCCGAATCTGATTCGCCCGCATTCGACACAGGATTAGCACGATTGATCCATCCATTCTGTTCGAATCGAGGGCGGGCATGTTTTCATCGGAAAGAAGACAACCGGCGGGGTTGTCACTCGCAGGTGTTGTTGTCCTTGCACTTGCCTTTTCTTGCGCAGCACAGACCTCAAGAGTTGCGGGAGCAGTTCAGGGGAGTGTTGTGGACCAGACTGGCAGTGCCGTTGGCGCTGCGACCGTTACGCTACGCCACCAAGGTACAAACCAGACGCGGAAGATGCTAACCAACTCAGAGGGATCCTTTCGTGCTGGCGAACTTCCCGTGGGTCAATACGAGCTTCGCGTGGAATCAGGCGGGTTTTCTCCGTATGTAAACGTTGCGATTGTGGTCTCTGTCGGCACTGTAGTTCAGATAGCAGTTCGGCTCGCTCCCGCAACGGTCCAGCAGCAGATCACGGTTTCGGAGCAACCGCCGCCGATTGATCCCACCCAGACTACGGAAGCGACCACGATCGACCACGACCGAATTGAGGAGTCACCTGTAGTCAGCCGCAACTACCTCGACTTCGTGCTCTTGGCTCCCCAGTTGACTCGGTCGAATACTCAGGGAGCAACAGGTGGCAAGAACGCCCTTGCCGACTCCGGTTTCACCTTCGCGGGTCTACGCTCTCGGAGCAACAGCCTCTACATTGATGGGGTCGAGAACAACGATGAATTCGCAGGCTCGGCGCGAACGGAACTGTCTCCCGAGACCGTACAGGAGTTTCAGGTAGTCAATAACGGGCTCTCCGCTGAATCGGGCGGAGGCGCGAGCGGTCCCATAAACGTCATCACCAAGAGTGGCGTGAATACTTTTCATGGAGACGCCTTTGTTTTTGTCCAAAACGGGGCTTTGAATGCCAGAGACCCTCTCACGAATGAGACCGGTGCTCCTGACCTGAGCCGATATCGAGCGGGTTTGTCGGCCGGCGGCCCGATTGTTCGTGATCGCACTTTCTACTACTTCGCTGGTGAGCAGGAAGGGGCACGCGGCGACGATAGCTCTCTGATCCCACCTTCAGTTGCAAGTGCGATCAATCGCGTGCTCGAGTCTGGAGCATTCCCGAGAATCGCTACCCGTGCAATCAATCCCACAGTATTTCGAGTGGCACGCGCGGAGACCGAGGTTTCTGTCAGGTTGGATCATCGCATCGGAAACAATCACTCATTGTTGCTGAAGTACGCGTCTACCAATAACCGAGAGGCGGGAGACGGCTTTAATACGGGAGGTCTGGTCGATCCGAGTGGTCGGGGCAGCAGTTTTGTCGAAGACCAGGGAGTGACCGGCTCGCTTGTTTCGGTGCTCAGCAACAATGCCCTAAATAGCGTCCGATTCCAGGTGAGCACTCGCAGAGCCGTGCTGAGGACCACCGATCAGATCGGGCCCGAAATCAGTATTGCTGGTCTTGTCGATTTCGGTCGGCCTTACGATGGAAATGACAAGAGACGCGAAAACCACTACGAGTTAATCGACGTTGCGTCTGCCACGAAAGGTCGGCACCTCGTCAGTTTTGGTGGGGACTTGGACTGGATCAACGAAAACGTCTCAGCCCATGAAGGTCTTGGAGCGGTTTACACCTTCCCCACTCTCGATGCGTTTCAGAACGGTCAGCCCGATCAATATCGGCAAGCGTTCGGAAATCCCACCACCAGTTTCGCAACACCCAGGTACTCTGGGTTCATTCAAGACCACTGGACGCTCGCCAACCGTTTTACCGTTGATGCAGGCATCCGCTACGACTTCGAGCACCTGCCCGCTCAATTCAAACAGGATGTGAACGATTTCGCTCCACGAATTGGGATTGCATATAGTCCCTCACCAACTTGGGCAATACGAGCGGGGTTCGGCATGTTCTTCGACCGCTACCTGCTGGCTGCGGTAAACCGTGCGCTCCAAAAGAATGGTCTGCAAGCTTTTGAGCAAGTCGCAGACGGGCAAGCAGCGACCCAAATCTTCCAAACGGAACTCGGCGGAAGCGCAACAAACCCCATCCCCTCAGTACGTCCTTCGATCTTCACTGCCGACCCAAACTTGCAGACCTCACGCAGCGAAATCGCAACCGCCGGGGCTGAGCGCTTGATCACCAGAAATCTGACCGCTAGTGCAACGTTCTTGTTTGCACGCGGCGTAAGGCTCTCTCGCACTCGCAACGTGAATCTTCTGCCCCCAGTCGTGCTCACCCTCAGTAATGCCGCCAGCCTGGGGATCCCCAATCCCTTTCCTCAGCAGCTTGGACGGCTCGTGTTTCCCCCAGCACGACTCTCATCCACATTTGACGACATCTATCAGTGGGAGAACCATGCAAGTTCGGTATACAAGGGCTTGTCGTTGTCCCTCAATCGACGACTCGCGAATGAGATCGAGTTTTCGGGCAGTTACACGCTATCCAAAGCCATTGACGACGCCTCGGACTTTGACGAGCAGCCGGAAAATCCGTACCTGATTCGAGCCGAACGTGCTTTATCTTCCAACGATCAGAGGCATCGGTTCGTACTCAGCGGGACTTTCGACCTTCCGATCGGAGACGAAGAGGAGACCAAGAAGCCCTCTGGAGTGATCGCCAAGCTTTTCGGCAACATTGAGGTCGCTCCGATCTTGATAATTGGGAGCGGTAGGCCCATCAACCCTCTGACTGGCTTCGATGCGAACCGCAGTGGCTCATTTCCGTTAGCTTCTCGTCCTCTCGGTTTTGGCCGGAATTCTCTCTCTACTCCCGCTCAGGTGCAATTTGATTTGCGCGTGTTGAAATTCTTCAAGATTGGGGAGCATGGGAAGCTGGACTTCGTGGCAGAGTCATTTAACGTTCTCAATCACACAAATGTCGCCGCTCTGAATCAGTTCTATGGTCCAGAGAGTTCGCCCCTTCCAGTATTCTCGAGACCCAACAAGGCAAGCATTCCAAGGCAATTGCAGTTCTCAATTGACTTTGAGTTCTGATGAGTTTGCAGCAGCCCGGAATGGTCAATCCTGCGGTGCATATACCAGAATCGCGGCCTCTTTCTGGTCCGTCGCTGGAGCGGCAACGTAGTAGCGATTTAGCTCAGGCGACCAGAAGGATGTGCCGGCCCCTCCCCGCGTAGGAATCCTGCCAATCATCTCGTAGTGGTCAGCATCCTTCTGTTGATAGACATACACAAAACCAGCCGGCAAGTCCCTTCCTCCCGAGACGTACACCCGTTTGCGGAGCGAGTCAAAGTAGACGCCGTCCATACCTGCAGCAGTTGGGAGATGAGCGACTTCTTTGCCGGACTTCGAGTCCATGGCAATCATTTCAGGCGGCGTGTGTGTGCCAATAAATAGCCGAGAGGTAGACTCGTCAAACGCAGCGTCACCCGGGTGCTGGCTTGTTACGGGCCAGGTAGAAAGAACCTTCCGTTTGTCGGTGTCGATCACCTGAAGTTGATTGGCGATGGATATGAAAACAAACAGTGTCCTTCCAGCTCTGTCCAGCAGAAGTTCAGAGGGATGGGCGACGACTCTTATGTCACCGACGAGCTTGTTGTTCCGCGCGTCGATGATTCCGACTGCTCCGTAGTCCTTCCCCGCGTCCTTGCCGCCATAGCCGACGTATACCAGCTCGGACTTCGGGTCGTAGACCACGCGGTTCGGTCCCGGCTCAAGGTGGATCGCATCGAGAAGTTCGAGCGTGTCCCGTCGAAAAACCCTGAGCATCCCGTCATCGCCGCTTGCTACGAACACCTTGTTGAATTCCGAAACAACCAGGGCACCCTGCGGCTTCTTGAATCCAGGAATGCTACGTACCCACTTGCCGGCCTCCAGATCCACCACTTCAAACGTGCCATTTTCCAGCCCCGCAAAGAACAGGCGCTTGCCGTTGACATCCACATCCATATGGTCAAGGCGGCCTTTGACATTCGGAATGGAAATCGTCTGTACGAGCCGAAGCGGTTGTTTCGCAGACTCTTGAGAACTTCCGGTCTGGCCGTACCCAATCGCAAGAACGACTGCAATCAACCAAATCGCCGGAAAGCTTTTTATGGTCTTCACTCAGTCCTCCGGTGCATACACCCACAACGCAGCGGCCTGTTTGGAACTAGCCGGCACAGCCAAATAGAACCGGTCTCGTTTTTCATACCACAGACCTGTGCGTGCTCCGACTGTCGTCAGGATCTTCGCTAGGAGCCGATAATGGTCTGGGTCGGTTTGTTGGATGACACTGATGAAGCCCTCGCCCCCGGGAACATAGATGCGTTTTCGCCCGGCGTCATAGTACAGATCGTCAGCGTCGTTCACACAAGGAACGCTCCCAACCATCGCACCGCTTTCTGAGTCGAGCACTACAAGTTGGGCGGGCTTTCGGGTTACTACGAACACCCTGTGATCAGCTTCATCCAAGGCCATTGGGTAATTTGCCTTGCCAGTCCTCAGAGGCCACTCAGTAACCTTGTGCGTCGTTCGATCGATCACCACAACTTTCGCTTTAGTAGCAATATTGGCGAAGATCACAGGTCCTGACGTGGCAATCTGAAACGATTCTGGGTGAGCGTCGAGCTTGGCCGCATCCTCCAGGCGTTTGCCGCTCACGGCATCAATTACGGCAAGGCCACCCTCCTCGTCTCCGCCATAGGCGACATAGATTTTCTTCCCTACCGGATCGTATCGGACATTGTCCGCATCCTCACCGATGTCCACCGTATTCAGCAGTTTGAATGAGTCTCCATCGTAGATCCTGAGCTTTCCGTCTGTGCCGTTTGCGACGAAGAGCTTATCGAGGTCGCCTACGTAAACCACACCTTGCGGTGCGGCTGCGCCAGTGATGCTGTGTATGTCCCGACCGGCAAACGTATCTACGACTTCGACGGTATTGTTGCCCAGGGCAGCGCCAATGACGCGCTTGCGTTTGGCGTCGAAGGTGAAATGGTCGATTCGCCCGCCGACATTCGGTAACGGAATTTCTTGCACCAGGAGCAACGGCGACTTTTCGGGCACGCTGGGGTGGTCCTGTGACACTGCGAGAGATGCGGAAATCAATACTGCAAGACAAAGGGTCGCAAGGTCTTTCATGTTCGCTCCAACTTGATCCGGATAACACTAACGCATCTCTGCTGGTTGCCACCTGAAGATTTATTCAGCAAAACTTCAGTGTGCGTCACGAGTCTGGCCGATACTATTTCGGAGGTGAATCCTTGCGTATTCTCGTCGTAGAGGATGAAGCAAAAGTCGCTCGCGCCTTGCAGGAAGGGTTAGAACGCGAGGAATACACGGTTGTCGTTGCGCGCACTGGAGAAGAAGGCTTCTATCTGGTCAGCGCGGAAGAATTCGACCTCGTAATCTTGGATCTCATGCTCCCTGGTCGTGACGGCCTTCAGGTCTTGTCGACGCTCCGGAAACGCGGGCTCGTAACTCCTGTCCTCGTACTAACGGCCCGTGATGCGATCGAAGACAGAGTGCAGGGTCTGGACAGGGGCGCAGACGATTACCTTGTAAAACCCTTCGCGTTTCCCGAGCTACTGGCGCGGATTCGAGCACTTCTAAGACGCGGACGAACTCAGCAGCTTACCCGGCTGCAACTCGCCGACTTGGAAATGGATCTGGTGGTACGGAGGGTCAGAAGAGGCGGGAAGAACGTGGAATTCACTCCGCGAGAGTTCGAACTGCTCGAATACCTTCTTCGGCACAAGGAGCAGGTTGTCTCGCGCGAGATGCTGGCCCGCGACGTATGGAGGGAAACGTCGAGGGCCACCCCACTCGACAATGTCATTGACGTTCACATGGCCCGGCTACGCCACAAAATAGATGAGCCCTTCGATCGTAAGCTGCTTCACACGATCCGAGGTGTGGGATACGTGCTACGGGAGGAGCAATGATGCGTCTCTGGCCCCGGCATGTGCGTTCACGCATGACCCTTTGGTACGTGCTGGTATTGGGATTTCTGTTGTTGGCTTATGCCGGGGGTGCGTCGTTGTACCTGTTCTATAGCCTGCGCCCGGCAAAAAGCGCTCTGGACACAGCACGCATTGCAAAAATCGTGGGGCACGAAGGTGAGCAGAACGGAGCGGTTTACAAAATTACCGTAGGACGCGCCGACCTCGATGTGAAGGAAATGGGTGCAACCATCAACGCCCGCATGGGGCTCAATACCTGGGCTGCGTTCGTAGGTACTGATGAAGATGCCGCGGTAGCTGGCGACGTGGCGATGGTGGAGAGTGAAGTTACACCAACCCTCAAGGCGCTACGTGGACACGGGCTGGAAGTGGTGGCCATCCACCACCACATGACCAATTCGAGACCGCTCGTAATCTTCCTCCACTATTGGGGCAGAGGCCCTGCGGACAAACTCGCCACTGGCTTCAAGGCGGCCCTCGATGAGCTGGGCAAGGGTAACAAGCAATAACAGAAAACATGGCCAAAGAACCGAAGCGACAACCGCCAGTGTTAGACGGCGCCTCTTTGGCGCCGTTTACGTTGCGCGATCTCCTTCTCTACTTCCTGCGTCTGGGAACGCTTGGCTTTGGCGGCCCCATCGCGCTCGCAGGCTACATGCAGCGAGACCTGGTGGAAGGCCGCCGCTGGGTCTCGAAGCAAGACTATTTGGAAGGTCTAGCATTTTCGCAGTTGTCTCCCGGTCCGTTGGCTGCGCAGCTAGCGATGTATTTGGGCTGGCTTCGTGCCGGAGCCGTTGGGGCAACGCTAGTGGGCATAGCGTTCATCTTGCCGTCCTTCCTGATGGTGCTCGCATTGGCCGCTCTCTATGTTCACTACGGCAGCCTGCCCTGGATTCAAGGCATGTTTTATGGGATTGGGGCGGCGGTCATTGCGATCATTGTAAGAAGCGCAATCAAACTGGTCTGCACTACGGTCGGGAGAGACTGGCTCCTCTGGGCAATCTTTGGGTTGATCGCGCTAACCACAGCGTGGACCAAATCTGAGATCGTCTGGTTGTTTGTGCTCTGCGGAATCATCGGGGTGCTGGTTAAAGCCCTTCCCACGATTTCATCAAGGGCCTCCGCCGTCGTCTTCATCGGCGTCGTCGACCGGCTCCGGATAGGTATGTATGGCCTAGCTCCCTTGGCCACAGTTGGCGCACTCTTTCTCTTTTTTCTGAAGGCCGGAGCTTTTGTCTTTGGCAGCGGTCTGGCGATCGTGCCATTTCTCTATGGTGGAGTAGTCGAGAGATTCCACTGGCTCACGGAGCAACAGTTTGTGGACGCGGTAGCGGTGGCCATGATCACGCCGGGGCCTGTAGTAATTACCGCAGCGTTCATCGGCTACCTGGTTGCTGGACCCGTGGGTGCGTTCGTAGCGGCAGGAGCGGTGTTTGCGCCGCCATATTTCATTGTCATCATCGCTGCCCCGTACTACCGCCGCTTCGCTCAGAATCGGCAAGTGAAGGCCTTCGTCCAGGGCGTTACTGCGGCCGCAGTCGGCGCCATCGCCGGAGCAGCCTACATCCTTGCGCAGCGTTCCCTGGTCGATCTACCAACGGTACTCATCGGGCTTACTGCGCTCACCATCCTGATGCTTACGAAAAAGATCCCTGAACCGATCGTGATTTTGGCGGCCGGTGCTATCGGAGTTGTCCTGCATGGAGTAGCTAGGTGAGAATCGCTCTGACTGAGTTCCGCGAACTCAGAATCTGTCTGTTTCTTCCGATACTTCTGTGCGCTTCGTCTAGCACCCTTTGCTCTCAGTCAGGGGCAAGTCCACAAACAAACCAGCGCCAACTTGGAGCTCAAGAACCGTTTCGAACCGCACAGGCAAGCCGGGTTGACCGAGATCCTAAGATGGATGGCACTCTTGACGATCCGCTCTGGCAGCAGGCCGCTCCAATCACAAACTTTCTGCAGCGAGAACCATACGAGGGACAGACACCGACTGAACAGACGGAAGTCCGCATCCTCTACACCAAGCATGAAGTCTACTTTGGAGTGGTGTGTCACGATTCCCTCGTAGAAGGTCCCGTCGCGACCCAGCTCCGCCGGGATGTGACTCAGGAATTGGATGACTACTTTGAGATCGTGATCGACTCTAGGCGCGATCGGCGGAATGCTTACGTCTTTCAGGTTAATCCGCTGGGCACACAGAGAGACGCTCTCATTACCGACGAACAGGCCGGGGACACCCAGGACGGAGACCCCGGTTGGGATGGAGTCTGGACTTCCGAAGCACGAATAACCAGAGACGGATGGACAGCGACGATTGCCATACCGTTTTCCACACTGAATTTCATGCAGTCTCAAGATGTCGTGTGGGGGGTGAACTTCAAGCGGTTCATTCGCCGCAAAAACGAAGAGGACTTATGGAGTGGCTGGCGCAGAACGTTTGGGGCAGCCAAGATCAGCCAGGCGGGGGAGTTGCATGGGATCAACGACATCGGTAGTGGCCGTCTGTTCATCGTCAAGCCTTATCTCCTTGGTGGCTTCAGTCACCTACCTGCGAATGCAACCGCGAGCGGCCTGACTCCGGGTACGACTGCTCTGCACACCGGCGGTGTCGACGTGAAGATTGGGCTACGGTCCAATCTGGTGGCGAATCTCACCGCGAATACCGACTTCGCGGATAGCGACGTAGATGTTCAGCAGTTCAATCTCACTCCATATAAATTGTTCTTCCCTGAGAAAAGGCAGTTCTTTCTGGAGAACGCGGGCGTCTTTGCTTTTCCATTAGGTCTCGGGAGTAACGCCGATCAGCTCTTCTTCAGCCGTCAGATCGGGATCGATCCCATCACAGGACAGCAAGTGCCGATCAATGGAGGGGCCAAGGTGACGGGTTCACTGGATGGATTTGAACTCGGCTTCATGGACGTCGATACCAGATCTTCTGGACCGAACCTGGGGGCAAATTATGCAGTGTTGCGTTTGAAAAGGTCGTTGTGGGGCAGCGGATCGTACGTTGGAGTGATGGGAATCGACAAGCGATCCGGGGATGCTATCCCCAGCTTCAATCAAACCGCGGGCGTGGATGGCAGATTTGTTCTATTCAAGAATCTCGTTCTGAACGGTTACGCTGCTCAGACACGCACACCCGGTTATCAAAGTGGGCAAACCAACCTGAGTGCGGGATTGACCTTCCGCTCCAACTGGCTCGACTTTGAAGCAGAACACAGGAAGATCGGTCCCAACTTCAACCCACAAGTCGGTTTTCTTGAGCGCACCGACTGTGTCTGCGATTTTGCCGACGCCACTTTCAAGGCTCGGCCCGAATTCGCAGGCGTCCGGGAAATGCAGTTCGAGGGTTTCATCTTCCATGCTCCGGATACGCACGGCGTCGTCCAGACACAAGAATGGCAGACCACCTTTCGGGCTGATTTTCACAACGGGTCTTACACGGACGACGACATCGTTGACGTGTTTGCTCAGCGCCTCACGTTGCCCTTTAACATCTACAAGAACGTCAACATTCCAGTCGGTGTTTACAACTGGACCAGGCACCAGCTTACCTATGGCACTCCCCAAGACCGTCGACTGAATGTACGGTTTTTCGAGCGTTTCGGGAGTTACTACAATGGAAGGCTGAACGAGTTCCGCGTACGCGCTAGCTATCGCGCCAGCGAACATCTCTCTTTCAGTGTTGGGCCGCAATGGAACCGTTTTCGGCTTCCGATTGCCGACGGTACTTTCTCAGTTGTGTTCGGCGCCCTGGAGACCGACTACGCGTTTTCCAGGTTCCTCTCCCTTTCGACGATTCTTCAGGTTGACACCGCCAACGCACAAGCTGCGAGCGCCAACATCCGGCTGCGCTGGAACTACCGCCCCGATAGCGATCTTTACGTGATCTACACTGCGGGACAGAAGTTCGCCAGCCTGGCAGCTGTCAGCCCCGCTCAGTTTTACGAAAACCGTTTCGCCATCAAGTTCACATACTCTTGGCGACCGTGAGGTGACTATGAAGTGGATTACCCGGAAAGACATCAAAGTTGACCGTGTCGCTTGTCCGTGGCTGATCAAGCGATTCATCGATCCGCAGGCGGCCTTCTTGTTCGTCGAGGAAAAGGATCTACTGGAGAAATCGAAACAAGAAGGGGCGATTCCTTTCGATGCGCCGAAGATAGAAGCCATAAAACTCAATCATCGCGGTCCCCGCTGTACCTTCGAGGCAATTATCGAAGACTACACAATCTCCGATCCCGTTCTGCTGCGATTAGCACTGATCGTCCGCGCTGCCGACATCAAGGGGCAGGAGAATGTGGCAGCCGAGGGCATCGGTTTGCGCTCCATCGCCCAAGGGTTTGCCGCAATGGGTCTGTCGGATGAGGATCGACTCGCGAGGCAGTTCCCTGTCTATGATGCTTTATACGCATACGTTCAAAGACAGGAAAAGTGAAGGCGCATCCCCATCGAGATCTCGCCCTGATCAACCTGGCGGGCTTTCTGCGTTCCCTCGGTGTGGGGCTCATGGGCGTAGTGCTGGGGATCTACCTCTTTCGTGCCGGGCGATCCTCATTCACGATCGGTCTCGTCATCGCGACCGGCTTGGCCGGCTCAGCCCTGGCAACGGTCATCGTCAGCTTTGCCGCCGACCGCCTGGGGCGTAAGCAGTCACTCATATTTCTTTCGCTTCTAAGTGGTATCGGCGGTATGGCTTTGGCGCTGTCCCCGGCGCTTGGTGTGCTGTTGGCGATGGTATTCATCGGCATGCTGAATGGCACGGGGACGGATCGCTCCGCGTCTTTTGCCCTCGACCAGGCGATTGTTCCGGGACTCGCTCCGGACTCCAAGAGAACGTGGAACCTGGCCTGGTATAACGTCCTGCTCGATGGCGGAGGGTCTGTGGGAGCGTTAGCTGCCGGCCTCCCGCTCTTTCTGCAGCACCGCCTCTCATTCTCCGCGATCAGTTCCTACAAAGTCGTCTTCTTTGGCTACTCTGGTCTTTGCCTGCTGGTCGCCACCCTGTATGCATTCGTTTCCCCAGCCATCGAAGTTAACTACACACCGGCCCCTGCGAAGATGGGCGCCGGAATCACACTAGAAAACAGGAGAATCCTTGCCAAGCTGACGGCTCTATTTTCGCTGGATGCTTTTGGCGGAGGCTTCTTGACCGATGCCCTAGTCGCCTATTGGTTCTTCCGTCGCTTTGGAGTTGCCGAACACGACCTTGGCCTTGTTTTCTTTGCGGTGCACATATTGAATGCCTGTTCGCACCTCGGAGCGGTGTGGCTGGCTCGTCGTATCGGTCTTGTCAACACGATGGTGTTCACTCATCTTCCGTCGAGTCTGTTTCTCATGGCCGTACCCTTTGCTCCTTCCTTCAAGTGGGCAGTTCTGCTCTTCCTTTGTCGGGAAGCCTTAGTTGAGATGGACGTACCCACGCGCCAGTCTTACGTCGCGGCGCTCGTAAGTCCGAGTGAGCGCACATATGCCAGTGGAATCACAAATCTCGCACGCAACGTATTCTGGGCTGTCGGGTCAGCGGCCGCGGGGTTCTTGATGCAGGCCCTTACTTTCTCCACTCCGTTGTTGATTGGAGGTGGAGCAAAAGTGACTTATGACATCCTTCTGTACAGGTCGTTTCGTGGGCTAAGACCTCCAGAAGAGATGAAATCCGTACAAACCGTGCGCTGAGCGGCCTCGACCACAATCCGAATAGACCAATTTGTCCAAGACCAATTTGTCGGTTGGCAGAAGTCCTCGGCGGTGCTAGAGTGGCGCTATTCAGCAATGGTGGCAGGACGCGCTATTTACGGCAGCGCGATAATGCTTAGTACTAAATCGGTAGCCTCCTAACCGTCTAGGAGCAGTCCCTCGGTCGATCTCCGGTGCGATGAACCTTCGCGCTTCCCCGCTGAAATTGTTCATCGTGATGTAAAAACCACGAAAGCAAGCGCGGGAGCGCACCCATTCCGCTTTCCCGCAGCTGCCTCCGTACAACATCGTGGAAGGAGAAAACAATATGTCCACTCCCCAAAAGGCAGAGCTCGGCACTTTTACTAAAGACGTTCTTGGACGTTACATCTGCAACGGTCTTGACGAAGCCATCGCCAGCACAAATTCTGCGAACAGCCCGGATGCCCGACCCTTCGATGTGATCGTCGTCGGGGGAGGCTCATTCGGCGCAGTTTTCGCCCAGCACTTCTTTTCCCAGGACACAACCCACAGCCATCGCATCCTTGTTCTTGAGGGAGGTCCGCTCACCATCCCGGAGCACGTGCAGAATCTGCCCGTTTTGGCGGGACTTGGTGTGCCGGGCGCTACCAGCATCCAGGATCTTAGAAATCAAGGCCAATTCGGTTTGGATAAACCTAGAGAGGAAGTATGGGGACTTCCGTGGCACTCATCCACCAAATTCCCTGGGCTTGCATATTGTATCGGCGGCAGGTCTTTGTACTTCGGCGGCTGGTGTCCTCAGCTTCTCGACGAAGAGATGCCGGCAGACCGCTGGCCTCAGGCCGTGATCGATGACCTGGACAACACCTACTTCCGCCAAGCCAGCGAGCAAATTGGCACTAACGAGACCAACGACTTCATTTCCGGTCCCCTACATACCACTCTCCGCCAGATGCTCTTTGATGGCATCCAAGCCGGTATGGTGGCCGACGCCATTCCTCTCAACCAACTTCCGGTGCATCCTCCGGTACAAGCCGACATCGACCAGCTGGAAGCGCCCCTGGCAGTCCAAAGCCAGACCCGGCCTGGATTCTTCCCTTTCAACAAGTTCAGCTCGGTGCCAGTCCTCATCAAGGCAACCCGAGCGGCTTTTTCGGAAAGTAATGGGAGTGACTTCAAAAAGCGGCTCATGGTCGTCGCACGCTGCCACGTAATTCAGCTGCTCACCGAGAACGTGATGGTGAACGGGCAGCTCCTGAAACGAGTGCACACCGTGCAGACAGATCAAGGCCCCATCACTGTACCGCAGGGTGCAGTTGTCGTGGTTGCGCTGCGCACCGAGAACGTGATGGTGAACGGGCAGCTCCTGAAACGAGTGCACACCGTGCAGACAGATCAAGGCCCCATCACTGTACCGCAGGGTGCAGTTGTCGTGGTTGCGCTGGGCACCATCGAGAGCACGCGGCTCTCACTGCTCTCCTTCGGAGATATTCCCAACGCCAATCTCCTGGGCCGCAATCTCATGGCACACCTACGGTCGAATGTCACGATCAGGATTCCGCGCAGTTCGTTGCCTGGACAGCTTCCGCAGGAACTCATGGCGTCCGCCCTGTTCGTTAAGGGAAGGCACCGGCATCCGGATAACAGCGTCGGGCACTTTCACCTGCAGATCACAGCCGCGGGACTGGGCAACCTGGGAACCGACTCCGAAGCCGAGCTATTTAAGAAAATTCCGGATATCGACACGTTTGACGCTTTCGGAAATGCCAACGACCAGTCGGTAGTGATAACCATTCGCGGCATTGGGGAAATGCAGCCCCACAATCCGGCAAACCAGATCCGCTTGGATCCCGAGACAGATGAGTTTGGCCTGCCCCGCAGCTTCGTTTCCTTGCCCGATCCAACCCAGTCCGCGACACCCCAAAGCCAAAAGGATGTGGCTCTGTGGGAGGCGATGGACAGGGCTTCAGACGAGGTAGCAAAAGTCTTTGCCAATGGTTCTGATTTCGAGATTTTTGCCGGCAACGGTCCGGTGAAAGTCCCGACCAATAGCGATCTCCGCGCTGTATTTCCTTACACTCCAGGACGAAGAGACGGAATAGGAACGACTCATCACGAAACCGGCACGTTGCGGATGGGGGTAGATGCGAACAATTCGGTCACCAATTCCGACGCCCGCCTCCACGGAGTTGCGAACACCTATATTGCCGGTCCCGCGTTATTTCCGATCATGGGATCACCGAATCCAATGCTGACCGGCGTAGCTCTGGCACGCCGTTTGGTTGACAGACTGGCCCTCGGCGGTCTCATGCCGTCAGCCCAGCCAAGCGTTCCAGATCCTGGATTTGCACCGCTGTTTGCCGGAACAGCCAGTACCTTCAATGCTTGGCAGGTTGCAGGACAGGGAAACTTCTCGCTGATCAGCGGTGAAATCGTGGCTGAGCCGGGGAGCGACCTCGGCCTGTTCTACCTGGCGACACGGTCTTTTGGCGACTTTACCCTGAAACTGGAATTCAAGCTGGGCCGCATCGACGACAACTCAGGCATCTTGATTCGATTTCGCAATCCAAGACTCCCGGTACCCGACCGTAATCTTCCTGGGGTCTCCCATCCCTACAACAATCAGGCATTCGTAGCAGTGGATACCGGCTTTGAAGTACAGATTGACGAATTCGCCAGGGGAAATCCTGACGGACTCGACGAGCACCGCACGGGTGCAATCTATGGAATTCCAATCGGCAGGAATCCCGGTCAACAGGACTATCAGCGTGGCCCTGCCCTAGTCCCTGGACAATGGAATACTTACGAGATTGAAGTCGGAGACAACACGTACACGGTTCGGCTCAATGGTCAGCAAACAACGAAGTTCACCAATGTTGATCTGTTTCGGGGCAAGTCACCTGCCACCGATCCTGACTCCGGTTATATCGGTGTGCAGTCACACACCGGACTTGTAACCTTCCGGAATATCCAAATCATGGCTCAGGCGCCCGCACGCGCGATGCGCCCAGCAGAAATCAGCCGCGTTGAGGCAATTCACGGCGTCGAAATGCCCGTCGAAGCGGCAGAGGAAGAACCAATCGTTGCAGACGATAAAAAGAAGCCTGTAAAGAAGAGTGCGTGAGATCGATGCACTGTCAGAATGAAGTGGCGATGAACTGAACAGTAAAAGTCTTTCAGGAAGACATCTCTTTCCACAAATCCGAGTTGGAGAAGCGAGAGGCGAGGTTCCGGGCGAATCGTCGGCCGACAGGAAGTAATCGATCAAGCCGCGACCCCGAGGGGTTGCAGGCCAGCTACGAGATCCAACAAAAGGGGTCTGTGAGAAGTCTGAGGGCGGCTTTCAGGGAAAAGAAGTTTCTTTAAACAGGCGAACGCCACTGCATTTCGGCAGTGGCGTTCATGGTTGCGGGGGGCGGATTTGAACCGCCGACCTTTGGGTTATGCGATCTGACTCACCTTTCGATGAGAGTCGGACTGTACCTTCATCCCCGAGGGATGCTCGCCATCCAGTCTCTACGCCTTCCCCCACCATTCCGGGGGCTTGGTTCGGTATTGCCCTATCGCTCGCGCGACGTAGGTTCCACCGACTTTGACGAGTAATCTTCCGGCACATTGCTGCACCGGACGCCCAGTTTGCAACGCTCAATTGGAATCCCAAGGAACTCTTAGGAATCCTAAGGAGCGACAGGTTATGAGCCCAACGAGCTACCAGACTGCTCCACCCCGCCTATGCATCATAACAACCGTTATCAGCACCGTCAAACCACCGGCTTCCTCGATTTCGGGCGGTACAGTCTCCCATCATTGTGGCGGCATTGCGTTCGCGGATCACCACTTTGCGACAGAGGTATTGAATAATTCAAATTTCCGCGCCGCTCGATTCTCAGACCAATAAATCAGAGTTGTCAGCCGGCATCTTAGTTCTTTAACTTGTGTCTCTCACAAGCCGCGACGATCTTTGTCGGATCAATGGCCTCATCGTCTATCTGTTCTTCCAAAATCTTTCCATCTTTTCCAATCAGAAAATTCACTCGCCGCGCAGCCTTATATTTATTCGTGTAGATGCCGTATTGGTGCGTAGCCTCGCCGCCCCAATCACTGAGCAGCGGGAAAGTAACGCCGATTTGATCTGCGAATGCTTTGTTCGCGAAGGGACTGTCCATGCTCACACCCAGGACCTGGGTGTCGGCGGCTTCCAGCTTCTTCAAGTTCTGCTGGAAGTTCTTCATCTGCTCCGTTCAACCCCCGGTGAAGGCAAAGATATAGAACGCCAGCGCGACATTCTTCTTGCCTCGATACTGGTCGAGGCTGACGTCTTTCAAATCTTTTCCATCGAAGTATTGCAGCTTGAAATCGGGCGCAACGTCTCCGACTTTGAGCTTGGGCGGCGGAGCCGCTGGCTTCTTGTCCTCACCGAACGACTGCTGCAAAAGTGCCGCACTCCCCAAAATCAACAAAAACCACATTGCCATCTTACTCGTTAATCCTCTGCGCATACGGTTCTCCAGTTTGACAAAGCATCACAGCGTACTCTTGGCCGGTAATCGAGGTCAACGGAAAACCGGCAATTCTGATTGCTTAAATTAGCCCATAACATTACATTTCTTGCAGCAACAGAACCAGTAAACCGCCAACCTCGTATCAGGATGACCTGCCGGACGCGCAAGTCGGGTACCTCAAAAACATTCATTCTCGAAGATTGGGTCCTGGGATGAGTCTCAATACTCTCAACGATATTTTCTTTGCCGTGGTCGAACGTCAGCAAGACTCCGTGATGATGTATCGCCAAGACGGTCAATGGGTCTCCATCAGTTCGCAGGAGTTCTTTCGTCGTGTCATCGGGCTCGCACGCGCGTTGGAAAGCTGGGGCATCTCCAAAGGCCACCGGATCGCCATTCTCAGCGAAAACCGTCCGGAATGGGCGCTCACCGATTTCGCCTGCCTGCTGCTCGGGGCCGTGACTGTACCAATCTATTCCACTCTGACTGGTGAACAGTCCGTCGAAATTCTTCGAGACTCAGGCGCTCGGATCATCGCCGTCTCCACCGAGCAACAACTGCAAAAGCTTCTCTCGATTCGCGATCGCACAGCAGTCGAGAAGATATTAGTCATGGATGATCTCAATACCGAGGGCGCCATCCCGATCCATAAATTGATGAAGGCAGGCCCGGTGGAACGCGATCCGAAGTTCGAGACCCGTGCCCGGTCGGTCAAGCCAGAAGATTTGGCCACCATCATCTACACCTCAGGCACCACCGGAACGCCTAAGGGCGTCATGCTTACTCATGGAAACATTGCCTCAAATATCTCGTACTCTTTGCAGGGTTTTGACCTTCGCCCCGGGGAAATCAGTATTTCATTTCTTCCTTTGTCGCATGTAACCGCCCGACACGCGGATTTGGCCCTTCTCTACCATGGTGTGATACTTGCTTACTGCCCCTTTATCGAACAACTCTCTCAAGCCCTGCTCGAAGTAAAGCCCACGGTCTTCCTCGGCGTCCCACGAGTTTACGAAAAAATCTATGCCCAGGTTGAACATAAGGCTAAACGATTTCCCACGCGCGCGCTCTATCGCTGGGCCCTCCACGTCGGACGCGCCCACAAATCCGAAACTGTCGCTGGCAAGACTCCCCATTCCCTCAGTTGGAAACTGGCCGCCCGGCTCGTTTTTTCACAAGTGCGCGCCGGTCTTGGTGGGCGTGTAAGGATATTTATTTCCGGGGGAGCTCCGCTGGGCCGGGAACTCGCCGAGTGGTTTGCGACCATCGGCATTCGCATTCATGAAGGATATGGTCTCACCGAAACCTCACCCGTAATCGCGGTCAACACTCCTCTCGCCCACAAGCTTGGTACGGTGGGAGAGATTCTGCCCAATATCGAAGTCCGCATTGCCGATGATGGAGAAATCCTCGTCCGTGGTCCCTCGGTTTTCCAGGGCTATTGGAACCGCCCGGAAGAGACTACGGGCGCATTTGTAGACGGCTGGTTTAAAACGGGTGATATCGGAACGATTGACCGCGACGGATTCCTCTCCATCACCGATCGAAAGAAAGACTTGATCAAGACCTCGGGGGGGAAGTTCATCGCTCCGCAACCCATCGAGAATTCGCTGAAACACAACCCGCTGGTGGGCACTCCTGTCATAATTGGTGACAAACGCAAATTCCCCGCCTTGATTATTTCGCCTTCTTTCCCTGCTCTGGAGCAATGGGCGCGTGCCCACGGTATCGCTTTCTCTTCCAGCCAAGACCTCATCCGCAACAAGAAAGTGCAGGAGCTTTATGACGGCATTGTGGCTGAGGTCAATCAAAACTTGGCCCGCTTTGAAAAATTGAAGAAAGTTCTACTAGTACCAGATGAATTCTCTGCAGAAAGTGGGGACTTGACTCCTACCATGAAGCTTCGCCGCCGCATGGTGGAGGAGCGCTACCACGATCTCATAGAAGAAATGTACAAAGAGGCGGAAAACACCCCGTCGCCTGAAGCTGTCGACCGAAGTTGACGGATTTTCCACGGACGCCACTATTTACTACAATAAGGATATGACCGACGCATTGATAATCGCCGGCCGCGAATTTCGTTCTCGCCTGATCATCGGTACCGGCAAGTACAAGTCCTTCCAGGAAACCGCCCGCGCCTTGGAAGCCAGCGGCGCCGAGATGGTCACGGTTGCAGTACGCCGCGTGAATCTGGACCGCAGCCAAGAATCGCTGCTCGACCTCATCGATCCAGACGAATATTTTCTGCTCCCCAATACCGCCGGCTGCTATGCCGCCGAAGAAGCTATCCGAACTGCTCGCCTGGCACGCGAGGTCGGCCTATCCAGTTGGATCAAGCTGGAAGTAATTGGTGATCAGCAAACGCTCTATCCCGACGTGCAGGCGACCCTCGAAGCCACCCGCGTCTTGGTGAAGGAAGGCTTCACGGTTCTCCCCTATACGTCTGATGATGTCGTTTTTGCCAAGCGCCTGCTCGATGCGGGTGCTTCCGCTGTCATGCCGCTGGGCGCTCCCATCGGCAGTGGTCTTGGAATCCAGAATGCCGCTAATATCCGCATCCTGCGGGAAATTATTACTGGGGTGCCGCTGATCGTCGATGCTGGAGTAGGGACGGCTTCCGACGCAGCCATCGCCATGGAGCTGGGAGCCGATGCGGTATTGATGAACACCGGGATTGCCGGCGCCCAGGATCCCGTGCTGATGGCTGAAGCCATGAAGCACGCCGTGATCGCCGGACGCCAGGCATACCTCGCGGGGCGAATGGCCCGCAAACTCTATGCCACTGCCAGTTCCCCAATGGAAGGAATTCTGCGTTAGTTCCCGAGTCGTCGTTGAAAGCGGCTGTATAACCCGCTTAGCTACGATCATCAGCCTCGATTGGCAGCCTGCTGCGAATTCAATAAAAGAAGGCGGCTCTGAGCCGCCTTCATTTCCAGACCTGTTAAACCTCAGAGCATCTTCACACTTTCCACGTGGATGGAATCGTTAGCCACGTGACCCGTGACGGCCACGTGATGTCCTTCGTGCCCTTTGAGCGCATCCGGGTTGTCCACGCTCAGGACCTTCTGGCCCTTGTCAGTGACCACCACCATGCTCGCCCCGGCATCGAGGCACTTCTTGGTGCATGCTTCCTGGCCCGCGACAGCGCCCTTCGCTCCACACTTCGAATCGCTGACCCAGCCCTTTACAGTTTCCGCTTTGTTCTTATCTTTGGCGGAAACCGCCACCACCATCAAGAACACCATGCATAGAGCGAAACAAATCAGCAGTACCTTCTTCATAGATTGAGTCTCCTAACGTTTGACGGCGTGCAGCCGCGAATTGTGATTCCAGGAATTCATTTTCCTGGCGTCAATTGCTCGAATACTTGTGAGCAAGTCCTCATTGATTAATTGAGCCTGCAACGACAAAAAAGTTACACCACCCTTAGGGCGCCGAAGTTTCAGGAAATATATCACAACCAAGGTTAAGCGGTAAGGTTCAGCGGTACGCACGGCGCAACGCTCATCCCTTACTTTCGCATCTCGTGAGTGGCTGGTATGGGCGGATTCATTGGCGCAGGAGTGACATACACTACCTCCCCGGGACGCGCATAGTGAAGTTGTTCCCGGGCTTCCTTTTCAATGCTCCTGGAATCTGTCTGAAGCGCTTTGATCTGCTGGCCGTAACGGCCATTTTCCTGTTGCAAACCATCGATTTCAATCCGCAGAGCGTTGTACTCTGCCTGCTTTTGGCGGTACACAACCATGCCGTTCGCGCCAAACATGACGTGCAGGAATAACCACACGGTCAGCAGTACAACCGCACCCGTGGCTACACGTCGCCGCGCACTGTATAACGTCATCCAAACCGGGCGCCAGCGTACGATGATCTTTGCAGCAAACGCCTCGGCTTGTGGGACGCGCTCCGCCACCGATCGCAAACTCGTTTCCGGTCGCGGTAATGTAGTCCGAATTTTGAACGACCGGTTTATTCGAAAATCCATTGCTTGGCCACGGTGCTCAGCTTCTTCAGACCATCTTCGCTGCGAGCCTCGGAGTACACCCTTACCACCGGTTCCGTCCCGGACAGCCGGTAACACACCCACGATCCATCTTCGAACACAAGCTTCAGGCCATCTTTGCGCACCACTTCGCTGACCTTGTGGCCGAAGAATTCTCGCGGATCTGACCGTAGCTTTTCAGTGAACTTCTCTTTCACCTCCGGCGTCAAGCGGAAGTTTTCACGTTGTGGGTAAAAGGAACCAACATCGGCAAATAATTCTTTGAGCTGCCGTCCCAGGGACTTGCCCCGACGCGCCACCATCTCACAGCATAAGAGGCCCGCCAGAATGCCATCCTTTTCCGGTACGTGCCGCCGGATCGAAAGACCCGCGCTCTCTTCGCCACCGATAGCGATTTTGTCCTGCTTGATAAGCTCACCAATGTATTTGAAGCCTACCGGAGTTTCGTGCAGTTCAGCCCCATGCTTTTTCGCCAGAGCGTTGATCAGGTTCGTCGTGGCTACCGACTTGGCCACTCCGTTCTTCCATCCACGACTCTCCACCAAATAATCGAACAGCAGGGCAATGATGTAGTTGGGTTGGACAAAACTTCCATCCTGATCCACGATTCCAAATCGGTCTGCGTCACCATCGGTGGCGATTCCCAGTTGTGCTTTCGTCTGCCGCATCGCTTCTCGCATCTCATTCAAGAGGTGATCGTCGGGCTCGGGCGCGTGCCCGCCGAACAGAACGTCGCGATAGTCATGGACCGTCGTCACCTCGATGCCCGCCTCGCGTAGCAATGCATCTGAATATCCTCGCGCCGCTCCCCACAGTGGATCAAACACAATGCGCAGCCGAGCTTTCTTGATTTCAGTTAGGTCAACGATCTCACGCAATCGCCCAAGATACATGCGGCGAGGGTCAAGATTTTCTGACGGTGTATTTTCGAGAGGCCGCTTCCCTGCCCCCCGGCTCGCTGCCCATGCATCATAAGCAGCAATTTCCTTCTCGATCGCCTTCGTGACTTCGGGTAATGCCGGCGCTCCATCTGGCGTGGAAAATTTGATGCCGTTATATTCGGGAGGATTATGCGAAGCCGTGAAATTGACCGCGCCATCGGCGTGCGCCTGAGTCACCGCATAAGAAATCGCCGGGGTCGGTGCCGCATCTGCAATTATTAGCGGCGCAATTCCAGACGAGGAAAAGATCTCGGCCGCGATTGAGCAAAAAGTCTCGCCCAAAAAACGTGGGTCGCGCCCAACGATTACCCTGGCTCCGGCGGGCTTCTGCGAGATCACATAGCGAGCAATGCCATGCAGAGCGCGGCGAACGTTGGCAAAAGTAAATTCTTCCGCCATGATGGCTCGCCAGCCTGACGTTCCGAATTTGATTTGCGTGGACAAATTGAAGAATTTTGCGAGACCGCGTTTCATAAACAGTGTCTCACGGTATCGTCACGGCAAGAATTCGATGTTGATGGTGTGGAGCTGTGTTTTCCGATGTTTTTGAGGTGATGAGTGTGGGGAATCTTCGAGGCGTTATCAAAACTTACCGCGCCCGCCCTGAAGGCAGTCTCCCGCCCCCAGTTTTCCCCTTGCTCTTGTGCTGTCGCCACGGCATCTGCCAGTATCACGTACAAGACATCAAGCGAATGGTGTGGAACAATGAGCTCTCCCCCGGTTCGAGCGTTACCTCTAGTACCCGCACGAATTGGTTTTCGTATCTGAGGTGATGGTGAGGCTCCAGGCTTGTGGGCATGGGTTCTCTGAGTGTTGTTGAATGGGAGGGCGCAGGTGAGACGGCAACCGCCGGAGCTTTTGCCCGCTTAAGCTCGACTTCGATGTCTTCCATGGGTCCATTCGATAGATTCTGGACGGCGTATCGCTCGGGTTCTGTCCATGTCACCGTTCCCGGCTCGGGGCGCGACTCCCGGGAAGTTCCGTCCGGCAAAGTCATGCGAATATAGCTTCCGGTGAGAGCAACAATGATCTTCGCTGGATGTCCTTCCATGTCCCTTTTTTCGTGAGGTCCATAGTGGACGCGGAGAACGCGAATGCGATCGTTCTCGAATTCTACTTTCACGACCTTCGAATTTACCGCGACCGGCTCCTGGGCAAGCAGGGGAGCAGCAAAGGCCAGTGCAAGAAGAACTCGCATGTGCCACCTCCACCAATGTACGAGTTTAAGCCGATCTTCCTGACGAGATATTACTAGAGGCTGATTCCCAAACAGTGAGGCCAAAACCTATTTATGAAATCCGCTCTAGGATCAAGATGACCGAGGCCGCGCGATTGGTCCTGCACTTGTCACCGGGATGTCGCTTGCAACCTTGCCGCGTAGTCCATAGATTTAAGCCGATCGACTGATTCTATATGACTGACAAGAAAATCGTTCTCACCACTGCCGGATCGCAACAGGAAGCACAGCGAATCGCTCACACGCTGGTCGACCGCCGCCTCGCGGCCTGCGTCAATATCGTTCCGCAGGTCCGGTCAATCTATCGCTGGCAGAATAAGGTCGAGGATGCACAGGAATGGTTGCTGCTTATCAAGACGACAAACCAGGCTTTCGGACGCGTCCGGGATACCATCCGCGAACTGCATTCATATGAGCTGCCCGAGTGCGTATCCGTCTCCGTTGAAGATGGCAGCGGGGCTTACTTGGACTGGATCAGTGAATCTGTGGATTGAACGACAATTTGCATAGGTAAGCGGTCGCCCGCTGTCCCTGCGACACCACCGTGCGTACGGGTCCGTACACGGCGGTTCGGCGAGTTGGGCTAACGCAGTGCAGTCAGGCGAGGAAGGCCAAGGGAATCGAAGTAGGAATTGGGGAACGCATAGGCAAGAGCAGGACTATGCGCGATCCGCCACGGGCCATGGACACTTCCCGCCGTTGTGGCGGCGAGATCGTGTCCAACACCTCGCTGGCGAAGCTCCGCAAACCTTCTCGTGCCCCGCTTCCATTGCATCCAGAACACAGACCGCAGTCTGCGTCGGAGCCACTTGTCAAGATCGTCCAGCACCGAGGGTGTCTGGCAGAAGCCGAAGTAGCCGCGCCATCCACGCAAGTAAGCAGTGCGCTCTTGCATTCGCTGCTCCATGCTGATTCCTCGTGTCCGACACGTCAGTTCTCGAATCCGCTCTTTGAACCGCAAGATCGCTTTTGGCGCAATGCGCCGTCGCGGTTTCTCGCCGCCCGTGAAGCTGAACCCAAGAAACTTCCTGTCCTTCGGCTGAGCCACCGCACTCTTTGCCTGATTCACCTTGAGCTTGAGCTTCGTGGTGAGGTACCGAGTGATGCTCTCCATCACTCGCTCCCCGGCTCGCTGGCTGCGCACGTAGATGTTGCGTCGAGTAGCGGAGGGGAATCGCACCCCTCCGCCCTCACAGAACCGGACGTGAAGCTCTCGCCTCATCCGGCTCCTACGATCCAGCCTCCGACTGTTACGAAACACTGGGCCCGGCGGAAAATAAATGCGAAGATGCCCTCGCGGGAGCGAGGGCATTTTTCATGGGCTTTATGCAGGGAGAAGGACGGACGCAAGGAACGCTGTTTCCGGTCCCGTTGGAGGAACTGATCCCGGACGACCATATCTGCCGGGTGATCGATGCGTTTGTGGGCAGGCTGGAGATGGCGGCGCTGGGGTTCGAGCGTGCGGAGGCAGCGGAGACGGGACGTCCTGGCTACGATCCGCGGGATCTGCTGAAGCTGTACTTGTACGGGTACCTGCAGCAGATCCGTTCCTCGCGGCGGCTGGAGGCCGAGTGTCGGCGCAACATCGAGTTGATGTGGCTGCTGGGGCGTCTGGTGCCGGATCATAAGACGATCGCCGAGTTCCGGCGCCTGCATCGCGAGGCGGTGACGGGAGCGGGAGCGGAGTTAATCCGGTTTGCTCGCTCTGTGGGACTGGTGCGGGGAGAGTGGGTGGCGATTGACGGCTCGAAGTTCCGGGCGGTGAGCAGCTCGCGCAGCGTGCGCGAGCGGGAGGTGCTCGAACGCTATCTGGAGGAGATGGA
>Ga0209802_1000748_pt1 | contig 24989 bp, 19 predicted proteins | sample GraSoiAngelo_129_FD_185886 | JGI IMG/M metagenome (GOLD analysis project Ga0209802, IMG submission 185886) | Grasslands soil microbial communities from the Angelo Coastal Reserve, California, USA - 14_0927_12_40cm (SPAdes) (version 2) | ecosystem: Environmental > Terrestrial > Soil > Grasslands ... | reverse complement strand
CAGAAGGTCGCGAATACCAGAATCCGAAGGATCGTGTGCACGTCGTACATGGTCTCAACTTACAAACGGCGTGGGGAGTGGGGAGTGGTACGGGACACCCCAAAAGGCGTGGGGAGTGGGGAGTGGTACTCGACGGTGCGCAGCGGATACTCGGATCGCACCGTCAGGTACCACTCCCCACTCCCCACTCCCTCGTCATTTAGGGTGTAAAGACGTCGACCCCGTCCGTCTGGGCGAACCCCGCCCGGGGGCCGCCCCCGATCACGTAGATCCTGCCGCCCACGGCGGCGGCACCCAGGCCGTGCCGGGCGACGGGCAAGGCCGGGCCGACGCTCCACCGGTCGGCCGTCGGATCGTAGATCTCGTGGTTGTCGAACACCGATGAGCGGGTCTCGCCGCCGAACGTGTGGATGCGGCCGTCGAGCAAAGCGGAGGCGAGTCCGCCCCGCCGCGAGGGCATGGGGGACCTCCGCGACCAGCGGTCGGCGGCGGGGTCGTAGGCGCGGAGGCGAGTCCGCCCCGCCGCGAGGGCATGGGGGACCTCCGCGACCAGCGGTCGGCGGCGGGGTCGTAGGCCTCGACGGCGGCGACGTTGCGGCCCGGGTCGAACGGGCGCCCGCCGATGGCGTAGACCAGGCCGCCCGCGGCGGCCGCGGTGAGGTGATCACGCGGCGTGGGGATCGGGGCGGCGTGCTTCCAGCGATTCGTCGCGGGGTCGTAGATCGCCGTGGAGTCGAGCAGCACCCGTCCCATGCCCCACCCGCCCACCACGACGAGCTTGCCGTTCACGACTCCCACGCCCGATGCGCCCCGCGGCTCCGGGAGCGGTGCGCGCGACTCCCAGCGGTTCCGGTCCTCACGGTAGATCCATAGGTTCGCTTCCGGGACGAAGCTCGTTTCCGCCAGACCTCCGACGGCGTACAGGGTATCCACCGCGACGGCCAGCGGCATGTGGTGCCGGGGTGCGGGGAGATCGGCGATGCGCTCCCAGCGGTTCGCCGCCGGGTCGTAGCGGTAGGCCACTGCCGTGGCGCGATCGGCGCGGTCGATGCCGCCTGCGATGTAGATCTTGCCGTGCAGCACGGCCGCGTGCATCTCCTGGATCGGCTCGGGGATGGGCGCGGCGGTTGACCAGGGGGAGCCACTCGTTACGAGCGCCCCGGCGGTGAGCGCGGGAACCAGCCGTCTCATGTGGGGCTCGAAAACCGTGGGGAGTGGGGAGTGGTACCTGACGGTGCAATCCTCGGATCCCTTGCGCACCGTCGAGTACCACTCCCCACTCCCCACGCCTTTAGGGTGTCAGGTACCACTCCCCACTCACCGCGTTCTTGCCGCTATTCCAGCGCCGCGGCGACGATGCGCGCCTGCTCGGCAGCGTGCGCGGCGGGGTACCCCTCGGCGGGACTCGAGCGCTCGGGCCGGCCGATGTCGCGCACCGCGACGTCCGACCCCACGAGCTCCCGCAATTGCGGCTTCATGAACTTCTGCGGGCCCATGTTGCGCGGCTCCTCCTGCACCCAGACGATCTCCGCGACCTTGGGATAGCGCGTGACCAGCTCGGCGATCTCGCTCGTGGGGAACGGGTACAGCAGCTCCACCCGGCCGATCGCCACGTGCGGGGCTTGGGCGCGCCGCGGCGACAGCAGCAGGTCGTAGTACACCTTGCCGCTGCACAGCACGAGCCGCGTCGCGGCGCGCCGCGCCTCGCCCTCGGGATCGTCGAGCACCGGCCGGAAGCGGCCCGTCGTCAGGTCTTCGAGCCGTGACGCTGCCTGCGGCAGGCGCAGCAGGCTCTTGGGCGTGAACAGGACGAGGGGCCGCAGCTCGGTATGGCGCCCTTGGCGCCGCAGCAAATGGAAGTACTGCGCGGGCGTGGTGCAGTTGGCGATGCGCAGGTTGCCCTCGGCGCCGAGCGCGAGGAAGCGCTCGATGCGGGCGCTCGAATGCTCCGGCCCCTGGCCCTCGTAGCCGTGCGGCAGGAGCAGCGTCAGGCGTGACGTCTGCCGCCACTTCGCGAGCCCGGCGATGAGAAACTGGTCGATGATCACCTCGGCGCCGTTCGTGAAGTCGCCGTACTGCGCTTCCCACAGCACCAGCGCTTCCGGCGCCGCGGCCGCGTAGCCGTACTCGAAGCCCAGGCACGCGAACTCGGAGAGCGGGCTGTTGTGCAGCTCGAAGGGCGCCCGCGCCCCGGGGAGGCTCTGGATCGGCGCGTGACGCTGCCCGTTCACCGCGTCGTGCAGTACCAGGTGGCGCTGGCTGAACGTGCCGCGCTCGGTGTCCTGGCCGGTGAGCCGGATCGGTGTCCCCTCGACCACGAGCGACGCGAACGCCAGCGCCTCGGCGTGCGCCCAGTCGATGCCCCCGTCCGTCAGCGCGCTGCGCCGGCGCTCGAGTTGCTTCTTGAGTTTGGGGTTCACGGTGAACCCTTCCGGCACGGCGAGGAGCTGCGCGTTCAGGCCGGTGAGCACCTGCGCCGCGACCGCCGTGTCCGGCTCCGGCGGCTGAGTGCCCGAGATCCGCTGCGGCTCCTCACCCTGGCCCTCCTCAGCGAGGTGGGCCTTCAACGACTGCTGCGTCTCGTACAGCCGCTGCGAGAAGCGCTCCGCCTCCGCGTCCGCCTGCGCGACCTCCAGCGCGCCTTCGCGCGCCAGCTGCTCGGCGTAGCGCCGCCGCACCGGCGGCGTCTGCCTGATCCGCTCGTACATCAAGGGCTGCGTGTAAGCGGGCTCGTCCCCTTCGTTGTGCCCGTGCCGCCGGTAGCCCACCACGTCGATCACCACGTCCCCGTGGAACTGCTCGCGATACAGCATCGCGACCCGCACCGCCGCGAGGCACGCTTCGGGGTCGTCCGCGTTCACGTGGATGATCGGCGCATCGAAGCCCTTGGCGAGGTCGCTCGCGTAGTCGGTGGAGCGCGCTTCCTTGGAGTCGGTCGTGAAACCGAGCTGGTTGTTCGCGATCAGGTGGACCGTGCCGCCCGTGGTGTAGCCCTTGAGACGGGCCAGGTTGAACGTCTCGGCCACGATACCCTGCGCCGCGAACGATGCGTCCCCGTGGATCAGCAGCGGGACGGCGACGCTGCCGTCGTGCAGCGCGTCCTTGCCGCGCCGGTTCGTCTGCGCCGCGCGCGCGCGCCCTTCCACCACGGGGTTCACGGCCTCGAGGTGGCTCGGGTTCGGCGACAGGGTGACGTTGACCGGCTTGCCGGCCGCGGTCTGGTACACGCCGTCGGCACCGTGGTGGTACTTCACGTCTCCCGTGCCGCCCTCGGGCGTGAGCGTCTCCTCGACGTGCCGCCCGCCCTCGAACTCGGCGAAGATCGTCTCGTACGGCAGGCCCACGATGTGCGCCAGCACGTTGAGCCGCCCACGGTGCGCCATGCCGAGCACCACGCGGCGCGCCCCGGCCTGGCCGGCGAGCTCGATCGTCAGGTCCAGCATCGGGACGAGCGCGTCCAGGCCCTCGATCGAAAAGCGCTTCTGGCCCAGGTAGGCCGTATGCAGGAACCGCTCGAGCATCTCGACCGCCGTGAGCCGCGACAGCAGCTTCCGCTTCTCGTCCGCCGCGAGCGGGGGGCGATGCTGGCCGGACTCGATCAGCTGGCGCAGCCACACGCGCTCCTGATGGCTGCCGATGTGCTCCACCTCGTAGGCGATCGTGCCACAGTAGGTCTTGAGCAGCGCGGGGTACGCGTCGGCCAGGGTGCGGCCGGGCACGTAGACGCGCAGCAACTCGGCCGGGACGCGCGCCATGATCTCGGGAGTGAGCCCGAGGGGCCGCGGGTCGAGCGCCGGATCGCCGGGAGGCTCGGAGCCGAGGGGGTCGAGCCGCGCCGCGAGATGGCCGAAGTGGCGGATGGCCTTGACGAGCGCCATGGCGGCGGCGACGTGCTTCAGATCCTCCACCCCCCCCATCGCCACCTCGGGATGCGGGATGCGAGATGCGGGAGGCGCGGGTGACGGAGCAGTCGTTACGCTTCCCGCATCCCGCATCCCGCTTCCGGGCAGTCCCAGGCTCTCGAACACGCGGTCGTAGAACCCGTCCTCTCCCTGGAGTAGGGAATCGAGCTTGCGGAGAAACATGCCCGACTCCGCGCCCTGGATGACGCGGTGGTCGTAGGTGCTCGTGATCGTGACGATCTTCGCGCTGCCCGACTGGCGGATGGCCCCGGTGGCGATGATCGAGCCCTGGCCCTTCATGAGGCGCGGCACGGAGGCGACGGTGCCGATGGTGCCGGGGTTCGTGAGCGTGATCGTGCCGCCCGCGAAGTCGTCGGGGAGGAGGCGGCCGGTGCGCGCCTTCTCGACCAGTGTTTCGTAGGTCGCGTGGAACGCCGCGAAATCCATCCCCTCGGCATGCTTGATCACCGGGACGAGGAGCGCGCGGCTGCCGTCCTTCCTCTCGACGTCCACCGCGAGGCCGAGGCTCACGCCGCCGGGATCGAGGCGATGCGGCTTCCCCTCCGCCTCCTGGAACGCATGGGTCATCACGGGAACGGCGCGCGCCGCCTGCACGATGGCGTATCCGATGAGGTGGGTATAGGAGATCTTCTTGCCGCTCGCGGCGAGTCGCGCGTTCAGCTCCCGGCGGCGGGCGTCCAGCGTATCGACCACGATCTCGCGGAAGGAGGTCGCCGTCGGGACGGAGAGCGAGTCCGTCATGTTTTGCGCCAGACGGGCTGCCGGACCCGTGAGAGGGGTCAACCCACTCGGGAGAGGGGAGATGGGAGAGGTACGTGGCGGTGCAGCGGGGAGAACCTCTCCCTTCTCCCCTCTCCCCAAGACTTCTGCCCGGTCCGTCGGGATCACGGGCAGTTCGCTGAGTCGACCGTTATCGAAGAGGTTGCGCCACTCTTCGCCGACCGAGGCGGGGTCGCGCAGGTATTGCTCGTACATCACCTGCACGAAGGCGGCGTTGTGGGTGCCGAAGACGAACTCGCTCACGGAAGCAATTTAATCAAATGGGGACCGGGATTCTTACGCATTCTACGCCACCCCATTGCGGCACGTCTGACGAGTCCGCGGCTCAAGCCGCGACTCGGCATTTGCGGGTAAACCCGCATGATGCTCGACTCGGGTACGCCCGATTACGGGCACTACTTGACCGACGCTGGACGGGGAGCCATGAGTAGGCACCGCTACGATCGCAATGGTCGGCAACAGCCTTGAGAATCTGATTCAGCCGCACCTTTGGCCTGAGGAGCGGCTCGTGTGGTGTGAGCGACCCACGTCTCTGGGAGCCGTCGTGGCCCAGGTCAGCTATGCCTACAAGAAAGCCAATGCCGCGGTCGAGCTCTTCAGCGCGCCCCTCTCGCTGTTCGTGGGTCTCGCTTGGCTCGTCGGCATCACGCCAGTGTTGATCTTCGTACTCTGGTTTCCCCTCGGGCTTGGGCTCTCGGCCGTCATCGTGGCGCTGGTCGCAGCCGTCGCCGCGGGAGTGTACGGTTGGTATCGAGCCAGGGGCACCTGCTACGCGATCACCGACCGACGGGTACTGGCGGTGCGCGGCGCCGACTCGGACTGGACGCTCCACGAGGCATGGGACCAAGCCCGGGTGGCCTGGCAGCTCGGCGGCATCGGCACCGTCGCGTTCAGTCGGAGCGGCGAAGGGGATCTCGACGTCCGGTTCGTTGGCGTGGGAAATCCCGCCGAGACCGTCGATGTGGCTCGCGGTGCGGCTCTGGAACGGCGGCGCCAGGGGTGAAATCTTGGGTGCGAGCAGGGATCATCGTCCCGTCGGAACGGGACGTAGATACTGGAGGACGGGTGCCCCCTCTCATGTCAGGCAACGGCGCGTGGTGCCGGATGCAGCAGGTTGGCCAAGCTTCGGTCGTGGATGCGAGCAAGCAGCAGCTGTGCCGAGATCGCGCCGAGGAGGGCCGAGAACATGTCCCACTGCGTGTCCCACACGTCGCCTTGCGTGCCGAGGAAAGCGTCTGCCGCATGCCCGCCGGCGAGCGCGGACCACCATTCGAAGAACTCGTAGCACGCGCTGAACGCGAGGCACGTCGCCGTCACGAGGACGAACAGCCAGCGCCCGGGCCGCAAGGGCGATGTGCGCAGCAGGACTTCGCGGATCAGGATGGCGGGAACGAAGCCTTGGACGAAGTGACCGAGGCGGTCGTAGTCGTTCCGAGCCAACCCCAAGACGTTTTGAGCCCAGAAACCCAGCGGCACCCGGGCGTAGGTATAGTGGCCGCCGACGACGAGGATGAGCGCGTGGATGGCGAGCAGCGTGTAGGTGAGTTTGGTCAGCGGAAAGCGACGATAGGTCGCTACCAGAATCGGAGTCCCGATCAGGATGGGAAAGATCTCCAACCACCAGGTGGTGCGGTCGTATGGCGCGATGCCCGACACGACGAGGGCCGCGCCGACGATAACCACGAGGACGCGCAGATACCGGTTGGTCATCGGATCCTACTTCGTCCCGAACCGCAAGCCGACCCTGATCGGGATGGAGACGAGATCGATGCCGTTCACGCTCACGTCGGTGACCTTGCTCTCCAGGAAGATGCGCGTGCTCCCCCTGCCCACCTTGTATGCCACACCGGCGCCACCCCGAAGCCGACTTTGGTCTCGGAGGTAGGGGTGAATCTGGGGGTCGAGAGCCTGTAGTTGTACAACCCAACGCCCGCGACCAGATAGGGACGAATCTGATCCGCTGTTCTGCCGAATGCGTACACGACGTCCATCATCCCTCCCGCGAACGCCGTCGTATGATCCGAGATGCAGCAAGCGCCTTGCGCTGGTGTATGGCGCGCGCTAACTCACCCGGCGCGTCTTGCGCCGCATGAAATCCATCAGGATGAACTGCCCCAGCGTCATCGTGTTCGTGAAGTACGCCTTCCCGCGGCAGATCGCCGACACCTTCTTCACGAACTCCACGAGACTGCGGTCGCGCGCCAGCATGAAGGTGTTGATCAGGATCCCGCTGCGGCGGCACAGCGCCACCTCGCGGTAGGTGGCCTGGAGGATCTGCGGATCGAGACCCATCGAGTTGACGTAGATCCGCCCGTCGGGGAGGGTGAGCGCCGACGGCTTGCCGTCGGTGATCATGATGATCTGGCGCATGTCCTTGCGCTGCGACAAGAGCATGCGGCGCGACAGCTTCAGCCCCTCGGCCGTGTTCGTGTGATAGGGCCCCACCTGCGCCCGCGCCAGCTGCGCGAGGGGGATCTCCTCGGCGGTGTCGTGGAACAGCACGACGCGCAGCGTGTCCCCCGGGAATTGGGTGCGGATGAGGTGGGTGAGGGCGAGCGCCACCTTCTTCGCCGGGGTGAAGCGGTCCTCGCCGTACAGGATCATCGAGTGCGAGCAGTCGAGCATCAGCACGGTCGCCGACGAGGACCGGTACTCGGCCTGGTGTACCCGGAGGTCGCGGTATTCTAGGTTGATCGGGACGCCCAGCCCTTCCCGCTTGATCGCGTTTAGCAGCGTGGCGTTGACGTCCAGGTTCAGCACGTCGCCGTACTCGTACTGCTTGCTCGCCGCTTCGGCTTCGATCCCCGTCGCGAGGTGCTCGGTATCGTGGGCGCCGAAGCTCGACTTCCCGATCGAGCCGAGCAGGTGCTTGAGAGTGCGGTAGCCGAGGAAGTCGATGCCCTTGTCGGTGAGGTTGAACTGCACCTGCTGCGCCGCTTCCTTCGCCATCCCGCCCGGCCCGAACAGCGGCTGCTGGGCGCTCGGCACGCGGGGCGCCTCGTTCACCGTGAGGTAGCCCTCCTCGATCAAGCGCTGGACGATCTTGTCGAGCAGCTCGGCGAGCTGGCGCTGCAGGTCGGCGTCCCGCTCGGCGTCGCCCGTGGACTCGCCACGCAGCGCCTTGAGCATCTCGGGAGTCAACTGGCCCGAGTCCATGAGCGCCTGGAGGATCGCCTGGCGCAGCGCGTCGAGCGAACGGTCGGGCTCCTCATCGCCGAACTCGCCCCAGAAGGGCGCCTGGAGGATCGCCTGGCGCAGCGCGTCGAGCGAACGGTCGGCCTCCTCATCGCCGAACTCGCCCCAGAAGGGGTGGGAGTACGCGCCTCCGGCGAAGCCCGATTGCAGCAGGAAGTCGGCGAGCTGGTCGAGCAGGCCCTGGAGGTTGATCGTGTCGATCAACTCGGGCAGGTGGCGGCTGTAGGTCGTGTACCGCATCGACGCTCTACCCCAAATATCGGCGCGCCGCGAGCTTTCCCGCAATGACCGAGACTGCCGGCGGCGCTCCTCTTGGTGCCCTCTCGCATCGCAACTTCCGCCTCTTCTTCTTCGGCCAGGCCGTCTCGCTTTCGGGCACGTGGATGCAGACGGTGGCCCAGGGCTGGCTGGTCCTGCAGCTCACCGACTCCCCGTTCTACGTCGGCCTCGTCTCGTCGGTCGGCTCGCTCGGTGTGCTGCTGCTTACGCTGTACGCGGGCGTCGTGGCCGACCGCGTGGACAAACGCCGCACCGTGGTGCTCACGCAGACGCTGCAGATGCTCGAGGCCTTCGCGCTCGCGGGGCTCGTGTGGACCCGCACGGTGACGGTGCACTGGGTGATCGCGCTCGCCGCTCTCTTTGGGATCGTGAACGCGTTCGACATCCCCACGCGCCAGTCGTTCCTCGTGGAGATGGTGGGGAAGGAGGACCTGCTGAGCGCGATCGCGCTCAACTCGTCGCTCTTCAACGCCACGCGGGTGTTCGGCCCGGCGCTCGCGGGCGTCTTGATCGGCGCCTGGGGCGTGGGGGTGTGCTTCTTCTTGAACGGCGTGAGCTACCTGGCCGTGATCTGGGGGCTCCTCGCGATGCGGCTCCCACCCTACGTGCCCCGGCCCACCCACGAGTCCGCCTGGGTGGGCTTCCAGGAGGTGGTGAGGTTCATCCGTGGCGACCGCCGCATCGCGACGCTCGTCGTGCAGACGGCGCTGCTCAGCATCTTCGGCTTCCCCTTCCTCGTGATGATGCCCGTGTTCGCGCGCGACGTGCTGCGGGCGGGCGCGTCGGGCTACGGCGTGCTGATGGCGGCGGTGGGGATCGGTGCGATGCTCGGGGCGCTGATGATCGCCGTGTACAGTCGTCGGGTCCCGAAGGGCCGGCTCCTCATCGCGGGCGGAGTGGCGTTCGGCGTGCTCGTCGGCCTGTTCGCCTTGTCGCGGGTGTTCGTACTGTCGGTGGGGCTGCTCGGGCTCGCCGGCTGCGCGATGATCGTGAACAACGCGCTCACGAACACCACGTTGCAGACGCTCGTCCCCGACCAGCTGCGCGGTCGCGTGATGGGGTTCTACTCCTTCGTGTTCGTCGGCATGGCGCCGCTGGGCGCGTTCCAGGCGGGGGTGTTCGCCGAGCACGCCGGCGCTCCGACCGCCGTGGCGGTGGGCGGGCTCGTCAGTGCGCTGGTCGTGCTGGCGGCAGCGTGGAGGGTGCCGGAGCTGCGGGCGACCTAACGCGGAAGTCGGAACGCGGAACGCGGAACGGGTGGGCGTCGCTGTTCCGCGTTCCCACTTCCGCGTTCCGCGTTATCTCCAGCCCCGTCGCCTCGCCTCGGTGACGATCAGCCCCGCCGCTCCCTCGAACCCCAGCTTCTCCGCGTTCACGACCAGGTCGTAGTTCGTGACCTCGTGGCGGTGGCGGCCGTAGTAGGTCTTGACGTACTGGTCGCGCTGGCGATCCGTCTCGTCCACCACGCGCTCGACGTGCGCCGGGTCCGCGCCGAGCCGCTCGACCGCGAGCTTCATCCGGAACGCCTTCGAGGCCACGACGTAGGCGTGCAGCGCGTCCGGTCGGTTGCCGAGCACCGCCTGAGCCCCGCGGCCGACGAGCACGACCCGGCCGTGCATCGCCGCCTCGGCGATCACGCGCTCGGTGACCTTCACGAGCGTCGCTTCGTCTTGCTCGACACGCGGCACTGCGGCCTGGGCGATGAACATCTCGGGCGAGGCCACCGCGAGGGTGCGGGCGAGCCGCTCGAGCAGGCCCGGCGCCCGCTCCTCCCGCTGCGCCACCTCGTCCGGCGGCACACCGGCTCGCCGTGCCACCGCCTCCACGAACTGGTTGTCCACCAGTTCCCACCCCAGGCGCTCGGCCACGAGGCGCGCGATATCGGAGCCGCCGGACCCGTACTGCCGCGTCACGGTGATGACGGGCGGGGCCATCTCAGGGCTTCAGGTTCTTGCGCAGCTCGCCCACGTTGAGGAGCGGGATGCCGCCCTCGGTCGGCACGAAGATGATCAGGTTGTTGGAGGTCTTCATGTCGTGCAACACCTCGATCCACTGCTTCATGAGCGCCTCCGGCGACAGCGTCTGATTCAACAGTCGCTGCTGCTCGGTCTGCAGCCGCGCCACCTCGACGCGGTGCCGCTCGGTCTCGATCTGCTGCTCCTGGGCGATCTTGTTGTTGATTGCCTGGACCACCTGGGCGGGGGGCTGCAGGTCGCGCAGGAAGAACGCCGTCACCGTGGCGATCCGGAATTTGCCGCCGCCCGCGCGCGGCGTCGTCACCAGGGCCGAGTCCACCAGCCCTTCCATCGTGTTCGCGATCTGGGTGCGCTTGGCGATGTCGTTGATCGAGTACTGCACCATGCCGTCGCGCACGCCCTTGCGGATGGCGTTGCGCACGGCGCCGCGGATCTGCTCCTCGTCGCCGATCTCGGTGAAGATCTTGGGTGACTGCTGGGGGTCGATCTGCCAGCGGATCGAGACCTCGACGGTCGTCCCCATCTGCTCGCTCGAGAGCGCGGCGATCTGCTCGATCTGGTCGCTGCGCGTGGGCCACTGCTCCTCGCGCGTGGAGTAGCGCTCGATGGACGACCACGGCGGCACGAAGCGGATGCCCGGCAGGAGCGAGGTGGGGTCCACGTAGCCGAAGGCGTGCCGCACGCCCACCTCGCCCGGGTCGATCACGACCATCGTGGAGCCGACCGCGAGCGCGAGGGCGAGCGCCCCGAGCCCGAGCCCCGCGAACCGCAGCAGCGACACGATCGGCCCCGGCCGCTGCGAGCGCAGCAGCGCGGAGGCGAGCAGCACGGAAAACGCGATGGCGCCGAGGACGGCGGCGGAGACGAGCTTGCCCATGGAGGCTCCGGAGGGGGTGGGATGGATAATACGCCTTCAGCAATCAGCCGTCAGCTAGCTGATGGCTGACGGCCGACAGCGCTTCACGAGAACAGATTCGGTCCGCCCCCGCTACCGGTCTTCCCGTACGGCGGCCCCTTCGGATCAGGGCGTGCCCGCACGTACCCCAACTCCTCGCTGCGCGAGATGCGCTTCTCGGCGACGAGGCCCTCGAGCACCAACTCGCAGGCCGCGACGACGGTCCCCGGGTCCTTCTTGCCCGCCAGCCCCACCTGCTCGACGAGGTCGAGCAGGCCGGGCACGACGCTGAATCCCTTGAGCACCGTCTCGGCGCGCTCATCGGCGGAGATCTTGAGCGCACCACCCTCGTCGAACCAGTGCACGATGTCGTCCACGTTCGCTCCGCCCACGCGGGCCGCGAACGTCTTCCCCGCGGCGCGGCGGATCAGGTCCTTGGCGATCGCCTCGGCGCCCTGCAGCTCGCCCTCGTACTCGAGCTCGAGCTTGCCCGTGATGGCGGGGAGGGCGGCGTACACGTCCGACACGCGCGGCACCACGGTCTTCTCTTTGGTGGCGATCGTCCGCCGCTCGGCGTTCGATGTGACGTTCTCGAGCACGCTGATCGGCAAGCGCTGGGACACGCCGCTGCGGCGGTCCACTCGCTTGTCCTCCCGCGCCTCGAAGGCGATGTGTTCGATCAGCTCGGCGATGAACTCGGGGAGCCGGAGCGGCCGGCCGGTGCGGTCGAGCCAGGCCTCCTGGCGCGTGATCGCGGCGCCCAGATCGACCGTGTGCGGGTAGTGCGTCACGATCTCCGAGCCCAGCCGGTCCTTGAGCGGCGTGATGATCTTGCCGCGCGCGGTGTAGTCCTCGGGGTTCGCCGTGAACACGAGCGCCACGTCCAGGTTCAGCCGGACGGGATACCCTTTGATCTGGACGTCGCCTTCCTGCATGATGTTGAACAGTCCCACCTGGATCTTCCCGGCGAGGTCGGGCAGCTCGTTGATCGCGAACACGCCGCGGTTGGCCCGCGGCAACAGGCCGAAGTGCATCGTCAGCTCGTCCGAGAGCAGGTGCCCGCCGCGCGCGGCCTTGATCGGGTCGACGTCGCCGATGATGTCGGCGATCGTGACGTCGGGGGTCGCGAGCTTCTCCACGTAGCGCGAGTCACGCGGCAACCAGGCGACCGGCGCCCGCTCGCCGTGCTCGTTCACGAGCTCGCGCCCGTACTTGGAGATCGGGGCGAACGGATTGTCGTTCACCTCGCTCCCCGCGAGGATCGGGATCTCCTCGTCGAGCAGCGTCACCAGGGCGCGCAGGATGCGGCTCTTCGCCTGCCCCCGCAGGCCCAGCAGGATGAAGTTGTGCCGGGAGAGGATCCCGTTGACGAGCTGCGGGATCACGGTGTCCTCGTAGCCCACGATCCCGGGGAAGAGTGGCGCGCCGTTCTCGAGCAGGCAGATGAGATTCTCCCGCAGCTCGTCCTTGACGGTGCGACGGATGCGGGCGGGGCTCCCCCACTCGGTTTGTCTCAGCTCACCCAGCGTGCTTGGCTTGGCCATGGCCCGATAGTTAACCCGCCCCCTCCCGCGGTGTAAAGAGACGGGCGGCGCCCACTCCCCAGGCAGCGAGGTCCAGCGTGACGCGCCCGTCCTGCGCCACCGGCAGGTGGTCGCCGTTCATCTCGACCAGGTTCGCGCGCCGCGCCGCGCGAAACGTGTACGCCGCCGGCCAGATCGTCACGGAGCGCGCCATGCCCGCCACGTCGAGCAGCTTGACGACGGCGCCCTCGCCGTCGTCGGCGAGCTTCGCGCCGACGACGAGCGCGCCGGGATCCCGGACCGACAGCGCGGCGTCCTTGGCGATGAGCGGCCCCGGCACGGCCGCCGTGTACGGCGCGCTCACGTACAGCGGATCGCACGCCGCCCAGCCGCGCCGCACCGGCTCCGCCGGCTCCGTGCCGGGCGGGAGCAGCGAGAGGCGGAACCGGAAGACCTGCTCGCCCCCTTGCCGCGCCGCGTAGTTCGTGTGCCAGTAATTGTTCATCGCGTAGGCGAACAGCGTGCCGTCCGGCTCGATGCGACGCCGCCACGCTCCGCGGAACACGTCGTTCAACGTGAAGAGCGGCGTGTCGGGCCCGCTCCACAGGACGCCGTCGGTCGCGTCGTGCAGCCACACCCAGTGGGCGTGGCAGAACCAGTCGCGGCAGCTCCCCGGCTGTTGATCGCGCTCCACCGTCATGCGCCCGAGCGGCACTTCGACCTCGACGACGGGCTTGGTCAGCGCGAAGGGGAAAGCGATGTACAGGGCTTCCTTCTCGAGCGTCGCGGTCTTCGCGAGGCGGTTCTCGACGTCGATCCAGGGCAGCTCGTCGTACAGGGTCACGGTCGAGGTGAGCGACGGGAAGCCCTCCAGCCGCCGGGTCGCGACGAGCCGCACGCCGATCCCGGGGAGCCGCTCGCGGCGCGCGGCGATGAGCTGCGCCTGCGCCACCGCCAGCTCGGGCGGGGCCTTGAGGTGGTCGCGCGACTCGTCGGTCCACAGCGCCGAGCGCGCCCCCCCGCGCACGTACACGAGCTGGTTCAGCCCGGACCAGGCGCCCGGGTTGACCCGCTCCTTGCCGTCGCCGCCAGTGAGAGACCGAATAGCGCCGGTGGCCGAGTCGAGCGCCAGGTGGAAGCCTCCCGCCTGCGCGTCGAGCGCCGCGCCGTCGTCCGCCGCCGGGCGCTGAGGCCGCTCGCCTTCGGCCAGCGCGAGATAGCCCAGCGCGGGGACGTCGCGCACCAGGACGAGGGCAGAGCCGTCGGGGAAGTCCACGGCCGGAAGCTCCGTGCCTGCGTACGCGAGCCGCCGGCCAGCGCCGTCGGGCACGCGGGCCACGTCGCTGCGGGGCCAGCTCGACGCGTTGAATACGAGGCGCCCGCCCCCCGGGCCCGCCTGCGTGGCCCCGCCGATCCTGAGCAAGCCCTCGGCGAGCTGGCGCTCGGCGGCCGCCGCGGCGCCTTCCAGGAAGCGCCGCTTGTACAGCCATTGCGCCACCGTCTGGCGCGAGTCCGGCGCGGAGACACTCACGTCCGCGCCCCACGTGTGCTCGCCAAACAGGAGCAGGTCGCGCCACATCGCCCGCCGTTCCCTGGCGCGGCGGGCGAGCCGGGGCGCAGCCTCGTCGTCCCGCGGCTCGAGGCGGTCATCCCACAGCGCGACCAGCTCCGCCGCCCGCGCCGCGAGCTGCGCGCGGCGGAAGCGGGCGAGCTCGGCCGCCGTGGAAGCGGCCCCGTCTTCCCAGTAGCACCCCGTGTCGCCGCGGCGCACCGGTAGCTTCGCCCCCCAGCGGCGCTCCAGGTCGCGAAAGAAGTCCTCGGCGCGGCCCGGCACAATCCGGGGGAACGCGAACCGGCGGTTGAATTCCTCCATGTTCTGAACGAGCCGCTCGTCCATGGGTGCGTTGTCGCCGGCCGACGCGCCGTACAGGAGCGCGATGTCGAACGCGTAGCCGGGCGAGAGGAACACGGGGTTCGTGAGCAGCCAGTCGGAGAGACGCCGGCCCATCTCCTCCGGCCCGACGTCGAACCCGAAGCGCGTGGCGTCTCCGTAGCGGTGGGCGCGCCAGTGCAGCACCCGGCCGCCGTCCGGGCCCTCCCACCAGTACACCTGGGGATAGGCCGGCCAATCGCCCGCCAAACCGGCCGCTGCCCCCTCGGCCGCGGACAGGAGCGGCACGGCGCGATCGGGGTTCGGGCCCGTGGCGAGATAGCGCACGCCGCTCGCCGCGAGCACCGTCGGGAAGGTGAGCGTCTGGCCGGGAACGTCGCTGAGCTGCGCGGCTGCGAAGCCGAGGCCGCGCTCGCGTGCCAAGAGACCCGCGGGCCAGACGACGCGCGCCAGGGTCTCGTGGTCGAGCAGCCCGGTCAACAGGTTCGCGAACAGCCCCTGGAACCCGATCTTGCCGCCATGGATCGCCTCGACCAGCGCTCCGGCGGCTTCGGGGGAGCGGTTCTCGACGTAGGAAATCACCTGCAGCGCGCACTCGGCGGTCCAGCGGTAGTCGGGGTGGCCGGGGAGGCGGGCGAGCGCCGCGTCGAGGTTCTCGCGGTGGATCTCGAGGCAGCGCTCCTGCAGGTCGGTGTACCCGACGTCGGTGTGGATCGTGGACAGCCAGTAGAGCGTCCAGCGCTTGGGCGGCACGAGCCGGACGCGGCTGCGCGCTACGCGCGTCTTCCCCACCTCCACGTCGATCTGGAACTGGGAGGGTTCGGAGAGCGGCACCCACACCTCGCCCAGGAACACCGGGCCAGCCGGGAGGAGCCCGGCGCTGCCCACGAGCGCGCCCCGCCGGTCGGTCACGCGCGCCCGGCCCGCGGGCGCGTCGAGCCCGGTTACGGTGATGCGCACGAGGTTGCGGCGCCCTTCGGGCTGCTGGTACAGGGCCGTGGGCGTCGCGACGACGGTGGGCGGCGCGCTGCCGCCCCTCACCGCCCGGGGAGAGGCGAGAGGGGAGAGGTACCGCCCGAGCACCGGCAGCCCGCCTAACCACCGCAAGAACGCTCGGCGATCCGTCATGCTGCCCCCCGTCCCCCCGGCGCTCTTGACGCGCTCGGTCCTCACTCTAGGTTTTGTCCCGCGTGAGAGCCGTCACGAACCCCACTTGTCAGGAGCACCGATGAAACGTCTCGCCACGGTCCTCGCCGTCGTAGCGCTCGCCGCCTGTACCAAGGGCGGGCAGAGCGGCAGCAGCAGCACGACGATGCAGGACACCTCGCACCAGATGATGATGATGTCGGACACGTCCAAGCATATGATGGCAGACACCGCGAAGCACATGATGATGGACTCGTCCAAGATGATGAAGCAACCGGCGCCGATGACGAAGAAGCCGGCGCGGGCCCGCACCACGAAGCGTCCGTAACGCGGCCGTCGGCAAGAGCGATGCCCGGGCCAGTGCCCGGGCTTTTCGTTGGTCGCAACGAGCTCAGGCGGGCTCGTTGACCGGCAGGGCGAAGGGCAGCTCCACGACGTGCGCGTCGCGCCCCGCGGCGCGCACCGCCGTGCCGGGGAGCACTTCGCGACGCACCAGGGCGAGGCCGATCCACAGGCCGCCGCCCGCCACGCCGGCCTCGGGCACCCAGGCGAGGCTCGTGACCCGCCCGACGTCGCGGTCGAGATGTGTGACCGTGGTCCAGCCCGGCGCGGGCGTCGCGGCCGGCTCGGCGTCGAACATCAGCCCGCGGAGGTAGCGGTTGGTGTGGCCGCGGAAATGCAGGCGCGACACGGTCTCCTGTCCGGTATAGCAGCCCTTGGTATAGGAGACGCCGCCGAGCTCGTCGTAGCGCACCTCCTGCGGGATCGTCTTGTCATCCACTTCGGCGCCGAGCGCTGGCCAGCCCGCGAGAATGCGGGCGAACTCGAGCGCGTCGGCGTCGGCCCACAACGCGCCGCCGGCGACGAGCCGCTCGCGCACCGCGTGGGCGCGGTCGGCCGGGAGGCTGATCTGCAGCGCGAACGGGGCGGCGTCACCGGGCCGCGCCACATCCGCGCCGGCGTCGCCCGTCACAGACTGCACCGCGCGGCCGACCATAGACGGCATCTCCAGCCCCGCTTCCTCGGCCACCGCCTGGGCGCGCGGGCCCATGAGCCGCAGGACCGCGAGCTCCGCGGTCCGGTCGGCGAGGCGCGCGAGACGCGGCGGCACGGAGCGCGTCAGGATCTCGAGCGCGCGCTCGCGCCCGTGCGCCGGCACCGTGTAGCTCACCGTGGTGTCGTGGCGCGTGGCCCATCCGTCCACGACGATCATCCCCTTGGGCGTGAGCATCGCGCCGTACACGAACGCGCCGTCGCCCGGCTTCTCGATGTCGTTGGTGAGCAGACCCTGGAAGCAGGTGACGGCGCCCGGCCCCGTGAGCGCGACGACGCCCGTCTCCGCACGGGCGAGGAGGGCGCCCGTGCGCAGCGCGGCCACCGTGGCCGCCTTGACGCGGCCCGGTTCGAGCCGGGCGACGGCGCTCGTGTCGGTCGTCACGGTTGGCCCCCTGAGATCAATCTCACGCATAATAGCCGGCCGCGCGATACGATTCATCCAGCAGCTCCACCGGGTGCCGCGCTGCCGCCGCAATTCCCGCCGCCGCGAGGCCCGCGCCCAGCTGCATCAGGCACCCCGGGTTGCCTGTGGCGACGACTTGCGGCGCCGCCTCCCGCAAGCTGGCGAGCTTCGGTGCGAGCACGGCGCGGGACATGGCGGGCTCGACGAGCGTGAAAAGCCCCGCACTGCCGCAGCACTGGGCGGCGTCGGGTGTGGCGACGAGCTGCAGCACGGGGATGGCGCCGAGCAAGCGGTGCGGCGCCTCGGCGACGCCCTGCGCGTGCAGCAGGTGGCAGGGCGGATCGTAGGCGACGCGCCGGTCGAGCGGCGCGCCCGGCCGCGGCCCCCGGTCGGCGAGGAGCTCCGTGACGTCGCGCACGCGCGCCCCCAGCGCGTGCGCTGGGGCGTCGCCCACGAGACGGCCGTAATCCTTGAGTATCGCTCCGCAGCCCGCGCTGTTCACGACGATCGGTTCCTCCCCGTCCCCGAAGGCCGCGATGTTGACGCCCGCGAGCCGGCGCGCCTCGTCCCGCAGACCGGCGTGGGCGTGCAACGCGCCGCAGCACACCTGCCCGGCCACCTCACGCACCTCGTAGCCGTTCACCTCGAGCGTCCGGATGGTGGCGGCGTGGACGTGGGCGAAGAGGCCGTCCATGACGCAGCCGCGGAACAGAAGGGCGGCAGAGGGCGGTAGAGGGCGGTCGAGGGCGGTAAAAGACGCGACGCGGCTACCGCCCGTGACCGCCCGTGACCGCCCGTTACTGCCCTTCGGCTTCGTCGCCGCCAGCATTCCCATGGCGAACCGGAATCGCCCCCATCCCGCGAGCCGGCCGGGGAGTCCCGTGGCTCGGAGCAGCCGCGCGACGGCGTACACCACGCGCGAGACCCCCGGCGTCGTGAGCGCCCACAGCGCGGCACGCGCGAGCCGCGGCACCCCGCGCGCGCGGGCGATCCGCTCGCGGGCGGCCTCGAGCCCGTGGCCGTAGCCGACGCCGGACGGGCACACCGGCTCGCAGCCGCGGCACCCGAGACAGCGGTCGAGATGGAGGGTGAGGAAACGGTCTTCGACCCCGAGCTCGCCCGCCTCGAGGGCGCGCATCAGCTCGATGCGGCCGCGCGGGCTGTCCGCTTCGTCGCCGGTCGCGAGAAAGGTGGGGCAGGCCTGGAGGCAGAAGCCGCAGTGAACGCACGCGTCGAGGGCTTCGAAGCCCCCCCGCTCAATCATTCACTACCTTCGACGGCCACGACGAACGCCTCGCCAGGGTCGAAGGTCCGGCGCAGGCCCGCGACGAGCGGGCCGACCCCTTCGCGGTAGGCGCCGAAGTGCCCCACAGCGCTGCGCACGGGCCAGGGCGCCCGCTCCAGCGTCAACGGGACCTCGAGCCCCGCGAGCGTGCGCCGCAGGCGCCGCAACCGGTCGACCGTGGTCTCGCCGGCCCAGCGCAAAGCACCGACACCCGGACTCGCGGCGATCCACTCGTCGCCCACCTGGTGCTGCAGCAGGTCGAGCAGCTCATCGCTCGAGTCGGGCAGCCCGCCGATGCGGAACGCCACGGGTCGCGCGGCGATCCCCTCGGCGGCGCGCGTCCAGAAGAGGTGCGCCTCCTCGCTGCGCAGCGGCGTCAAACGGCCGCCCGTGGCCGCGCGCAGCCCCGCCTCGTCGCCGGCGACGAGCGCGGCCGACCCCGCGACCCGCACCGCGAGCACCCAGCGCTCGCGTCGGGCGAGGGCGGGCGACACCAGCTCGAGCGCCGCGGGCGTGAGCCCCGCCGCGGCGATGTCGTCCGCCACCTGTGTGAGATCGTCGCGCGAGCCCTCGAGCACCAGCGTCTGGTCCACCCGGGGCAGGGCGCGCAGCCGCAGGTGCACGAGCACGATCACGCCGAAGGCTCCGAACCCGCCCGCCTCGAGCTTGGTCAGGTCGTATCCGGCGACGTTCTTCATGACCCGCCCGCCGCTCTGCACGATGCGGCCGTCGCCCGTCACGAAGGTGACACCGAGCAGGTGGTCCCGCACGGGCCCGAACCCCTGCCGCAGGGGGCCGGCCGTCGCGGTCGCGATGACCGAACCGACACTGCGCCCGCCGAGCCCCGGGGGGTCGATCGCGAGCCAGACGCCGCGGTCGGCGAGCTGGTGGCGCAGCAGATCGAAGCCGATCCCTGCCTCGGCGGTCGCCGACAGGTCCTGGGGCTCGATTGCCGGGACGTGGTCGAGGCGGCGGGTCGTGAGCGCGAGGTCGCAGGGGGCGTCGGAGGGCATCCAGGTCCCGGCGCCCTCGATCCGCACCCGCCACCCCTCCTCCCGCGCCGTGCCGAGCAGCAGCGCCACGGCGTCCGGGGAATCGGGCGCGACGCGAGGCACGCCGTCCGGGCCGGCGCTCTCGAGCAGGGCGTCGCTGCCGAGCAGCGCGCGGACGCGGTCGAGGAGGCTCATGTCTCCAACGCGGAAGTCGGAACGCGGAAGTCGGAACGGAGGCGTGAGCTCTCGTTCCGCCTTCCGCGTTCCGCGTTCCGCGTTCCGGCCCCCACCCACTCCCGGCACGCGTGCACGGGGATCACCTTGCCCGGGTTCACCCGCTCCTCGGGGTCGAACACGCGCCGCAGGGCGCGCATCGCGGCGAGCGAGTCGGGATCGAAGATGAGCGGCATGTAGCCGAGCTTGTCGAGGCCGATCCCGTGCTCGCCGGTGATCGTGCCGCCCGCCGCGATGCAGGCTCGCATGATCTCCCCGCTCGCTGCCTCGACGCGTGCCCGCAGGCCGGGGACCCGGGCGTCGAAGGAGATGTTGGGATGCAGGTTGCCGTCGCCCGCATGGAACACGTTGCTCACGACCAGCTGATACGTAGCGGCGATGCGGCCGATGGTCTCGAGCACGTCGGGGAGTGTGGAGCGCGGCACCACGGCGTCCTGCACCAGGAGGTCGCGGTCGAGGCGGCCCAGGGCGCCGAACGCTTTCTTCCGCCCCTGCCACAGGCGCTCGCGCTCCCGCGGGTCGGCGGCGGAGCGGACGCTGCGCGCCCCGTGGGCGCGGAGCAGCTGCTCCACGCTGCCGGCGTCCTCCCGGACGGCGCCCTCCGAGCTGCCGTCCAGCTCGACCAGGAGCACGGCCGCCGCATCGCGAGGGTATCCGGCCGCGTACACCGAGTCCTCCACCGCCCGGATGCACGACTGGTCCATCATCTCGAGCGCCGCCGGGACGATACCGCTCGCGATCACGGCGGAGACGGCCTCGCCCGCGGTGCGGACCGAGCCGAAGTCCGCGAGCAGGGTGAGGACGGCGGGCGGCACCGGCTGGAGCCGCACGGTGATGCGCGTCGCGATCCCGAAGTTGCCTTCCGAGCCTACGAACAACCCCACCAGATCGGGCCCCCACGGCTCCCCGCCGGGGCTGCCCAGCTCTACGACGGCGCCCGTGGCGAGCACCACCTCGAGCGCCAGCACGTGGTTCGCGGTGACGCCGTACTTCAGGCAGTGCGGGCCGCCCGAGTTCTCGGCGACGTTGCCGCCCAGCGTGCACGCGGTCTGGCTCGAGGGGTCGGGAGCATAGCGCAGGCCGTGGGGGGCGGCGGCGGTCGAGAGCCTTGCGTTCACGACACCCGGTTCGACCACCGCCACGCGATTCACCGGGTCGATCCGGAGAATGCGGGCGAGCCGCGTCAGCACGACGAGCACCGCCCGCTCGTCCGCGAGCGCGCCGCCCGAGAGTCCGGTGCCCGCGCCGCGCGGCACGAACGGCACGCCGTGCGCCGCCAGCAGCCGCACGACGGCGATCAGCTCGTCGCGGGTCCCCGGGAGCACCACGACGCCGGGCACGCGGCGGTGGATGGGGAGCCCGTCGCGCGCGTACGTGGCCCGCTCCGCCGCGGCGGTCCGGACGTGCGACTCGCCCACCAGGTCCGCGAGCCCGCGCGCCAGCGGGGGGGGGGTCGCCGTCATGCGGTGTGCTCGATCTTGGGGTGGCGGCCGCCGCGCCCGTTGCCCTTGGCGCGCCGGCGCACGGCGGCCCGCCGTTCCGCGTCCGTCGCGAGCGGGTCGAGGAGCCCGGCCAGGTGGCGTAGCCGCGCGGTCGTGCTGCGCAGCGCCTGCAGCGACCGCTTCGCCTCGGCGTCGAGCTCCAGCGCCGCCGAGACCTGGAAGGAGAGCTCCTGCGGGTCCGCCGGCAGCTCGATCGACTCGTGCTCGCGGTCGGTGAGCACGCCCAGGGCGCTCACCAGGCGCGAGAAGTCATTACGCACCCCAGCCGCCAGCGCCTCCGCTTCCCCCGGCTCGCTCGGTTCGTCGTCGAACTCCTCCACCCGGCCCAGGCGGTAGGGATGAGCGCCCGCGCACCATGCGACCAGCACGAAGCGCCGCTCGCCCACCGCGAGGATGTTGGAGCGGCCGTCGGGGAGCTCCTGGGTCGAGCGGATCAGCGCCACGCACCCGAGGTCGCCGGGGGTGGGCGCGGGGTCGTCGTCCGGCGCGTGCGGCGGTGCGACGTAGGTGACGCCGAAGCGCCGGTCGGCCGCGAGACAGTCGGCGAGGAGCTGGCGGTAGCGGGACTCGAAGATGTGCAGGGGCTGCGGCGCCCCCGGAAAGAGGATAATCGGCAGAGGGAAGATCGGGAGTTCGCGAGCCATGCCTAATAGTATGTAGACGGCGAGGGAGACGCCTAGTCGCCGAGACGCCACGTGGATATGAGCGAAAAGTGGCCAGGAAAGGCATCTCCTGACCACTCGTCACTCAGATCCACTCAGCGTCTCGGCGCCTCAGCGTCTCCCTCAACGTCTAAGCCGCTCTCCAAAATCCCTTCAAAGCCCTGCCGTCGGGCGACTCCCGCAGCTTCTCGAACGCCCGCTCTCGTATCTGCCGGATGCGCTCGCGCGTGACGCCCATCAGCGCCCCGATCTTCTCGAGCGTCATCGCCTCGCTGCCTTCTTCGAGACCGTAGTACAGATAGAGGATCTTGCGCTCGCGCGGCGTGAGGTACTTCTGGAAGATGCGGTCGATGAACTCGCGCATCAGCTTGCCGTCGGTCTTCTCCTCGATCTCGCCGCCTTCCTGACCGGCGAAGCGCTCGCCCAGGGTGGCGGCGTCCTTGTCGCTCCGGTCCACGGGGGCGTCGAGCGACAGCTCGGCCGCCGTCATGCGGCGCGCCGTGCGCACGTTCTCGACCGTGTCCTCGAGGGCGAGTGCGATCTCGTCGTCGGTCGGCTCGCGGCCCAGCTCCTGCGACAGGTAGGTCTCGGTGCGGCTCATGCGAATGAGCTGGGAGTTCTGATTCAGCGGGATGCGGACGCTCCGGGTCTGCTCGGCGAGGGCCTTGAGCACCGCCTGGCGCACCCACCACACGGCGTACGAGATGAACTTCACGCCCTGATCCGGATCGAACTTCTTGACCGCTTTGAGGAGTCCTTCATTGCCGATGGCGACCAGCTCGGAGAGGTCCAGCCCGTGACCTTGATACTTCTTGACGTAGGAGATGACGAATCGGAGGTTGGCGGTGACGAGCCGCTCGGCGGCTCTTTCGTCACCCCGCTGCACGCGCCGGGCGAGCCGGCGCTCTTCCGCGGGGTCTTTGATCAGAGGCAGCTTCTGAATGTCCTGGAGGTACTGGTCGAAGGCTCCCGAAGGATTGGCGCGAAAGAACGCCTTGGCCTTGCCTCCATTCGACCTTGCCATGGCTAGGGCTCCAGCGGTGGGCAAGAGGTTGAAAGGTTGAAACAGGCCCGCGCGAATGCGCCAATATAGGAGTCACTTGTCAACGGTGCAAATCTCAACGCTTATCAACATCACAAATTTCTTGCTGGCACGTCGTTCCGCCGTTTGTCCACTATCCACACGCTCTGTGGAAAAGGAAATGTGCACGCAGCGACAGGGGCCTGATCCGCGAACTGCACACGCCGTGTGGAAGTTGTTGAAAGATTTGTGATTACTGTGTCGCTCCCAGCGCCTCCCGCACAGCCTGCTCCGGCACCGCCACCGTCCATCCGGTCTTCCCGTTTCCTTGCATCTCGCCCACCGCGCGCGGTTGTTGAAAGATTTGTGATTACTGTGTCGCTCCCAGCGCCTCCCGCACGGCCTGCTCCGGCACCGCCACCGTCCATCCGGTCTTCCCGTTTCCTTGCATCTCGCCCACCGCGCGCGGCAACGCGAACCGCAGGGTCCACGCACGTGCCTTCTTGTCGTGGCGCATCGCGGCGATCAGGTCGTCCACGGTCCCCGTCGCCGGACGCTCGAGCGGCAGCCCATAGCGCTCGAGCAGGGCGCACACCCGGTCGGCCGTGGCCGGCGCCGCGATGCCCAACGCCGCGGCGAGCCGGGCCTCGTAGGCCATCCCGATCGCCACCGCCTCACCGTGCAGCACCGCGAACTTCGCCGTCGCCTCGATGGCGTGCCCCACGGTGTGGCCGAAGTTGAGGATCGCCCGGCGCCCCCCCTCCCGCTCGTCCGCGGCCACGACCTCGGCCTTGATCTCGACCGAGCGCCGTACCACCCGCTCGACCGCGTCCCGGTCCCGCGCGGTGATCGCCGCGGTTTCCTGCTCGAGGAACGCGAAGTAGGCCGCGTCCGCGATCGCGCCGTGCTTGACCGCCTCCGCCATCCCGGCCGCGAGCTGCACGGCCGGCAGCGTGTCGAGCACATCGAGGTCGGCGATGACGAGGTGCGGCTGGTGAAACGCGCCCACCAGGTTCTTGCCCGCAGGGGCGTCCACGCCGGTCTTGCCGCCGATGGAGGAGTCGATCATGGCGAGCAGCGACGTCGGCACCTGGACGTAGGGGACGCCGCGCAGGTACGTCGCCGCCACGAACCCGGCGAGGTCTCCGACGACGCCGCCGCCCAGCGCGATCACCGCGCAGTCCCGCCCGAGCTCGAGCGCCAGCATCCGGTCCGCGAGCGCGGCCCAGGTCTCGCGGGTCTTGTTCCATTCTCCGGCCGGGAACTGCAGTAGCTCCACTGGCAACTTGGCGTCTTGCAACGCCGCGACTATCTGCCCTCCGTAGAGCGCTTCGACGTGCGAGTCCGTGATCACCGCGTAGCGCACCGCGGGACAGGCGTCGCGCAGCAGCGCAGGGAGCCGCGTCAGGAGCCCACGGCCGATCAGGATGTCGTAGGAGGCGTCGCGCTGCTCCGTGATCGGGACGCGGACGGTCACCACGGCACGTCCGATAGCCCGGCCGCCGCGTTGGCGGCCCGCGCCAGCACGAACAGCAGGTCGGAAAGCCGGTTCACGTACTTGAGGATCGCGGGACTCACGCCCGCGTCGCGGGACAGGGTGACGACTGCCCGCTCCGCGCGGCGGCACACGGCGCGCGCGAGCTGCAGCGCCGCCGCTTTGGGGCTGCCACCCGGCAGGATGAACTGCTGGAGCGGAGCGAGCGTCGCCTGCGCCCGGTCGATGGCGTCTTCCAATGCCGCCACGCGGGCGTCACCGAGCCGCGGGCCGGGCAGCGCCTTGGTAAGCTTCGCGGGGTCTGGCGCTGCGAGCTCGGCCCCGATCGTGAACAGGTCGCGCTGCACCGTCTCGAGCAGGTCGCGCGCGAACGCCTGCGGCTCGAGCGCGAGGGCGAGGCCGAGCGCGGCGTTCAGTTCGTCCACCTCGCCGTAGGCGGCGACCCGCAGGTGGTCCTTGGGGACACGACCGCCCCCGAACAGCCCGGTCTCCCCCTGATCACCAGTCTTCGTGTAGATCCTCAAGACCGCGCCTCCGACCCAAGATCGTGGGGAGTGGGGAGTGGTACCTTCGGTGCGGGCCGGAGCTCCGCTTTGCTCCGTCGGGGACCACTCCCCACTCCCCACGCCTTTGGTATTCCATTACGTTCGCCCCATGCAGGACCCCAAAGATATCACCATAATCGGCGCCGGCCCGACGGGCTTGTTCGGCTGCTTCTACGCCGGCATGCG
>Ga0209802_1000746_pt1 | contig 25022 bp, 21 predicted proteins | sample GraSoiAngelo_129_FD_185886 | JGI IMG/M metagenome (GOLD analysis project Ga0209802, IMG submission 185886) | Grasslands soil microbial communities from the Angelo Coastal Reserve, California, USA - 14_0927_12_40cm (SPAdes) (version 2) | ecosystem: Environmental > Terrestrial > Soil > Grasslands ... | reverse complement strand
CGATGCGGACGTGGGGCGCACCCTCGGTCACGGGGAGCGGCCCCTGGCCGGCCTTGCCGCAGCCGCCGCCCATCTGGTTCCAGCGGAAGTCGCCGGCGATGCGCTCGATTCGGTCGAGCGTCTGGAAGAGGTTCCCCGCGAGCACGACGTCCTTGACCAGCTCCGCCGGATGGCCGTCGCGGATCATGCGCCCGTAGGCTGCGGTGAAGGAGAAGTTCTCGAGCAGCGTCTGACCGCCGAAGGCGCTGCAGGCGTAGACGCCGAGCTTGACGTCCCGGATCAGATCCTCGAACGTCCCCCGCCCGTTCCCGATGTACGTGTTGGTCATGCGCACGATCGGCGCGTGGCGGAACGACAGTGCGCGCGCGTTCCCCGTCGGTCGCTCGCCCAGCCGGGCCGCGGTCTCCCGCGAGTGCAGGCGGCCGACCAGCACCCCCTCGCGGATGAGCGGCGTATCCTGCGTGGGCGTGCCCTCGTCGTCGAACGGCAGCGTGCCGCGCAGGCCGGGCGCGGCGCCGTTATCGCCCACGTTGAGCACGGGCCGGCCGAAGCGCCGGCCCAGCGTCATCATCTCCCGCGCCTGCGGATTCTCGTAGATGAAGTCCGCTTCCGAGAGATGGCCGAACGCCTCGTGGATGAACACGCCGGCGAGCTCGGGATCGAGCACGACCGGGTAGCGGCCTCCCTTCACCCCGGGCGCGTCGAGCAGCGCGACCGCGCGCTCCGCGGCCGCGCGGAAGCCCGCGCCCCGGTCCTGGGCCCCGCGCCAACCGCGACGCAGTCCGATGGACTCGAGTCCCTTTTCGATCGTTCCGTTGCGGCGCGCTACCGCCGTCCCGGACAGCGTGATCTCGGGCCGCACCTCGTGCAGCACCGTTCCCGCGGAGCTCACGAACCAGTACTCGGTGACCTCGTCGCCGTAGGTCGCGAGGGTGTCCACGACACGGTCGCTGACCGCGAGCATCTCGCCGTTGTAGGCCTCGATGAGCCGCTTCTTCTCGGCGAGCGGCACGCCGCGCACGTCCCCGTCCAGGTCGAGCAGGGCGTCAGCCTCGTGGGGCGGCACGTCGGCCAGACGGATAGGGTCGTCCACCCGGATCGCGCGCGACAGCTCGCTCGCGCGGCCGACCATCGCGGGGAGTCGCTCCAGCGAGGTGAAGGAGGCGACGCCCCAGCCGCATCCCCGGTGCAGCGCGCGCACGCAGCCGCCCTGGTCCTCGCTCGCCGTGGCGGACTCGAGCCGCCGCCCGCGGTACGTGACCGACGAGGTCCAGGTGCGTTCGACGCGGATTTCGGTGTAGTCGGCGCGCGAGGCCCGCAGCGCGTCGAGCAAACGGTCCTTCACTCCGCGAGGTCCCGCAACTTCTCCGCGTAGTCGGGCCGCATCACGATCTCCCCGCCCACGATCACCTCGCGGTCCCAGGGAAGGATGATGAAGTTCTCGCTTTCGAGGGCGTAGAAGTCCGGCTTGAAGTCGCCGGTGCGGAAGGAGACGGCGGTCTTGACGGCCGCGGGCTGGAGCTCGCGCACCGCCGCGAGCGCGAGCTTCATCGTGTCGCCCGTGTCGCACGTCTCGTCCACGATCAGCACGCGCCGCCCGGCCACGAGGCGCGGCGGGCCCGCGATCACGACGGGCCGCGACCCGCCCGCCTCGCGGGTGATGGTCATGGACGCGAAGTCACGCTGCAGGATGCTCGCGACCACGGAGCCCGGGATCGCCCCGGCCTTGGCGATCCCGATCACGAGCTCGGGGTCGTAGTCGCGGAAGATCTTCAGGGCCAGCGCCCGGCACAGCTCGCCGAAGAACGGCCAATCCACTTGGAGCACGCCGCGGGGGGGCTTCCGAGTCGTGCGCACGTTCTGCGGCGTGGGACGGAGCGGTGCGGGGGACATGGCTGAGAAGCTACATTGCGAACGTCCGCAGCCGCAAGCTATTTTCGGCGCATGGGTTTCTGGCGCCGCCTCTTCGGCGGCTCATCGGGCGATGAGCTCAAACCCCAGCGCCTCGACTACCTGAACGAGGCGCTCGCGCTCGAGCGCCAGGGCGACTACGAGGCGGCGCTCACCTCCTACCGGCTGGCGCTGCGCGACCATCCCAACGACGCCCGTATTCTGCAGAACATGGCGATCGCGTTCACGAAGACGCGGCGCCTCGACGAGGCGATCCGGCACTACCGGCGGGCCCTGGAGCTCGACAACGGGCTGGCGGGCGCCCACTACGGGCTCGCCTTCCTGCTCTTGAAGCGCGGCGACCCCGACGGCGCAACCCAGCACCTCCGGGCCTTCCTGGCACATCCGCCCCGGGGGCCCGACGCGCAGAAGTGGATCGAGCACGCCACGCAGGCCCTGCGCGACCTCGGCTCGTCCGGCGGGCCCCCGGAGGCGGTGTCGGCGGAGGCGCCGTGACCCGGTGGGCCCCGCGCGGGGCGGGCGCGGTGGCGCTCGCCCTGGCGGTGGCCGCGGCGTGCGGGAAGCTCGGGCCCGACTTCAACCAGCTTGTCGCGATCGAGGTGGCCGCGCCGGACAGCGTGGAAGAGCTCGACACGCTCCGCCCCCAGGCGCGCGCCCTCGACGGCCGGGGCCACGCCGTGTCCGCCGACATCGTCTGGGCCACCGTGGACGTCGCGGCGGTACTCGAGGTCGTGGACAGCACGACCGGAGTGACCGCCGCCGCGCAACCGGGTACCGGACACCTCCAGGCCCGGGCCGGCGCGCTGCGCAGCAACCTGCTCACGATTCGCGTGCGTGCCGCCGCCGATACCGTGTTCCCGCCGGGACTCGTTCGCGACACCGTGATCCTCTCCACCCCAGACTCCCTCTCCGACTCCCTCGGCGTGCTCCTGCAGGATACGACCGCCACCGGCGCGGTGAATCTCACCGGCCGACCCATCGTCTTCGCCCTGACCGCTACCTATCCCTCGGGCGCCGGGCGGGTCACGCTGGTCACGAGCGATGCCGCCTACGCGCTCGTCACGACCGACACGGTGGTCACGAGCGCGGGGCTCGCGGCGGTGAAGGTGCGGATCCTCCCCGGCACGCCACCGGACAGCGTGGTGGTGCAGGCGGCGGCCACGCGTGCCGTGGGAACCCCCGTGCGCGGCTCTCCGGTCAGCTTCGTCGTGGTGGTTCAGCCATGAGCACGGGGACGCTGCCGCGCCTGTTCTTCGACGCCGTCGAGCGGCACGCTGGACGCCCCGCCGCCTTCCGGTCCAAGGTGGGCGGCGTGTGGACATCCATCACGCATCGGGACGCGGAGGCGCGCGTGCGGGCTATCGCCGTCGGTTTGCGGGAGCTCGGGATCCGCGCCGGAGACCGGGTGGCGATCGTGTCGGAGTCCCGGCCCGAGTGGATGCTGGCCGACTTCGCCTGCCTGTGCGCCCAGTGCACCGATGTCCCGGTCTACCCCACCCTCCCCGCGGGGCAGATCGAGTACATCCTGCGGGACTCCGGAGCGGTCGCGGCCTTCTGCTCGACCGCCGACCAGGCCGGGAAGCTCGTCGCCGTGCAGGCGTCCCTGCCCACGCTCAGGCACCTCATCGTCTTCGATCCGAAGGCGAAGCGGGGCCAGGCAATGTCGCTCGCCGAGCTGGAGCAGCGGGGCCGGGCCGCGGAGGGGAGGTATCCCACGTTCGGGCACGACGCCCTGGCCGCACAGCCGGAGGATCTCGCGACGCTGATCTATACCTCCGGCACCACCGGCGAGCCCAAGGGCGTCATGCTCAGCCACGCCAACATCTGCTCGAACATCGACGCCGCGCTGCAGGTCATCCCCATCTCGTCCCAGGACGAGTGCCTCGCGATGCTGCCGCTGGCGCACATCTTCGAGCGAATGGTGGACTACACGCTCTTCAAGGCGGGTGTGATCCTGAACTACGCCGAGTCGTTCGAGGCCGTGCCGACGAATCTCGCCGAGGTGCGCCCGACGATCGTGGTCACCGTGCCGCGGCTGTTCGAGAAGGTGTATGCCCGCGTGCTGGAAAACGCGTTGTCGGGGAGCGGACTCAAGCGCCGGATCTTCTTCTGGGCGAAAAAGACGGGCGAGGAGTGCGTGAGCTACGCCCTCTCCGGGCTGCCCGTTCCCGCGGTGCTGCGGCTCAAGCGGGCGCTGGCGGACCGGCTCGTATTCTCGAAGCTGCGGGCGCGCACCGGGGGGCGGATCAAGTACTTCCTGTCGGGGAGCGCACCGCTCTCGGCGGAGGTCGCGAAGTTCTTCTTCGCGGCGGGCCTGCCCGTCTACGAGGGGTATGGGCTCACGGAGACGTCGCCCGTCCTCACCACGAACCCCGCCGATCGCCCGAAGCTCGGCAGCGTCGGCACGGCCATTCCCGGCGTGCAGCTCAAGATCGCGGCAGACGGCGAGATCCTCGCCAAGGGGCCGAACGTGATGCGCGGCTATTACAACAAGCCCGAGGCCACGCGGGAGGCGATCGACTCCGACGGCTGGTTCCACACCGGGGACATCGGCGAGCTCGACGGCGAGGGCTACCTGAAGATCACGGACCGCAAGAAGGACCTGATCAAGACCGCGGGCGGCAAGTACGTCGCCCCGCAGCCGATCGAGAACCGGGTGAAGCTCAACAAGTTCGTGGCAAACGCCGTGGTGCTCGGCGATCGGCGCAAGTTCCCGATCATCCTCGTGGTGCCGAACTACGACCAGCTCGAGCCCTGGGCGCGCGAGCGGAAGCTCGCCTCCCGGTCCCGTGGCGAGTTGATCGCGCTACCCGACGTGCAGGCGAAGGTGGAGCGCGAGGTCATGGGGATGCTGCGCGACCTCGCGAAGTTCGAGATGCCGAAGAAGGTCGCCCTGATCGAGCGCGACTTCACGATCGACTCCGGCGAGCTCACCCCGACCCTCAAGGTCAAGCGCCGGGCGGTGGAGCAGAACTACAAGGCGCTAATCGACCGGGTGTACGCGGCGGTCGATCCCACGGCCGCAACCATCGAAGGCTAGCCCCGTTGGCTAGCGCTTTTCGCCCACCAGCAGGCCGTGGCCGGCGGCCAGCTTGGTGACGCCGTCGGGGAGCGCCGCGCCTGCGTCCTCGATGACGAGCCGCCTCCCCCGCAGCAGCACCCGCTGCGCCTCCGCGATCCACGGAGCCCGCGCCAGCTCTGCCCCCACCACGACGCCGCGGGCGATGGACTGTCGCAGCGGGACGATGGTGGCGCACTCGACCAGGCTGAGCACCGGCAGCTCCTCCGCGTCCGGCGGCGGGTTCGTGCCCACGAAGTGGATGCCACCCATCAGGCCGGCCAATCCTTCCGCATGCCGCGTCGCACTGCCCACGAGCACCACGTAGCCACCCGGGCCCGAGAGATCGAGCAGTGCCTGGATCGTCTGGGGATCGGCGGGAGACGGGAAACGGGAAACGGGAGCCGTTCCCCCCACCCCACCCACGTTTCCTGTTTCCCGCGTCCCGCGTCCCGAAAACCGCACCACGCCCTTGACGATCGGGTACTCTTTGTGGCAGACGGGGCAGCCGACCAGCCCGGTCCGCACCATGCGTCCCACCATCTCGCCCGTGGAGAGCACGAGCGGATCCTGCTCGTGCGGCTCCGGGCAGCGCAGCAGCTCCGTCAGCTCAATGTGCATGGCCGCCGAACACCACCCAGGTGAGGCTGTTGGCCTCGACGCGCACGCGCTGGCTCGATCGCTCCCCGTCCACCACGACCGCCAGCGTGTAGTCCCCGGGCGGCACGTCGCCGACGGCGAAGTGCTCCCGGTACGCCGGATCGGAGTGGGCGCGCTCGCCGTAGGTCTCGACGTAGGAGAACGGCGTCTCCTGGGGCTCGGCCTTGGTCAGGCCGAAGATGCGGACCTGTCGGGCGGGCTGCCCGCGGCCGTCCCACACCTGACCCGCGACCACGCCCGTCCCGGGCAGCGGAGCGATCCACAACTCCGCGTTCGTCGTGTAGCGGGGGAACCGCTCGCCCGGATCCACGATGAGGGGCACCGAGTCCGTCGGCGCCGCGTGCACCTCGAGGTGCAGGTGGTCGTTCGTGGCCCGGCCCGTATTGCCGACCAGCGCGATCACGTCACCCGCCTTGACGCGTCTGCCGACCGCCGCGAGCAGTTTGGAGTTGTGGTAGTACGTCGAGAAGACAAAGCGCTGTCCGCCGTCCGCCTTCAGCGTACGGTCATGTCGGATGGCCACCGTCAGCGCCCCCGCTTCGGCCGGACCGGCGAACACCACGACGCCGTCGCCGATGGCGTGCACCGGGGTGCCGTCGGGAGCGTTGAACTCGACGCCCTGATGCTCTTGGAAGGCCCCGCCCATGGTCGAGCCGTAGCGGTAGGTCTGATCGATGTACGCCTGGTCCTCGAGGGCGATGGGCCGCTGGAACCACGTGTGCTTGAGCCCCTGCGTGCTCGTGTCCGCCGGGGGGCGGTACGTCACGCCCACGAGCGTCAACCCCTGGTCGAAGCGGCAGCTGGCGACGCCTGAGGGGCGACCCACCGCGTACCAGCCGGCCGAGAGGGGCAGGAACGCGGTGGCGATCTTCACGGGATCGCAGATGCTCAGGGGGTCGTCGTAGCGGAACACACCCCCAGCGGTGGCGGCGTACACGTCGCCGTATGGCGCGCGGTCCAGCCGCTGGACGGGCGGAATGTCGGCGCGACACTTCTTGACGATCGGCCCGCGCCCGCAATTCGCGCGCCCCCGCCGGTCCATCCAGAGGCCGCGCGCCGGGTCGAAGCGGTACAGGCCCCGTTCGGTACCCACCCAGACCCCGGCCGAGTCGGACGCGAGGGCACGGATCCGGTTCGTGCAACGGGCGGGATCGCAGGGCGACGGCGCCGGGAACTCGCTCCACGTGCGCCCGCCGTCGGCCGAGCGCGCCAGCCCGCGCAGGTGGGCCGCCCACAGGCTCCCATCCGGGCTCGCGGCGAGGGCGAGGACGTACTGGCTCGCGATCCGGCCGACGACGTGCGGCGCCGTCGTCCCACCGGTCGAGTCCGTGATCTCCGCCCAGGTGGCGCCGCGGTCTCCCGACAGCTTGATCCCGTCCGCCGTGGCGATGTAGACGGTGTCGCCCCGCGTGACGATGCCGTTGGGCGTCACGTACTGCCACTCGGGGCCGAGCGCAGTCAACTCCCAATTGGTCCAGGTCTTCCCGCCGTCCGTGGAGAGGCCCCAGCCGTTCCCGACGGTGCCGTACCAGATCGCGCCCGACGGCCCGAATCCGAACGCGTGGACGAAGTCCCAAGAGATGGAGTGGGCCGCAGTATCCGCGCTCTTGCCGATGTGCTCCCAGGTCGCCGCGCCCGGCCGCAGGACATAGATCCCCTGGCCGTAGGTCCCGACCCAGACCGCGCCGTCGGGCGCCCGGGCGAGCGCGAGCACGTGGACGCCGAAACCACTGGTGTCGGGCAGCGGGGGAAGGGATTGGGCGCTGGAGAGACGCGGAGCGGAGAGCAGGATCAGGGTTGCAAAGAACGCGGAACGCGGAAGTGGGAACGCGAAACGCGGAACATCCGCACGGGCGTCGGCCCACCTGTTCCGCGTTCCGACTTCCGCGTTCCGCATTGTCTCAGCCTCGCGCCGTATAGACCGTCGGCATCAGCCGGATCTCCGTGATGTCGAGCCGCGGTGGCCGCGTCACGGCGAACACGACCGCGTCGGCCACGTCCTCGGCCCGCATCATGTCCCGGCGTTTCGTGAACCCCGGCTTCGAGTCGGGGTCGATCGGGTCCCACATATCCGTGTCGACGGGGCCCGGTGAGACGAGGGTGGTGCGCACCCCGGTGCGCGCCAACTCGCTGCGCAGCACCTCGTGCATCCCCCGCAGTCCGTACTTGCTGGCGGCGTAGGCGGTCGAGCCGGTATAGGGCACGTGGTCGGAGACGGAGCCGATCGTCACGACGTGGCCGCTGCCGCGCCGCACCAGGTGGGGGACCAACGCGCGGGCGATGAGAAAGGGGGCGGTGAGATTGACCGCGAGCGCGCGCACGAAGTCCTCGGGGCTCGTCTCGGCCACGGGCTTGATGAAGAAGATCCCGGCGTTGTTCACCACGACGTCCGGCGCGCCGGGGTCGGCGACGACACGGGCGACCGCCCGCTCGACTGCGGCCGGGTCCGCGAGGTCGCACCGCACGTCGGTCCGGCGCTCAGCGCCGCCGTCCGCGAGCGAGCGCGCCAGTCGCACCACGTGAGCGCCGGCGGCGTGCAGCGCGTCCGCCACGGCGAGCCCGATTCCCCGCGACGCGCCGGTGACCAGCGCGACCTTCCCGGCGAGCGGCGCGCCGCCCCGGCTCACTCGAGGCCCCGGCCGCCGTGCACCAGCCGCAGGAACTCGTCGCGAGTCTTCGCGTCCTCGAGCAGCGCGCCGCGCAGCGCGCTCGTCACCGTCTTGGAGTTCTGCTTCTCGACCCCGCGCATCATCATGCACAGATGGTACGCCTCGATCACGACGCCGACGCCGTGCGGATCGAGCACCTCCATGAAGGCGTCCGCCACCTGGTCGGTGAGCCGCTCCTGCACCTGGAGGCGGCGCGCGAACACCTCGATCACCCGGGGGATCTTGGACAGGCCGACCAGCCGCCCGTTGGGCAGGTAGGCGACGTGCGCCTTCCCGAAGAACGGCAACAGGTGGTGCTCACACAGCGAGTAGATCTCGATGTCGCGCACGCACACGAGGTTGTCGTGCCGCTCCGAGTAGAGCGCGTCGCCGATCACGTCGGCAACCGACATGCCGTAGCCGCGCGTGAGCCACTTGAGCGACGCCTCGACCCGCGCCGGGGTCTGGCGCAGACCTTCGCGCGTCGCATCCTCGCCGAGCTGCCCGAGCAGCTCCCGCACCAGCACCTCGAACGGCGTCCGCCCGCCCCCCGGCGTCGCCGGGGGGAGCGGCTCGACGTGCTCCTCGTGGACGCGGTGCAGGCTGGACGACTTGATCTTGTCACGTCCCATGGTAGTCGACTTGTTGGGCCTCCCAGGCAGGACTATCTTCGCTCGCACGTGAAACTAAAGCTACTCGCTTCCCTGTCCACGGCGGGAGCCTCGGCGGGGTCCGCCCTGTGGACGTTCCCGAGCATCCTGGGTTCGGCGTTCCTCGTCACCTGGGGCGCGGAAGCGGCGCAGTTCTTGATCTCCCAGGGCCTCGCGCTCGCCATCCTCGCCTGGCTGCAGACCCTGCCCGAATTCGGCGTCGAAGCCGTCATCGCCTGGGAAGCGGGGCGCGATCCCGAGCGCGCCCACCTCGCGATCGCAAACCTCACCGGCGCCATCCGTCTGCTGCTGGGCCTCGGCTGGCCCATGATCTACGTCGTGTTCGCGACGGCGGGCCGCCACACCGCGACCGAGCGCCTCCCTGCGATCGAGCTCGAGCGCGAGCACGCCGTCGAGATCGTCGGGCTCGTGCCGCCGCTCTTGTATTTCATCGTCATCCTGATCAAGCAGAGCCTTACCTGGATGGACGCGCTGGTGCTGTGCGCCCTGTACCTCGCCTACCTCTGGATACAGCTGCGTAACCCGCCCCACGGAGGGGAGCAGCTGCAATTCGCCCCCGCGGTGTCGCGCTGGGCCATGCGGCAGCCGGGGTGGCGCCGCACGGCCGCCATCGGGGGCCTGTTCACCGCGGGCGGCGCGCTGCTCTACGTGAGTGCGCACCCGTTCCTCGAGTCCATGCTGGCGCTCGCCGGGGTGCTCGGCGTCAGCCAGTTCGTGCTGGTCCAGTGGGTAGCCCCCTTTCTCTCCGAGTTCCCGGAGAAGCTCTCCGCCTTCTACTGGGCGCGCCGGGTGACCCACGCTCCGATGGCCCTGATGAACATGGTGTCCAGCAACATCAACCAGTGGACGGTGCTGGCGGCGATGATCCCGCTCGTCTATGGGTACTCGAGCCTCCGCCACCACGGCGTCTGGATGGATTTTCACTTCGACGCCGCGCAGCGTCTCGAGATCCTGCTGACGCTGCTGCAGACGGCGCTCGGCATGATGCTGCTCGCGAACATGGAGTTCGACTGGCTCGACGCCAGCATCATCTTCGTGCTGTGGCTGGCGCAGTTTCTGCGCCCGGACTGGCGGGAGCAGGTGGCGGTCGCCTACGGGCTGTGGATGGTCATTCTCGGGATCGGGTTCGTGGTGCGTGGGAAGCCGTTGCTGGCGCCGAAGTACTTTTGGGAGGTCGTCAGTGTCGGACGGTCGGACGGTCGGACGGTCGGACGGTGAGTCGCGTGGCACCCATCAGTCCAACTGTCCGACTGTCCGTCAGTCCGACCAAGACGCGATCGGCCGGCACCGCCTAACGCGGGCCGGCCGACCGGTACGACAGGAACGGAGAGGATTATTGAAGCCCGAAAGAAATGACTGGTCCCTCACCATGGCGTCTGCCTTCCCCACGAGGGGGCCTGACATCGGTCACAGTATCCGGGTCCACGATCGAGCTTGTTGGCTCAATAATTGAGCTCCCCGTCCCTGAGCGGGAACATACCGCACGGGGAGGAAAGGTCAAGGAAGGTCGTCCCAGAGGAGTGAGGAGCGACGATGAACATCACGCTCGGGGCCGCCGTGGTGCTGCTCGGGGCCTGGCTCGTGCTCGTGTTCCACGGCAATACCGAGAGCGGGGCGGTCCACATCTTGTACGCCGCGGGCGTCGCGCTGCTGGCGCGGCGCGTGCTCGTGGGCGCGCCCCGGTTTCGGTCCTGACGGCCGGCCGGACCGCGCGCTAGAGGCCCGACTTGTAGAGCAGCAGATTCGGCGTGCCGCCCGGGTTGCCCGTGATCACGCCCGGCGTCGCGTTGCCGATGATCCAATCCGACAGCGCGGTCGAGGGCGCGTCCCCGAACGTGGCCTTGTAGAGCGCGGCGGTACCGGTGACGTGGGGCGTCGCCATCGACGTGCCGCTGAGCGTCATGGTCAGGCCCAGGAGCCAGTCGGACTTGATCGCCGACCCCGGCGCGTACGCCTCCACGCAGGTCCCCCAGTTCGAATACGACGCTTTCGCGTCGGTCCTCTCGGAGGCCGCCACCGTGAACACGCCGCTCGCACCGGCGGGAGACGCGTTGCACGCGTCAGCGTCGCTGTTCCCGGCCGCCACGGCGAGGAACACGCCCGAGTTCCAAAGGTTCGTGACCGCCGTGTTGAGCGCCGTCGAGCTGCCGCCGCCCAGGGACATGTTGGCCACGGCCGGGCTCTGATGGTTCGCCGTTACCCAATCGACCCCCGCGATCACGTCCGAGGTGAACCCGACTCCGGCGCAGCCCAACACGCGCACACCGTGCAGCGAGACGCCCTTCGCCACGCCGAAGGTCACCCCGCCGACCGTGCCCGCGACGTGGGTGCCGTGGCCGTTACAATCCTCGCCGATCACGACGAGATCGAGCGTGAGAGCGTCGTACACGTTGTCGGCCCGGCCGCCGAAGTCGGGGTGGAGCGTCCAGATGCCTGTGTCGATGATGTAGGCGTGCACGCCGGTGCCATCCGACGTATAGGTGTACGTGCCGGAGAGGGGGAGCGCCTGCTGATCGATCCGGTCGAGCCCCCAGGGGTCGCCGTTCGCGTCCATGTCCTCGGTCCCATCAGCCCGGATGGTCTGATCGGGCTCGACGTAGGAGACGAGCGGCTCCAGCTGCAGCAGCGGCACCGCAACGTCCGGCAGGGTTGCAGCGAAGCCCTTGAGCGCGGCCGTGTAGGTGTGCAACAGCGAGCCGTTGTACGTGGCGACGAGGGTCTGCGCCAGGCCGACCGGATCCGTCACCGCGTCCGTGAACACCACGATGTAGCGAGAGGTGCTGAGCCCCGGGAGGCCGGGCAGTCCGATGGCCGCGGGCGGCTGATGCCCTGCGGGCTGGAACGGGGTCGAGGTGTCCTGACATGCGGCCAGGAGCAGGGCCGCAGTGAGGAGAACAGCGCGGCGGGGGCGGCGGGGCTGGTTCATGACGCTGACCTTCCGTGAACGGGTCCGGCCGGTTCACGGGCAAGTTCCGTTCCGCGCGCGGCCGTTCAGTGGCGGAATGCCACCCTACCGCGACCGGACCGCAGGGCGTCCGCAACCCTGTGGCGCGCGCGCTACGGGACGTGGGCCGCGCCGCTCAGGCCGTCAGCACGATTACTGCGAGACCCCAGGCGAGGGTCAACAGCGTGACGGGGACTCCGACCCGCGCGTACTCCCAGAAGCCGATGCGCACGCCCCGCGTCTCCGCGCGCTCCGCCACGATCAGGTTCGCCATGGAGCCGATCAAGAGCAGGTTGCCGGCGAACGTGGAGCTCATCGCGACGACGCGCCACGCGAGGTGCGGGTCGGGCAGCTGCGGCACGGTGTTTCGCCACAGCATCACCGCCGGCACGTTCGAGATCAGGTTCGAGAGAACGGCCATCACCCCGCTCACGACGCCCGCCACGCTCCACGCCGATCCGGCCTGGACCAGGGCGAGGGCGTGCCGATCGATCCACGCCACGGCGCCGGTCTGCTCGAACCCCCGCATCACGACGAACAGCGATGCGAAGAAGAGCAGCAGGGACCACTCCACGCGGTCGATGGCGTAGGCCGGGTCCCGCTGCGCGATCGCGACCATGACGGCGCCGGCCGAGATGGCGACGAGCGGCAGCGGGCCACCGGCGAGCCACGCGACGACGGCCGCCCCGAACACCGCCAGGCCCTTGATCACGAGTGGCCGGTCGAGCGCCACCGGCACCGTCGCGAGGCGCTCGCCGAACGGCTCGCGCAGCTCCGCGGCATAGGCCCAGCGCAGCCAGCCGTAGGTGATGGCAAGCCCGCCCAGCGCGACGGGCAGCATGTGGACGAGGAACCCGCCGAACGTCGCGCCGCTCCAGATCCCGACGAGCATGTTTTGCGGGTTCCCCGTGACCGCCAGCACGGAGCCCACGTTCGAGCCCATGGCGAGCCCGATGAGGTAGGGCGTCGGCCGCACGCGCAGCGGCCCGAGGGCGGCGAGCAGGACGGGGGTGACGACGAGGCAGATCGTGTCGTTGACGAACAGCGCGGACAGGAGGCCGCCGCCCACCACGACGCCCAGGAGGAGCCGCCGCGGGGTTGGGGCGTGTCTCAGGATCCATTCGGCGGCCCACTCGAAGAACTTCCCGACCTCGAGGTAGCCGACGACGAGCATCAGGCCCAGGAGGAACACGAGCACGTCGAAGTCCACGGCGGCGTAGGCGTCGACCAGCGGCAGCACGCCGAGGGCGACCATGGCCACGGCGCCGAGCAGGCTCGCCGCCGGGCGGTTGAGGTGGACGAAGGGGAGCCGCTGAACGGCGATGAGAACGTAGGTCGCGGCGAAGATGACGAGACCGGTGGTCGTCAGATCTCCCAGTTGGAAAACAGCACGCCCTGGGCGGGGGGCTGCTCGGGATAGCCGTCCTGGGTCATCCGCAGGTCGGTCCAGCGCACGCGGTAGCCGCGGGCGATGAGGCGGCGGAAGGCGCCGGTGTAGCGCGTCTGGCAGCGCACGCCCACGCGGCGAATCCCGGCGCGCGCGGCCGCGGCTTCCACCGCCACGATCGCGGCGTCGAACGCCCGTTCGTCGCGTGCGGCCAGCTTGAGGATGCGCACCTCGTCCTTGGGGCGCCCTTCCGCCAGGGGGGCCGAGTGCCACAGCACCATGGCGGCGAGCCCTCCCGGGTCTTCCACCAGCGACGTGTCGCCCAGCCCCAGCTCGGCCGTGAGCATGATCTCGCGCGTGAAGTCGCAGCCGCCCGCGAGCGCTCCCACGAGGCCCCGCACCGCGTCGAGGGCCTGCGCCCGCGCATGGCCCTGTCGCGCGGAGAGCAACAGCGGCGCGCGGTGGCCGCGGGTCGCGATGTCGTTCGTCATCGTCACCGTGAGATGCCCGGGGACGAAGCCGACCTGGGCGTAGAAGCCGATGTTCTCGACGGTGCGCGGCATCGTCTCGAGGCCCAGGGTCGTGACGCCCTGCTCGATCAGCCAATCGACCGCCGCGCGCACGATGGCCTTGCCCACGCCGGTTCCCTGGCGGTCGGGCCGTACGGCGAGCGGACCCATCCAGCCCTCCAGCCCCGAGCGGTGCGCCACGTTGAACGCGGCGACCTGGCCGGCCTCGTCACGCCACAGCATCGCCCCCTCGCCCGCGTCGAGCAGGGCGTAGCGCCACACGTCGGGATTGAGCTGCGGCACGCGCACGCCCACCAGGCCGTCGCGGCGGTAGCGATCAGTGAAGGCTTCCGCGAACACGCGGTTCAGCCCGTCGATGTCGCGCTCGCCGGCGCGCTCCGGTCCGTAGACCTGCCGCTCAGGCAGCCACGCCCGCATCGCCCGCTCCGAGGATGGCGGTGTCGTCGCGCACCACGCTGGTCCCCTGCGTGGCGTCATACTCTACCCGGATCACCCGGTCCAGCCCTTCGCGCACCTGCTCAATGTGCGTGATCAGAATGACCTGGGGGAAGCGGTCCCCCAGGCGGCGCAGCAGGGAGACGACGTGCTGGCGGCGGGACTCGTCGAGCGAGCCGAAGATCTCGTCCAGCACGAGCAACGACAGCGGCTGCCCCGCGCGCTCCGCGATCATCTGCGAGATCGCGAGCCGCAGCACCAGGTTCGCCACATCCTCCTCGCCGCCCGAGAGCACCGGCTTGGGGAGGCCGTCGTCGAGCACGGTGATGAGGTAGTCTTCATTCAGGTCCAGGGCCTCGTAGCGGCCGTCCGTGAGGTCGGCGAGGAAGCCGGAGGCGAGCTCGGCGATTTCGGGGCGCATGGCGGCGTTGAGGTCGCCCCGCAGGTCGGAGAAGGCCTTGTCGAGCTCGTGGTGCAGCCGCTCCTCGGCTCGCAGCTCCGCGATCTGGCGCTCGCGGGCGGCCCGCTCCCGCTCGCGCCGCTCGACCTCGTGGATGCCGGCCTCCGCCGCGACGAGCTCGCCGCGCGTCTCCGCGACGGCGAGCTCCGCCTCCCGCAGCGCACGCGCCGCCTGGTCGTGCCGCTCCCGTGCGGCGGCGAACGTCACTTCCGAGAAGCGTTCCGCCGCTACCGCCGCCGCGAGCTCCTGCGCGCGCCGCTCGTGGGTGGTGAGCGCCTGCTCCGCGAACTCCGCCTCCCGCACCAGTACCTCCGCCCGCTCGGCCCGCGCCGCGAGCTTCGCCGCCTCGAGCACGATGGGTTCGAGCCGGGTGAGCTCGGCCCGTACCGCGTCGTGGCGCTGGGAGTCGTAGCCGCTCGGGCGGGCGCCGAGTTGGGCCTCGAGGTTCCGAGCGCGCCGCTCCGCCGCCGCCCGCTCCTGCGTGGCGCGCGTCAGCTCCTCCGCCTGGGCGCGCAGCTCACCGGCTCGCTCGCTTGCCCGGCGGCTCTCGTCCCGCCGGGTGTCCCGCTCGACCTCGGCCGTGGTCACCACCGCGGGTGGCTGGGCCAACTGCTCCAGCCGCTGGCGGAAGAACCGGCCGTCGTCCACGATCGCCTGCAGCTGCCGGTCGAGGATACCGAGCACCGCACCGTGCTCGGCACCGAGCGGCCGACGGCACGTGGGGCACTCGCCCTCGGGGCCGAGCAGCTCGATCTTGTCCCGCTGCTCCTTCAGATCGTCGTACTGGCGGAGCAGCTCCGTCCGGCGGGTCGCTGCGTATTCCTTCTCCCGCACCCACACCGCGCGCTGCTCCTCCGCGGTGCGCTGCGCCGCCTCGAGCCGCTGCGCCAACGCCAGCACCTCGCGCTCCGCGTCGGCGAGCGTTGCGGTGGCGGCCCGGAGCGTGTCGATGCGACGGTCCAGGGCGGCCGTCGAGCGACGCAGCTCCTCGAGCTGCGCCTCGTCGGCGCGCCGCGCCGCCTCCTCCTGCTGCAGCCGCTCCAGCTCGCCCAGCTCGCGCTTGAGCCGCTCCACGGGCTCGAGCTCCGGCCCGAGGTGTTTGAACTGCTCCCGCGCGTTGAGCGCGTCGGCGAGCTCGCGGTCGAGCCGCTGGCACTCCTGCCGCGCCACCGTGACGGCCTGCTCGGCCATCCGCCGGTCGCCGTCCAGGGAGCGCACCCGCTTCTCCCGCTCCACCCATTCCTTCCACTCGGGCTCCACGCGCGCGAACTGCCGCTCCGCCGCCCCGCGCTGCGCGTCCGCCGCCTGCGCGGCGCGCCGCACTTCGTCGAGCCGCGCCGCGGCCGCCATGCGCTCCGCGGCGAGCCGCGCGCTCTCGGGCAGGCCCGCCTCGAGTCCGCGCAGCTCGCTCGCGAGCGCGTTGCGCCGTTCGCGCACGCGCTCCTGGGCGAGTCGCAGCCGGTCGTACCCGAGCACGCGCGACAGGAAAGCCGCCCGGTCCGTCTTGCCCAGGCTCGCCATCACCGCCAGCTCTTTCTGCCCGGTGAAATAGGTGTTGAAGAACTCGTCGTGGCGCATCCCCAGCACGCGCTCCAGCTTGACCGTGACCTCCGTGAGCGAGTTCGCGACGACGCCGCCGTCCTGATACAGCTCGGCGTTGTGTAAGCCCCGCACGACGCGATACTCGTGCGCCCCGAGCCCGAACTCGAGCTCCACGCGCACGCTCGAGCGCGCCTTCGCCCGCAGGTTGCGGATCCCATCCTTGTCGCCTCGCGCCGCCGGGTTGCCGTAGATCGCCCAGGCGATCGCCTCGAGCAGCGTTGACTTGCCGGAGCCATTGGGGCCGATGATCCCGGTGATCCCGGGCCCCACCACGATGTCGCTGTCGGCGTACTGCCGGAAGTTGACGAGGCGAAGTCGATGCAGCCGCATCAGCCCGCCTCCCCCGTCGCCTCGCGCCCGACCTGCTCCAGATACTCGACCCCCAGGCGGACGAACGCGTCGCGATCGAGCGCCGCGTCGAGCGGCCGCCGGTTCAGGAACTCACGCAGCGTCTCGGGCAGCGTGTGGCGCCGCCCGGGACCGCCGACGCCCACGGTCCGGTGCTCCTCCGGCCGCCGCAGGTCGAGCTGGAAGTTGAGCGCCCGGGACTTGTAGTGACGAATCGCGGCGTGGTCCAGGTCGCGCGCCGTGCCGCGCGTCACGTCGTGCACGACGAGGCGCACGACCTGATCGTCGATCGGGGGCTTGGCACCGGCGACGCGCCTGGCAATTTCCGCGTCCAATTGCTTGGCGGTGAGCCCGGCACCCTGAATTCGCGGAAGGTCGACGTGCTTCCGCGCCAGGGGCAGCTGCCTGAAGGTGGTGTGGGCGCCGGGCAGATCCACGAGCAGATAGCCCTTGCCAGGGACCTTGCGCTGGGCCTCCTCTCGAAGCTGCACCCACGCTCTGGGATTCACGTATTCCAGGCTGCCAGGGTACCAAGCGTTCGCTGCGACTTCATGACACACATGGTAGCCGCCAAGCGCAACGTAATCCCACTGCGCCGCACCAAGGTCCGCTCGGGTGAGGCGCGCGCCTCCGTAATCGGCCGCGCTCCACTCCGGGTCGATGATGTCCTCAAGCACGCCATGCACAACCAGAACGTTGAGTGCGACACCGGGGTCAGGGCGGAGGGCGGGCCGCTCGGCCCCCGTCAGCGCCTGATGCGGGACCGCGAGAACCGAGCAGTCGAACCTCGGCACGGGAATCCGCCGCGCCTGGTCTGTGACGACTTCGACACCGAGTGCCTCATAGAGCTTGAGGATCGTCCCCGTCTCCACGGAGCGGGGCGTGTCGTGATTGCCGGCGATCAGCACGATCGGCGTCTCCGGGAGCGCCACGCGCACCCGCTGCAGCTCCCGGAACAGGAACAGGATCGCCGGGTTGGTGGGGCGGACGGAGTGGAACACGTCCCCGGCGAAGAGGATCAGGTCCGGGCGCTGTGCCAGGAGGTCGTCCACGGCGCGGCGGAACGCCTCCGCCACGTCGGCCTCGCGCTGATTGCCGCCCCGCGCCGTCTGCCGGTCGTACTGGCGGAAGCCGAGGTGGAGATCGGCGAGGTGGGCGAGCTTCACGCGCTCACTTGCCGTCGGTGAGTTGCAGGGAAGTCCGTTGCTCCATCGCCATCGTCATCCCGGCCGCGCCGAGCTGACCTCCGCGCGCGTTGATGCGCATCGTGCCGCTCATCGTGGAGCTGAGCGGCGCGCCTCTCGATACCGAGAACTGCCGCTCGCCCGTCAGCGTGCCGGAAAAGCGCAGCGTGGAGGTCTGCCCCTCCTGGGTGACGGTGACGGGGTCGGTCGGGAACGACGTCTCCACCGCGAGCACGATGGTAGTGTCGGCGCCCGCGATCTTGATGTTCTTCACGGTCAACTTGCTCTTGGCTTTGAGCGGCGTGCTCGTCCTCACGAGCTGGGAGATGGGCAGCTCGGTCTCCGACGTCCAGGAGTCGCCGACCCCCACCGGCTCGGCGGGCAGGGGGAACGCCATGTTCTTGACGCTCTTCCCCATCTGGTCGGTGAGCGGCGAGGGCGTCCCGGCCACGCCGCCGAACTGCGCCCGCACGACGTTCATGCGGTCGTCGTACACGATGGTGCTGGTGAGCCCACGCATCCGATCGAGGGCCGGCTTCATCGCGTCGGGGCCCATCATCGGCGACTCGAGCGTCGTGGAGTCGAACTTCACGGTGATGCCGGTGCCTCCCTCCGCCGGCCCGTCCACGGACTGCGTGTAGTACATCCGCATCGTGAATGCCTGGCCCGGCATCCGGGACATCGGCCCCGTCTCGAACTTGATGGAATTCTGCTGCTCGAGCTGGTAGCTGTAGGCCGCGCCCGCCGGGGGATGGAAGCGGAGCGCGATCTTGGGCCCGCTCGCGCCGCCGCAGGCGGTCGAGGCGAGCAGGCCGGCGAGAGCGGCGACGAGCGCGAAGGGACGGGCAGCGGTCATGAGCGCTCCGGGCATCAGTAGGGTTCTTCCGATATTGGATTGAGCGGCGGCACGACTTGGCGCGGCCGCGGCGCCGTCGGCGCGACGCGGGTGCCGAGCGCTTTCCGGAAATAGGCCAGCACGTCCTCCGGCCGCGCGCGTCGCACCGCAGCCAGCGCACCCCGGACATCCTCCGCCCTGCGATCGGCGATCACGTCCTTCACCTGGTTCGGCCGGATGCGCCGATCTAGCCGCAGCAACTGGCGCACGACCGCCTCCTCGAACGGCAGGTCGGCCGCCGGCGGGAAGCGCTCCACGCCGTCCCGGCCGCGCAGCGGGGCAGGCCGCGGAAAGCGCACGAAGATCGGCTGGGTAAAGTGCGGGTGACGCACCATGAGCTCGCCGATCGGCAGCGTGGCGAGCTTGATCTTCGTCGCGGGGGAGAGCACCTGGTAGCCCGGCGTGGCAAGCTCGTCCATGTCCATGCGACCGTACACCAGCGTTCCCGCGTTGCCCACGATGCGCCGATGCACCTGCGAGCGAAACTGCTCCGCCCCGAAGAGCACCAGGCCCAGGTACCGTCCCCGCTCCGAGATGTCGAGGAGCATCTTCTTCACGTACGTCTCGGGGCCGTCGGCGGGAGCGTACTTGTTCAGCTCATCCACGAACACCACCACCGCGTCCACGCCCAGGTCGCGCCGCTCGAGGTGCTCGCGCAGCTTCGACACGACGCGCGCAAACACGAGGTCCTGGCCGAGCGGGTCCACGTTCGCGAGGTCTACGACGTACACGGTGCGGTCCTGGAACTCGCCCCAGGGGAGGTCGTTCGAGAGGCCGTCATCGGTGACCAGGCCCTTGCAGCGGGTGGAAATGTTGGCGAGGCGATTGCGCACCTTGCGGATGGTGGCGATGTGATGGGTGCGCCACATGTCGCTCCGCCCCGTCGCCTCGAGCCCGTCGAAGATCGCCCGGAACAGCGCGTCGAGATCCGCGAAGTTCTGCACGCGGTGCTGCCGGCCGAAGCCGTCGTCGAAGTCCTTGTTGAGCACCCGGTCGGCGAGAAAGTCGATGAACGCGTCGGCCTTGGCGTCGATATCGTCGCGGTTGAGGAGTACTTCGGCGAAGTCCAGGACTTCCTGCAGACCCCACACGAGCGGATCCACGTCGCCCGCGAGATCGGGATGGGTGCGTAGCGTATTGAGGTTCACGCCGTCCGCCTTGAACGGCGCGAAATAGCGCACGCGGTCGAAGGGGCGTGGCTCCACGTCCAGCCGCGCGTAGCGGCGTCGGTCCTCCGCGTCCAGCTCGCCGGGGCGGTCGAGGAAGCAGAGATCGGGCCCCTTCACGTTGAAGCACACCGCGGCGATGCGCCCCTTGTGGGAAGGGAAGTGCCGGAAGATGGACGCGAGCAGGAACTCGACAGCGCTCGTCTTCGTCGCCAGCCCCGAGACGCCGGAGATGTTCAGGTGCGCCGCCTCGGGGCCGAGCAGGAAGTCGGCATCGAGGTAGACGGGCGCCTCCAGTCCACCCGAGGTGTACAGGCCGATCGGGATCGCCCTGGGCTGCGCCCCGCCCACATAGGCGTCCATCCGCAGGGCCTGCGCCACGTCGGCGTCGCCCGCCACGTGCACCTGACCGAGCGGCACGGGTTGCAGCGGTTCCTCGGGAATCTGCCGCAGCACCGCCGCGGTCCACAGCCGAATCTCCTGGCGCACGGTCGGCGCTTCCGCCGCGCGCGCCGGGTCGCCTTCGGCACCCACGACGTCGTGGAGCGGAGTGGCGAGGTCCGAGTAGGCGAACCCGTCCGTCACGACGCCGTACACCACACGCCCTACGCTCAACGCCCCACCCTCTGACGCTTCCACCCGGACGATGGCCCCGATACCGATCGGGGTCTCGTTCGCGGTCCAGAAGTGGAACTGGTGCGGCGTCGCCGGCTTCAGCTCAGTGGCGACCACGCGGCCGATGGGAGTGGGACGGCTCTTGTCGATCATGACCCCGTCTTGGGGAGACGGGACCCGGTGGCGGGGAGCAAGTCCCGAGGCGCGCGGCTCCGCAGATAGGTCTCCACGTCGTGTATAGGATACAACAGGCGATCCCAGCGTGCGTCGGGCGTGGAGACTGGGGCGCGCTCGCGCAGCAGCCATCCCGACAGCGCCGTGGCCTGGGCGACGCTCGCGGGGTGCGCCCGCGCCTCGATCCGAACCAGCCCATAAAGCAGGTCGTTGCCGTCCCACGGCCACAGCCGGAGATACCACGAGTACACCGGACGATGCTGGTGCCCCAGGGGCCGAAACGCGCTGGTCCGGTGGTCGGCCGGCAGGGTGAGCGCCCGCTCGAGCGCCTCGCCCTCGAAGTATTGCGCGCCATGGCTCTTGATCACGCCGAGGGCCCGCGGATGCTCGGCGAGCACGCGGGACTCGGACAGGAGGCCGTCCACGACGAGCCACTCCTCGGGGCCGAGCCGCCCGGCACAGCGCTCACCGACCTCCCGCTCCACCTGCTCGCGCGCGCGATCCACGCGCAAATGCGCCGCGCGCAGGGCCCGACCGGGCTGCCCCGTCTCGTCCGCCGCGAGATCGACGATCTCCACATCGGCCCCCTCGAGCGCGCGGCGCACCGGCGCCGACAGGGCGGCGAGCCGGGTGATCGCGAGCTCGCGCGCCGCCTCGTCCGCGGTCCGCGGCCGGCGGTCGGGCCCGCGCCGCCGTACGGCCGCCGCGACGTGGGCGCGCACGATCGGGGTCACGCCGTCATAGCCCACGACGGCCCATTGCTGAATGCCGTCCAGGAACGCAATCGCGGGGCCCGGCGCGGGCGCGAGGGGGACCGGGTGCAGCTCGAGCGCCGCTCCTTCCACCAGCTCCGCCCCCGTGGGCTCGAGCGCCTCGCTGCGACCCGTGCTCGCATCCGGCACGTAGGCCGCGCGCACCGCTCCCGCGGCGACGATCGCCTCGGTCCAGCGTCGCCGCGGCGTCATCGCGTCCGCAGCGACCAGCCGATGTAGCTCACGCTGAGATCGTCCGTCAGCTGGGGAAACCCCTTCATCTCCTGCACCACGAGGTCGTTCCGGGCCAGCCGCTCCGCCAGCTCCTCCGGCGTGACGAACCGGGCGAACTCGTGGAACCCCTGGGGCAAGGTCTGGTGGACGTACTCCTCCTCCCAGATCAGTCGCAGGAACGCCGCGATCGTGCGGTTGTGGGTGACGAACCCGAGTCCGCCGCCGGGTGCGAGCACGCGGGAGATCCCGGCGATGGCGCTGTCGAGGTCGGCGACCTGCTGCAGGACGCCGGTCGCGAAGACGAGATCGAAGTGGCCGGCGAAGGTGCTCGATGCCAGGCTCTCGGCGCTTGCCAGCCTGTAGTCGATGGTCAACCCGGACTGCGCGGCGTGCTCGCGAGCCACGGCCAGGGATTTCTCCGACGGGTCGATCCCCGTGACGTCCGCCCCTTCCGCCGCGAGCGACTCGGCGAGGATGCCGCCGCCCGAGCCTACGTCGAGAACGCGCTTCCCCTGGAAGCCGCCGAAGACGCTCCGAAAGTACGCGACCCGAGCGACGTTCAGCTGGTGCAGCCCCGCAAACGGGCTCGCACTGCCCCACCACAGATCGGGGACCCGCTCGAGCAAGCGCGCGTACTTGTCGGGCGTCGCAAGTCCTTCGAGCCGAGGGAGTTGACCGCTCACTCGGAAACCTTCACGCCCACCACAAGGCCGTCCCGGATCGGCACGGCGGCGGCAACAACGCGCGGGTCCGTCGCCGCCAGGCGGTTGAAGGCGCGCACCCCCTCGGCGTCCGGGCTCGTGTCCGCGGGATCCACGACCGCGCCATGGAAGAACGCGTTGTCGCACAGCAGCAACCCACCGTCACGCAGCAGCTTGAGGCTCCACTCGAAATATTGCGGCAGTGGCGCCTTGTCGGCGTCCAGGAAGACCGCATCGAACGCGGTGGCGAGCGTGGGGAGCAGGTCAAGCGCCGAGCCCTCGAGCAGCTGCACTCGCGGCGCGACGCCCGCTTCGGCGTAGGCCCGGCGCGCCAACGCCGCGTGCCGTGGGTCTTGCTCGATCGTGGTGAGGCGACCGTGCGGCGGCAGCGCGCGGGCGAGCCACACGCCGGAGTATCCCGCGAGCGCGCCGAGCTCCAGGACGCGCGTCGCGCCCACCGCCCGCAGCAGCACGTGGAGCAACTTCCCCTCGTCGGCGGAGATGTGGATGGCGGGCAGGCCGAGCGCCTCATGCCGCACCCGGATGGCGGCCAGGACAGCATCTTCAGGGGCGAACAGCTCGGTGGCGTAGCGCGCGAGCCGCTCGTCCACGCTCAGGCGGTGACCTCGACGTTCGGGAAGGGGGGCACCTCCAGGAACCACAAGCCCGCGAGGCGCGACTGCTTGTCCAGCTCGACGAGCACGTGGTCGGCGATGCGCACGACCGTCGCGATGCGCATCCGCCCCACACGGACATGCAGCACGGACTCCGTGTGGTTCTTCTCGACCGTGAGCGCTGTGTCCACCTCGACCGCGGCCACGTCCGGCTGCGACTTGCGGCTGGCGAAGACGACGCGGCCGTCCTTCATCGGCTCCGGCACCGCCAGCGCGTCCAGGGTGCGCACGTCGTCGGGCCAGCTCACCACTTCCACGCCGCGCAGCACGCCGCCCACGACGTCGAGCAGCACGAAGGACCCGTCGTCGCCCTCCAGGTCCACCGTCCCGTCGAACCCGGTCGCCTTCGCCACACCCTTGCAGGCCACCGACAGAATGTCGGTCTCGGGGTCCCAGCGATAGCTGACCTTCGGGAGCTTCCCGTCGAGCGGCTCGATGCGTGTCTCGAAGCTCATGCGGACGTCGCCTTCCTGTCGGACCGGAGGGGCCATAATATAGGCGCGACCTCCGGGGGGGGCTAGGACGATGGAGCGGCGGGAATTCCTGGCGGCTGGCGCCGCCGTGATTGCGGATTGGCGATTGCGGATTGGGGATTTCCCCGCGCCCAATCCGCAATCCGCAATCCGCAATCCGCGATCGCCACAGGACCCCACCCTCTCACGGGAAGTCTTCGCCCGCCGGCTCGCCCGCGCTCAGCAGGAGCTGCAGGCGCGCAAGGTCGATCTGCTCATCGCCACGCCGGGGACGAACTACGAGTACCTCACGGGCTACAACCCCGGCCGCAGCGAGCGGCTGATCGCGCTGCTCCTGCCCGCCTCGGGCGACCCGACGATCGTCTGCCCCAGCTTCGAGGTCGAGCGGATCCGGCAGCACAGCGTGGTCGCCGCGATGCGCGGCTGGGAGGAGCAGGACGACCCCTACCGCCTCGTCCGGCAGGCGCTCCAGGAGATGAAGCTGAGGGCGCGTGCCGTGGCGCTGGAATCGACCACCGCCTACGCCGTCGCGTTGCGGCTCCAGGATACCCTTGGCGGGCGATTCGTGGATGCCGCCCCGATCACCGATCGGCTGCGCATCATCAAGTCCCCGGAGGAGATCGCCCTGATCCGTCAGGCCATCGACATCACGGAGGCGGCGATCGCCGCGACGTTCGCGAAGCTCACCGTGGGCGCCAGCGAGCGGGAAGTGGCCCAGCTGCTGTCGGGTGAGATGCGGCAGCGCGGCGCCGAGGGGGGCGGCCTGGTCCAGTTTGGGCCCTCCAGCGCGCTGCCGCACGGCGGGCCCGGCGGGCCGACGCTGGCCCGGGAGATGGTCGTGCTCATCGACTGCGGATGTCGCGTCGGTGGCTACACGTCCGACATCACGCGCACGACGTGGTTCGGGGATGCCCCGCCGCCGGAGTTCACGAAGGTGTTCAACCTGGTGCACGACGCGCAGACGGCCGCGATGCGTCAGCCCCCGCTCACGCCGTGCCAGGAGATGGACCGGTCGGCGCGCCGGGTGATCGCGGACGGCGGCTACGGCCCCTTCTTCACCCACCGCCTGGGCCACGGCATGGGCCTGGACGGTCACGAGCCCCCCTACCTCGTGGAAGGCAACGCCACGCCGCTCGAGCCCGGCATGGTGTTCACCATCGAGCCGGGGATCTATCAGCTCGGCAAGTTCGGCGTGCGGATCGAGGACGATTGCGTGATGACGGAGAATGGGATCGACGTGCTGAGCCACCGGGCGGCGAAACTGTAGACATCAGACATCAGACGTCAGATTGGGAAGGGTGTAGGCTGATGTCTGACGTCTGATGTCTGACGTCCTAGTCCCCTAACTTTTTCGCGAACGCGACGATCCGATCGAGGGCCTGCACGATGCTGTCCGTCGCCGCGGCATACGACAGCCGCACGTAGCGGTCGTCCCCGAACGCCGCGCCGGGGACCAGCGCCACGCCGGACTGCGTGATGAGACGAGTGCAGAACTCGGTG
>Ga0209802_1000742_pt1 | contig 25120 bp, 19 predicted proteins | sample GraSoiAngelo_129_FD_185886 | JGI IMG/M metagenome (GOLD analysis project Ga0209802, IMG submission 185886) | Grasslands soil microbial communities from the Angelo Coastal Reserve, California, USA - 14_0927_12_40cm (SPAdes) (version 2) | ecosystem: Environmental > Terrestrial > Soil > Grasslands ... | reverse complement strand
CGCCAGCAGCACGGGCGCGAGCCGCGCCGGACAGGACATACGTGTCAGCGAGGGTACCACACGGGTCGTTTACGAACGGGCAGAATGCCGGGTCGACCCTCGGGTCGCCGTCGGGCACAACGCCGGAACCTCACCATAATCCCATGGGGTAACCTATTGATATTTCGACATTCTTCAGGCTATGGTCGCTTGGCAACTGCTTTGCTCATTACCGGGCCACGGAGATTCCGGTGTGCTGACTCGACTCGCAGGGTGAAAGGGGGGTTGAAGCCGGCTGGCTCGGAAGGAATCACAGTGAGAGCGCCGCACCACACCTCAACAACGTAAAAGGAACGGGAGAAAGATGAAAAGACTTTTCGCAGTCATCATGAGCGTGGCAGTGTTCGGCGCCCTGGCGCCTACGGTGGACGCTCAGTCGGCCTGCCCCGAGGTCGAGCAGGCGAAGGAGATGTTCAGCAAGGTCGCCAAGGCTCAGGATGTTCAGGCGCCGCGCACGCTCGCCGGCGCTCGTCAGGACCAGCAGGCTCCGCGAAGCCAAGACGTTCAGGCGCCGCGATCGCTGGCCGGCGCTCGCAGTCAGGATGTTCAGGCCCCGCGTGGTCAGGAGACGCAGGCCCCGCGCGGTCAGGATGTTCAGGCCCCGCGTGGTCAGGAGACGCAGGCTCCGCGCGGTCAGGACACCCAGGCTCCGCGCGGTCAGGACACCCAGGCTCCGCGCGGTCAGGACACCCAGGCTCCGCGCGGTCAGGACACCCAGGCTCCGCGTGGTCAGGATGTTCAGGCCCCGCGTGGTCAGGAGACGCAGGCTCCGCGCGGTCAGGATGTTCAGGCCCCGCGTGGTCAGGAGACGCAGGCTCCGCGCGGTCAGGACACCCAGGCTCCGCGTGGCAAGCAGGACGTGCAGGCTCCGCGTGGTCAGGATGTTCAGGCCCCGCGAGGTCAGGATACGCAGGCTCCGCGCGGCCAGGATGTTCAGGCCCCGCGTAGCGGTCAGGCTGCCGGTCAGGCTATTCAGGCGCCGCATAGCAGCGACGCCGCGAAGCTGATCCGTGAGGCCGAGGCCGCGTGCAAGGCCGGCAAGATGGCTGAGGCGAAGGCGAAGGCCGAAGCCGCGATGAAGATGCTGAAGTAAGAAGCAGGACGCGTCACCACCGAAGGCTCCAGGGGGGACCCCCCTGGAGCCTTCTTTTTCGTCCGAGCGGGGTATAAGATTCGTTCGATGCGTTCCTGGATCACGGGCGCGCTCCTCCTCCTCCTTCCGGTCATCTCGACGGCCGCCGAGATCTCCGTGCAGGAAGCCCTGCTCCGCGCGAAGCCTGCCGTCTCCCTCGTCGTCGCAGAGGTCGGCTCGGAAGTCATCGTGACCTGTGGCGGAGGCGGAGAGAAGCTCATCCGTCCGGCGCCGTTCCGCGAGACCGGGACCGGCTGGTTCATCAGCCCGAGCGGATGGATGATCACGAACGCGCACCTCGTGTCGCCTGCCAGCCAGACACCCGCGTGGGTTGCCGACCAGCAGGCGCGCAGGGCCGTGCGCGAGGCGTGCGGGGAGCTCTCGCCCCAGGCGCTCGCGGCTGCCGTCGCGAGGGCGAAAGTCAAGCTGGACCCGTCGATCTCCGTCATCCTCTCGAACGGAATCCGCCTCCCCGCCACCGTGAGCAAGTACAGTCCCCCCGTCGCGGGCGAGAGCATGTCGGGTCGTGATCTGGCGCTGCTCAAGCTCGAGGCCGTTGACATGCCCACGCTCTCGCTCGCCGATTCCTCGAACGCGCAGATCGGCGACAAGATTCACATCCTGGGCTTCCCGGGCGTGGTGCTGAGCCACGAGCTCCTCAACGCGTCGGCCAAGGCCGAGGCGTCGGTGACGAGCGGCGCGATCTCCGGGTTCAAGCAGGACCTCAAGAACCAGCCGGTCATCCAGATCGACGCGCCGGCGGCGTGGGGCAACAGCGGCGGCCCCGCGGTGAGCTCGCAGGGCGAGGTCCTCGGCGTCCTCACGTTCGTCTCGGTCGCCGGCGGCACCGATGAAGGCGTCGTCCAGGGCTTCAACTTCGTCATCCCGTCAGCCGCGGTGCGCGAGTTCCTCAAGGGCGCCGGTGTCCCCCTCGAGGAGCCGAGCCGGTTCAACGCCGCCTGGCACGCCGGCCTGCGCGCGTACTTCTCGGGCGACTACTCGCGCGCTGAGAAGTATTTCGCCGAGGCCAACCGGCTCGTCCCCGAGCTCCCCGACGTCCGTCGCATCACCGCTGAGGCGAAAAACCCGCCGCCGAAGCCGTTCCCGTGGGCGACCGTTGCGGCGGTCGTCACGGCCCTGAGCCTCGGCGCCTACGCCGGTATGTGGGGACTCCGCTGGCGGCGCAACCGCTATCGTATCCGCCCGTCCGAGGTGGTGCGCCTGATCGAGGCATCGAAGGAGCGTCCGATCATCCTCGATGTGCGCGACGCCGCGACGTACCAGAAGAGCCCGGTCCGCATTCCCGATTCCAAGCACATCACGCCCCAGGAGCTCGAGTCCGGCGTCACCGCGCTCAAGATCGAGCCGACCCGCACCGTTGTCGCCTACTGCACCTGACCGGACGAGGCGACCAGCGCCCGGGTGGCGCACAGGCTAAAGCAGCTCGGCTACCAGGACGTCAGAATCCTCAAGGGCGGCCTTGGGAGCTGGGCCAACGCCGGCCTGCCTCTCGAGGCGAAGACCTCGCCCGCCGCGTCGTCCGCTTAGCTGTTCAGCCGGCGGGCGTCTCGCGCCGCGCCGTCCACGAAAGGCCCGGCGAGCAGCGTGTGCTCGTCGAAGACCGCCCGCATCTCGGGCGTCGAGAACTGGTCGCCGAAGAGCTGGTAGTCGATGACGTGGCTAGCCACTGCCGCCCCGGGCGCCGGCGAGGAAGTGCATGTGGACGTGGTAGACGACCTGCCCGCCCTCTGGCCCGCAGTGCACTCTGAGCCGGTAGCCGCGCTCGGCGAGGCCCTTCGCCTCGCCCAGCGCTCGGGCCGCAACGAAGCAGCGGCCCAGCACTTCGGCGTCGCCAGCCTCCATCGCCATGACCGACGGGATGTGGCGCCGCGGGACGATCAGGAGGTGGACGGGCGCCTTGGGGTAGATGTCTCGGAACGCGACGACCGCGTCGTCCTCGTACTCGATGTCGGCAGGAGTCTGGCGGTCGATGATGCGGCAGAACACGCAGTCCGTCACGGCGCCTCCTCGACGCCCTGCTATAATACCCGCCTGTCGAGCTGCAGCGACTCCCGAAGGAGCTCCCGATGGGAACGTGTCCGAAGTGCAAGCGCAGGATCCGGAAGAACGGCAACCACGTGAAGCTCGGGTCTACCTGGTACCACAAGGTGTGTCCCGGCCGTTCCGCGCGACTCGCCCCCTCGAGCCCAGCCCGGAACCCGGCTTCCCCTGCCTGAACTCTCCGCTCACATGAGAGTGAGCGCGATCATCCTTCCGAGCAATCAGAGCTGCAAGGCTGGGGGCTGTTCGGCGATTTTGTGATCGCCGCCGAGGCGGGACCGACGTCGAGAACTTCCCTGACGTGGCTACGACGGGGTTAAAATCTCAGACTTTCCACCGACTCCGGATCATTTCAGCTCTCTTGAAGATTTTCTCGCGCAGATCCTCGCGCACGACTCCACTTGACGCCTCGGCCTGTTTCCCCGCCATCGGCTCTATTTTCAAGGAACCCAGCTTCCGCACGACCCTCCGCATCGCCCTAGACTCGTCCACCAGATATTCGCTCGCCCTTAGGCGAATGAAGTTCCACCCCAGCCTCTCCAGAGTAAGCTGCCTTTCCATTCGTGCGAGGACTGAAGGCTCAGAGACAATTCGATCTCCGTCGCACGACACGACAGCCTTCGTCCCTGCGTTTCCTTCTATCAAGAAATCGACTTCAAACTCACCGATAGCGTACTTGGGCACAGCACGATAGCCAAGCTCCACCAGCCGTTCGTTCAGGGACTTCGCAAATTCCGAGTCGAATTGTTCGCCCGGCCGTTGTGCCCGCTTTGATTCCACTCCGCCCTTCTGTGCGTGTGAAATGAGCCCGAGCCTCAGATCTCCTTTCTTGAGGTCACGATGCGGGTCCATCGAATAGACCACCCACAGCTGATCTCGCGCTCGGCTTGCTGCCACATTGTAGATTCTTCGCCATTCATCCGAGCTTCTCAGAGCCAACGCCCCTCCCTTCTGGGCGGTGTCGACGAGCGATAGAAAGACAACGTCCCTTTCATCACCCTGAAATTGTGAGGCATTACCGCAAAGAATTCGTCGGCGTCGATACTCCGTAGCGCTCAGACATCGCCGCAAAATCGAGTCGATCTTGATGGCCTGCTCGGTTCCGACCATACAGATCGCACCGACCGTGCACCGGTCGAATTCTTCGAGCCGACAAATCGCCGTGATCAGCGACGCCACTTCCAGGGCCTCAACTGCGTTCGTCTTATTCTCAGATGCCGCCCCCTGCACACGATGCGCAATCAGGTGAGGATAGACCTGGCTGGTCGATGCCTCCCGTAAAGGAAGAATCTCCCCTCCGTAACAGAGCTGGTTGCTGAATTGAATGATTTCTGGGACACATCTGAAGTGCTCGATGAGTCTGATAATGCCGCCGAAGGCCTGCCGAGCAAGGTCATAGACCGATGTTTTTCCGTCATAAAGCTGTTTGTTCGGGATCCCATCCAGGAATTCGTCGATCAGCCCTTGCACCCGATCGATCTCGAATCCAACCGCGTACGGGCTCACTTGTTCATGATCGCCGATGACGACGATTTTCTTGCCCAAACCAAAAGCGGCGAGCCCCAGGACATCACACTGGCTTGCCTCATCGACGATGATCACGTCAAAATCAGTGGTGCCCAACTCAAAACTTTCGAGGGCGCGTGAGACCGGCATGATCCATACGGGGACCGCCTGGTGGCACTCTGAGAGACTCTTCCTCGCTTCCTCTTTAAGCTTTCCGACGAGCTTCCCAGTGCCTTTACCAATTTTCCGATAAAGTCCTAGCCACCCGTTCAAAGCTTGCTGCTGCTTCAACCCCGTTCTTTCAACTTGGGCCTTCCAGGCCGACTTCTCGACATACATCGCATTGACCTTCTGGAGCTTTTCAGTGAGATGGGCAAGCCGCTCTTCAAGTTTTTCGACGTCTGGTCCAGCCAAGCCGCTCAGTTTCTGAGCCAACTGCCGATGAGTCCACGCCTTGTCGAGGCTGCCAGGAGGTCGGTCGGTATCATGGGGAGCGTCGCGGTGCGTGATCGCCTCTGCCCATTGGGGCGCCACTTTCGAGAGTTGGTCCAAGAGTTTCTTCCGCTCTTCGAATGCAGGCTTTCGCTCGAGCAATTGCGCGAGTCGTTTCCAAGCCTTGTCGTAAGCGTCATAGTCGATGTCTTTGAACGCCTGCTCAAAAGTCTTCAACAGTGGGCGCGAGACTTCCGTAGGCTCCAGCGACCGAATCGTCTTGAGCCATCGTTCCCGCACACCTTTGAGCCCCTTGATTTCGACAGTCTCGACTTGTTTGTCCGTAAGTGGAATCAACTGATCCCGAATGAGATGCACGATCCGGGCTGTTTCGGATTCCTTGTGGGGCTGAAGTGGTAGCCGATTGAATAACAGCTCCCACTTGAGCCCGACTTCAGCCATTTCCGTCTTGAGCTTCCCCCAGTGCTCGTCCATCCAGTTGACGGCTGCTTCGAGCTTGACGGCATAGGCAAACATGGTCTCTTCGGGCTTCGGACCCATACCTTCGGAGCCTGGCACCGACCGACCGGCCATCTGTCGATCCCAGCGTTTGCACAGGTTCTCTCGCACCTGACGGATTTGGAGGAAATGAAGGACCGCTTCGAAGTGCTCGACCTCTTTGAGCTCACCTTGATCGGTCTTTGCTTCCTGGGTGAGCCGGCTCCACTCCGGATGGAAAAGCGACGTGAGCTTTTTGAATTTCTTAGGCGATTTCAGATGCTCGATAATTTCTTGCAGGATCCGAATCTGGTCAGGCGCCGGTAGAGTCGATTCAATAACAGGCCCAAGCCGAACGACGAGCTTTTCCTTCTTACCGATCTGATCTCTCGAAGTTCTGACCAACTCGATGAGTTCTCGCCAGGAATCGGCCTTGTCCCCATGCTCGCCACCCGCTTGTACGCACTCCATGAACCAAGGCGAATCGAGTTCCACGCCTTCGATGGCGTTAGCCAAATGATGCTTGAGCCTCTCGAGCGCCACCACACCTACGGAGGCTGGCTCCCAGAATTCCTTGATCTCTTCGGGGATCTTCTTGTCGAGACTCTTGAACTGGTCGAAGTAGCTGATGAACTCTTTTGCAGAAGGCAACTGGTCCAGACTCGGAAGCGGGCCCGCAAGGAGCGCATTGTCCTCATCCGTCAGCTGCGAATTCATCCGATAAAGTTTCTTTATGTCTTCTTCACTGAGCGGGCACTTATCGGCTTCGGACGTTGGCCCGGGGATCCAGCCATGCTGCTCGCGTTCGCTCGCGATCCTTCGGCCCAATGCGGCCGGAAGGTTTTTTTGACCCTGAAAATCCACACGCCTGTACTCCATGAGCGCCGCCTCACGGAGGTCCTGCCTGAGCTTGTCCGATTCCTTGACGAGCTCGGTGCGCTCTACGGTCAGTTGGCGAATCTCTTCCTCGAGCTTCGGAGCACTGGATTTCGCGAGGTAGTTGATGATTCCAGAGATGGATTCGTCGAGTTCTTTCGAACTGTCGTCGTCTCCATGAAGCACACTCACGCACAGTGGCCTCAGGCTGGGTGCCAGAAGCTCCTTGACGACTCGCAAGGCTTTTGAGGCGTGACTCGTCACGAGGATTCTTTGATGCTTGGCCAAGAGATGTCCGATGAGATTGGCGATCGTGTGAGTCTTGCCAGTGCCAGGGGGCCCCTGGACCATGACGGTATCTTTGGTCTCTAATTCCTCAATGACGCGCTGTTGTTCCGGATTGGCGGGCTTCGTCAGCAAGAGATCGATCGACTGCCCCGAAGGCTCGACACGATTTCTTGCTGCTCCCGCACCCCTCCTGTCTTCTGTGCCGACAAGCCTCAATAAGGCCTCCGGTACCGCGTCTAAATCAGGAAGCTTCTGAATGTACGCTTCCAGTGCCTCCACATAACCCTGACCCCGATATCCCAGAAAGAAGGTCGGCTCACGATAGATGCATGGCACGCCGTCGGATGGCATCTGTGCGACCGAGTCACAATAGGCTCCGTCCGGCCAGAACTTATGGATGAAACTCTTGAAAAATTCGCTCGTGGCTTCCGCATCCAGCGGGTGAAGCAACTCCTTCTCAATTTGTTCGCGTAGCTGCTGAATGGCTTTCCCATCGATCCCCGCGTATCTCAGGAGAGGTGTGTAGAGCTCGGGGCTTTCTGGGGATTCCTTGATGAGGAACTCGGGCACGGATGGATTGAAAACCAGTTCGACACGCTGAAGCAAAATTGGGTGCTGGATAAGGACGTCGTCTGGCTTCTTGATTCTAAGAATTCCATCGGCGACAAACAGCTGCAATTTTTCTGATTCTCTTTCGAATTTGCCGTAAAGGTCGAAGAGGTCCAAAAAAACATTGAGTGAATCGCGGAGTTGCTTCTCTGCCTTTTGCCATTCGCGTTTTTGTTCATACCACTTCTCGAAGGCCTCGACGCGCTCTCGCGATTCTTCGAACAACTCATCGGTTTCCTCGCCCGCGACACTTGTCGTTTTGCGTCTGGCGTGAATCTCGGGTTCGACGCCGAACTGTTCCCAGTCTGGCTTCAGCCACTTTTCGATCGCGACGGAGGGCTTGGGACAGTGGGACTCACGCGGACGCGCCACTTTAATGATGAATCCGGAGTCTAATTCTCCGCGTTGAACTGACGGGTATTGCGGTACGGCACCATAGCTGAGCTTCCACTCATAGAGGCCCATGTCGATGATAGGCGGAGACTTCACTTGATGCAGTTCCTGTAAGAACCGGAATATTCGCTTTATTTTGTCGCGATCCGTTGCTGAGCTCATGAGCGGGGGCACTCCGGCGGACAAACAAACTGGCCAGGCGAAAGGCCTGAGAACTGGACTCGTCAGAGCATTCTATCGGGCAAGCCCCCGGGCAGGCAAGTTTGGTCGCAGCCGGCCGATTCGAGGCCTCTCGATCGCGCCGCTCGTGGTGTGCCCGAAAAAAAGAAAAACACGCTGGCCCGTTCGCCCTTGCCAGTGGGTCCGAGCGGACGTCCGCGGGCTGCAATCAGAATGCTTATCGGAATGCTTATATGGTAGGCAGTTATGAAATGGTGGAGGGTAAGAGATCCGATGAACCCGCCCCTCGCAACTTCGCGAATTTGCGGGACGCGATCCTGTCGAATGCTGCAGAGCGCGGTCGGCCTCGTCTTGTTACGCCCGACCTGCGACGCCACCTGCCCGGCACACCCGACGAGGCGAAGCTCCTCGACTGAGGCCGCGCCTTCCGGTCAGGGGGCCTGTTGGCGGGGGCGCCCGGTCTCCTTCGGCTCCGCGGCTTCGTCCTGTTTGGCTTTGAGCTTCGTGACCAATTCCTGGTAGGACGAGCGCACGATGATCGAGTTGAACTGTGCGCGGTAGTTGGCGACGAGGCTGATGCCCTCGATGTTGACATCGAAGACCCGCCAGCGGCCGTCCCGCTCGAACATGCGATAGTCCACGGGAACCTCGGTCCCCTGCTTCGTGACGATGCGCGTCCGGACCGTGGCCTGGTCGCCGTCCACCTTCTCACCGGCGTAGACAAGCCGCTCGCCCGAGTATCCCTCGATCCTCGAAATGTACGTGCGCTCGAGGAGGTCACCGAACAGCGCGACGAACTCCTCGCGCTCTGCCGGCGTGCGCGTCTGCCAGTGGCGGCCGAGGCTCCGCTGAGAGATCTCCCTGAAGTCGAAAATCTCGTCGGCGATCGCGCGGAGCGCCGCCCGGCGCGCCGCAGTCTTCGAGTCCTTCTTGAACTCGGGGTCCTCGAGGACCTTCAGGACGCTGTCGACCCCCCCGTGGAGCTGATCACTCGGCGCGCCCGCCCAGGCGCCCGAGCCGGCGACGGCCAGGAGGGCGCCGGCGAGCACGGCCGGCGCGAGGCGGGGCCTCATGTCGGCACCAATCTTATCACGGAGCGAAATCACGCGACCCCTCCTCGCGACGGGATCGCTGAGCGACGGGGTTCCCCCACCGTCGATAGCTGCTTCACAAGACATCCTCGAATAATTATTCGATTGCGCGCTTCTCGTTGAATGCCGGCGCCGATGCCGCCGAGAGGTCAGAAAGTCCCGAGTACCTGCCCGTTATCGACCTCCTCAAGACGTATTTCCAGATTGAGAGTCGCGACGACTAGCGCAAGTCGCCGACCGGCAGCGCCCTCCGTCTTGCCACTCCAAACGCGAATGTCCCCAATGCGGGGAATGCATTTTACGAATTGATCGCCAGGGCGGAGAGTGGAGGAGGGAGAGGTGGGCGCCATGTCGATGGCTCAAACTAGAGGTGCGTTTCAGTGACCGCTTGCGAAGGCCGCCGCCCCCCGGTTTGGACATCGACGACAGTGCGATCAGGCGACGGGTTCGGCCGCGTCAACGAGGCTTCTGACCCGGACAGCGAGCCGTCTACAGTGACTTCCCTCTTGCGGCTTGCCCCTTCAATAGGAAGGTCTTGGGAAACTCACCTTCGCCACAAACTTTGAACGATCCGAAGTCTTTGTACCAAGGACCGTCAGGCGCCTCCGGCTCAGATTCGCGCCACAGCTTCAACTTATAGAGGTCGTCAGCCGGTATATGGCGATCCGCGACCCGATCGAAGAGGTGTTGACGGAGACTCGGTGGAAGGTTGGTCCACCGAATCTTCGGCATCAATCACCGAATGTCATCCGCGCTAGTTCTTCTTTCAATCGCTGCCGCTCGCCAGAGTCCCGAGATTCAGTGAGTCGATTCACGAGCAAAAAGAACCGTTCCTTCTCGCTTTCTTTGGACTGAAGCCCGGCCTCGATCAAATCGACGAGCACACGATTGGCGCTTGTCTTCCTCGTCTTGGCCAAAGCGCGCACACGCCTGGCGATACCGGCCGGAATCGACACGCTTTGACGAACAGATCTTTCTGCTTCAGCCATGTCGGTTATATTACACCATTCTGCACCAGACTGCACCAATACTGACTGCGTGCCGATGCCTAGGGGAGCGCGGTGAGACTTGCCGGCCTGCATCCGGGACATCGCGCTCGCGGCTCGGTGTGTCCTTTGCGTCCTCACGTCCCCGGGAAGCAAAAATGCCCGCTAAGCGCGCGTCAATATTATGGTGGAGGGTAAGGGATTCGAACCCTCGACCTCGGCGTTGCGAACGCCGCGCTCTCCCAACTGAGCTAACCCCCCGAGGCCACAAACGATACTACATCACCGCTTGCCGCCGTCCCCGCCCTTGTTGAAGGCCTGGAGCAGCGGCGTGAAGAGATCCATCGGCAGCGGAAAGAAGGTCGTCGTGGACCGCTCGGATGCGATCTCCCGCATGGTCTGCAGATACCGGAGCTGGACGGCGATCGGGTGCCGCGTGAGCACCTCGGCCGCATCCGAAAGCTTCGCCGCCGCCTGAAACTCGCCGTCGGCGTTGATGACCTTGGCGCGCCGCTCGCGCTCGGCCTCCGCCTGCTTGGCCATCGCGCGCTGCATGTCTTGCGGGAGGTCGATCTGCTTGACCTCGACGGTCGCGACCTTGATGCCCCAGGGCTCGGTGTGCTCGTCGATGATCCGCTGGAGCTGCTGGTTGATCTTGTCGCGCGCCGAGAGAAGGTCGTCGAGCTCGACCTGGCCGAGCACGCTCCGGAGTGTCGTCTGCGCGATCTGCGAGGTCGCATAGAGATAGTCCTGCACCGCGATCACCGCCCGCTCCGGATCCACGACGCGGAAGTAGATGACCGCGCTGACCTTGAGCGAGACGTTGTCGCGCGTGATCACGTCCTGGGGCGCCACGTCGAGCGCGACCGTCTGCAGGCTCACCTTGACCATCTTGTCGATCAGCGGCACGAGCAGGACGAGCCCCGGGCCGCTGCCCTGACCGCCGGGGTTGAAGATGGCCCGCGTGCTGCGTCCGAGCCGGAAGATGACGGCGCGCTCGTACTCGCGCAGAATCTTCGCGAACGAGCCGATGAAGAAGATGACCGCAAAGACCACCACGAGGATCAGCAGCGAATCGACCGAGATCATGGGGCTCCTCCCTTCGTGTCGGCCCTGGCGACTTTCAGCGTGAGCCCGTTCACCGCGACCACCCTCACGTGCGCGCCGGCCTCGACCGGCTCCCCCTCGGCCACCGCGCGCCAGATCTCTCCGTACACCTGGACCTGCCCCTCCGGAGCCAACCGCTCCTTGACCGTCGCCAGCTGACCCACGAGGCCGCTCGGGCCGAGGAGCTGGCGGCGCCCGAGCGCCCGCACCCCGGCCGCGACGACGAACAGGAAGAGCGCGCCCGTCGCGCCGACCATGGGCACGATCGCCCACCACGACACACGCAGGCCGATCTCGGGGGCGTCGAACAGCATGAGCGAGCCGAGCGCCATCGAGACGATACCCCCGATCGCGAGAATGCCGTGGCTCACGATCTTGATCTCGGCAACCAGCAGGACGATCCCGAACAGGATCAGGAGGAGCCCCGCGTAGTTGATCGGCAGGCTCTGGAAGGCAAAGAACGCGAGGATCAGCGAGATCCCGCCGATGACTCCGGGCAGGACCGCGCCCGGGTTGGAGAGCTCGAAGAAGAGGCCGAGCATCCCGAGCATCATCAGCACGTAGGCGACGTTCGGGTCGGTGATGACGTTGAGGACCCGGTCGCGGAAGCCGATCTCGATCGGCGTCACCGGGGCGCCGCGCGTCGCGAGCGTCACGACCCCCCGTGGCGTCTTGACGGCGCGCCCGTCGATCTTGTCCAGGAGGTCCGGGAGGGAGTCGGCCACGAGGTCCACGACCTTGAGCTTCACCGCCTCGCGCTCGGTGATCGAGACGGCCTGGCGCACCGCCTTCTCCGCCCAGTCGGCGTTCCGCCCTCGCTCGAGCGCGATCGTCCGGATGAACGCCGCGGCGTCGTTCTCGATCTTCTTCATCATCGTCTTGTCGGCGTTTCCGCCGCCGAGCATGACCGGGGACGCCGCGCCGATGTTGGTCGCCGGCGCCATCGCCGCGATGTGGGCGGCCATCGTGATGAAGACGCCGGCGGATGCGGCCCGCGCGCCGGTGGGCGCGACGTAGATGATCACGGGCACCTCGGCGTTGAGCATCCGCTGGACGATCGCCCGCATGGACCTCTCGAGCCCGCCGGGGGTGTCGAGCTGGATGACGAGCGCCTGGGCACGCTCGGCCTGCGCGCGGTCGAGCGCGAGCCCGACGAGGCGTAGCGTGACGGGGCTGATCACGCCCTCGATGTCGATCTTCGCGATGGGCGCCGGCGCACCGCGAGCCCACGGGGGCAAGAGGAACAGCAGCGCAAGCGACAGCAGGAGAGGAGCCCCGAGCACCTTTGTCAGGCCACCCGCGGCTCGAGCCGGCCTCGCGGGCCCCGCTACAACGGTCATTTCCCGAGCGCCAGGAGACTGACGATCTCGAAGAGGAGGTTGGCCGCGAGCAGGGAGGTGATCTGGCCGGGGCCGTCGTAGGGCGGCGAGACCTCCACGACGTCGGCACCGACGAGTGCCTGCCCGGCGAGCGCACGCACGAGCGTGAGCGCCTCGTAGGAGGTGAGCCCGCCCACCTCGGGCGTGCCGGTGGCCGGCGCATACGCGGGGTCCACCGCGTCGATGTCGAAGGAGCAATAGACGGGCCCGCCCCGGAGGCGGCCGAACCGGTCGCCCACCCAGGCGACGCCTTGCTCCTTCACCGTCTCGATGCGGATCACCTCGATCCCGTGCTGCTCGTGGAAGGCGAAGTCTTCGCTTCCGTAGAGCGGGCCGCGGATGCCCACCTGGACCATGCGGCGCGGGTCCAGGAGCCCTTCCTCGACGGCCCGACGGAACGGCGTCCCGTGGAAGAACTTGGAGCCGAAGTACTCGTCCCAGGTGTCCGGGTGCGCGTCGAAGTGCACGAGCCCGAGCGGCCCGAGGCGGCGCGCGAGCGATCTCAGAATCGGCAGCGTCACCGAGTGGTCGCCACCGACCGAAACAGGCACCGCGCCGTGAGCGAGGATCTCGTTCACGCGGCGCTCGATCGCCGCGTACGTGCGCTCGATCGAGATCGGCGCCACATCCACATCGCCGCAGTCGGCGACCCGCAGCCGCTCGAAGGGATGGACCTTCAGCACCGGGTGCCAGGGCCTGATGAGCGACGACTGCTCGCGCACCGCGCGCGGGCCGAACCGCGCGCCCGTGCGGTATGACACGCCACCGTCGTACGGGATCCCGACGAGCGCGACGTCGAGCCCCTCGGCGGTCGCCACGGCGGGCAGGAGCATGAACGTCGCGATCTGGCCGAACCGGGGAGACACGAAGGCATTGCGCGGCTCCGGGTGACTCACGCCTCTCGCCCTCCGCCTACAGCGCCGTCCGCAACTCCCCGACGGCGGCCAGGAGGTGCCTGACCTCCTCGGGCGAGTTGAACACCGAGAAGCTCGCGCGCGAAGTCCCGACCACGCCGAGCCGTCGCATGAGCGGCATCGCGCAGTGATGGCCGGCTCGCACCGCGATCCCCTCCGCGTCGAGCAGCGCGGCGACGTCGTGAGGATGGAGCCCCTCCACGCTGAAGGCGACGACCGCTCCCCGAGCTTCGCTCGCCGGCGGGCCGTAGACTCTCACACCGAGAGTGGCCGCGAGCCCCTCGAGTGTCTGGCGCGTGAGCGCGCGTTCGTGCTCCGCGACCGCTTCCATCCCGAGCTTCTCCAGGTACTCGATCGCGGCGCTGAGCCCCACCGCTTCGGCGATTGGCGGAGTCCCGGGCTCGAAGCGCCACGGCAGGTCGTTCCACTGCGCCCGGTCGATCCAGACCTCTTTGATCATCTCGCTCCCGCCGCGTCCAGGCTCCAAAGCCTCCAGGACCTTGCGGCGCCCGTAGAGGACACCGAGGCCGGTGGGCCCGAGCATCTTGTGGGCGGAGAAGGCGTAAAAATCACAATCCAGAGCGCACATATCGAGCGAAAGATGAGGCGCGGCCTGAGCTCCATCGACCACCGAGAACGCCCCGGCCTGCCGGGCGCGCGCGCACATCCGGGCGACCGGGTTGATCGTGCCCAGCACGTTCGAGACGTGCGCAAAAGCCACGACGCGCGTCCGGCGGGTGAGCAGCCGCTCAAACGCGCCGAGGTCGAGCGTGCCGTCATCCCCGAGGGGAACGGCCTTCAGCACGGCACCTCGGTCCCGCGTCGCCAGCTGCCACGGAACGATGTTCGAGTGGTGTTCGAGCTCGGTGATGAGCACCTCGTCGCCGGCCCGCAGCGTGCGCCCGATCGTCTCGGCCAGAAGGCTGAGGCCGTCGGTCGTCCCGCGCGTGAAGATGACCTCCTCGCGGTGCTGGGCGCCGATGAACCGCTGGACACGGTCGCGCGCGGCCTCGTAGAGCTCCGTGGCCTCCTCGCCGAGCGTGTGGATGGAGCGGTGGACGTTGGCGTGGCTCCGCGCGTAGTACTGGCTCATCGCCTCGATCACCGTCCGCGGCCTCTGGCTCGACGCGGCCGAGTCGAGGTAGACGAGCGGGTGGCCGTTGACGACTCGCTCCAGGATCGGGAAGTCCGGGCGCGTCAGCTCGTCGAGTCTCATCGCTTGCCGTTCAACGCGGTCGCGAGCACCGAGAGCGGGAGCGTCACGCAGCGCATCCGCGTGGGACGAATGTCCGCCTGGAGCACCGCCAGCAGGTCCGCGGCCCCCACCCTCAGGGCCTCGGCGCGCGAGCGCCCGACGACGAGCTCGGCGAGCACGTCGGCCGACGCCGCGCAGATCGCGCACGAGTCGCCCACGAACCGGGCCGCGCTGACGCGCTCGCCCTCGAGCGCCAGCATCAGCCGCACGCGGTCGCCGCAGAGCGGGTTGACGTCCTCGGCGACCGCACCGGCTCCCGGCAGCTCGCCGCGGAAGCGCGGCCGACGCCATCGCTCCCGGATGACATCGCTGTAGGGTCCCCGCGCCGCCTGCGTGGCGCTCATTCGAGCTCCCCACGCGCAGCGTTCGCCCGATAGGGCGGGAAGCGGTAGGCCATGTCGCGCGAGAGCAGGCCGCCGTGGCCGAGCTCGGCGATCGTCCGGTTGTCCATGTGCTCACCCGCCAGGATCTGCGGAAGCACGAGGTCGAACGTCGTCGCCTGAGAGAACATCCCACACGTGGGCATGCCGAGGACGGGCTGGCCGTCCCAGAGGGCGAGCCACAGGAGGCTGCCGGGATGCGCCGGAGCGCCGTGGCGCTCCATGCGAGCGCCGAGCAGCGTGAGTCCGCCGAACACGGGGTCGAGCGGATCGAGCGCGCTCGCGCCGGCGACGATGAGGATCTGGGCCCCGGCGCGTCGCAGCGCGGCCAGCTCGTCGGCGACGACGCGCGGCGAGCCGCCCGCGAAGCGCACTGGTAGGAGCCGGCTCCCGAACCACTCGACCTTCTGCTGGAGCGCCGCCTCGAAGCGGGCGCGCTGATTGGGCTCGAGGCGCTCCTGGGCGACGGCGCCGATCGTCGCTGGGCGGAAGGCACGCACCATGACGAGCCCGCCCGCGTCACGCGCCGTCTTCTCGATGGCGCGGATCGTGGTTTCGGCGATGACCAGCGGCGTCACCTTGCACTTGGCGACTGTCTCGCCGGGCTCCACGGGCTGGCCGTCGAAGAGAGTGAAGATCGAGATGCCCTCGAGCGCGTTCGCGTCGGCCAGCGGGCCACGGCGGATTTTAAGGAGGCCGCGTCGGTTCGCCGTAAGGGTCCATTGCCCGCCGCCGTAGCCCTTGACCTCGACGCCTTCGCCGACGGCCGCCGCGCCGAGCCGGCGCCCCCCCTCCTCCTCGTGGAGGTCGCCGGGCTCCAGCGCGAGGAGGTGGATCTCCTCCCAGGGCGTCGCGAGCAGCGTCTCGGCGGCCTTCGACGTGAGGCGCGCGCCCTTCGCGACGGCGACCTTGCCCGCCCCGTCGCGCACGTCGTGGCACAGCACGCGGTCCAGCAGGCTCTCGAGCGTCGCCGTCTCCCGTCGCTGCGCGATGGCCTTCATGCCTTGTGGGGTTTCGCCGAGAGCGGCTGGCCGCTGCCGCCCCCGCGCACGGCCTGGATCTCGGCCATGATCGCGAGCGCGATCTCGGGCGCCGACCGGGCACCGAGGTCGAGGCCGATCGGGACTCGGATACGTTTGAGCTCAGCGTCGCTCACGCCTTCCTCGGTCAGGAACTTGAGGATCGCTCCACCACGGCGGGACGACCCGAGCATGCCGATGTAGCCCACGTCGGTCACGAGCGCGCGGCGCAGCACGGGCAGATCGTACTTGTAGTCGTGGGCGACGAGGATGAGCGCGGTCGAGGCAATCAGGGGATACTGGGCGACGAGCTCCGACGGGATACCGACGCGGAGCTCGTCCACGTCGGGGAACCGCTCGCGCGTCGCGAACCGCGGCCGACCGTCGAGCACGACCGTACGGTAGCCCAGCACCTTCGCCAGCGCCACGAGCGGCATCGCCACGTGGCTCGCGCCGACGACGATCAGCTGCGCGGGCGGCGCCAGGACCTCCACGAACGCGCGCGTGGACTCCAAGAAGAGGGTGCGGGAGACACCCGTCGCCATCGCCTCGCGCGCCTCGCGGGAGAATCGCTCGTCCAGGAAGGCGTCGCCCAGCGTCCCCTCGACGGCGCCGTCGTCCAGCACGAGGAGCTTCCGGCCCGCCTCGCCGTCGAGCCGCGTCACGATGGCGGCGGTATGGCCCGCAGCGGCGTGACGGCGCGCGCGCTCGTAGAGCCGCGCGGCCGCATCGTCCGCGCGATCGAGCGCGAGCGGCTCGACGAACACCTCGATCGTGCCGCCGCACGTGAGACCGATCTCCCACGCCTCCTCATCGCCCAGGTTCAGCTCGAGGAGCCGGGGCCGCATCGTGGCGAGAACGTCCTCGGACTGCTCGAGAACCTGGGCGTCCACGCACCCGCCGATCGTGACCGAGCCGAGGATGGCGCCGCCCTCGCCGACGACCATCTTGGCGCCTTCCTTGCGCGGCGTCGTGCCACGGGTGTTCACGAGCGTGGCGACGGCGACTTTGCGGGCGGAGCGCCGGAGGTCGTCGAGGTGATCGAAAAGCTCGGCCATGGGAACCCAATAATACGCCGACCGGAGCCGCGCTCCAAACGGCGATGGGCACCACCCGCTACAAACTCAGCTTGTTCGCCAGGTCCCTGAGCGCGGCGAGGTTGTGGCCGGGAGCGAAGTCGTCGATCAGCGGCAGCGCCGCCGCCATCCCGCGCGTCAGCGGCTCGTAGGACGGGTTGCCGAGGAGCGGGTTGAGCCAGATCACGCGGCCGGCGCGGCGCTTGATGCGAAGGAGCTCGGCGGCCAGCAGCTCGGGCTCGCCGGTGTCCCAGCCGTCGGAGAGGATGATCACGATCGTCCGCCGGTCCACGAGCCTCGGCGATTCCCGGTTGAACTGAGCGAGCGACTCGCCGATCTTCGTCCCGCCCGACCAGTCGCGCACCGCGGTGAGCCGACGCAGGACCTGCCGGTAGGCGCGACCACGCAGGTGCTCGGTGATGCGCGTGAGGCGCGTCGAGAACGTGAACGTCTCGACCCGGCCGAAGACGTTCTGGAGCGCAAAAAGAAACTGGAGCAGGAAGCGGCTGTAGAGGTCCATCGACCCCGAGACGTCGCAGAGCAGGACGAGCCGGACCTTCTTGCGCTTCCGCTCGCGGTAGCGCAGCTCGATCAGGTCGCCGCGCGTCAGGTTGGCCCGGAGCGTCCGTCTGAGGTCCACGCGCCCACGCCGGCGCACGGGTCGGCGACGGCGCGTGATGCGGTGGGCGAGCCTCCGCGCGATCTTGATCGTGAGCCGGAGGATCTCGTCGAGCTGATCGGCGCCGAAGGTCGAGAAGTCCTGCCCGATGAGCGCCTCGCTCTCCGAGGCCGCCGGCACGCTGAGCGGCTCGCTCGTGTCGCCCGCGTCTTCACCCGCGCCCCACGTCTCCAGCGCGAGGCTCTCGCGCCTCTGGCTCGACGACTTGATGAGCGCGTCGCCCTCCGGCGCCTCGGCGGGCGGGACCTGGATCAATCCCGGGATCCCCTCCTCGGCCGGCTCGGCCCGCCAGAACGCGTCGAAGCAGCGGTCGAAGACCGGGACCTCCTCGGGACGGCCCACGAAGATCGCCTTGAAGGCGAGGTAGAGCTCGGTGCGGTCGCCGATGTCGAGGTGATCGAGCGCGCGCACTCCATCGGTCGCGTGGATGAGGGTGACGGGGAGCCCGCGCTGCCGGAGCAGCATCGCGAACCGCGCGACCGCCGTCGACAGCTCGCGCGCGATCGTGCTAGCTCCGGGCTGGAACGAAAGGCGTCAACCCCGCCTTGGCGACCTCCGCGCGGAACCGCTTCATGTCGTCGGCGTCCTTCAGGAGACAGCCGAGCGTCTCGGCGACGACCGACTCGTCGAGATGGTCGGCGTGAAGCGTGGCGAGCGCCTGGGCCCAGTCGAGCGTCTCGGCGACCCCCGGCACCTTCGCGAGGCGCACCTGGCGGAGCGTCTCCATGAACTTCGCGATCTCGCGCGACAGCCGGGCGTTGATTCCCGGCACCTTGCGCGCGATGATCCGAGTCTCCTTCTCCAGCGACGGGTAGTCGATCCAGAGGTAGAGGCAGCGCCGCCGGAGCGCGTCCGACAATTCGCGCGTGCGGTTTGACGTGATGACCACGTGCGGCGGATGGGTGGCTTTGATCGTCCCGATCTCGGGGATCGTCACCTGCCAGTCGGAAAAGATCTCGAGCATGAATGCTTCGAATTCTTCGTCACACCGATCGCATTCGTCGACCAGCAGCACGGGCGACTGAGAGTCCTGCGTGATCGCCTGGAGGAGTGGGCGCCGCAGCAGGAAAGGCTCGGAGAAGATCTCGTGCTCCTTCTCGTCCATCGCGCGGTTGTTGTGCCCGGCCTCCTCGAGCTTGATGTGCAGGAGCTGCTTCTGATAGTTCCACTCGTAGAGCGCCGTCGAGGCGTCGAGCCCTTCGTAGCACTGGAGCCGAATCAGGTTCGTCCCCAGCATCCGCGCCATGACCTTGGCGACCTCGGTCTTCCCGACGCCCGCCGGCCCCTCGATGAGGAGCGGCTTCTGGAGGCGCATCGCGAGGTACACGGACGTCGCGATCGGTGCGTCCGTCACGTAGTCGGCCGCCTCCATCAGCTCCTGGATCTTCCGAATCTCGTCACGCATGTCCAGTCATTGTACATGAAGCTTCGCGTAGTCCTCGGGCGTGTCGACGTCGGGCGGCATCGGGAGGTCGAAGGCGACGCGCTCGACGCGCGCGGGCAGCGCGTCCACCACCGAGCGCGCCCCGGCATCGCCGGTGAGCCGCCTCAGCTCCGCGAAAACGTCTCTCGCGAAGATGACGGGCGTCCCCTGCACTCCCTGGAACACGGGCACGACGATCGGCTTCCCGCTGCGGGCGAAGGCCGCGAGCAGCGCCGGCACGACGGGGTCGGGCGTCCTCGGCTGGTCGCCGAGCGCGATCAGCACGGCGCGCGTCCAGGGCGTCAGCGCGGCGACGCCGACGGCGATCGAGCTGCCCTGTCCTTCGTGGGGCCGCGGGTTCAGGGCGAAGCGCACGGCGAGCCCGGCCAGCCCTTCCCGGACCGAGGCCTCGTCCCGGCCCGTGACGACGACGAGGTCCTCGACGCGAGGGAGGAGACGCTCGACCGCCCAACGGACGACCGGCTTGCCCTGGAGCTGCAGGAGAAGTTTCTGCCGTCCCATCCGGCGCGCGAACCCGGCGGCGAGGACGATCCCCGCGATCATCCGAGAAGGGGTGAACCGTGGGGACGAAGTCGGCGGGGCCGGGGAGCGTTCGGAGGCGGATGGGCGGAGGCCGGGACGCTTCCCGAGACCCGTAGCCTCTGGGCGTCTATCGGGCGCGGCGCGCCCGATAGACTCGCGACGGGTCGGGTGGCTAGCGTGGTCGAGGGAAGCGTCCCGGCCTGCGCCCGTTACGCGCCTGCGCGCTTCACCGCTTCCGTGATCGCGCGCTTGGCGAAGACGCGGCAGAGGTGCGCCTTGTACTCGACCGAGCCCTGGAGATCCGCCTGGACGTCCACGCCCTCCGCGGCCTTCTGCGCGGCGGCCTCGATCGCCGCCGCCTCGAGCTTCTTGCCAACCAGCGCCGCCTCGACGCCCTTGGCGCGCACCGCCTTGGTGCCGGCGCCGGTGACTGCGACGCTGGCTTTGACACACGTTCCCTGCTTGTCGAGCGTCACCGCCGCGCAGACGCCCACGACGGCGAAACGCGACGCCGGATGCGGGAACTTCATGTAGGCTGCGCCCGAGCCCGCCGCCGGCAGCGGCACGCGGACCTGGACGAGGATCTCTTTGTCCTGGAGCGCCGTCGCCATGAGCCCGAGGAACCATTGGTCCGCGGCGACCTTTCGCTTGCCCTTCGGCCCCTCGCAGACGATCTCGGCGTCGAGCGCGATCATCGCCGCAGGCCAGTCGGCGGCAGGGTCGGCGTGAGCCAGCGAGCCGCCGAGCGTCCCCTTGTTCCTGACGGCCGGGTCGCCGATGACGCTCGCGACCTCCGCGAGCACCGGGAGCTTCGACTTCACGGTGGCCGACGACTCGATCTCCCAGTGGGTCGTCATCGCGCCGATCGCGAACGCCTTGCCGTTCAGCTTGATGCCCGAGAGCCCCGACACTTTGCGGAGATCGACCAGGTGCTTCGGCTGGGCGAGTCGGAGCTTCATCATCGGGATGAGGCTATGGCCGCCCGCGAGGATCTTGGCGTCGTCCTTGAGCTTGCCGAGGAGCCCCAGCACTTCCTTGATGTGCTTCGGCGCGTAGTAGTCGAACGCTGCGGGATACATGCGTGGCGCCTCCTTCTATTTCTGCTTGGCGGCCGCGACGGCCTTCCAGATCTTCTGAGGCGTGAGCGGGATGTCGAGGTGCGTCAGCCCGAACGGCTCGAGGGCATCGATGACCGCGTTCGCGATCGCGGGCGTCGAGGCGATGGTCCCCGTCTCGCCCGCGCCCTTGACCCCGAGCGGGTTGATCGGGCTGGGCGTCACGGTGCGTTCCGTCACGTAGCTCGGGAGCGCGTCGGCCTTCGGCAGCGCGTAGTCCATCATGGTGCCGGTGAGGAGCTGCCCGTCCTCGGAGTAGACGCCGTGCTCCCAGAGCGCCTGCCCCACGCCCTGGGCGATACCGCCGTGGACCATGCCGTCCACGATCATCGGGTTGATGACCCGGCCGACGTCGTCCACCGCCACGTACTTGAGGATCTTCACGGCGCCCGTCTCCGGGTCCACCTCGACGACCGCGATGTGGGCGCCGAACGGGAACGTGAAGTTGACGGGATCGTAGAAGCTCGTCGCCTCGAGGCCGGGCTCCATGCCCTTCGGGATGTTGTGCGCGAGGTAGGCCATGAGCGCCACCTCGCCCCACGTCTTTTTCTTGTCGGGCGAGCCCTTCACCGTCCAGGTACCTCCGGCGAAGTCGAGGTCCTGCTCGTTGGCCTCGAGCAGGTGCGCAGCGATCTTCCGCCCCTTCTCCTTGATCTTGTCCAGGCACTTGACGATGGCGCTGCCGCCGACGCACGCCGAGCGGCTCCCGTACGTCCCCATCCCGAACGGGATCTGCGCGGTGTCGCCGTGGACGATCTCGACCTGCTCCATCGGGATGCCGAGCTCGTCCGCAACGAGCTGGGCGAACGTGGTCTCGTGCCCCTGCCCGTGCGAGTGCGATCCCGTATACACGGTCACCGCGCCCGCCGGATGGACGCGCACCTGGCCGGACTCCCAGAGGCCCGCGCCCGCGCCGAGCGAGCCCGCGACCGCCGACGGCGCCGGACCGCATGCCTCGATGTACGTGCTGACGCCGATGCCGATGTATCTCCCCTTCGGGCGAAGCGCGAGCTGCTCCTTGCGCGTCTGGTCGTATCCGACCAGCTGGAGCGCGCGCCGGAGCGCCGGCTCGTAGTTGCCGCTGTCGTACGCGAACGCCACGGGCGTCTGGTAGGGAGCGCCGTCGGTGAACTTCGGGATGAAGTTCTTGCGCCGGAGCTCTGCCGGGTCGACCCGGAGCTGCCGCGCGGCGCGATCCATCATGCGCTCGAGCAGATAGGTCGCCTCGGGGCGCCCCGCGCCGCGGTACGCATCGACCGGCGCCGTGTCGGTCAGCATCCCCCAGACCTCGCAGAAGATCGCCGGGATCTTGTAGACACCCGAGAGCAGCGGACCGTAGAGGTACGACGGGATCAGCGGCGCGAACGTGGAGAGGTATGCGCCCAGGTTCGCGTGGGTCTTCACGCGAAGACCGCTGACCTTGCCGTCATGATCGAGCGCGATCTCGGCTTCGGTCACGTGGTCGCGGCCGTGGGCGTCGTTCAGGAAGCTCTCGCGCCGCTCCGCGGTCCACTTTACCGGCCGGCCGAGCGTCTTCGCCGCCCAGGAGACGACGACCTCTTCGTTGTAGACGAAGATCTTCGAGCCGAAGCCGCCGCCCACGTCGGGCGCGATGACCCGCATCTTGGTCTCGGGGATCGAGAGGACGAACGCCGCCATCAGGAGGCGGTGGACGTGCGGGTTCTGCGACGTCACCCAAAGCGTGAGCTCGCCCGTCGCCGGCGAGACAGACGCGATGCACGCGCGCGGCTCGATCGCGTTCGGGATGAGCCGCTGGTTGAGGAGCGCCTGGTGCACGACGGTCGCGGCCGACTTGAACGCGGCCTCCGTCGCGGTCTTGTCGCCGATCGTCCAGTAGAAGCACTGGTTCTTCGGGATGTTGTCGAAGAGCTGGGGCGCGCCCGTCTCGTGCGCCTTCTTGGCGTTGCTGACCGCCGGCAGCGCCTCATACGCCACCTTCACCGCCTCGGCGCCGTCCTTGGCCGCATAGGCCGTCTCGCCGATGACGATCGCGACCGGCTCACCCACATACCGCACCTTGCCCTGCGCGAGCGCCGGTCGCGGCGGCACCTTGATGTCGGGCAGCATCCATCCGCACGGGAGCCCGCCGACCTTCACGTCGGCTCCCGTGTAGACGGCGAGGACGCCGGGCACCTTCTTGGCGGCCGCCGCGTCGACCTTGTTGAGCCTCGCGTGGGCGTGCGGACTCCGCACGAACGCGGCGTACGTCATTCCGGGGAGCTTGACGTCGTCCACATACTGGCCGCGACCCGTGATGAAGCGCGGGTCCTCACGGCGCTTGATCGACTTCCCGAACAGCCGTTCCTCGGCGACGGTAGCCATGGCGTCCCCTCACTTCTTTCCGGCCATATGTTCGGCGGCCCACTCGATCGCCTTCACGATGTTGTGGTAGCCGGTGCAGCGACAGAGGTTGCCCTCGAGCTGGTGGCGGATCTGCTCTTCCGTCGGCTTCGGATACCGCTCGAGCAGCTGGTAGGCGGTCATGATCATACCAGGCGTGCAGAAGCCGCACTGGAGCCCGTGCTTCTCCCAGAACCCCTGCTGGATCGGATGCAGCTCGCCGTTCCTCGCGAGGCCCTCGATCGTCGTGATGGTGGCGCCGTCGGCCTGGACCGCGAACATCGTGCACGCCTTCACCGCCTGGCCGTTCATGAGGATCGTGCACGCGCCGCACTGGCTCGTGTCGCAGCCGACGTGGGTTCCGGTGAGCCCGACGACCTCCCGGATGTAGTGCACCAGCAGAAGGCGCGGCTCGACCTCGTCACTCGTTTTCTGGCCGTTGATCGTCATCTTCACTGGCAGTTTCACGACTCGTCCTCCGGAAGTCGGACAGGTTGCGGGACGCCCGGTTAGGCCTGCAGCGTCAGAGGGTAAGCCGCGCCCGTCGGCCTGTCAACCGGCATCGGGACGCCCTGGCGCCCCGCGGGCGGCGTCAGCCGCCGAGCAGCCGGCGGCCGTCGGCGCGCGCCTGGTCGAGCACCTCGCGCACCGGCAGCGACTTCTCGCGCGCGATGCGCGCGACGTCAGCGAACTCGGGCGTGACGGTGACGACGCGGCCGCCGAGCCGCGACACCTTGAACGGGATCGCCCCGTAGGCCGTCGTGAGCGTCACGCTCTCGCGCTGGAGCCGGGTGCGCCGCCGTTCCGACCACCGGACGCCGATGGTGCTCGTCTCCTCGAAGAGCACGCGCGAGAGGTCGTCGATCCGGTCGGGCGCGCACAGCGTCGTGACCACCACCCCGGGACGGCCCCGCTTCATGACGACCGGTTGGAGGAACACGTCGAGCGCGCCCGCCTCGAAGAGACGCTCGATGAGCGGCTCGTAGAGCTGTGGCGACATGTCGTCGATCGTCGTCTCGACCTGGAGGATGGTCTCGTCGCCGGGGGCGGCGTCCACCGTCTCGCCAACGAAGCAGCGCAGCACGTTCGGGATGCCCGGCAGGTCGCGCGTCCCCGCCCCGTAGCCGACCGCCGCCACGGTCATCGCCGGCATCCGCCCGGCCGAGAGGGCGAGCGTCGTCAGGATTGCCGCGCCCGTCGGCGTCACCAGCTCCGCCTTCACGCCCGTGTCGACCACCGGGAAGCCGCGGAGGAGCTCGGCCGTGCCGGGCGCCGGGACGGGCATCTTCCCGTGGGGCCCGTCGACGACCCCGCCGCCGAGCGGGAGCGCCGACACGTGAACCGCCTGGACGCCGAGGAGCTCGAGCCCCACGCAGGCACCGGTCACGTCGACGATGGCGTCCACGGCGCCGACGTCGTGGAAACGGACCCGGTCGCGCGTCGTCCCGTGGGCGCGCGCCTCGGCGTCGGCCAGCCGTGTGAAGACCCGCGCGGCCTTCTCTCGGACCGCGGCGCCGAGCCCGCTCTGCTCGAGGAGCGCCAGGACGTCACCGAGTGCGCGATGGTGCGGGTGGGCGTGAGGGTCGATCTCGACGTCCACCTTGGTGGCGCGGAAGGCCCCCTTCCGCACCTCGCGCCCGACGAGCTCCCAGCCCTCGAGCGGGAGCTTCCTGAGCTCGCGCCTGAGCGCATCGAGTGAGGCACCCGCATCGACCAGCGCCGCCATGATCATGTCGCCCGCCGCCCCACTCGGACAGTCGAAATACGCGATCTTCATG
>Ga0209802_1000739_pt1 | contig 25142 bp, 19 predicted proteins | sample GraSoiAngelo_129_FD_185886 | JGI IMG/M metagenome (GOLD analysis project Ga0209802, IMG submission 185886) | Grasslands soil microbial communities from the Angelo Coastal Reserve, California, USA - 14_0927_12_40cm (SPAdes) (version 2) | ecosystem: Environmental > Terrestrial > Soil > Grasslands ... | reverse complement strand
ATATTCTGGAGGAAGTTCGACACGTTGGCATAGGCCGGGCCACTGCCGCCTTGTCCCGCTGGTCCATTCAACCAGTCCTGGTGGTCGCCTATGTACATAAAACCGAACTTCAGCTGGTGTTTCCCGGCTGTACGAGCCAGATCGTCGAACAACTCAATCTTTCTAGTTCGGGCACTGAAACCCGGAGCGCCGGTAAAACCCGCTTCGGTGCCGTTCAGCGGTGTACTATTCCCCGAATTGCCGTTACCACCAATAGAGGTTCCTCCCACAACCCACCCGGGCAGGATACCGAGGGTCGTATCATGTGTCAGAGGGTTAGAGGCAGAAAACGCTGGGCTAAAGAGGCTTGATTCGTTCAATCCCAATCGCACGGTATTGACCATGGCGGAGCTAAAGATGTGGGTTTCCTCCAGCGTATAGGCGCCGTGCGGAACTTGGTATCCGTTAAGCATGTCATTGTACACATTGGGCCTTTGCCAGGTCGAGGTATCCCGATACCAACTGGCAGCCAGGCTGTCCTTGTCCGATATTCTGAGGTCGCCTCGGACCGTGCCGTAGTTGTCATCGGCCCGTTGTCCGGGGTCAGAGAAAAAGTACGCGTCGTCGTTGTTATTTGGTAAGAGCAGGGGGCCATTGGGCAGAGGCGCGAGACGCCCAGGGGGCGTTCCATTAGGGTCGATCAGGCCAAAAATAAAATTATCAACGCACACTGCCGCTAGTCCGGGCGCATGATTTGTCATACCATTCGGGTCAGCGGGGCATGGGACGCCCGAGCCCGGAACGCCTTGCAAAGTTGGGGGGACGGGGTTGCCGTTTTGGTCGTTGATGATCCCCAGCCTCGCGCTCGCCGTTAAGACCGCGGCCTGCTGGGGCACGTCCTTCACCTGACGGAGCCCCTCGTAGTTGCCAAAGAGAAAAAACCTGTCCTTCAGGACTTTCCAGCCTGCGGACGCTCCAAACTGGTTGCGGGTGAAACCGCCTTTCGGAACACCGGTAAGCTTTTGAGGACTCGGGTTCTCAAAGCGCTGTTTCGCGTCGAACGCGCTGTTGCGCACAAACTCATAAACGCTTCCATGGAACGTGTTGGTACCGGACCTCGTGATCGCGTTGATCACGCCACCCGAGGTAAAGCCGTACTCGGCCAAGTAGCTGTTGGTCAATACCGAGAACTCCTGGACCGCGTCCACACCTGCGTTTCCGCCGAGTACGCTTCCCGGACCCGCGTTCGAGTAGTCGTTGACGACCACGCCGTTGAGCCTGTAAACGTTTTGCTGGGGCCGAGCTCCGTTAATGACCAACTGCATTCCGAGCCCGCGCGTCGAGCCACCAGGCGCGGTGACCTCTTCGTGAGGCCGCACCGAGGCTACGCCGGGGTTCAATGTAGCCAGCGAAGCCCAGTCGCGGCCGTTCAAAGGCAACTGTACGATTTGCGTGCCTTCCACTTGGCCGCTAAGCGTGGCGTTGGTTGTCTCCACAATGGGAGCCACGCCCGTGACCTGAACCTCTTGAGTGACCTGGCCGACCTGCAGCGAAGTGCTCAGTTCCTGTTTCGCGCCGACGGTCAGCGTCACCTTGGTAGCTATGGTGCTGAAACCCGCTGCCGACACGTTCACCTCGTAATCCCCAGGAAGGAGGTTCACGATGCTATAGGAGCCGGTAGCATTGGTTGTGGTGTCCGTAGACACACCCGTAGCGATGTTCCGCGCGGCAACTTTGGCGTTGGGCATGGCTCCGCCTTGCGCATCGGTGATGGCGCCGGTAAGCGTGGCACCAGCCACCTGCGCTCGCAGCGGGAGTGAAATCAGTGCACTAAGGCAGAGAATACAACCGACAGCTAGGAGTTGACTCAGTTTCCCCTTCATGGAACACACCTCCATTTTTCCTATCTCCCCGTTTCCGAGCCGCTATAACGCGAGACCCCGAGCCTGCATAAGAAAACCCGAGAGGAGGACAAGAGACCAAGGATGAATGGAATCACTTCCGGACCAGCCAGTGAAGGACTGCGCTTCCGAACGGCCCAAGCTGCGGAACGAATAGCAATCGAGCAACTCATAAGACACCTTCCCCTGGGCGTCTTCAGAGAAAAGAACTTCGATTAGTCCCACTACTTTAGAAAAGGAATAGAAATCGGCCCTGACTCTATGCGTCTCACATTAAGAAAACCTTAAGATTCCGACCTTTCTTGGCCATGCCCAGATGCCATCCCTTGCGAGGCGTTCCTCGCCGTTGGCGATCATCTGAACATCGCAAAACGAACGGAACTGCGGGGCCGAGCGCGGCGGATCATGGAGAACGGGGAAGGCTTGGAGAAAGCCGATTGCAGGAAAATTGTAAACTCGCGGGTGCGCTCCGAGAGGATTCAACGAAAACAACATAACTTTAGAGCGAGCGGGCCTATAAGCCGGATTCTGTCTTCACGGCTGAGAGCCATCGCGGCATGAAGCCGCGACGCCGTGCTCAGTCGCGGAGGCGATCATTCCTCTGGGCCGCCGATCGCTCGACGGCTCGGTGCGGCCTACCCGAGGGTTTCGTGAGAACGCCGCGAAGCGCTCTCACATTAACGGGCCGGGCCGGCCCTCCCCTCCTATTTGGCCTTGCACCGCGCGGGGTTTACCGTGCCGCGGACATTGCTGCCCGCGCGGTAGGCTCTTACCCTACCGTTTCACCCTTGCCAAGTGGCGCGATTGAAAAAGATCCGCCAGAGGTTTGGCCTCGGGCTGATCATCGATCCGCGTTCACCGGCGGTTTATTTTCTGTGGCACTATCCGTGGCCCAACGCCCGCATCACCGGCGTTTGGCCCCCTGGCGTTACCAGGCGCGCTGCCCTGCGGAGTCCGGACTTTCCTCCAGGCTCTTCCTTTTCAGGATTCGCCCAGCGATCGCCCAGCCCGCTCGCTCCGCTCCAGATTATATCTGCTTATATTCCCGCTTGCTACGGCGCATTCTGGTTTAGGTTTTGTCTCTTCTGACCAAGGCATCAAGTCGCTCTATGTATTCGATTGACCTTCGATAGTATTCCGGGAACACGTCGGAGGGTATGGTCTCGTCGTAGAAATTCTTATGTAAGGCATTCAGTTCCACAAATTCCGGATACAATTGTGCGTCCCTCAATTCACTTGCCAGCTGTTTCAGAAATTCGAAAAATTGGCGATGGCTTGAAATGACGACGCCGTAGGTGACGGCTAAGGCCTTAAGTTCCTGAGTTATTGATCCCCAAAGCAATTCTGAAGCCTTGCGAAATTCGCCTGCGGCAAGGGCTTTTTCGGCATTCGCCCGGTATTGATCCCTGGTTTCATAGAGATGCGCAATGTAGGTGAGCTCACTCAAATGACAAGACCTTTCCCGCACTATCGAGCGTGACTTTCTTCGACAGAGGTTTCCCTAGCCCAACCTCAAATCGTAGAACCCACGTATTCTTCGCCTGGTCAAACTCTGCGCTTTCCAGTCTTGGAAAAACATGCCCTGCCTTTCGCAGAAAATCCGTCGCAGCGTCCGTCGCGGCTAGCAAGTCAACTGGCAAAGTTGCACCTCATAAAGCACGTTGCGCTCTTTTTGGGATAGCTGACATACGAAGGAACGCCATATTCTGGCTCGGGAGGGCCGCCAGCGACAAGAGCGCGCCCATCTTTTTCAAGCCGAGCGGCGCGCCTTTTTCGCCGCCCGCCCGCTGGGCTTCTTTTCCCCTGCGCCCGGCTGCGCAGGGGCCAATTTCCCCTCGAGCAGCGCCTCGAATTCGTCCTCGGTCAGAATTCGCACGCCCAGCGATTTAGCTTTCTCATATTTCGATCCCGGATCGGCGCCCACAACGACATAATCGGTATTCTTGCTGACCGAACTCACCACTTTCCCGCCGTGCCGGCCCACCAATTCGCCCGCTTGCTCGCGCGAACTCCGCGCCAGCGTTCCCGTAAACACAAAAGATTCTCCCGCCAGGCGATTCGAAACGGTCTCCTGCTGGGCATGATGCGGATCGATGCCTGCCGAGCGTAGGCGCTCGATCACTTTTCGATTCGCCCGTTCCGAGAAAAATTCGACGATGCTGGCGGCCACCTTGGGCCCCACCTCAGCCACTTCGGTCAGCGCTTGTTCATCGGCTTCTGCGAGCGCCCCGATCGAACCGAAATGCTCGCCGAGCAACTGCGCCGTGCGCTCGCCCACAAAGCGAATGCCCAGCGCGTAGATGAGCCGAGAAAGGTCATTGAACTTGCTCGCGGCAATTTCCCGCAGCAGATTCTCCGCAGACTTCTCGGCCATGCGTTCGAGCGCCGCCAGCTTATCGGCATCGAGATGGTAGAGGCCCGCAAAATCCCTCACCATTTCGGTGGAAACGAGCTGATCCACGATTTTTTCTCCGAGCCCGTCGATATTCATGGCGTGACGGCTGGCGAAGTGGATCAAAGACTCCCGGCGTTTTGCGGGGCAAGCGGCGTTCACGCAGCGATAGGCGACCTCGTCGGGCGACTTATGAATATGGCTGCCGCACTCGGGGCAGAGTTCCGGCACCTTGACAAGCCGCCGGTCCTTTCCCTGCGTCACAACTTTCACGACGTGCGGAATCACTTCGCCGGCGCGTTCGATCAGGACGGAGTCCCCCGCCGCAAGTCCCAGCCGCTCGATCTCGTCCATGTTGTGCAATGTCGAACGGCTCACCGTGACCCCGCCCACGGCCACGGGATCGAGCAAAGCGACCGGCGTGAGCGCGCCCGTTCGTCCGACTTGGAAGATGACCTCGCGGACCGTGGTCGTTTCCTGGCGCGCCGGGTATTTGTAAGCGGTGGCCCAGCGAGGGGCTTTGGAGGTGAAGCCGAGTTCTTGCTGGAGCCAAAGTTCATTTACTTTGATCACGATGCCGTCGATCTCATAAGGCAATTTCTCGCGCTTCTCCTCCCATTTCCGGCAATACTCCTTTACTTCCTCGATTGACGCGCAGCGCTGCCACTGCAATGCGTTGAAGTTCAGTTTCGAAATGGCTTCGAGTTCGTCGGAATGCCGCGTGAAGGGCGTTCGTCCTCCAGCCAGCAAGTAATACCCAAAAAAGTCGAGCTGCCGCGAAGCCGTGATACGCGGGTCAAGCACGCGTACGGAACCCGCCGCCGCATTTCGCGGGTTGGCGAAGCGCTTGCCGCCGATCTCTTCCTGCTGTTCGTTTAGCTTGGCAAATGCTTTTAGCGGCATGATGATTTCCCCGCGCACTTCCAAATCACCATCCAGGCCGAGCCGTTTGCATTTCGCCGCATCTACGCGGTGCGGGATGGCCTTTATGGTCGCCACATTGGGCGTCACATCTTCGCCATTGACGCCGTCGCCGCGAGTGACGCCCAGGGCGAGCTGCCCCTTCTCGTAGTGCAGGGACATGCTCAGCCCATCGTATTTGTGCTCGGCCACGTACTCCACTTCCTGCCGGCCGGAAACTTCACGCGCGCGGCGATCAAATCGGTCCAGTTCCTCGAACGAAAAGGCGTTGTCCAGGCTCAGCATCGGCGGATTGTGGCGACGTGTTTCGAACCCCTTGCGGGCCGCCCCGCCCACTCGCTGCGTGGGCGAATCCGGCGTGACGATTTCAGGATGTTTCGCCTCGAGCTGCTTTAGCTCATTCATCAGCAAGTCGAATTCGGCATCGGAGATGGAGGGCCGGTCGAGCACGTAATAGCGGTGCTCGTGCAGGCGGATTTCCTCGCGCAATTTGGCGACCCTCTCGAGGAGCTTGCTGTCGTTCTTGGTCTTGACCATCACGTGGCTAGCCGTTGGATTAAATCGAGCTCAAATTAAGATTATACAGTTCACACACATAGGCTGCGGTGCCGCTTGGAACCGGCGACTTTTCCTCAAATCTTCTGCCGCGGGGTTCTGCGCATCAACACTCTACCGATCCAATAGAACACCAGGACAAAGGCGACCGTGGAAACGGCGAATGCCACGCTATGTTCCACGAGAAAGTGCGTCGCCTGCGATCCGTATCGCGTGGCCAGATAGCCTTCAACAAGAAATCGCAGGGTCCGGGCAACGCTCATCGCCGCCAAGAACGCGCGGAAGGGCATGCCGAAGGCGCCGGCTGCCACCACAAACAGCTTGAACGGCGTGGGCGGCGGCAGCAAGGCCGCGATAATCAAGGTGATAAAACCATTTCGCTCGATCCACTCGCGAATCTGGGGCGCCTGCGAGCCCGCCTTTTTGTGGAAGGCGGCTTCCTCTCCCTTACGGGCGATGAAATAGAGCAGCACCGAGCCGCTCACTGAACCGACCGTGGCCAGCAAGACGTAAAAAGGCATGCGCGGCGGCGACTGAATGCAGAGATTAATCAGCAGCAGGTCATTCAGCGAAGGCAAAGGAAGCAGGACCGAATCCAAAAAGGACAGCGTAAACAGGCTCAGACTGCCGGAAAAAGCGAGAGCCTTTAGCACCCAGCTCGGAACATGATATCGATTCATGCTGAAGCCGAGATTCTATACTCTCGCCTGGCTGAAACTCACGGTATTAAAGTCCTGCACGGAGCCGCGATCGCGGCCGCCCCCGGGGTGAGGGGTTTTCCAGAGCCGCGTGGCGCAACTCCAAGCGCTGCCGCTCGGATGTTTCAGCCCGACGGAAAATATGATGTGCGCTGGCCCTGCCAAGAGAGCCGCATTCTTGACCATGGATAAACCCTGCTATAAAGTGTCTTTTTGCCTTTCTGGTGGACACACGCCTGATAGCTCCCTGAGCAAGGTTTGACGGAGGAATCATGGAATTAGCAGAACTATGGTTGTTTGCCGCGAGCGCTGCCCGGCGGCTCGTGCGGGGAGTTAAGAGTTGCCGGCCCGCGGCGCGGCGACTGCTGAAAACCGGCGCAGTACTGGCCGCGCTGCCGCTTGGCGGGATAGTAGCCTGGGCGCAGGCGCCGGAAGCGAGCGGCGAGGCCAATTTGAAACTTCCCGATCTTTCCCAGGTAACCTTTTATGGCGTCGATGGTCATAAGCTGCTGCTTTTCGGGATTCTCTTTTGCGTGTTTGGATTGGTCTTCGGCCTGATGATTTATCAGCGGCTGAAGCATCTCCCCGTGCACCGTTCCATGCGCGAAATTTCCGAACTGATCTATGAAACCTGCAAAACTTATCTGATCACGCAAGGCAAGTTCCTGGTCCTGCTCGAAACATTCATTGCCGTGGTCATCGTGCTCTATTTCGGCGTGCTTCTGCACATGGACGCCTTTCGCGTCTTCATCATTCTTCTTTTCAGCATTCTTGGAATTGGTGGAAGCTATAGCGTGGCCTGGTTCGGCATCCGCGTGAACACGTTTGCAAATTCGCGAACGGCCTTTGCCAGCCTGCGCGGCAAGCCCTATCCCATCTACAAAATTCCGTTGGATGCGGGCATGAGCATTGGCATGATGCTTATCAGCGTCGAGCTCCTGATGATGCTTTTCATTCTTCTCTTTATTCCCGGAGACTACGCCGGCCCCTGCTTCATCGGCTTTGCCATCGGCGAATCGCTGGGCGCGGCCGCGCTGCGCATCGCCGGGGGCATCTTCACCAAGATCGCCGATATCGGCTCGGATCTGATGAAGATCGTCTTCCGCATCAAGGAAGACGACGCGCGCAATCCCGGCGTCATTGCGGACTGCACCGGCGACAATGCCGGCGATTCGGTGGGCCCCAGCGCCGACGGATTCGAAACCTACGGCGTCACCGGCGTCGCGCTGATCACCTTCATCCTGCTGGGCGTGAAGAGCCCCGCGGCGCAAGTGCAGCTTCTGGTATGGATTTTCGTCATGCGCATCGCCATGCTGGTGGCCAGCGCGGCTTCCTACTTCATCAACGGCGCCATCGCCCGGGCGCGCTATCTCCACGCCGATCACATGAATTTCGAGGCCCCGCTCACCTCGCTGGTATGGCTGACGTCGGGCGTATCGATCCTCCTCACCTACTTGATCTCCTGGCAGGTGATTCCAAGCCTCGCCGGCGATACCACGCAATGGTGGAAGCTGGCCACCATCATCTCCTGCGGAACTTTGGCCGGCGCGGTGATTCCGGAGCTGGTGAAACGGTTCACCTCCACGGAATCGCGCCACGTGAGGGAGGTGGTCACTTCCGCTCAGGAAGGCGGAGCTTCGCTGGGGATTTTGTCCGGCTTCGTTGCCGGCAATTTCTCCGCCTACTACCTTGGGCTGGCCATGGCTGGGCTCATGTCCATTGCCTACATGGTCGGAGAGCAGGGTTTGGGCAATTTGATGATCGCGGCGCCGGTGTTCGCGTTCGGCCTGGTGGCGTTTGGGTTCCTGGGCATGGGGCCGGTGACGATTGCGGTCGACTCCTACGGGCCGGTCACCGACAACGCCCAATCTGTTTTCGAGCTTTCGCTGATCGAGCAGCTTCCCGGCATCCATCAGGAGCTCCAGCGAGATTTTCGCCTCGACGCCAATTTCGGACGCGCCAAAGACCTGCTCGAAGAGAACGACGGTGCCGGCAATACCTTCAAGGCCACGGCCAAGCCGGTGCTGATCGGCACCGCAGTCGTGGGCGCCACGACCATGATCTTCTCCATCATCATGGCGCTCACCTCCGGCCTCACCGAAAACGTGGACAAGCTTTCGCTGCTGCACGCTCCCTTCTTGCTGGGAATCATCGCCGGCGGGTCCATGATCTATTGGTTCACCGGCGCATCCACGCAAGCGGTAACCACGGGCGCCTATCGTGCGGTCGAGTTCATCAAGGCGAATATCCGGCTCGAGGGCGTGGAGAGGGCTTCGGTTGCCGACAGCAAGAAAGTCGTGGAGATATGCACGCAATACGCGCAGAAAGGCATGCTGAATATTTTCATCGCCGTTTTCTTTGCCGCGCTCTCGTTCGCCTTTGTCGAGCCTTTCTTCTTCATCGGTTATCTTATCTCGATCGCCATGTTCGGCCTCTTCCAGGCCATCTTCATGGCCAATGCCGGAGCCGCCTGGGATAACGCCAAGAAAATCGTGGAAGTCGAGCTGAAGCAAAAGGGCACCGACCTGCACGCCGCCACCGTGATCGGCGACACGGTTGGCGATCCTTTCAAAGACACCTCTTCCGTGGCGCTGAATCCGGTCATCAAGTTCACTACGTTGTTCGGCCTGCTTGCGGTCGAGTTGGCGGTGCAATTAACTGCGGAAACGGGCGGCATGCTCACTCACCTGCTCGCGGCCGTTTTCTTCCTGATCTCGTTTACTTTCGTCTACCGCTCTTTCTACAGCATGCGCATCCGCACCTCCGAAGGAGACAAAGGCTCTCCCGCACCGCCGCAGCTTGATGTCGAGACGAAAATCTCGGTTCGGTAAAGCTGTCATCCCGAGGTCCGTAGTCTGGACCGAGGGATCTGCTTTTCGTCTTTCCGAAATGCTTCGGATCACGCCTTCAGCAGATTCGGGAACTTGCGCGGATCGTTGTCGAAGCCAGGGAAAACGGCGTTGAGTTCCTTCGAGCCCAGATGGCGGGAAATGATCTCCCCGAGCACGGACCGGAAATCGCTGGTCAGCGCGAGGTCGCGGCCTTCGTTGAGGTGCTCGGGGCCGAGTCCCGGCCATTTGCCGTAGACTTTGCCGCCCTTCACCGCGCCGCCCAGCACAAACATGCAGTTCGCGTGGCCGTGATCGGTGCCGCGATTGCCGTTTTCGTGCGCGGTGCGGCCGAACTCAGACATGGTGACGACGACGATGTCGTCCATGCGGTCGCCCATGTCCTGCGCGAAAGCGGCGAGCGATTGCCCAAGGTCCCGCAATAAATTCGCAAGCTGGCCCTGCGCCCCGCCTTCATTGACGTGATTGTCCCACCCGCCGGTATCCACGAAGGTGACTTCGAGCCCGATGTCGGCTTTGTGGAGCTGGGCTATCTGCTGCAGCGCCTGGCCCACGCGATTGCGCGGATAATCCGCGCCATGTTCCGGCTGGAAACGCGAAGGATCGGCTTTGCGCAGCATGTCAATGGCTTCGAACGTTTCGGTGCCGGTGCCGCGCAGCGCCTCATCCACCGTCTGCGCATAAAGCGCCTCGAAGCCGCCCTCCACCGCCGGCGATTGCGCAAAGACGCGGAATTGGCGCACGTCCGGCAAGGCAATGGCCGGCGCGGAACCGCGGAGCGTCAGCGGCAAATTTGGTCCCATGGCCACGGCGCGGAAAGGCGAAGCGCCCGGTTCGGCGTCAACCTGCAGCGCGCGATTGAGCCAGCCATCGTCGGTAGATTTCACGCCGGGTGTGCCGGACTCCATATAGTCTTGCGCGTCGAAATGGGACCGCGTCGTATCGGGCGAACCGGCCGCATGGACAATGGCGAGCTGCTGCTTGCGGAAAAGGGGCATGAGAGGCGCGAGGCTCGGATGCAGCCCAAAGAAGCCGTCGAGGTCGAGCGCGGCTAATTCGCCGCCCTGCCGCGGCTGGGGAATGGCGATGGTCGGGCGGATGCGGTAGTAATTAGCCTCGGCAAAGGGCACGACGATGTTCAGCCCGTCGGCGGCGCCGCGCTGGAAGAGCACCACGAGCTTCTTGCGATTGGGCATGGGCGTCGCGGCGATGGCGCGGCGCAGAAATCCCGGCAGCGTGCTCACGCCGATCATCGCTACGCCGCCATTCTTCAGAAATGCCCGCCGGGAAACCGTCATCGCGTTCTCCCTTCCGCGGTTCCGCTCAACGGCGCTGGAATTCCGGCGCGCCGAGCACCAATCCCGCGATCATGCCTTCGTTCACTTTCGTAATCGGGTCATCCAGACTGGCCTGCAGCACTCGCGGATCATTCATCTGCTTTTCCAGAGTCTCGCGCGTTTGCGGAGAGGCTTCGCCGGAAAGCAAGACGGCGATGGCTCGCTCGAGTACCGCTTCGGGCTGCGCGGAACCGTCGCCGGCCAGCAGCCCGGGAATATCCGTACGCACGCCGGGCAGCCGATTTCCTGCCAGTGCCAGCGAATAGTTCAGCCGGTTGAGCAACGCCCCTGTATTGACCCAGGCATCGGCTTTATCCGCGTAACCTGTGGGCGGCTGGCATTGGTAAAGTGGCTCCCCGATCCGGCCCGTCCACTGCACCAGCGCCAGCGGCAGATCGATCTCTGCTCCTACGGCGCGCGCCGCCGACGCCACCAGTTCAAAGGGTGTCTTGATCTTGGCGCGGTAAGCGTCGTGCGACCAGAATTCCGGCGAATAGATCATGGTGTGCAGGACCGCGCGGATATCGCCGTCACTGCTCTCATACGTTCGCGTCATGCGCTCCACCAGAGCATCCGGCGGATGATCCGAGACAAAGTGTCGCGCAATCTCCAGCGAAAGATGGTGCGCCGTGTGCGGATCGCGGGCGAGCAGATCGAGCACCTCTTCTCCATCCCTCATCGCGCCGGCATTGATCTTATGCCCGAGCACCATCTTCGGATTGGGGTCATGCAGCCGGTCGCTAAACCAGAACTGCGGGTCGCGTTGCGGCTGCCGAATGGTCCAGCCGGTGAAGCAGCGCGCCACTTCGATGACGTCCTGCTGCGAATATCCGCCATCGACGCCGAGCGTATGCAGCTCCATCAACTCGCGGCCGTAATTTTCGTTCAAGCCGCGCTCCTGCCGTTTCGCCTGATTCGGATTCGCCGGGGGAGGAGGGAAAGGCCGCGGCACGCCGAAACGGCCGCCGAATCGTGCGCGATACGCCCGGCGCGCCGCCTGTTCCTGCTGCAGACGCGCCCAAGCCTTGGGATCGACGCTCTGCCAGTTATCCAGGAAAAAAAGCATGGCCGGGCTTTTTGCCGTGGCCTCCAGCAGATTGCGGAATTTGCCCATCGCGTGCGGGCGAATGGCGTCGCGCTCATAAGAGGTAAGCAGCCAGCGATCCGCACCTTTGCCGGCAAAGACGTTGAAATGGTTGAACCAGAAATCCACCATCTGCTCGTAAAGCTGCTTCTCGCTGTAAACGGCGCGATCCATCTTGGCCATGGCCAGCTCGGCAATTACGCGCTGTGGCGTTTGGAGCTGCTCGTAATTCATCATTGGATTGCCGGGGGGATTGCCGGGTGGATTGGCGGGCCCGTTCTGATTTTTGAAGTTCTTGGCGCCGGGTAGCAGGATCTCCGCAAGCTCATCGGGAGCCATCGTCTGCGGCGAGGAAGCCTGCGGCGGCACGTTGTTTCCGTTCTGCTGCGAGTTCCCGCTCGGCTGGGAATCGCCATCCGGCTGCCCGGACATTTGCTCTGGCATCTGCCCCTGCTGGGCCTCCGCGGCCTGCCGAGCCGCTTGCAATTTCTCCTGCTGTTCCTTGCGATATTCCTGCGGGCTTATGCCTTCGCGCCGGGCGGCCACTTGAGGCGGCGGGAATTTCTGTACCAGCGCTTCGGAAGACATGCCCAGCGTGGGGAAGCGCGAAAGCCTCGCCTCCAGCGCCGAATCGTTGAAGGATTCAGAATGAAGCTGCCGGTCGATCCACTTCGCCAGGCCCATCTCTTTGACGCGCTGTACGTCTCCGGGGCGCGGACCATAACCCAGGCGATTCAGAGCATGTACGATGGCTTCACCTTCGGTGAGATCCGTGGGCGGTAAACCTTTGAGACTTGCCGGCTGCGCCGGGCGATCCTTTTGCGAATCGCGTGTTGCGCCCGAATCCCGGCCCTGAGCCAAGTAGGGCGTCAGAGAAATGAGGCCTGCACATATCAGGCCGGCGAGTGCGGTGAAGATAACGTCCCGCCCTGCGGAGGAATGCTTGCGTCGGAGTGTTGGCGCGGCCATTTCGGGCTCCCGGCGTGGCTAATGAGTACGGAGAAACGCCTGCAATGCCCTGGATTGTAAACCCATTGCGGGAGGAAAAGTTGTGCACTGGCTAGGCTCGCTGCGCAAAAACCAACACCCGGAACTCTGATCCGTCTTTCTCGGATGATTCTTCTAGATTCTAGAGCTGGAATGGCGGCGAAGCCGCGGCGGATGAAACGCCCTAATCGCCTTCGAGAAGGACCAGAAACAATGTAAGGTAGCGTCTGAGGTTCTGCGTCAGCAGAAAGTGCTCTTTGACGTGCTGATGCCCGTTTTCGCCCAGCGCCTTGGCAAAGGAAGGATTGGCCAGCAGAAACCGAATCTGATAGGCCGTTCCTTCCGGCGAGTGCACCAGCATTCCCGTAAGCTTGTGAATCACTTGCGAGGGGATGCCTCCGACGGCCGAAGCCACCACGGGCTTCTTTTTCCAAAGCGCCTCACTCACCGTGAGGCCAAAACCTTCCCGCAGCGATTTCTGGATCACGATCGTCGACCCCCGCTGCAAGGCATTAATTTCCAAGTGGCTCCAGGGAGGCAAATTGAGAATGTGGATATCCGGATCGCCCCCGGCGGCCTCTTCGACCTCCCGGAGCACCGCCGCCCCTTCGGGATCGTCCGTAGCGCTGCCCCCGGCCAGCACCAACTGGCAATCTTCATATCTCTTCACCAGGCGATAGGCGCGAATCACGCCTACCGGATCTTTCAGCCGATCGAAACGCGAAATCTGCGTGAGGATGGGCCGGGCAGGATCGACATGAAATTGTTCCAGAACGCCGCGCACAAACACCGCCTCGAGCTCCCGATTCTTGTCCGCCAGCGGATCAATGGTGGGGAAAAAGAGATACTGCGGGATGCGCAGGCCGCGCGTGAATTGAGGCGAAGAGAAGAGTGAAGCGTCATAGCGATCCACCCAGGGCTTGAGAAAATCCCATACCTGCTCATTCGGATTGGAGAGGTCGATGTGGCAGCGCCAAACCCAGTGGCTCGGACGCGAATCGCGCTGGGCGATCAGCGCCAACGGCTGCGGATCGTGAATGACCACGAAATCCTCATCGAATTGCATGCGGCGCCGGTTTTCTTCATTCGTGGCCAGAAACGTATCGAACCAGTCCGCCGCGCCCTCATAAGGAGCGCCGTGCAGGGCGTTGTGAAATGCCTTGGTGATATGAAAGAATTTCTCGCCCCCGGTGATCACTTCCCAGCGCGTGGGCACATTGACTTCTTCCATCAGTGGAACGAGCCGGTTCAGGATTTCGGCCACGCCTCCGCCCACCGCCGTGGAATTGACCATCTTTGCGTGGCGTCCGGCCAGGCGGCGTGCCAACTCCCGCAGTTCAGTGATTTCAGGCTCACCGACAATCGCGGCATAATCCTGCAGGACCGGCAGAACCGGTTTGGCAACTTCAGTTGTGCTCATCGGCCTTCCTGCGGCTCGAGGATGGCCAGAATGTCTTGGCGCAGATCGTCGAGGGTATCGTTATAAAAGTCGATGCGATTGAGCCGGGCGGCCAGCCATGGATGGTTCAGGCTGTGCTCGATCCAATAGGAGAAATCGTTCGTCTTGAGTTGCAGCCGCAATCGCGAATTGATGAAGTGATAGTGCAGCGACTGATGTCCGAGATGGCGTATCCCTTCGGCCAATTCCGCCAGCGTCCAGGCCGGCGATCCCGATGGCACCGTCACTTCTCTTGCTTCGCAAAAATAAAAAGCCTCGAAGGCCCGGCGCTCCGCCGCTTGCGGATGCTCCTTCAAATAATCGCGGACAATCTGCACCAGAATGCCGCGCAAATCCTCGAGTGACACGATCTCCCGCAGGTCCGCGATGGCCAACTTTTCCGCCAGAGCCGCTTCATTGCAGGCGGTCAGCGCCCACTGCGCAAAATCGCTGGAAAACGAGGTGTAATGATGCGCTTCCAGGCTTTGAAACGTATGATAGAAGATGGACTCCCGAGGGCCAATCTGCAAACTGTTGGCCAATTCCCCGAGCGTCTGCACCGGTTGCGCTCCGATTCGGATCAGATAAGAGGCCGCCATGAACTGAAACGGTTGTTCGGCGCGCTTCGCCTCGAGCGACACCGTCATTGTGCTGGAAATGGGCCTACCCTCCCCGCATGAAATAGTTCATCACACGTCCCAAACACGGTTCTACCACTGAGATGCAGCACATGGCCTAACAGACATCCTCGATTACCGAATGCTCACGCGGATAATTCGCGGCCAATCCTGCGAGCTAACCGCTTCCAACCCAGGGTGTTGGGTCCAAGCTGCGGCCGAACTGCGCGGGAAAAGAGAGCAGGGTAGGCCATTCTAACCCGTTCTGTTAGATTCTCCATGGCAAGTCCAACAAAAAAGGCGAATACGACGACGAACCCCCTGCGCAATCTGATCTTCTGGCTCTCGACAAAGAAAAGGGTGACCCAGGGGATCGCCCGCCTGGGCATGAGATATGGCTTCGCTCGGAGATTCATCGCCGGGGAGACGCTCGACGAAGCGCTCCAGGCGATCGCCCCGTTTTCTCAGGCCCGTCAGCCGGTCATCCTGAACCACCTGGGCGAAAACGTCGCTACGCGAGACGAGGCGCGAAACGCGCGCGATAGTTATGTTCAAATCCTCCGCTCGCTGCGCCAAGCCGGCATCGACGGCAATATCGCCGTCAAACTAACGCAGCTCGGGCTCGATCTCGATCCGCCCTTGTGTCTTTCTCTCACCCGTGAGATTGCCGCTGCGGCCGCGGCCATGCGGAACAGTATAGAGATCGACATGGAGGGCTCCGCATACACGGAAGCCACATTGCGAATTGTGGAAACGGTACAAGCAGAACAAGGGAATGCCGGCGTTGCCGTACAGGCATATCTCTTTCGCAGCCAAGCCGACCTGGAGAGACTGGCGCCATTGAAACCGAAGATACGTTTAGTCAAAGGGGCCTATCGGGAATCGACATTCATGGCGTTCCAGAGAAAGAGCGAAGTGGACGCCAATTACCGCAAGCTTCTCGATCAGATGTTTGATCAGCTCCTCCTGCCAAGCGGCGCAGGCCTCCGTGTGGCCATCGCCACGCACGACCCGGCGCTCATCGATTACGCTTGCGCAAGAATCCGGCGCCTCCGCTTGATGCCCCATCAATACGAATTCCAGATGTTGCTGGGAATCCGGCGCGACTTGCAGCAGAACGTTATCTCCCAGGGCCATCCCTTCCGCGTTTACGTTCCTTTTGGCGAAGCCTGGGTGCCTTACTTCATGCGGCGGCTTTCTGAGCGGCCCGCGAATATATCCTTCGTCCTGCGAACCCTGCTCGCGGAAAGCAAGAAGACGAACTCCAATTAACCGTGGATGGCTCAGAATGCGGCTTCTTCGGGCGGAGCCTGCGCGCCCCGGGCGTCATCGTTAAATATAGGGGAGACCTTGAATCGTAGCCCGGAGTCGTGTATCAATATGCCGCAATCAAAGCGCCTGTGCGCATCGCCCAAAAGGGCCCGAGGACTTCCGATGAAAAATTTGGTGTGGCTTTTCATACCTGCCTTGCTATCCGTAATTGCCATCGCCGCCGAGCCTCCGCAGCAAGCTGCGGTGGATTATCCAGCCTGGGCTTACCCCAAGGCGGACGCGACTCCGCCCGCGGGCGCCGAGGCCAGCGGACCGGTCAAAGTGCCGGGCAGCGCGAAGAGCTACACGCAAAAAGAAATCGATGACTTGGCCAATCCGCCCGATTGGTTCCCGGATGAGCATGGGACTGCGCCGCAGATCGTTCGCAGCGGCGCCTCGGACAAAGGCTTTGCCTGCGGCTCGTGCCATCTTTTTGCCGGATATGGTCATCCCGAATCGGCCAATCTCGTGGGCCTTTCCGCCGATTTCATCGTGGAGCAGATGGCCGACTTCAAGAGCGGCGACAGAATCGATCCCGCCCGCATGAACGCGATCAGTCAGGCCACCTCGGATGACGACGCCAAGGCAGCCGCCGACTATTTCTCATCGCTGAAGCCCACTGTCTGGGTCAAAGTCATGGAAGCCGATATGGTGCCGAAGTCGTGGGTGAACGCTGCGCGCATGCGCCTTCCTCTCCCCGGCGGGGGCATGGAACCCCTGGGTAACCGCATTATCGAACTGCCGCAAGACCCCGCGCTCGCCACCGCGCGCGATCCCAAGTCTGGGTTCATCGCTTACGTTCCGCCCGGCAGCGTTGCCAAAGGCGAAATGCTGGCCTCCACCGGCGGCGGCAAGACAATTTCCTGCACCGTGTGTCACGGCGATGGCCTGAAAGGTTTCGGCAATATACCCGAGCTTGCGGGGCAACATCCCATTTACATCGCCCGGCAGCTCTACAACTTCAAGGCCGGAACAAGCAAATCAGCCGCCGCGCAGCAGATGCAGAATGTTGTCGCGAATTTAACGCCGGATGACATTTTGGCCTTGGCTGCCTACGCAGCGTCCCAGGCCCCGTAAGCAGCCGGTACTCCACACCAGGCAGGCGCAGCTTCTTTACGATTCCGGGCGTGCTGCTCGATCCGTTTCCGCACCCGCTCGCGACGTAAAATTGTTGTTAAGACAAGGATTTATTGACACACCGGGATGTATTCTTGTGTCCTGAAATCGTGGCTTTATTGAGGAGAAAGTCTAAATGAAAAAATTCATAATCGCCTTGATCGCCTCGGCATCGCTTCTGACGGCCCTTTGGGCGGCCCTTTCAACAGTAAGTTTGGCCGCTCAGAAGCCCCAGACGTTTAGCGGTGAAATCATGGATCAGCAGTGCGCCTTGCTGGGAGGACATTCGGCCATGATGAATCAGGGCGAAAGCGGTAAAGACTGCGCCAACCGGTGCGTGAGCATTGGCGGTAAGTATGTCTTGTTCGATAGCTCCAATAAGGCCGTGTATCAACTGGATGACCAGAAAAAGGCCCAGCCCTTCGCTGGGGCCAAGGTCAAGATTACGGGAACTTACGACACTTCCAACAAGACAATCCACGTCGCCAACATCCAGGCGGGTTCTTAGTCCCGGGCCGCTTCTTAGTCACTTTGCTGTAAGCTCTTACGCTTGGCGCGACAGGGGAAAGGTGCGACGCACGCGCGGCGCGGCAACATGCGGGCCCTGATCAGTCTCAGAAATTTGCTCCTGGTCGCGCTGATATGCGCCAGCGGCTGGATCGTCATGGAAGCGGTACCCTCAGGAGCGCCTTCGGGAACACCGCTAGGAACATCGGACCTTTCGCAGCCGCCACCGGCACAAGCCGTTTTTTCTCCCGCGCACGGCAGCGTGCCAGCCGCCATTAGCGATTTCTTGAACCGGCATCCCGCTCAGCCCGCGCAGCCCATCGCCTTCCCGCACAACGTGCATCTCGCCCGAGGATTGCCATGCGAGGTTTGCCACACCGGCGTGGATCAAGGACCCGATGCGGCCATTCCCAGCGTGAAGTTCTGCATGAGTTGTCATCTGGTCATCGCCAGAGACCGGCCCGAAATCAGGAAAATGGCCGCCTACCAGGCGCGCGGCGAAGATATTCCTTGGGTGCGCGTTTACAGCTACAGCGCCTCCGCCCACGTCCGGTTCAACCATGCACCGCACATACGAGCCGGCATCGCATGCTCGAGCTGCCATGGCGATCTGCTGCAGCAAAGCACGGCTGTGCGCGCCGTGGATCTGAAGATGGGCTATTGCCTTGGCTGCCATACGCAGCGCAAGGTATCGATCGATTGCACGACGTGCCACTACTGAGACGACGATCCGGTCAACAAAGTCGTCCCGAGCGAACAACGTGAGCGAGGGATCTCTCGGGAGCTTTCGCTGGCTAAAAATCGTCGAGGATGATGAAAGTGCGAGCTGAGCGTCACCGGAAAGATAGGAAACATGCAGCGCCGTAACTTTCTCAAGATTTCGGCCCTCTCGGGCGCCGTGTCGGCTCTCCAGTCCTGCGGCAGCCCCGAGCAGCAGCTCATCCGTTTCATTCCCGACGAAGATCTCGTTCCCGGAATCGCCGTCTGGAAACCGAGCGTGTGCACGCTCTGTTCCGCCGGCTGCGGGACGCTCGTGCGCGTAATGGAGGGCGATGCCGAAGTCGTGCGTAAGGGCCGCACCGGACTGATCAAGATGGGCCTGGCAAAAAAGCTGGAAGGCAATCCGGAACACCCGGTCAACCGCGGCAAACTCTGCGCCCGAGGCCATGCCGCGCTTCAAGTACTCTATCATCCGGACCGCCTCGCCAATCCGCTCAAGCGCCGGGGGCCCCGCGGCTCCGCCGATTTCCAAGTAGTGAGTTGGGAGGATGCTCTCGCCGAACTGACCTCGCATCTGTCCGAGCTTCCATCGCCAGGCAATGTCCGGTCTTCGGACTCCAGTGGAGTCCACCGGGCTGTAGAAACCGGACCCGCGCCGCTCGCCTTCCTGACCCGCCCCTTGCGCGGCCAGCGACGCGAACTCATCGAGCGCTTCCTCAAGGCATTCGGCGCCCCGCCGTCCATAGCCTACGAGCCCTTGGAGGAAGCCGTCTTGCGCCAGGCCAATCTCCTGAGTTTCGGTTCGGCCGCGCTTCCTACATTCGACCTCGCACGTGCCGATTACTTGATCTCTTTCGGCGCCGATCTTCTCGGCACTTGGAATTCGCCCGTTGCGCAGTCGATTGGCTACGGCGAAATGCGTCAAGGCCGGCCCGGACGCCGCGGCAAATTCGTGCAAGTGGAATCGCGCATGTCGCAGACCGGCGCAAATGCCGACGAATGGATTCCCTGCCACCCGGGTAGGGAGGGCGTGTTGGCGCTGGGCATGGCTCACGTCATCGTGAGCGACAAGCTTCGTGCGCGTGACGCGCGCCCCCGCCCGGCTGCGCTTATCGCGGGCTGGTCCGAAGGCCTGCCGGATTACGTGCCGGAGAGCGTGGCGAAGCAGACGGGCGTTAGCGCCGAGACAATAACGCGCCTCGCGCACGAAATCGCCGCCGCCGAATCGAGCGCCGTCGTCATTGCTGGCGCGCCTCTCGCCCAAACCAACGGCATGTTCAACGCGCTCGCCGTCAATGCGCTCCAGGCATTGCTCGAAAGCAGCCGCGCCGAGCCGCCGATACTCAGCTTCACGCCCCAGCCGCCCATCGGGGCCACCGTGCCTGCTTCCGCCGCCACTCCAGCAAGCTTCTCGACTCTGAACTCTCTCGCGCAGGCCATTCTGAACGATCAGCCTCATGCTCCTAAAGTTCTGTTCCTCTACGACGTCAATCCCGTTTTCGGAGCGCCCGCCAGCCTCCAGTTCCGCGAAGCGCTCGCGAAAGTTCCTTATATCGTCAGCTTCGGCAGCTTCATCGACGAGACCAGCGCCTTTGCCGATCTGATCCTTCCCGACCACGCGCCGCTCGAATCCTGGGTGGATGATGTCGCTGAATCCGGGACCACGCAGAGTGTCGTCAGCCTCGCGCCTCCGGCCGTCCATCCGCTGCACAATACGCGCGCCATGCCCGACGTTTTGCTTGAGGTCGCGCAGCGGCTCGGCGGTCCCGTAGCCGCAGCTTTGCCTTGGAACTCTTATGACGCCATGTTGCGGGCGGCTTATGTGCCCCTGCGCCAGCATTCCAGCTCCACCGCCACTCAATCCGAGGACGATTTCTGGAGCAAGATCACGGCCCAGGGAGGCTGGTGGAGCACGCCAAGGGCGCCTCGCGCAGAAGCGGTATTCGCCGTGCCCGCGCATGCGCCGGCGAAATTGGCCGAACCTGAATTCGACGGCCCCGCGAGGGAATTTCCGTTTTACTTCACGCCTTTTCCCTCGCAATCTTTTCGCGATGGTTCGTTGGCACATCTTCCCTGGCTCCAGGAGATGCCTGACGTGATCACCACTGCCATGTGGTCGAGTTGGGTGGAGATCAATCCCAAGACAGCTGCGCAGTTGCATATCGCGACCGGAGATCTCGTCGAAATCACTTCGCAGCACGGAAGCGTCCGCGCTCCCGCGATTCTCTCGCCGGGGATCGCTGCCGATGTCGTGGCCATGCCGATTGGACAGGGGCACGAGAAATTTAGCCGCTACGCCAGCGGCCGCGGCGCCAATCCGCTCTCCATTCTTGGCCCGCTCACGGAGCGCGAGACCGGTGCGCTGGCCTGGGCGGCCACGCGCGTCAAACTGGCCCGCATCGGTGACGCCGAGCGAGGCAAGCTGATCGTTTTCGCCGGCGGAATGAGCCGCTTCCCGGGCGAAGAGGAGCGGCGCTAAACAAAATGACTCACAAATGGGCCATGGTCATCGACCTGGACCGCTGCACCGGCTGCGAAGCCTGTGTGGTCGCCTGTCATGCCGAAAATAATATCGGCACCGCTGGCCCCGACCAGGCCGCCCGCGGCCGAGCCAAGCACTGGATTCGCGTGGAGCGCTATTGGGAAGGCCAATTTCCCAACGTGCGCCTTCGCTTCCAGCCCGTCCTTTGCCAGCAGTGCGACGATGCGCCCTGCGAGCCCGTCTGCCCCACTTTTGCCAGTTATCACACCCCCGAAGGCCTCAACGCGCAGGTCTATAACCGCTGCATCGGCGCGCGCTTTTGCGCCAACGCCTGCCCTTACACCGTGCGCTTCCTGAATTTTTTCAATCCGCAATGGGAGAAGCCTCTCCATCTGCAACTCAATCCCGACGTCTCCGTGCGCAGCGTGGGCATCATGGAAAAATGCACCTTCTGCGTGCAGCGCATCCGCGCCGCGGAGATTCAGGCCGAGAGCGAAAAACGCGACCTGAAAGATGGCGAGTTCAATCCCGCCTGCGTACAATCCTGCGCGCCCAAGGCCATGGTCTTCGGCGACCTGAATGATCCCAATAGCGAAGTTTCGCGCCTGGCGCGCTCCAATCGTTCCACGAAACTGCTCGCCGAGCTGGGCACGAAGCCGAACGTGAATTATCTCCAGCGGGACTCCTGGCAAGATGGAAAAAACGGCTAAACAAATTCGCGGAGATCTGCTGCGGCCTTTATTTCGCAGCGGCGCCGGATACTGGCTGGCCGTGGGCCTCACTGGCAGCATGGTCCTGGCGGGCGTCTTCGCCTTCAGCTATCAGGTCTATCACGGCCTTGGCGTCTGGGGCCTGAACTGGCCCGTCTTTTGGGCTTTCGACATTACCAATTTCGTTTTCTGGATTGGCATCAGTCACGCCGGCACGCTCATCTCCGCCATATTGCGCCTGGCGAACGCAGGCTGGCGCCGGCCCGTAACCCGCTGCGCCGAAGCCATCACGGTTTTCGCGCTGTTCATCGGCGCAATCATTCCCATCTGCCACCTGGGCCGGCCCTGGCTCTTTTACTGGCTGGTGCCGTACCCCAGCGAACGCCATATTTGGCCCAACTTTCGCTCGCCGCTGCTTTGGGACTTTTTCGCCATTCTCACCTATCTGACCGGCAGCACGATTTTCCTCTTTCTGCCCATCATCCCTGATGCCGCCGCGGCCCGCGATCTGGCCCACGGCTGGCGCCAAAGGCTTTACGGCCTGTTGTCGCTGGGCTGGCAAGGCAATCCGCGCCAGTGGCATCGCCTGGAAAGCGCCATGCATATCATGGCCATCGCCATCATTCCCGTGGCTGTTTCTGTACACACCATCGTCTCCTGGGATTTCGCCATGACGCCGGTGCCCATGTGGCACTCTACGATCTTTGGGCCCTACTTCGTCTGCGGCGCCATCTTCAGCGGCGTCGCGGCCCTGATTCTGGCCATGGCCTTCTTGAGAAAATTCCTACACCTCGAAGAGTATTTGGAGCCCATCCATTTCGACCATCTCGGCAAGCTCCTCCTCACCATGAGCCTGCTCTGGTTCTACTTCACTTTCGCCGAGCGCCTCACCACGTGGTATGGCAACGACGTCGCGGAGATGAACGTCTTCTGGTCCAGTGTCCGGCAGAATTTCGCGCCGCTCTTCTGGACCATGATCACCTGTAATCTGATCATTCCGTTTCCGCTGCTGGCGATCAAAAGATTTCGCACCATCACCGGCACCGTGATCGCCTCCAGCACCATCGTCGCCGGCATGTGGATCGAGCGCTTCTTGATCATCGTGCCCCCGCTCGAACACAAATTCCTGCCCTATTCCTGGGGAACCTATCGCCCCACCTGGGTCGAGATCACGCTGATGGTCGCCGGCTTCGGCATGATGGGCCTGCTTTATCTGCTTTTCTCCAAGCTCGTGCCCATGATCTCCATGTGGGAATTGGAAGCGGGCATTCGCAAGGCGCCCGTGGTTCGCCGCCGCGCCGCGACCTTTCAACCCGGGGCCGCCACCGCCAGAGCTGGCCTCACAGAACCAGAACCCTTTGTCACGGACGCGCCGCGATGAAAGCTATCTACGCCCTCTACTCCGATCCGGATGCGGCGCAGCGCGCCGTCAATGCATTGAAAACGGCCGCAGGATCGCTGGGCGTCGGCGAACGCCAGGTCGTCGTCGTGACAGGCGAGCCCTTTGACGGCTATGATTTTTCCGACGAGCATTCGCAGACGCACATCTTCCTCCTGGCTTCTATCGGCGGGATTGTCGGTGCCATACTCGGTTACTGGCTGACTCGTTTCACCCAGCTTTCCTATCCTTTAAACACCGGCGGGATGCCCATCGTTACTTCGTGGACCAACGGCATCATCATCTACGAAATGACCATGCTGGGCGCGATCCTCTGGACGCTGATCACGCTCCTCTTCACCGCCCGGCTGCCACATTTTGGGAAATCGCTTTCCGATCCCGCGATCTGGCACGGCAAAATCCTCGTCGGCGTTACCGACCCGCCCGACCCGGCGCGTCCCGAACTCGAAAAGCAATTGCGTCATGCGGGTGCTTCCGAAGTCAAATCCACCTCCTAGCCTCCTGAGGCAGAAGTGCTGTGAATGTCCTCGTCATGGATCATGTCGAGGAACCTTCGGCAAACTAGAGTTACACTCTTCGAACTCAACCTTGCCGAAGTCGCTGTATAATCCCGTTCTGCGGAGGCTAACAAGCCGATGAAAAAGGCAATTCTACTCATCCTGCTGGCTGCTGCCATGGGCTTCGCGCAACAGTCAGGCACGGCTCCTGATTCCAAAGCGAAAAAGCTCACCCGATCCGAACTCGACAAATTATTAGCAGCCCCCGATCGGGTGCTATTGATCGATGTGCGCAGGCCGGATGAAATTGCTTCAAACGGAGGTTTCCCCGTGTATCTCAGCATTCAAGCCGGGGATCTCGAAAAACACCTCTCCGAAATCCCCAAGGACAGGTTGATCGTGTTGGTCTCCAACCATGCCGGCAGAGCTGGACGCGCGGCAGATCTGCTCGAGAGAAAGGGTTTCAGAGTCGCGGGAGCGGTCGGCGCACAAACCTACGAATCAGAAGGTGGCACGCTTACGAAAATCGAGCCCCCCAAGCCGGCTGCGAAGTAGTTCGGTTCCTGCCATTAACCTCCAAACGTTCCAAGCTGGCGTGACGCTGAACTGAAACGATCGGCGTTCTCCCTCGTCGAGTGCCGAATGCGTTGCGGCAGAGCTATCTTTTCGCAGAAACGAGGAAATATACCCGGCTTGTGACGGCGCGCCCGGCGCTGAGCGCGGGAATGAACTTCCATCTGGCAACCTCGCTCTTGAGGAAGAGCTCAAACGAGGGTTCAGCCGATTCCGCCGACCGAACTTTACCGGCAGAATCAATCACCAAATCCAACAACAGCTCTGAATCTGGCAGATTCGCCTCCGATTCTCGCTCTGCAGCCCTGCGTTCAATCAGGATTGGGGAGGGTGGGAGGATAGCCGGCCCGTCCTCTCCTCCGCTGCGGTGGGCCCACGGGATCCCGGCTGACGGGGCGGCCTGGGTTCGCAGGTCAAAGACCTTTGTGGCTATAGCTTTCGAGGGAACCTTCGCTGACACGCCATCCACTTGAGCGCGGATTCCTCGAGCCCGTGCGCTCAAAATTGCTGCGCGAATTCGATCGATGTCCCTCGCCGGCCACATATCCGCTAAGGAGTTCCAAGCATCCTGTTCGCGGCCGCTGTAAAGGTAAGACCAGATGATTTGCAACACTCTGACCTTTGTGCGCTCCAGGCTTTCACTGTGGCGCAGGTCCTCCGGCGAAAAATGCGCCGTTGGGGCCAATCTGCCATTGCTGTTCTTAAAATCCCGAAGATCCTCGGGATCAAGCTGCGTTCGTACCCTCGCGATTTCGCTATCAAAATAGCTTTGGAATTCAGAACTTACATCCAACAGGCGGCCATGCACGAAGCGGAGGATCACCGTGGGGGCGAGGTCCGGCCTGTCCGCGTTGTGGTTCTCGAAGCCCTCCATCGCAGCGGCCTCGTTCGTCCAAATTTCGATTTGACCGTCGAGATCGGTGTCGGCGGTGCTGAAGAAGCTTCCTCCCGTAATCGTGCGCAGCAATTTCGGCGGTTTTTGTAGAGAATAAATGTGCAACGTCATGCAGCACTCGGCATCGGTTTTCTTCACCTGAAGGGTCACGACAGGTTGCCCGAGGCCTACGTC
>Ga0209802_1000737_pt1 | contig 25199 bp, 24 predicted proteins | sample GraSoiAngelo_129_FD_185886 | JGI IMG/M metagenome (GOLD analysis project Ga0209802, IMG submission 185886) | Grasslands soil microbial communities from the Angelo Coastal Reserve, California, USA - 14_0927_12_40cm (SPAdes) (version 2) | ecosystem: Environmental > Terrestrial > Soil > Grasslands ... | reverse complement strand
GAAGTTGCTAGAGGAACCTATTACGCGGGGTGTTTTGGTAGATCTGAAAACCCGTGGCTTGAGACGGCGCCTTTGGTACAGCACCCTCTCCCGGTTGGAGAGAGGATTGGTGGACCTGACCATACGATGGGTGGACAAAGTGCGAAGCGGACGGATGACGGAGACGTTGGTGCGGATACTAGCGAAGCTAGCGCAGGCACTGGAAACAGGTATGGGAAAAGTCCTAGGTAAGGGAAGAGTACTGGCCGCTAGGGCAAGCGAACTAGCGGTGAAGTGGGGTAATGTTTCCGCCTACTCATGGCGGTACGAACAGGGCTTCTGCAGGGCAATAGGCCTCGGAATAGTTGGATTCTCGTGAAGGGCGCGGCGCGGGAAAATCGACCACCCCTGGGGGTCGAGAAAAGCATTCTTAGTTTTGGTCGGGAAAAGATCAGTAGGGTCCCTGAAGGGCTGGGAAAGATCGTTAGATCCTACCGGTTCGCCCTTGCAGCGTTTCTGATACCGCTCTTCATACGAACCATACCCGAGATCCTCGTCGGTCCCTACCCCATAGGATGGGACACCATCGCATTCTACGTCCCAACCACACTAGACTGGGCGGCGGGAAAAACAGGATGGGTAACAGTACTTGGGACAGCACCACTGATGTACATGTTATCGATCCCCGCCTATCTCTTGACGCGAGTTAATCCTGTTTGGATTTTCAAGGTCATGGGTCCAATTCTCTACGGGGGCATGATCTGGGCTTTGTTCAGATTCATACGAACAGGGCTCAAATGGCCCGAAAAACAGGCGCTCGGAGGTGCTCTGCTGACTTCTCTCTACTTCGTCACCTTGCGGATCAGCTGGGACCTTTATCGAAACATGCTCGGACTAACGTTCATTCTCCTAAGTCTGCCACTTCTCGAAGATTGGAAAACGCCTCGGAAGCAGGCATTGTTGTCTATTCTGACAGTTCTAGCAGTCGCCTCGGACCAGTTGACCGGGGTGATCGCGTTGGTTTTGATCGGGTCCAGAACGTTGATGGCTCTGACGAAGCGACAAAGAACCGAGTTCTATGAAATGCTCAAGATCGGTTTGCCCGGTGGATTCCTCTTCTTCTCAATTGCCTATGCGAGTCTTGCAGTCCTTGGAAACGGACCAGTACGGATACAGTCACCTCTCCCCACCTTCTCTAGCCTGGCTTCCAGCATTGGATTCCTAGGATACGCCTACCTCGCGTTGACACCACTAATACTTCTCGGGCTCAGGAGTGTGCCGAACTTCGACCTGAAAACCTGGTCAATCTTCTGCCTAGGAATTATAAGCCTGGCCCTTCTGCCATTCTTCGGACCTATCGTGGAGAGTTACCGATGGTCCCTACTCCTAGACATACCACTTTGTATTTACGCGGCGGCAGGGCTCGCCAAGTTAGCCACAATGACCCGACCATCGATTCGGTGGGTCGGAAGGGCACAACGAATACTGCCAATCTTCGCCACGGTTCTCATCGTCTCAGCGGTCCTCTACATCGCACTCCCCGCGGAACGCGCAATGGTGTACTATACCGCCTTTCCGGGCCTGCTGCCCACGTCAATGGCGCAGGATACGGTGCCAATGTCTGATCTTGGTAATCTGAAAGCGCTGCTTGAGTCTGCGGCCTCCAGAATGGGTCCACAGACAGTATTGATCACTCATCAGGCCATCTACGGCTGGGCCCGAGCATATCTATCGACAAGTGCGCATTTGATCAATTATGGATACTCCAATCCTCTGGTGGGAGTGGAGATGGCGAACTCAGACGGGTATTCCAATGTTCTGTTGATATGGTGGATCAATGGGTTTGGATGGCACGACCAGCCCTACGTGCCTAATGGTTTCGCTCCGGAATACCAACTAGGAGATTTGGCGTTGTACGTCTTTCGAAACTAATCAGTATGCTTTATCCAACTTCATGAGAACGATTTCACAAAGATGATTGAAGGAACGCGGTTACTAGAGCGAATCTCACGAAAACCTAGAACCCTTCCAGAGGAGGCTCTCGTCGACGGATTCGCGGAGGGCAAAATCTCAGTAATAATGCCAGCATACAACGAAGCCGGCTGTATTGGCGCTAGCGTAAGTGACATGAAAAAGCAGTTCGAGACTGCCTACCAAGACATTGAGATTATTGTCGTCGATGATGGAAGCCTGGACGGGACCGGAAAGGTCGCGCGAAACCTCTCAGGAGAAAGAGTGAAAGTGGTTGGCTACGACCGGAATCAGGGCAAAGGATACGCTCTAAAGGAGGGATTTCTTCATGCGCGAGGTGAAATAACATTCCTAGTGGACAGCGACTCTGAGATTCATGCTAAGGATCTTAGAGCGTACGTTCAAGCCCTCGATGGGGCCGACATCGTGATAGGATCCAAGCGCCATCCATCGTCTTCAGTTCGTACTCCTCCTATTCGGAGGTTCTTGAGCTTGGGCTACAATATCTTGGAAAGATTGTTGACAGGAGTTAGGGCTAGTGACACACAAGCTGGGTTCAAGGCAGCACGGAGCACTGTACTATACAGAGTGCTTCCGCTTCTATCGGTAAAGAGGTACGCTTTCGATGCTGAGTTCCTTGCCGTCGCTTCACTGCTCAACTTGCGAATAAGAGAACTTCCTGTCGAAATTGAACTTACGGCAACATTTAGTGCGAGGCAGGTTTTCCGAATGTTAATCGATCTTCTCGGGATTTGCTACCGACTTAGGATAAGTCGTTGGTACCAGCGTAATATGCGCATACTTGAGGAATCTTACCAACCAATCATCCGATGGTGACGGCACTTCCACCTCCCGTTCGTCCACAAAAAGTACTCTGGCACGCAGCCAGAAAAGACCCTGAATATCTTTAATATCCCCAGCCAGAAGCTGAGAAAAACTTACTCGCTGAAGAGCTGATGAAGTCATGAAGGTCGTTCTTGCAAACCCGCCAGCCTACTACGACGACCACCACAGGCATTTCATTCAGGCGGGGAGCAGGTGGAGCTTCAGCATGTTTGTTTCTCCTGGCATGAAGGAACATTATCTTCCCTATCCATTCCTTGAAGGGTATGGCCTTTCCATTCTGAAACAGAATGGAATAGAATCAGTAGGAATCGACGCTTGCGCATTCGACATGGACAAAAAAGAGTTCGTCTCAAAAATAGTCTCGTCGAAACCTGACCTTCTCGTCGTCGACATCCCTACAATTTCGTTCCCTCTAACAATTCCCCTTCTCGGGGAAATCCGTCGGCAAGTTGATTGCAAAATTGCAGTCGCCGGAGGCCACATCACATCGCTGGCTTCAGAGACATTGAAACAACACGGAGTCATAGACTACGCATTGTTGGGAGAATATGAGTTCTCACTTCTCGCTCTTGCCAAGGAATTGGAAAAGGGCTCGTCGACGTCTATTGACGACCTTGCTGGGGTTGCATTTCGCAAAGGAGATGAAATATTAGTCAAGCGACCTTCTGTTCAGAAGTTTAACCTAGACGAAATGCCCTATCCGGACCGGAAGGATTATCCAATTGAGCTGTATCATGATTTCGAAATAGCAGGGCGCCCTTGCGTTCAGATGCTCACGTCCCTTGGCTGCCCTTACAAGTGCTCTTTCTGCATGCCGATTCGTGTGATGAATCAGGATTCTCCATTGTACCGTCGGCGGGACCCGCAAAAAATAGTCGATGAAATGTCCTATGCAAAGGACGAGTTGGGGGCAAAGCAAGTGTATTTCGATGATGACACATTCTCAGTGGACAAGAGTCGGCTTCGAGAAATGAGCCGCGTGATCAGAGAAAGCCAGCTTGACTTACCTTGGACCGCAATGGGCGATATAACAATAGACGAAGAAACTATCAGACTCATGTCTAACAGCGGATGTGCGGGCATAAAGTTTGGAGTGGAGACTGCGAGTACTGCCACGCTCGACGGAATACACAAGACCTTCATGAAGATAGAAAAAGTGAAGCAATTCGTCAAGTGGCTGCGAAAGTACGGAATATGGTCTCATTCCACGTTCATCATTGGACTTCCAGGTGACAAAAGAGAGGACATTTTGAAAACGATAGAGTTCTCGAAGAAGCTTGATACGGACAGCGTCCAGTTTTCAATAGCGACTCCGTTCCCTGGGACGCCTTTCTACGAACAGGCAAAGCAGAACGGGTGGCTTGCGACGGACGATTGGACTCAGTACGACGGCGCGAACTACGCTGTCCTAAACTATCCTGACCTCTCAAAGGGAGATATCGAGGATCTGCATAGGTTAGCGTTGAAGGAATGGTACAGGAACGCATTGTTCAAGGAAATCAAGCATCCCCGCAGGATTGGGAGGATAATAAAAGCAGGGAGTGTCAGATACTCTATTCGCAAGACTCTTAGCCATCTTCGCGGAACGCTCTGATCTTTAAGATCGCACACTCTTCTGATGCGGCGAGAGGGTTACGAAACGTGAGAAATTCATTCCTAGTCGTTGAAGGAGAGTTTCCACCGCCTGCCAGGGCGAATCTCAGACTTTACAGGTTAGGAATCGTACTAGGAAAGGAGGGCGTTCGCGCCAATCTGTTGACTCCAAGTGACATTCCTCGCCCTTTCAAGACATTCACATATGACGGAATTAGGGTTCGAAGATTTCCAGGTCTCGCTCGACTTCTGTACTCAAGGGCCAGAATCATTGTCAGAGCCATGCACGTTGCAGTCAGCTCTCTCTACCTCACACGTCTTTGCTCGAAGAATCGTCGATCAACTATTCATTGCTGGAACGTAGTCGCAGGTCTTGCCGGCATAGTTGCTGGAGCCATTACTAAGACGCCGGTTTTCGTTGACTTCACAGATCTATACTCTGACATCGCTCGATACGAATCGCCTGTAATGGCTCGATTGATTGTCGAAGTCGAAAAGATCGTAGCTCGCCGGGCGAACAAGGTGATAGCTGTAACTGATAGAATGAGAAGCGTTCTCATTTCAATGGGAGTAGAAGCCTCAAGAACTATCGTAATTCCGGACGGAACTGACGAGAAGATGTTTCGTCCAGGGATCGATGGTTCCCAGATCCGAAGCCAATACGAGCTAGGGAACTCTCCAGTATTGATATTCCATGGAGACATAAAGTACTCTGATGGCTTCGATATCCTTCTGCCCGCTTTCCGGGAGGCTCTCGAAAAGATTCCCTCGGCCAAGCTACTCGTTGTGGGAGGTGGACCCGAGGTACCTCGCCTCAGTCAACTTGTGCAGGAATGGAAAATGTCATCGGCTGTGATCTTCACGGGGTGGGTCCCGCATAGCCAAGTACCAGAGTATATCGCAGCAGCAGACATCGGCGTCATGCCGCTGAGATCCACTCTGCAGACGAACTGTTATCTTTCATTCAAACTCTTTGAATATTGGAGTATGGGAAAGCCCGTTGTAGTTTCCGGGGTCGACTCCATTTCCATTGTGGCCCGCAACAACGAAAGCGCTGTCGTAGTTAGACCAGACGACGTGCGCAGCCTGAGCGATGCCTTGACGAAAGCCCTTGAAGACCCTAAATCGCTCAAATACATGGGTGAAAATGGCAGAAAGCTCGTGGAAACGACCTACAATTGGGACAGATTAATGGGTCAAGAATCGAACCTCTACAAGGGAATAGGGAAGAGGATCTGTTAGAATCCAAGCTCCGATTATCGTATTCAAACGGCAAATTGATGTCGTCCTTCCCTGTAGAATAAAATAATCGTGTGAAATTGCTCTAATCAAAGGGGCAGGCTCAATCAATGAAAATCGCGTTTACGAAGCTGTACTTTCACCCGAACCACATTCCTGAATATGCTCTCTTTGATAACGTCCCGCAAAATGATGTCCTCTTCTGTGGGTACGTTGGTCCTAGGATTCCCGGGAGTTCAGTTGAGTTCATTCAAAAGGCAGAGTTTCTTCCATTGCAATACGGGTACATTTTTCCTGAGACCCTTTCTCACATTTTCTTTCGCAGGCCTCCTAGCACAACCACTCCCACTAAACTACTCCGCTTGGAAGAAAGCGTTCGTGGAAGCGACGTTCTCATTTCCAACGAGTTGTATTCCTTCATCACATCGCAATGCGCTAGGATTCGAGCCCAGACCCCCGGTGTTAGATTCGTCGTAGAAGTGTGGGAAACTCTATTCGGTCTGCCTCTGCATTGGATACCATTGTACTTCAACAACTGCGTCCTATCTAAGACTCGATGCGACCGCTTTATCGCTCACACTCTCAGAGCGAAAGAATACCTAAGGAATTGGGGCGTCGACGACTCGAGAATATCTGTGATTTATCCTGGTGTCGATGTCGAGACTTTTGCTCCAACCGCAAGATCCAAGCATGACGGGTTCAGATTCCTATTCGTCGGGAGATTTGACGAGGAAAAGGGCTTGCCGTTGTTGCTCAGAGCTTTCTACGAATCGTTTTCGGGGGATGACGAGGTAGAATTATGGATCAGAGCGAAAGGAGACGATTCGGAAACTAGAGGTCTGATCCAACAAATCTCTCGCCGCTGCAAAGTCAAAATTTTGGATTTCGTGAACAGAGAGCGATTGCCTGCTCTAATGGGAGCGTGTGACGCACTATGCTTGCCGAGCTCAGACAAACGCCTCGGACCGCTTAAACTCTGGGAAGAACAGTTCGGATTCGTCCTAGCGGAAGCAATGGCATGCGGGCTACCAATAATCGCTACAACCTGCGGTGCAATTCGAGAGGTTGTGGGCGAACACAATCTGGTCGTTGCTCAAGGTGATATTCGCGGCCTGGCGAACGCGATGAAACTCTTGTATCGCGACGAGCAACAAGCCCAGGAAATCTCATTGGCGAACAGAGATAGAGCGCTTTTGGAGTTTGATATTACGAAGCAACGACAGAAGGTCGGTCAATTTCTCGAGGAGCTGGCTTGATTGAGCGTTAGCTTGTCGCCTCCTCCCTCGATATCAATAGTAATTCCTACTCTAAACGCCGAACGCTTTCTAGAGGATTGCTTGCAAAGTATCGCCACCCAGAACTACCCCAAAAACCTGGTTGAAGTTACCATAGTCGATGGCGGCTCTACCGATTCAACTCTGGATATCGCTAGGAAGTTCCAGGCAAGAATCGTTCCGAACCCTCAACGAGGCGCTGAAATAGGAAAGCTCGTTGGCTTTCGCCAGTCGCACTCGGAGCTCTTCATGTACCTTGATGCCGACATAACTTTGCCACGAGGGGATTGGCTGTCTCTTATGATCGCCCCGCTGGTGCGCGATCCGGAACTCGTTGGAACTTTTACTCGCTTTACGGTAAATCGACATCATCCAGCGTTGAATAGATACTTGTCATATCACGAACTGATGCTTGACCCAATTTTGCGCATTCTCTGCACGCCAATTAAAAACACAATATCAAGCAAAGAAGCGGGTTATGACGTCTGCATTTTCACTTCCGACACAATGGTAGCGGCAGGCCTTATTCTTTATCGGCGAAAAAAGGTCTCCCTAGTGATTTCTCCCTCCGAGGATTATTGGTGGGACATTGACATTCCCGTGAGACTTTCGAAGATCGGTCAACGGAAATTTGGTTATGTCGAAAACGCTGGGCTATTTCACCTCACTGTTGAGAACATGCGACAGCTCATCGCGAAGAAACGTTGGATGATCAAGTATTCTTTCTTAAGTCATCAAGGGGCACGTGAATTCTCTTATCTTCCTAGATCCAAGCGTTCAGTGCTCGCACTCATAGGGTGGGTGGTTTCGGTTAACTTCGTCCTTCCGATTGCTATTCAGTCGATCGTCCAGGTTGCTAGGAACAGAGACGTGGCATGCTTTTATCATGTCCCAGTGTCCTTCATTCTGACCGATTCTTACATATTTTGGTTTCTGACAAATACAAAAGGGCGAGATTTTTTCAGAAGACTCATCCCACAATAACCTCCCCGTCCGGAATCGAGTCTACAATACAATGTGGAACATTAGACGGCTTTTCTTTGTTGCCTTGGCAATTCGTCTTGCCCTGGCTCCGTTTCTCACACTCAGCGCCACATTCGAAAACATCACCGCCGTTGACACGATTATTGTTCAGAACTTCAACCCATTATCTTGGATAACAAGCTACGGACCCGGGTTTTACGTCACCTATGTCCCTTTTTACGCTCCCTACTCAGTGTTGAGGCTGCTTGGCGTTCACGCTCTGTTCTTGTTAGAATTTCTCTTCAAGATTCCTTCAATCATTGGAGACATACTTTCCGGCTACGCCCTCTTCAACATAGCCTTCGAATTGTTTCAAAACCAACGTAAGGCAACGATTCTGTCTGCAGCTTACTTACTCAACCCCTATACAATTTTCATCTCAGCCGTGGTGGGACACTTGGACCCGTTGATGATGGGCCTCATGCTAATCTCGATGTATTGGATGTCGAAAGGAAGGGTGGAGAGAAGCGCCCTGTCGCTCGCCTTCGCGTCCGGGCTGCGGTTTCTGCCGGCGCTTCTCCTCCCGATCTTCTATCTGTACCTCCGGAAGCAGTTTCCCCACAAGCGACGATCATACCTGTACACTTTTGGTGTCTCTTCTGCGCTTCTCTTCTCCCCCTACTTACTGACCTTCGTCCAGCTAGGACTCACGAGTCAATTTCTACTTTCAGCTTATGTTCAATCCTTCACATCCCCCCTTGGCACCCTCGGGCAATCAAGCCCGACTACATTCAAGTACAATTTTACAGGTTTCCTGGCGTCTGTTGGACTGTGGCCTTATGCTTCGATTTTGAGCAATATCAGGACCTTTCTCGTCCTCTATGTTGGACTACTACTTGCTTTTGGTTTTCTCACAAGGTGGGGTTTCAGAGCATTGACCTGTTTTTCAGGGGTCATATTTGGAACGTTCATGATCGTAATACCACTTGACCAACCTCATTACCTGAGCTGGTTTCTTCCCTTTGTGCTGTTAGGAGCATTCGCATACCCTTTCATCCCCCGACAAGGTCCAGCGGTCCTTGTTGCGGCCAACATTGCCATTTGGCCGATAATTGACCCCGGTTTCTTGGTCGCTCTTGACGCTACATTCCCATGGGTTACCGGGTATGGATACCTATACTCGAATTGGCCCTTCTTTAATCTCAATCTCCAACTCTCTCTATCTGTCGCGTATGGGGTCACCATCGCGTTCTGTTCTGTCATTCTCTTGGTTTGCGGACTTGGCTCAGAGAGATCGGACTCTGTCCACATCGAAGGTTTTCTGAGGGACCGAACAGTGGCAGCCCTTGTCCTAGGCGAAGCTATCGTTCTCACCTTCGAAACGCTTCGCCTGGTTTATTTTCCAGTATTGCCTTCCCTCGCTGTAGTTACGACTTTTTCTGCACTACTCGTTGTGGCAGTTTACTCTGGCTGGACGATTCGTGGCTCGAGAAAGGATATTCAACAACTTTCGCGAATGAGGACGGTGATCATGCTCGCGCAATGCCTTCTGTGGGGCGCTTTGGCACTTCAAACCGGCTCGATCTTTCTCCTCACTCAGGCGATCTTCATCGCAGTAATTGCATTCACCCGCACAATAAGGGCAGAAGCCATCCTCACTCAACTGATAATGTTATGGAGTACAGTGTACATATCCTACCTCGCTTTGACCTCATTTAGTGTTCTTCAAATATCCTTGACCATCACCACCCTGATTACGACCTTCATTGCATGGCTAGCTCAACTAGACATGTCGGCCCTTCCGAGATCCATTGGCATTTGGAGATCGAAGAATGCCGCTCAATGACGAAAGGATTCTAGCGTTATTCTTAATAGGACTTTCAGTTTCGATCGTTCTATCATATACGAGAATACCTAACCAGCGGTCTTATTGGAGTGACGACTTTCCCTTCCCTGGAACCGTCGAGAAAACCGCAGGCGCAACCTCATCTTTGCCTTTCCAATTCTCATCTAGGACGAATCAAGAATCGTCGCTTACAATGCGCTTTGAGCCGTACATCCTTCCCTTCATGTCAAACCAGATGAAACGAGTTGCCTCTTCGTATCTTTCCATTGTCGGGTCGAATCCTATCGGGACTTCCGGCTTCTTTGTCGCGGATTGGCCGGGCAACTCTTCAGGAGTAAACAACTATCCAAGTCCTTTCGGCTGGGACTCGGGAGACGGAACTGGGAACGTCTCAATTGTTGATAGCACTCTTAGAATTGTCCCACTCAAGCCCGCAGGCTTTCTGACCGTATACAATTTCCAGAACCGAACATTCTACTCCGACACGTCAAACCTAATTGTGCTAAGTGTTCTGAATGCGAGCAACGCCTTGTGGCATTTGAACATATTGTCTAATGGAACGTGGATCGGACTGACAGACATTCAGGGAGTACTGACACATAATAGAGCGGGAACCTTTGTCTACCAGCTACCCGGAGGAATTGATTACCGAGACCCTTCAATAACCGTCCAACTAAATCAAACTAATTACTCGACATACATCGATGTCGCTCAAATCCAGTTCGGTCACACTTCTCAGGGAAGCAGTTTTCGAATTGTCCTGAACGGGAGCACGATTTCGACAATACAGTTGCTTCCAGAATCACTCTTTCGCGAACAAGTCAGTGGGGAAACCGTCCATACTATGGTTCCCATTTCATTCACATCGATTGCCAACGACAACATCGTAGAATTCATCCTCTCAGGGGGAGGCATACTGACAATTTCGTCGGCTACGTTTCACATCACAGTAGATACCTCCAGAATCAGCCCTCAAGCTTGGTCGACGGTTCCATATCCGTTTATCCTCTATGGAACAGGTACAATGGCACTACTTTTGTCCGCAGGTTGGTTGCTACGGTCATTGCTACTTTGGCTACGAACAAACTCGATCGACCAAACCAATGATCGCATTCCAAGGGACCAGAGGGTGAGCAAAGAATGAACGATACGAGTCACGCTAAGGATCTAACACTTGACATCGGCTGCGGTTCTACTCCAAGAGGATCTATCAACGTCGACGCCCGCAGACTAGATGGGGTAGATGTAGTCTGTTCCGCTTTGCATTTGCCTTTTGCTGACTCAAGTTTCTCCAAAGTATTACTCAGTCACGTCATAGAACACTTCACTTACGCTAATGCTGCAAAACTACTGCTAGAGGCACGAAGAGTACTAGTCCAGTCCGGGCGCTTGGATATCTGGACTCCGAACTTCCAATCTCTGAGTCTGCTCAAGGCATGGCTGCTGGGTGCTCCAAAGGATAGCCTCATGGTTTATCCTCCTCTAACTGGAGACCAGGACTACAAGGAGAATGTACATCTCAGCCAATTTACGGCAGATCTACTTGCAAAGTATGTCAAACGGGAAGGTTTCGAGGTCCTAAGACTTCGCGGAGAGGGAGACTACCGTGGTATCATGATGCCTTTGCAAGTATTCACTCGAGTCTTCCCAAGTCGAGGTGGTGTGATTCATCTGACAGCGCAGCCTAAGGGCAAAAATGAAGTAGATTCCCTTGCGCATCCTCTTCGTCAATAGATGGGTAGGATCCCACAGAGGAGGAACGGAGACTCATATTCGTGAACTTGCACTCTCTCTTTCTCGTCGGGGACATCAAGTTCATATTCTGACGACCAGAGGAAAAGAACTCGAACCCTATCGCAGCAGGATCAGGATCTGGTATGTTGATCGCGCTCTGGGGGAGGAATACTCGTCTGGCAAATTCGTCCGTATTAGAGCGACGATTTTTCTCTGGCGATCATTTCTCAAGATGTTGGAGTTGCAGAAACAGGGGCATACGTTCGACATATTATCAATCCACTTTGCCTTGGAAGCCTACTTCGCCTATGCCATCCGGTTCCTTTTCAGGATTCCATTTGTCTTCGTATTCGAGGGTTACTCACGGATCGAAGGAATTGTCGGAGGAGGAGCCGACTTGAACATAGCGATATCTAACGATATAACGGAGAAATGCGCCAAAGCACATGGATATCGGCCCACCATGATCCCACCCGGAGTAGACCTCGGGAAATTCAAGCCTTCCCATGGAACTCCTAGACTCAGGCGCGCGTATTGCAATGAAGACGAGAAACTGGTTCTGTCCGTTTGCCAACTAATTAGTCGGAAGGACATTCCCACACTGATCGATGCAGCAGCAATTGTCAGGAAGTCATCAGGAACGATAAAATTCGTCATAGTGGGGGACAAAGGTCCCGAACGAAACACAATAACGCGAAAGATCCGAGATTTATCGTTGGAATCATCTGTGTTCTTGGTCGATTCCGCCGACTACGACCAACTCCCTCAGTACTATCAGGCCGCCGACCTCTTCGTATTGCCAACACTCTACGAAGGATTTGGCATTGTATTCATCGAAGCAATGGCATCAGGCATTCCGATAGTCTCAACGACTGCAAGAGCAGTTCCAGAGGTTGTAGGAGATGCTGGCTTGCTCGTGCAGCCAAGAGATCCGATAGCGCTGGCTGAAAAAATCCTAGCGCTCCTTCAGAACCCCTCATTAATCGCTACGCTGAGGGAAAGGGGTCTCTCTAGAGCAAAAAGGTACGACTGGGAAGGTATAGCTTCTCGATATGAGAGGCTGATGATGTCCACTTCGACGCTTGCGAGAGACCATGCAACCGGAGTCCATGCGCTCTCACTGATGCGTGCTGTGTCTCGGTCAGCAATTGAGCTCCTCCCGTGGAGAACCCACCCCCCATCGTAGATCAGATGACGTGTCCTAGAAATAGAATGAAATACTAGAACGATGTGCAAGGTAAAATTGGTGGAAATCCGAGGTAAGAAGAACCTGATGACAGGGGAGCTGGATTTGTCGGAATCAACTATGCGAGACACTTGCTGGAGACCGGACAACCGCGAGTGTTACTAAACAAATTACAGAAATGCTAGGGAACAAATGGGTCGGACGCCGACTCTTCTCAGGGATAAAGGGGTGTCAAACTCTGGATTGGGTCCAAGAAAACCTGTGTGAAGTAGCCGCAGTTGCGTAAAACACAATGGGGCGTATACGCTTCCAATCTTCATGAGTTGATTGACCGAATCATGTTGACACTCTAAGACATGGATACAAAATGAAAACGCAAGATTATCCAATTCACCAACCGGCTACTGCGACTAGGCATCGCGTTGTCACTTATGTGCGCCTAATTTGGTATGCGATCGAACACAAAATCTCCTGCTATGACCTGCCAAGCTTGATGATCATCATAATTTCCCCACTCTTACATTTTCTGAGATTCAAAGGCAGACTGCCAACACCTCTAGGGAGCGTGAGGATTGACAGTGACGATGTCTTGCGAGAGTTTGTTTACGCACTTTTCAAGACCAAGTTTCGTTATATGCCGACGATAGCGGCAATTCCCTTTGAGACCTCCCATCGCTCTACGATAGTTGATGTCGGAGCAAACATCGGAGACTTCACCATGGCAGTTTCGAGAAAAGCCGGAACAGTGATATCGATAGAGCCAGGACGAGAGACCTTCGCCACACTTTGTGATAATCTTCGTGGCAATTCTCTCAACAATGTCATTGCACTCAATATTGGCGCGCACGATTCGGTGGAGAGTCTCAACTTCGACGGAGATTACCTTGGTCTTAGAGTTACGGATCACGAAACCGAGCAACAGGCTCCTGGGATGCCGCTCGACCTTGTGTTAAGTACGCATGGAATCGAACAAATCGACATACTGAAGATTGACGCGCAAGGGCACGAAACCAAGGTGCTCAATGGCGCGATTGGTTCGTTAAAGAAGCATACTGTGGGTCTTGTCATCGTCGAAGTCCATCCCGCTTGGGGCGTGCAAATTGACGACGTGATCTCCTTCTTGCAATCATGCGACTATCGCCTAGTAAGGCGGGACAATGGTCCTTTTCAACCTCAGCTGTATTTCATGAATTCTTGGGATCCTCCTTCAAGGATTCGTTGACCTTCAGTTGCGGTTCTAGGCTTGTATTCCGTGATGGCGGCAGATGATATTTCTGAACCGCCATCAAATGTGCGTCGAATAATTCCCCCAGCTAATCTGCCTCGGAAGGCCGTGTCTTGCATCCCGCCTCTCAAAGAGGGGCCTCCTTTGAAATCGGCCCACAGTTGCGGGGACTCAAGATTATAGTGCGATCAAAAACATTCGCCTGTCAGAAAAACCCACCGGCTACTTGACAGAAATCCTCAAAATCTTGAGTCGTTCTACGCCTTCCTTCGTGAATTCGGTCGAGAGACATTGGGCCTTATTGCGATCCCACTCGCAAGGAATTTTGCGGTCATTCCCCTGGCAGTTTCCGAACAGTTTTGCGACGTCTTCTAGACACTATGATGGAGCCAAGAAGTGGCAACACCACCCCTACCTCGCAACTGATCATCAATCCTAGTGTCCTGGAAAAGGTCGACTTTGTGCACCCTTGACACGTCCCCGTCGGGCTGGGGTCCGTGTCGACAGAAACCGCCTGGGAAACCGCGGTTGTTTGTCCGGACGCGTCAACAACCGTGAGGTTTGCAGTATAGTCTCCGGCAACCAAGTAGACGTACCTGATGATTTGTCCTATGCGCCAGTCACCGTCCCCCAAAGACCACTTGTAGACGTAGGGTTGTGTCCCTCCTGTCACGGACCCTGAGAAGTTAACCATCTGCCCTACATCTGGATTGGCCGGAGTGAAGGCGAAATTGGCATGAAGTGGTGGGGGAAGTGGCCGCGATGAAGGCGGAGGCGCAAAGAACTCCATCATAGACGATGATCCTGCATCCTTTGCGGTCAGCGGTTGAAGGCCCCATGCTGTTTCTATTGTCCCGGGAAGAGAGTAGTGGGAATACTGGATCGAGGATTTGTAATGAGTCTTGACAGCCGGCCCTGCCCAAAGAGTGTAGACGTAGTCGGTGGGGTAACGTCCAAATCCTTCGTCGAAGGTGATGAAGAGAGCGGCGTTCTGAGTCCTAAAGATGGAGCTGTTCAGGATCAAGGGAACGAGCTGGCGGAGATAGTCGTCTCCTCGAGAGATCGAGCAATTGTGCATGTTGTCACACATGTTCGGGGTGAGCCACATGTAGTTTGAAGCTGTACTTGTCGAATCGAGGGCGTTGACAAGGTTGTCATCTGGAGGTCCTTTTCCTCCAGAGTTGGCAGGGACTACGTGGGCTGCACATCTGGTTGTGTTGTTCCCGATACCAATGTAGAACAGGAACGGGTCGAGTAGGAAAGTGTAGTTCCCTGAGGCGCTCTTGTAGCAAGGTGAAGGCATGTCCTCCATGTAAGCTCTCCAGGTTAACCCCGCACTCTCCACTCTATCGACGATACTGGAATTGGATGTGGTGCATGACCCTACAGGGCTGCAGTTGTTGCCAAAGTAGGTGTTTCCACCCGTCAAGCACATGTAGTTCGGTAAACTGGGATGACTGCACGCAGTATACTGTGTTGCTAGAGAGTAGTTGCGTGCCAGCTGGTTCAGGAAGGGAGCCGAGGAACTCCCGTTTATCTGGCTGAAGTTCTTGTTCTCCATCAGTATGATCAGGATGTAGTCGAATGGTGTGTTGCTAGCGAGTGAGGCGGCTTGGAGGTTTGTTGGAAGTCGACCAAGGTGATGCACGATTACCGTCTGAGAGGGTAAGAAGAACCCGGGAATAACTGTGAAGCATAGAAGGAGAACTGCGAGCCTAGCAGTATAGATCCTCGAGTTCGAGTCGGACCTCCTGTCACTGTGTGCCGTTCAGTTTTTTTCTTAAGAGTTCCGGAGTACCTCCCGGTCTCAATCTAATCGGATTTAGACCACAACCTAGAAGAACTGCTCTTTGGAGCACGACCCGTCCTCGTTGACAGAGACAGCCACGATCTTCAACGTCCCACGTGGAACCGCATACATTACCGCCCAGCAGCTGGTCATCTACGCCAGCTCTTTCGTCTACTACGTCCTCCTGATCAGAATCCTTAACCTAGCTCAGATCGGACAAGTGTCCCTCCTCGCCGCCGCATCCGCCGGATTCACTACTATCACCCAACTCGCCCTTCCACTCGCAGCGACCCGCTTCATCTCCGCAAGCATGGGAGGCAAGGACCCTTCCGCCGCCGGATCTGTGGCGAGAACAAGCCTCAGACTAATGATAACGATTGCCGCACCTACGTTACTCTTATCAGTCCTAGCGTCACCTTGGATCGCCAGTACGGTTTTCAAAAACTCCGACGCACCCTCATTCCTCGTCATCGCCTTCGCCTCCTCCTTCCTTCTCGACCTCACAGCCCTTTATGGAGCATATTTTCTCGGACTCGGACGTTACGCTGAATTGACTTACCAGAACGTTCTCTACCATCCCCTCAGCCGCGGCTTCGGACTAGTCCTCGCCTACAAGGGACTCGGACCCTTAGGAATACCAGTAGGATGGGCTATCGGAGCGTCCGCAACCCTCCTACTATCGACCTACCTTTTGAGAGGTAGACTTCCAATAGCTCACGGTTTCTCGGCTCGAACCTTGCTCGCCTTCAGCCTCCCGTTATTCGCCTCAGCCGTTGTCACCCTCCTTCAAGGCTGGGGAGACATCGCACTCCTCCAAGCAATCCTAGGCCAATTCGGCACCACCGGCGCCTACTACCTAGTCGTAACAAGCGTCTCCTTCCTCTCCATCCTCTGGACCCCAACAGCCGGAGCACTCTACCCTGCGCTATCCTCCAGCTACACAAGCCAAGGACCAACAGAAGTATCGGAGAAACTTGGAGTCGCAATGCGACTCGTCAACCTGACAGTCCTCCCAACCGGCACTGCTCTAGCTGTAATCGCACCCACTGCATTGGAAGCGGTCTACGGACCCTCACTCCTAGCTGGAGCAATACCCTTCGCCATACTCGCAGTAACGATCATATTCTCTGCCCAGAGCCTCCTCCGAATCATCACGCTACAAGCGATCGGGAAGACGAAACCGATTCTTGGGATCAGTCTCGCCGCAACGATCATCGATCTGGCAGCCGTCGGGCTCGGAGCACGATCTCTTGGAACGACCGCTGGGGCAATCGGCAGATCTTTGCTCGCCATCACGATGATGGCTCTAGCCTGGTGGACGCTGCGCCGGGTCCTGCACGTGCCTCTGACTCGTGGATTGTCGAAAGCTCTCCTTGTTTCAGTCTGTTCAGCTGTTCCCGTGGCAATCATCGACTACGCTCTGGCAGCAAACCTCCACGTTACACCACTCGTCCGTTTACCCGCACTCGTAATCGTATTCGCCCTCTCCTTCCTCCTCGCTTGCCGACAGCTTTCCGTCTTCGCCAAGACTGACTTCGAACTCTTAGAAAACGCTCTACCCAGGATCCTAGGAAGAATTCTGCACGTCCTTGAACGGTTCTTGGTTAATCGCTCAACGACTTGACAGGTAACATTCCTTTCGGTTGCTCTTTGGTTACTGAGAGTAGTCTTGTTCGCAGCCCCGCAGGGGGATAACCGCCTTCCTCAACAACCCTGGAATCGCTATCCTCGGAACCAGCCCTTCGGACCTCACGATTTATGATTTCTAGGATTAACCAGCTAATGGTTAAGTTGACACATTTACCTGTGCCGTCTTCTCTTGCCGGTCAATGCCCAGGAACAATCGCTGAAAATGAGAGAGGCTAGTGACTAGAGGAGGATGGTCTCTTCTGTCAGGTCTTTGAAGTGGGAGTCTCCTGTGACTATGATCGATTTGGATTGTCGGGCGGTGGCTAGGACTATCGAGTCGGCCATCCCCCAGCCTTTCACCGTCTTCTTTCTGTCAAAATTGAGCTCCCCCGCTACCCGTGCAAGCTCCTCTTCCAGAGGCACGACACTGGTCCGAGCCTTCACGAAGTCATACTTTGGGCCAAACTCCCGATTCAATCTCCTGTGCTTCTCAGAGAGTTCCGCGACGACAATAGCCGGAGTCAACGCGCGCCCCGTTTCCAAGAAGCTCTGAACCTTCTCCCCGGCATTCGTCCCGTTGAAATATTCAATCCAAGCGAAGGAATCCAGTACAACGGCTTGCTTCCCACGACGCGGATCCCGTTCCTCAGTGGGCATCTCGAGTGATCTCTTCATGCTCACGCACGGTCAGCTGGACCTTCCTGTTCTTGTCGACACCGAACATCGATCGGGGAACCCGGAGGCTCTGGTCGATCAGTTTCCTGATCAGCTCATCGAAGCTCTTTGCATCCCCTGCCTCCAACAGCTTCTTCATTCTCTCCCAAGTTTCCTCTCTAACCGCAACGGTCTTAGCCATGATTCTCACGATACATAATGTATAATGTAAAATATATTGTTTCCGAGGCGTCCCGACATCTCCTTCGGGCATTCTTTCTTACTAAGAGTAGTCTTGTTCCCAGTCACGCAGCAGGGATAACCACACGAGCGATTCTAACCGCGCACCTAGCACGGGCTAGCAGTCTGCCCCCATAGCAGCGACCAAGCCAAGCACGGCGGGTTCCAGGAATCCAACAGGTGTCTATGATAGGATTGACGCCCGAATAGGAACCGTCTAATAGTAGGAGGAGGAGACTCATCCTATCATGACACATGAAGTCGTGGTGACGAGGCGTGGTCAGACCACTATACCGCAAGAGATTCGCAAGAAACTGGACATCCGCGAAGGTACTAGGCTGACCGTGGAGGCTGAAGGCGGAAAAGTAGTCTTCAGCAAGATACCATCCATTTTCGACCTTGCCGGGAAAAGCAAGATGACCAAGGACGAAGCATTCAGGCGTCTAGACAAGATGCGAGCAGAGAACTAGTGCTCTTCGACACCCGATACTTCTGGGCGGTCTTCACCTCAAAGAACCCCGAATTCCTGAAGAAGCTCAGAACCATCTTCGACAGCTCAAAGACCACCTACGCCTCGTCGATAAGCCTCTACGAAGTCTACAAGCTCACTATCAGCGAGGAAGACCGCACAGTAGCAGAGATCCGTGTGAACTCCATCGAGAAAGAATTCACCATAATAGACGTTGATCCAATGATAGCAGAGGAAGCGGCGAGAATAAGCCACCGCGTGAAGGTTCCGATGGCCGACGCGCTAATAATGGCCACGGCGAGGAAGCTACGGGTCCCGTGCGCGACCGACGACCCTCACTTCACCGAAGTGAAACGCATCTGGGTCTAGACAGCTCAACCAGCCCCTACAGGGATAACACGCTACCCTGCGCTATCCTCCAGCTACACAAGCCAAGGACCAACAGGAGTATCGGAGAAACTCGGGGTCGCAATGCGACTCGTCAACCTTACAGTCCTCCCCACCGGCACCGCCTTGGCGGTAATCGCACCCACTGCACTGGAAGCTGTCTACGGACCCTCACTCCTCGCTGGTGCAATACCCTTCGCTATTCTCGCGATAACGATCATCTCTTCCGCCCAGAGCCTCCTTCTCATAACGACCCTCCAAGCCATTGGAAAGACAAAACCAATTCTCGGAATTAGCGTCGCCGCCACTATCATCGATCTAGCAGCCATCGGTCTCGGAGCACGACCCCTCGGAACAACCGCTGGAGCCGTCGGCAGAGCACTACTCGCCATCGGAATGATGACTCTAGCATGGTGGACCTTACGCCGAGTCCTACACGTGCCCATAACACGGGGGTTGTCCAAAGCCCTCCTCGTAGCAATCCTTACGGCCACTCCCCTTGCAATAGTTGACTACGTCTAGCAACAAATCTCCACCTCACCGCATTCTTCCGTCTACCCATTCTCGTAATCGCATTCGTCCTCGCTTTCCTAATCGTCTGTCGAGAGCTTTCCGTCTTCACCGAGAGGGACTTCGAACTCTTGGAAAACGCTCTGCCTCACATTCTGATCCAATACTTAGACGCAGTCGAACTTTTTCCTGACTCGAAAGTCTAGAGTGTAAACTCCGTTCCAAACGGCCGGTTTCAGATGGACTGCTAGCTTATTGTTGCGCTGTCAAACTGGGATTCGGATGGTCCCCACGAGGCAAGGCCGATAGAAGCGCCCCCTAGCGCACCGAGGATAGGGTCGGTGGCCGTTATGTACAATGTTCCATCAACGTAGGCTTTCGCGGTATTGCCTGAAAAGACCAGTGTGAAAGTATGCCAGACATAGGGGCTCAAGCCGCTGTTGTAGTAGACGTAGCCATGGTTCGTACTTCCCTGCCACATAGCGAGCACAACCGTCCCGTCCGTCTGGATGTACATGTAGGCCTTGTCGTAGAAGTCCACATATTTTCCGTACAAGTAAGCAACCTTGTAGACCGAGCCGCCTGCAGTTATTGTCCTGGCCCGAACCGAGACAGTACGATCGGAGGGAAAATTTGCACTAGATTGTAATTGCGCAGACGTACCTGATCCATCCATGTAACCATTCACAAGGGTCCAGGATCCAGACTGGCCCTTCCAGTCCGAACTCGAAGGAGTATTGCTTAGAGTATGACTTGTCGAGGTGAGTTGGAAGTCGTCGAGGTCGATGTTGGTGGTCCCGCCGGAAGGTCTTACGACCTTGATTCCGCTGACCTGTTTGGTACTGTCGAACGCGAGGGCTTTCAGTGTCCAGCTCCAGACAGTTGGAAGGTTGGTTGACGTAGAGCTGCTGCCGTCTGCGTAGAGGACTTGCGCATTATCGCCGGTGTTGCCGTATAGGTACCATAGCTGAATCGAGGTAACGTAAGCCCCGGCCACTGGCGTGGCTAGGATTTGTTGAAGAGTGAAAGCTGAGTATATCGATGTCGAGGGGTCGTAGTAGGCTGCTGCAGCGTAGCTTCCTGAATGGACATTCTTAGCATCGGCCCGTATCACCATTCCTGTCTGCGACCAGCCTGAAAAGTCGCCGGTTTCAAAGCCAGGGTTTGAGAGGTGGTTGCTCGATCCGCATGGAATATACGTGCTTGCAACGGGGGAGTAGCCTGCAACGTTTCCAGAATAATCTCGGGCTAGAACCTCGAATCCATACGTATGGTAGCACTGCGACTGGCTGAACGTGGTGGACGTAAGGGTCGTCCCTATGCAACACGCAGGTCCTTTTTGGCCCGGCTGAGTGGGCTGCAACAAAGGTGTCCAGCCGAGTCCGTTGTCCTGATACTGGATATCGTAGGACATGACGCCTGACTGAGCGTCTAGTCCGCTCCATGACAATGGGAAAGAGGGGGCGGCACTATTAGATGGAAGAGAACTGATTGAGGCACTTGGCGGAGTAATGTCATTCTGCCCGTCTAGCTGGCGGACCGCAACGAAATGTTGCCGGACCCATGATATGTCGATCCACCAAGTACGCCATTCATACGAGTTTCCAGATACCGATTGAAACTGTTGCTCAAAGTCTTGGTAAATCTTCTGGCCGTTGAAATCGTTGCGATGAATGTCCATGCTAACCACAACTCCGTTCGGGTTGTTGGTTGCATCGTTGATATCCTCCACCAAGACCTTGTAGGTGTCCCCTGTATTGGAGTCGATCCAGTTCTCGAAGCTCACAGCATACTTTCCAGCTGGAAGCCCCGTCTCATACGGGCCGAAGCACATGTATCCATTGTTTTGGGTATTAGTGTTGGCTGCCCAGCCGTCCCCGTCAAGAAAGCCGAGGTTATGGTTATGCTGGCACTGCCCAACAACACCAACTCCATCTATTGAAGGATAAACATGTAGGTAGGGATCGCAGGGAATTTGGTAAGTGCACGTGCCAGTCCCGGTTAGGAGAACGTTCCTGACCCCTTTGTCGAATTGGTAAACCCAAGTGACTCCGTTGAACTGGAACAGGTATGGATTATTGTTTAAGCAGTTGTGGTCGTTGTAGGTCTGTCGGATCGGATTGTACCGATACTTCTCCCAGTGCATTAGGTCGGTGCTGCGGGCCATTCCCCATCCCCAATCTCCATTGGGAATTCCAGGGATACTGCCGCAGTATGCTGAACGAGAGCCTTCGAAGCTCATATAGTAGTAGCTTCCCTCCTGGACAACTGAGGGCCGGCCGTTCACTCTGGAGTCCCAACTCCACTGTCCAACCCCTACGTCCATTACCGGATTCCCAGAGTACTTTGTAAGGCTGGCTAGACTACTTCCAGATGCCATACCAATCTTGCTTCGGTTGTCAGTAGTCCCGGGCGCACCGCAGTTCCCGTGATAGAATACATAGAACAGATTGTTGAAAAATCCAATGAAGGTACCTCCAATATTGATACATTCGAAACCGGACAAATTGTTCCTCAGTATGATCCCCTGCTTTACCCAGTTTACGCCATCAGTGGATGTTGCAAGGTGAATTTCCCCAAGATTTCCACAGGACGGCCAGCCGTCGCTCGACGTGCCACTCGTTTGCATTTGAGTTGCCCCTTCGTACACCATGAAAAACACACCGTTATGATTCACCACACTAGGCATAACTACATACCCGGAATCAGTATCGCAACCGATGCCGTCGGGTACTACTGCCAGGCCGCCGTTGTATGGAGTAAAGCTGGCACCTCCATCGTAGGATATCGCAAGGCCAATCGCCCCGTCACGGACTTGGATGTGGGTATGGTAGTATAGGTAGATTACATTGGGGCCAATGTCGGGCCTTGCGATGGGTGCTGGCTCGTCATAGCCATAGCCTTGCTGAAGCTGGCTGTTTGTGATATACTGGCTCCTTTCGAAGTATGCTTTGCCATTCCAAAAGTCGGCGAGCGGCGTGCAGCAAGGAGGATTGTTTGGAGTGGTTCGAGGCGTGACAGGAACACTCGGGCCAGAACTGCGCGGACCAGCATCGACGAACACAACCCCAATCATCAATCCGGTTACAAGAATTACTATGATGACATCTTTCCTGTTCAACATCAGGGTTCGATCTAGAGCCACAAGGTGTCCGGTTATATTGCAATAGGAGGCATGCCTTAGGCGAACCTTAGGTATACCTATACCCCCGACAATCTCAGGGTTGATCCTCGACGGTTCGGATCCTTGTTACAGATTATTCTATCGGGCGAATGACGTGCGTTCAGTTCGTCCAGAAAATCGGCGGGCTTTCTTGATTGCAGACTCGGTGGTTTTCGAGTTTGTCCCAAGTTCAGTTCTGCAAGGCTCGTTGTTTTCGTCCGAGGTTTGACTCCTGGGATTGTCGTGCATCCAGCTTGCTGCTGTGCGGCCTTTGTTGGTGAGGAAGTAGACTTTTTGGTGTTGTTTTCCTCCCTGGATGTAGCTTGAGTGTTCTTCCACGAGACCTTCCTTGACCATCGGCCGGACATACTGGGGGATATGTCTCTGTAGAATTCCAACAGCTTTGGCTATGCCTTTCTGGCTAACCTGGGTCGGTGACCAGTGGTCTGTTTCGTATAGCTCGAAGGTTGCGAGGTGGAGTAGGATTCGGTCTCTGACTGTGAGACTCCGAACGCTAGTCTGCAACATCTCTCGATTGTTTCGGTACTGGTAGATATGCAAAACCCACCTTTCTAACTCGGAAAGGTACAGAGCGATCACTGTCGCAGGACGTCCTGCTCACCCCACTCCGAGTAAGAACAAGGAATCTACCATGCCTACCAGCTCGCACTTTAACAGAACGCCCGCCAGAAACTCTCAAACATATAGTACAACCGAGAATAAGAGAACCTACGCCGATGCGAGGACTCCGACGACGGCCTCCCTGAAAAAAAGAGATTGTTGAGGCTGCCTTAGTTTCTAGGAGTACTGAGACCCGTCTTCGTACAGTACTGGCGGACCAGGCACAACGCCATCGAGGCTAGTATATGCGATTGGTGATGACCAGGACCTTCCGAAGAAGCTGAGGGCGTCCGCTTTCGCCAAGCTAAACGGTATGCCAACACCGCCACCAACAACCCCGATACAGGGGCCTACCGCCGTGCAAGTTAACGTCGTGTCTGGACCTGCGTAGTGGCTGCACACGGGACCCCCGGTGGGGCTGGCGCAGCCTAGTATCGATGACACGACCAAAATGTTCACTGTGTCACGGCCATCGGTAGCCCATGCGAATTCCTTGTAGTTAGCATTACTGCGGAAGTATGCTCCTGGCATGCCGAACGAGGTTATGCCGGATCCGTACCGGACCAGATTGATGAACCCTGTCGTCACCGCGCTCGTGCCGGTGCTGGTGCAACCGCCGCCGAGAATCGTTTCAGACCCAAAAGAGCCGTTAGCGCATACGAAGGGCCCTGAGCCTATCAGCATGTTGTTCACGACTGGATCTGCTCCAGGGCCCGACAGAAACGATGGGTCGACGGTGCACTGCCCAGTGCCCTTACCGGATCCCGGATTCGAAATTGACAGGTCTCTGCACGCTCCAGAAGAGCCTACAGTCTTCCAAAGGTGCTGTGGCACGATGGGCACATTGGTCATGTCGAACAATGCGAAAGAGTTGAGGGCCTTCAACGCAACGTAAAGAATCTCCGTCCCCTGTTGACCCGGTCTCTCTGTGCCCCCGAGTGATGTTGGGAGCGAAGCCGGGTCGTAGACCACGTCTACCGTGTTTGATGTAGCAGCAGAGACAATTCCACCCGTCGAGTTGAAGTTCTCAAAGGAGAACTTGACATCGCTAGCTGTCACCTGGAAGCCGTCATGGAAGAATATGTCACCACGGAGCAGCATCTTTACACATCCCTGAACTGGGAATACACCAATGCTGCCGGGACAAGCAGCATCTACGGCGACTCCTGGGACCATGAGATTGTGTTGGACAAGCGCGTAGCTGTCCGCCATGTAGCCGATAATCTGCGGCCCAGTCGCGGGGACGTAGGGAGCGACCCTGAGCAGATTGTCATAGATCTCCTGCAGAACGTTACCCTCAGAGGCAGTGGTGAACTCGAACGGGTTGAGACTCGAGGTTCCCTGCTTCATACCCCAACGAATCCCGGGACCTGTAATCGCAGGGCTAGGGTTCCACATGTTCAAAAGACTCCAGAAGTTGCCTGTAGCAATACCGATACCAGTCGCATCACTGACGCCGGTCCAACCCTTCGCGTAAGCGAACTGCTGTATCCGGCTTATCGTCGGGTTGTTGATGGTGTGGTTACCGAAAATCTCCATCGCCGGCTGAAGAGACTGGGCTGCACCTTGGATGGTGGCGTTGAACTGGTTCAATTCCATGTAGTGATCCATCTTCTGATTGCAGGAGTAGACATAGTTAGGCAGCGGGGAGCCAGCTGGAACTCCACCCCCGGGCACGCCGAGGGGTAAGCTTCCGCAGATATCGGAGGTGAGTATGCTGTCGTAGAGAGCCCACTGCTGGTCGAACGCTGGGTTCCCAGTGTTGGCGCCGGTGTAGAGGTGCCACTGGAGATTGGGAGTATTTGTGTTAACTCCATCTGTTGAATCTCCGCACAAAACGAAACAGATCGCGTCATTGAAGGTCAACGGGTTGTTGACGAG
>Ga0209802_1000734_pt1 | contig 25216 bp, 29 predicted proteins | sample GraSoiAngelo_129_FD_185886 | JGI IMG/M metagenome (GOLD analysis project Ga0209802, IMG submission 185886) | Grasslands soil microbial communities from the Angelo Coastal Reserve, California, USA - 14_0927_12_40cm (SPAdes) (version 2) | ecosystem: Environmental > Terrestrial > Soil > Grasslands ... | reverse complement strand
TGTCGGTGATTACTACAGACAGCGACTTGACCTGATCAAAGTTGAATTGGACGAGACGTTCAGACCAGCTGAGGAAGACAGGACGCAGACAAAGCTCTTGGTGGGAGATTTCGCCTAGAAAAGGGCCTCAAGCGTGACACCGCCCTACCATCCACGAGCTCACATCTCCGGAATGAGAAACGTCAACCGAGGACTAGCGTCCAGATCCAAAATCATCGAAGCCATGGAGAAGGGAAAAACACGAGTCATCGAAATTAGCGAGAAAGCTGGTCTGACTGAGAGCTGTGTGAGTCATCACCTGAAACTTCTTCTGAAGCAAAGAGTCGTCTCCTCCGCGGCTGTTGGACGGGGAAACCGGTGGACTCTGACACAGTACGGGCAGGAAAAACTAGGCTGATCGCAGGGCTAGTGCGTAGGCCTGCAAAAAAGGGGGATAGTTGGCGAGGTGGGGTTCCTAGGGTTAATCGTCACCTTGGTTGTTCTCGTTCTCGCTCTCGTGCTCGTGTACTAGCTGGCCTCTGATCTCACCACCCGTGTTGGCTGTTGTGTGGACATTGACGTAGGTGTTTCCCGCGAGGAGGGCTTTGACGAAGTCGTTCCAGCTGGTAATCGATGGGCTGATTTTGGTGTTGAGGTCTGTGGCTGTCCGGGTTCCTTCAGCGAGGGTCTTGCAACCGTGTGGCGATGAGAAGAGGACGTCATGGATGAAAGGAATGATTGGCGGCCCGTTTTCTCCTACGGCGCCAACGTGAATGTGTGCCATTGTGACGTTGAAGATGTCGCAGACTATCACTCGGAACTCTATCGCGGCGCCATTGTCAAGGAGCCTTACCGTCGCCATTCCAAAAGCGTCAGTGGTTACCGGCCCTACCTGCTGGCTCCCAGTAAGGTCGATGTGGAATGTAACCTGATGGATTTCATTGTGTTCGTCTGACGTTTCATGCCCTTGATGTTCGGCAAGAGCAGGAGCTACTTGGACCGTGACTACGAAGATCGCTAGAGAGACGAGAAGAGCAATCGACAACATTTTTTTCAAACTAAAACCTCCGTGGCTCTCGTATCTTTCTGCATCAGGATTTATGATTTTCTAGAAATGAGATTCCGAGACAGCCGCGGATAGAGAGGGATGTTCATAGAATCCTCGGACTAAGCCAATCTCTCGGGCCGGTGGACTATGGACTACTAGGCTGGCGCTGTGGAAGCTGTTCCCTTCTGGATCTTCACCGTGGCAGAGAGGGCTCGGTCGTCTGCATTCTCCACGACGAAGAACCATTTTCCCTTCGAGGGTGCCGTAAATTCCAGTTTCGCATTTTCAACGCCTTCCTCGCCTGTCTCGCTCCAGAATTCTTCGCCCTGATCTAGGTTGTCCAGATTATCGTCATCAAGGAGATAGACATTGACGAGGCCAGACGCCGTGACCTCGCCTGTGAAATCCTTTCCGGCGTCTAGTTCAACCTCGTACTCTGTATAGTCGCCCTTGGCAATTGTCGGGTTGAAATCAGGTCCCAGCTTTACAGCCGGGGGTCTTGGCGCGGGTTCAACATTTGGTATCCCAAGTTTGGGTGCAGTGATCGTAGAAGCGGTTAGTTTAGGGCCAGCTCTCGGTCCGAGTGTTCCGACTGGCTCCGGTTTCGGTGATGGTCTTTGATCGATTTTTGCCGACGATTGATAGTTTGGAGTGGTGTGTTTCTCAGGGGGCCCGTGTTGTGGACTCTTGGTCTCAATCTGTGAGTGACGGGTTGTCGCTGGAATCTTCGGAGTTGGGTGTGAAGTCATAGATCCTCTGGGCGGGCTGATGTTGGCCAGCAATGGAAATACAAGAGAGACAAGTATCAGCACGCCCGCGATGGGCCATGATAGTGCCTGGAGAAAAGCGGCTATGGTCACGATTATCGCGGCTATGTTGCCGAGAAGTAGTAGAGGTCTGGACGACATTGCATCAACTACTGGTATTGTCGAGAAATCGATTCTGCTTGCACAAAATGGAATTGTAACCGGGAGAGCGCAAGAGGAGGGTTATGCAGTTCTTCTTCGGACTACCACGCTTTGCGACGGACGTCCCCTACCCCCGCAAGCGTAGCGAATACCCAGACCTATGGCTCTACGAACATCTTTCCACCTCCAATGTGATTTTTCTTTTTCTAAACATTCTTTTGATGGTGACCCCAGGTGGTGGTGATTTTCCCGCGTTCCACCCTCTACGGACCATCATCCATCACCCCCGAAGCCTAAGTGTTCACCCAACTATCTTTTCCGAGAAAAATAGTATGATCAAGTATTCACATGTACACATGCGATTTTTACGTTACGACGGTCAGACAATGAGCCTGGGAACCGAAGAGTGTTGAGCGAACAGATCGACAAAGGCGAGAAAACGTCACACACACCCACTGAGACCATCGCCCAGCCGTGCAGATTCTGCGGAAAACCAACCACTAACAGCTACGCGAACATTCCCATATGCCCGGAATGCGCCAGAACTAAACGACTCAACTAGTCCTCTGAACTTAGGCGGTCTTTCGCCTGTTTCAACATCCAATATCGTGCTAGAAATGACAGAGTGATGGCAGGAAACAGGACGAGGCTGATGAGGGTCAGCATTGAACCCGCTGTAATACTGATGGAGGTCCCAGTGGTCTGATTCCCACGGTTACCTGGTTGCGCTGATTGAGTTGAGAAAGTCCATCTAGAATTGGATCCGGATGTTGCCGAAATCTGAGCCTGAGGTGCCAGAATCCCAGGCAGAAGGACGAGGCCGAGGCCGATAAGCACGCCCAACGTCAGGCTAAGTCCAGCTCTACTTCTTCTCCCAAGTCTCAATACCGAACCCTCTCCGCGGCTCTTCTCATAGTAATCATGGGCCTAGGCTCCGCATAATCCCACAGGTTAGAACAACCCGATCCGTTATCAGAACGGCTTCAACTTCCACGCTCGCCAGGTTTCACTCCACGAGACCGCAATGGCTGATAGGCCAAATACGAACGCCATGATGTTGTGGGTGGAGAGGTCTGGCCGGTAGATGATCGGGTAGAGTGCCAGCATTACAGTGAACATGGTCGAGTAGAACAAGGATCGGGGGAGCATGAATCCCAAGACTCCGACAAAGTTCTGCAAGACCCCGACCTTCACCTGCTCGACCAGATGATATTCGCCGGTCGAGTCCTTCTCCAATAAGCCCAGACCCCTCAGTTTCTCCAGATGATGCAAGGCGACACTTGGACTGCTCAACCCCAACGCTCTCTGGACGGCTCTGACACCGACAACTTGTTTCTTTGACCCCAGAATGTGCCAGTAGACACGCAAAGTCACGCCCTTCAACTCGGACTCGATAATCTTCTCCCGTTCCTCCGCCAAAGTGTACCAAATCTCCAGAGCGTGAGAGAAAGCCTTGGTTCAATACAAGCTTACCCTTCAGCTACGAGGGCGTTCGGATTTCCGAACAGCATGTTCTAAACACTGGGATTAAGCCCACGCGCGACCCTACCATGTGACGAACAACTATGATACTCCGCAGAGCAACAGTAGCATACCTGCTCATCCTAACCAGCCTCACCCTCATCCCAGTCTCAGTCTACCTCACAGCCCCGACAGCGCACGCAATGATCCCGTTCACTTCATACCAAGACCTGCGAGAGTTCATTCACACAAATGGCTGTAGCAGCTCGACCCCTATGTTCTACAATCGGGGCGCCCTTACTACCGGCCCAACAACATCAGTCTTCGGCCTCGCTTCGAACAGTGCTTCAAGCCAAAGTCCCACCCATTCTGAGACGAATCAGCAGGTGTCTGGCGTTGATGAGCTCGACAATGTCAAGAACGACGGCCAGTACGTCTATACAATGACAAACAACACCGTCGCCATCGTCCAGGCCTATCCGACAACTGATGCCAGACTTCTCTCCAGAGTCAATGTTAGTGGGACTGTGCAAGGAATATTTGTGGTCGGCAATAGGCTTGTCATCGTAAGCGAGATTCCAGGACACTCATATCCGTACTATACCGGAGGCGGACCTCTTCCTGCACTAGGCACAGGTGCTTCTCAACCCGGCAACATTGCAAAGATATACCCTATTCAATTCTCAGGCACCACTTCGCTCTTTGTATTTGACATCAGCAACCGTTCCAATCCGGTGATTACGACAAGGGTTGAGGTAAACGGGACCTTAGCCGGCGCTCGACTAATTGGAAACGACGTCTATCTTGTAGCAACAGAACCAGTCTTCTGCTACGGCGAGATCTTGCTCCCAGAGCAAATCGTCAATGGTCAAGTGGTAAAGGCCACGCCTACGCAAGTCTATCACTCGGACGTTGTCGACCAAGGCTACAGCTTCACCACAATGGTCGGATTCGACACGACACAGAACAACCCCAGTCCTGTCGCAAAGATCTATTTGATCGGAACGACTAGCACGATCTACGTTTCTCTTCACGACATCTATCTCACCCAACCGGTGTGGAGTCAGAGCCAGCAGACGATAGTGCACCGTATCAGCATCGACGGTCTCGTAATCAACTACCAAGCCACAGGAACCGTTCCCGGACACGTTCTGAACCAATTCTCCATGGACGAGTACAATGGATACCTCCGAATTGCAACAACCAACTGCTGCAGCCAGAGCGGCGGCCCCATGCCACTCGCATACGCACCAGTCAGCCAGCAAGAGACAAACGTCTATGTTTTCGACAAGGGCCTCCACAGCACCGGAAAGCTAGAGGGACTATCGCCAGGCGCGCAGATCTATTCTGCTCGGTTCATGGGCGACAAAGCCTACCTTGTCACATACAAGCGAACAGACCCGCTCTTCGTCATTGGCCTCCAAGACCCCGCTCGGCCCAAGGTGCTGGGCCAGCTCAATGTAACCGGCGTCTCAGATTACCTACAACCGTACGATGAGACCCATCTTATCGGCATTGGCCAGTCGGGTACTGACGTCACTTGGGAGAATGCGGTCCGGTTCACTGGTCTCAAGATCAGCCTTTTCAACGTCACAGATCCCAACCAGCCAACGGAGACTAGCAGATACTTGATTGGCGGTCCCGGAACCAGCTCACCGGCAATCAACGACCACAAAGCAGTCCTCTTCGACAAGACACTCAACCTCCTCGTGATTCCGGTCGAGGTGACCGCGCAACCCCAGGATACAACGTACTGGTACTCGTACCAGCCGATCTGGCAAGGAGCCTACGTCTTCAACATCACACCTGACAACGGCATCATCTTCAAGGGCGGAATTACACAACTGCAAAACGGCCAACTACCGACATGGCAGGACAACAACCTCTTCATCACCAGAACACTCTACATTGGAAACGTGCTATACACTATCTCAAACGACAAGGTCCAGATGAACAGCCTCTCAGATCTCTCAGAACTAGGCTCAGTCAGCCTCGCATAACAGTACAAACGGACCCCCGGAAATCCCCTCGTTTTTCTCCTCTTTCGTCTTATCGAGACTGGACTCTCATGCCCTCAGTCTGCACGACACGTGCCTGAAAAATTGAGAACTAGTTGAGCTGCTAGATATTCCAGCTTCGTTTATTCACAGGCTTTATTCGAATGTAAGTTCCAGGACCCATGTAGCCAGTATGCTTGACGATGTCAGCTTTTCCTTGTAACTTGATCCCCCGCGGAGCCCAAGGTTTCATCGTCTTCAGATCGTCAACAACGAACGAGACTCTAGGATTCTCCAAGACATTCTTGTATTTCATGGTGTTCGTGACGTCCCGGCCGCTCACGTAGATGTACTCGCCGTCGGTGTCGAAGCTGACCGCGGCAACATCCGGCCTTCCGGATTTTGACGAGGTCCCGATTCTAGCCAGTGGCTGAGATTTCAGATAGGCCAATTCTTTCTCGGAGAACAATTACTCACGACTCTTTCAGGGAGATCCATGTCCGGACTATATCAGTCCTCTCCACTTCGACGCGTCTAGTTGGAAGCGAGCAGAGAAGTCATGCCGATGACTAGATGGTCTCGATGAGCTCCGCTGGTTGGCAATAGAAAAAAGGGGGTTGGTGAACGAGCGCTTAAAGTCCGCTGACTAGTGGGGTATTTCTCTTCGGCAGGAGTCCGCGTCCTCTCACTTTGAACGGTGATGGGCCGCTGAACGGTAGGGTCTGCAGGAACTGTGGCTTCTGCCGTGCCTGTGTGACAGCTTCGAAGCCTGAGGCGAGCTTGATCAGTGTGGGTTCGCTGAAAGCGGTGCCCATGAAGGAGATGCCGACTGGGACGCCGAAGGTCATGCCTGCTGGGACGTTGATGATAGGATAGCCTACGATAGCACACGGCGACGAGGTTCCGAAGGTGAAATGGTCGCTATTGATTAGGTCGGTGGGCCAGGCTGGGCTGTCGGTCCCGGCGATTAGTGCGTCAAGGTTGTTGTCTTTCAACAGCTGGTCTATTCCCTCCGTCGCTCCAATCTTCTGGTCAATGGCTAGTGAGTCGTTGTATGACAACCCGAGGGGTTGTATGGCGTTCGGGTCTGAGCTGAACAGATTGGCCAGGTCGAATATTTCCTGTGCGAAGAAGGGCATCTCTTGGGTGGCGTTGGCATTGTTGAAGTCGATCAGGGCTTGAAGTGTCGGGCTGGCGATGGGTACGCCTGTTCGGGTCTTGAGATAGTTTGCTATGTCTATCTTGAAGTCGAAGAGAAGTACAGTAAACTCTGCAAGGCCGCTGTTGATATCGGCGAGGTGTGGGAAGGATACAGGGTCGACCAGGGTCGCTCCAGCGTTCCCAATCGCGGTAACTGCTGAGTCGAAGATTGAATCGGCATGGGGGCTGAACCCTTCGAAATCTCGTACAACTCCTATTCTGGCGCCTCGGAGGCCTTTGGGGTTCGAGAATGCCCGATAGTCAGCTGGCAGAGCAGGCCTCGGTTGGCCGAGCATGCCGAGCGGGCTAGTGCTGGTAGCAGGGTCGCGCGGATCAGGGGTCCTCTGCACGATGGCTGTCAATACGGTTGCTGCGTCTGCAACTGTTCGAGCGTGGGGCCCAACGGTGTCTTGCGTGTGCGAGATGGGGACAACGCCGGCCCGGCTGACAAGGCCAACAGTTGGTTTGATGCCTACGACTCCGTTCGCGTTCGCTGGGCAGACGATGCTGCCGTCAGTCTCAGTACCGATGGAAACAGTGGTCAGGTTTCCGGAAGTTGCTGCCCCGGACCCCGAACTGGAGCCGCACGGGTTGCGGTCGATTGCGTAGGGGTTGTTGCACTGGCCTCCGCGTCCAGACCAGCCGCTGGAGGAGAAGAAGGAGCGGAAGTTGGCCCACTCGCTCAGGTTGGTTTTGCCTAAGATTATTGCACCGGCGGCACGAAGATGTGCGGCGATGGTCGAATCTTGTAGGGCAGGGGTTCCGACTAGGGCTAGTGATCCTGCTGCCGTCTGCATTTGGTCGTGTGTGTCGATGTTATCCTTCAAAAGGATAGGTATGCCATGGAGTATTCCGGGAAAGGGAGGTACTTGTGCATCGAGCTGATGAGCTATTGTCAAAGCGTCTGGGTTCACTTGAAGAAGTGAATTAAGCCTCGGACCGCTCTGGTCCAGAGCACTAATCCGGGTCTCGTACATGTTGACGAGAGAGGCTGCAGTTAGCGTTCCCGCTGTAAATTGGGCTTCAAGCTGTGCTATGGTAACCTCTTCGATGCCTGGGTTTGGCGGGCTCTGAGATACCAGAGTGGGTGCTGTTGCAGGGGATGGGAGGGACGGGATCTTCCCCAGTAAGCTGCTGGCTCCGGCAGCTACAGCCGCGACACCTGCGCCGTACTTTAGAAAGTCTCGCCTTGAAACCCTTCTCTTCGTCACTGTCTCGCGATTGCTATTTTCAGTTTCGTCGGTCAATTTTCCATTCTCCTAGAAAGAACGTAGAGGGGTAGTAGCTTGGGGAAGAATTTTTAACAGTTTCGGGCCCACTTCTGTACAAGACATAGAGTGCTAACTCCAGCTTGAGGTTTCAGGCTCAAGTCGTGCATGACATGGTGGGTTGGTCAGCTCTAAGCAACTAGTATTGTGACCCGCATCCGGCAGACAGGGGTCACGGACTCACTTCTGGAACTCTGCCATGCTACTTTGCAAAGGTCCCGGTTCCCTAGTCAACTCTTTCCAATCAAGCTCGGCCAGTCCTGCGAGCCGCCGGAACTCGTTCACCGACCCAGGACCGAAACCAGCAAAGTGATTGTTGAAGAAGATGAAGCCCTGCTTGAACAGGCTAGACTTCTCCTCTAGAGCTGTGTACCATTTTCGCATGACCTCCCCCTGATCCCTCTGCTTCCCTCCAAAATTTGTGATTGAACGGTCGCCCACCATTCGAAGATAGGCCACGTCAGACGTAGCCTCGGGCGGAGTTGAAGCGTACTGGTTCTCCGACCAAGCCAGACTGATATTGTTCGCCTCTAGAAGCTTGTAGATGTCAGGTTTGAACCATGACTTGTTGCGAAATTCGATAGCGTGCACATACTTTTTGTCCGTCTGTCCAAGAAACGTCTCCAGCGCCTCTCTATCCTTCTTGTAGTTGAATGACGGCGGAAGCTGGATCACCAAAGCCCCAAGCTTCTCTCTCAACTCCGACATAGCCTTGTAAAACCGTTCTAGCTGTGCCTGGCTGTCCCGTAGTTTCAGCTCATGCGTTATCTTCTTCGGAAACTTCGCAGTGAAAAGAAAATCCTCGGGAGTCACACGTTTCCAGTTGGACACCATGAAGGGCGAAGGCGTCCGATAGTAGCTGGAATCGATCTCAACCGCGTCGAAGACTTGTGAGTACATCCGAAGATAGTCAGCAGGCTTAGCGTCTCTTGGATAGAATGGGCCGACCCAGTCCTGGTAGGACCAGCCGCTGCACCCAATCCTCAGCCTTTTCGCGCTGGTAGACAAAGTCCCTTAGAAATATGCTATTCGGTTGTTAAAGAATTCTCACCCGGTGATAATCAGAACATTGGGGTGTTGGAGAACACGATTCCTTGCTGCGTGATCTGGTAGAAATATCCACGTGACGGTGTTGGGTTACGCCCGATTCTCAACACCTTCAACGTGCCACCTTTCAGCAAGACCTCCCCCTGTCGTTTTCTCATTTCGATGACCCCGTCCGCTAGGTTCGCGGTGGCGTTTTCCACGTTCACATCCACAACTTCCGTATGCAAGACGGAGATCGTTACCGCCCGAGCGATCTGTGTTGCAAAACGCATGACCTGAACATACTGGTAGACACGCCTTGCTTCTGCTAACAGGAAAAATGGCGTGATGGAGTCCATCACTATCACCTTTGGTCCAAGGGTCGGCTTCATTGCAAAGCTCCTCCCGTAGGCGAGGAGGTCCTGAAACCTCAACGTCTCCTCCAAGATATCACCGGGGTCCATCTTGGGAAGCGACTCGGCAAGCTTCTGAGCCCCAAGCGAGAACATGTCGACAAACTCGAGACGCCCTTCCTCCTCGATCTTCGTCACAGCAATGTGATGGTCCTCGAGTCCTAGCCTGACTACATCAGCCGGATCATCTATGCAGTAGTAGAGAAGCTGGCACCCCTGACGAAGAAAATTCGCCACTAGCTCACGGACCAACGCGGATTTCCCGCTCCCTATCGGACCCATCAACGCAACACTGGATGGTCGAGGAATACCTCCTCCGCTTACCTTGTCAAGAATAGGAATGCCTGTCGGCTGCACCGCCTCTACTCTATGATCAACTGGAAAGGGTTTCAACGGTCGCCGTTTTCTCTGTCCACCAGACAAGTGCTCTAGTTCGAAAGGGGCCATGTAACTTGGACCAGTATCCGAAAGTGACAATATCAATTGCTCGACCGGAGTTTCGCTAAGCCCAGAACGAATGTACCGCAGAAGATTCCAAGAAAAGCACCGCCGATAACATCACTCGGAAAGTGCAACCCCAGAATGATCATTGAGACACCGGTAGCGATCGCGAGAAGAACGAAGGGAGCACGCCAGGCAGAATACCTGGACCATATCACTGTGGCGACTGTAAACGCGTTTGTCGTATGTCCCGAGGGGAATCCGGGATTAGTGGGGATTTCACCACGAGCGACTATTCCGAGCGAAGGGACCTGGAACGGTCTTGGAAGGCTGAAAGCCGCTTTCAACACGTCCGTGAGACTCATTGCAGTCACGATCGCCACGGCCAGTATTAGCGAGCCGGTCCATTCATTGCTGTCCTTGCGGAAGACGTAGAGCCAGAAAACTAGAGGGACCCAGATGAGATCGCCAACCGTAGCTATTCCATAGATTAGAGGAACGAGGGTATCACTCGATATGGAGCGGTAGAGGGCAATGGCGATGTATGTGTCCGTTGAGGTTCCGAGTATCCGCAGACCTAGCAGCGCAAGCACGATTCCTGCTATGCATATCAGGATGATTTGTTTCGCAATTCGCAGGCTCTTGGCCCACGATCGTAAGTCGAGCCCTGCCCTTCCTAGTAGAGACATCTAGAACGATCTGGTTGATCGGTTGTTATAACGTGAACGGCTTGAGCCCTCACTTTTATTAGCACCGCACGGTCGGTCACGTTCTCCCATGCTCATACTAGGCGGCTCCGCCAGCCAACCTCTCGCAGAGAAAGTCGCAAAAGAACTCGGCCAGGAATCGGGCAAACTAGAAGTCAAACGCTTTCCTGACGGCGAAAAATATCTCCGAATCCATGATAACGTCAAGGACCAGGATGTTGTCGCGATTCAGTCTCTCTATCGGACTCCTGACGAGAACATTTTCGAGCTTCTCTTGCTAACGGATACACTTAGGGACCTAGGAGCCCGCTCCATCACCACCGTAGTACCCTACCTCGCATACGCTAGACAAGACTCGCGATTCTTCCCAGGGGAAGCAGTGAGCTCCGCATCGGTAGCCCGACTCCTCGAATCCGCTGGTGCGACATCGTTTCTCACAATCGACTGCCACCTTCATCGACTTGGAGACGTCGCGAAAATTTTCAAGATTCCAGCCCGCAATCTCACCGCAATGCATGAACTCGGAAAGTACGCACGGGAACACTTCAAACCACACAACGCTATCGTGATCGCGCCTGACGAGGAGGCTGGCCAGTGGGCAGCAATCGTGGCAAAGGAACTGGACGCAGAACATACGGCGTTTCGTAAGGTACGAGTCCGAAAAGAGGGCATGACCTCATCCAAGGTTGAAGTTGACGCTGGTGACATTGAGTTGAAAGGACGAGACGTGGTCTTCGCCGACGACATTATCAGCACAGGCGGAACTATCGCAGAGGCTGCGAAAGCCTGTAAGAAGGGAGACGCAAATCGCATTTTTGTGGTCTGCACTCACCCTGTCCTCGCTGAGGGGGCACTGAAACGGATCAAAGCCGCTGGGGTGCTGAAGGTGATTGGAACAGACACTTATCCCGGTCCAATCACTAAGGTGACTGTCGCTCCGGTCATAGCGGCTGCATTGAAGAGCTAAAAAGCTAATTTCGATTCCGAAGATGCAGCGTTGATCGGTCTAACTGGGTGGGCAGATTTAGTTTGCCGTTAGACCTGATTGTGACAGGTGCCCTCAACTGGGACATCAACCTCTTTGTCAAACGACTTCCCCGCCCTGGTGAAGAAGTGGTCGTCGAGAAAATCGACCGGGTCCCAGGAGGAAAAGGCGGGAATGTTTCGGTTGCGGCATCCCGAATCCTCGGCCACGGAAAGGTGGCCTTGTTAGCCTGTGTCGGGAAGGACGAGATCGGCAAGAAGCAGTTGTTGATTCTCAAACAGGATGGGGTGGACACTTCCGCGGTCCAGACGCTCATGAAGCTTGAGTCTGGCCAGGCGTACATTACGGTTGACGAGAAGGGGAGGAACAATATTGAGACGCATTTCGGCGCGAATGGTGGGCTGAAACGGGACCATATCATGCTTCCAGAGGTCCAGAATCTATTCGGCAATTGCCAGATGATGGTCGTCATCGACCCGCCTCGCCATGTGGCTGGGAGAATACTCTCGGAAGGGCGCCGCCTCCGACGTACTGTGCTCTGGCATCCAGGTGTCTTGACAAGATTTGGAATGGAAGAGTTTCGAGGGGACATGGATGGTTTGGACTATCTAGTCTTGAACGAACATGAGGCACTGGCGTTCGCTGGTACTCACACTCTAGCGGAATCTGTCGTCGCCTTCAACAAGGTCGCGCCGAAGATGAAGATTCTCGTCACATTAGGAAGCAAAGGCTTCGCGTTTTATGATAAGGGGAAGCAGTTGAAGATGAAGAGTGTCAACCTGGCGAAAATTGGACGGAAGATCGTTAACACGACAGGGTGCGGAGACGCGTTCGTCGGAGCGTTCGCAGCCTACAAGGTACTAGGGCTTGCCGACATCGAAGCGCTCAAGCATGGGAACCTGGCAGCCGCCCTCAAGGCCGGCAGGCCAGAGACCAGAGGAAGTCCGATGCGGAAGGAACTTGAAGAGTTCTACCAGAAATACTCGGCCTAACGCCCGTTCGTCATGTGTCTAGTTCTGGGTTCCATGGTTTGTTCCAATAAGAGTTTGTAGAGTTCGCTTTAATTGGCGGGACGCTAACCGTTCCCTCTAACGGAGTTTCGCTGTGTTGGCTAGTACTGTCGAGGTCGCAAAGTGGGATCAGGCTGTCGCCTGGCTCCTGAGGAATGAGAATCCGGGCGTTCGATACTGGGCCCTCAAGGACATTCTCGAAAGATCCGAAACCGATACCGAAGTTATGTCAGCCTTGAACGGTATTGCATCTTGGGGTCCGGTAGCCGAGTACTTGAAAGAACAACACCCTGCAGGTTACTGGGGAGATGGGGAGGATGTGTACTGGCCCAAGTGGAGGGCGACTGTCTGGGCGCTGATTTTGTTGGCTGAAATGGGTATCCCTGGGACGAATTCCTCGATTCGGAAAGGCTGCGAGTATTTTCTGCGAGTCGTGGACGGGCAAGATCGTTCTTGGCCGCCGCCAAAGTATCCTGATGAGGATCTGCGAGGGTGGCGTTTGGTCTGGGAGCCCTGCGTTACCGGTAACATGGCCCGGACGCTCGCAGAGTTCGGGTTTGAGATTGATCCCCGCGTGCGAGAGATGTTTGAATGGCTTGTGAAGTACCAGCGGGATGATGGAGGCTGGAACTGCGAGACCGAGAAACGAGATGGCGGGGAGGTGCACCATAGCTCGTTTATGTCGACGATAGAGCCGTTGTGGGCGTTTTCTTCTCTCGATCCCCAGAAATGGCCGCGTGGCGGGCGGGAAGCGGTGGAAAGAGGCGTAGAATTCATGCTTATGCACCGCCTATTCAAGAGCGACACGTCCGGCAAGGTGATTCGTCCGGAATGGACACAACTACATTTTCCACTATTCTACTTCTACGATATCTTACATGGGTTGCGAGTGGTGACAGCGCTTGGTTTCGGTGGAGATGAGAGGACAAAAGACGCTCGGGAGTTGTTATTGTCGAAACGGTTGCCGGATGGAACTTGGCCGATGGAAGCCACGTACCTTCGAGCTTTACGACGGAATTTCGTGAAAGATCAGAAGACGGGACAATGGCATTCTGTGCAGGAGGAAGGCGTTGACCTCTCCAACATCTACAAGAGCGCGGGAAAAGTAGTGGAGGTTCCCAGCATATACCCAAGCTTGGGCGGGATCGGGAAGGCCAACCCTTGGGTGACATTGAACGCCCTTAGGGCGCTTAGAAGCCGCGACTGAAGGGGTTTCCTCAAGCACGGGTATTTGGGTAAGCCTGCGCGTTTTCACGAAGGCGGGGCCCGGGAAAAACAGCCACCCGGGGGGGTCGCATATTAGTTAGCAGAGAAAGATAGTTACAGAAAAAGAAGAAGTTACGAGAGAGGAGTCGAGAAAGTCAGCGTTTTCTTGGAAACTGGCCAGCGCCCGGGATGGCGATCGATAGATGTTTCTGGGAACCAATGTTAGAAGCCCTAGGGTTCGTGGGCGAAGCCCAAATCGAACTAGTCCACTTTCAATCAGGGTGTGCGCCTTGAGGACATACAGGTAACTTCTGAATCCTCCCCGGGTGGCCCTACGGTGAAACGACCTCGGGAGTGACAATCCGATTATATCTCCAACCTCCTAATCCGGGCTTTGCCATGAGACTCCTCGTGAAGTTCGAGAGACTGGTCGAATCCATGATGAGTCTCGTGTCGCTCGCGGGTTTCTTCAGCACACTCTATCTCCTCTTTGTCTTCCTCACAACACCCCCAGAAATTGTAATCACCCAAAGCGGCGTTGGAGTGCAAGGCATCTACCAATACACGATCAAGAATATTACTATCCAGGGCGTGCCGTTCTTCTGGGTCTTCACCAGCCTGGTCTCGCTGTCCGCAGGACACACGTACCATTCCGCGAAGCACCTATTCCTCCACGCAAAGGGAAAACATCCCCCCGCACACGTAGCAGACCCGAACTAGCCTGGAAATTAGAACTGAAGGACCGCACAGCGCTAGTCTAGCGTTTCATTTACGATTTTGCTTTAGTCGGGCTTTTTTGCTCCTTCCAGGTGGACCCGCAGACGTGGCAGTTGTGATACCTAAACTCGTCCGTTTCCCCAGATGAACGAGTGCAGGGTCCTGTGGTGCCGCAGACTGGACAAGTGTGAGTTGTCTGCTCCAACGTCTTGGTCGGTTCCAAGTGTTATCCGACCCTGATTATGTCTTCCTGTGGCTTAGATAGTTGTTGGTAGCCGCTCGCCGTTACCAGGACATCTTGCTCTAGATTGCAGGTTCCAAGCTTGCTTGTGACTGAGGGCTCTATCGTGAAGACCATGTCTTTCTGAACCGGCTTTTCCACCTGCTTACCATAACGGTTCGGCCACCTGGGACCGAGTAGGGGTCCGATCTCATGAGTGCTCCTGCCCAAAACGTGGCCCAAGGCATGCTTGTACTCAGGATAGCCTTTCTTGACGATCAGCTTTCTCCCGGCACTATCGACTTTGTATCCTATCGTTCCCGGCTTTAGCTCTGCAAGAGCGGCATCGTTCGCAGCCCTAGCAGTCTCGAACATTCGCTTCACCGAGCTCGGGAGGTTTCCAGGCCCAACGAAATAGACTCGCTGGATGTCACTGCAGTAGCCTTCATAGTTGACCCCGAAGTCGAGCTTGACAAAATCACCATTCCTAATAATCGTGTTGTGATAGCCTATATGTCCTATCGGATTACCAGCAACATTCACAGAAGGGCAACGGTCATAAGCCCACGCTGTCGATAGACCCTTTTCAGCAACAAGTTTGTGGGCGAACTCGTGGACATACTTATCCCTCTTACCCGGCCTGATGGCATCCTCAACTGCATCATAGATCTTTTCGCACTCAACAATCGCCTTCTTTACTAGTTCGACTTCCTCGGGAACGAGCCTCGCACGCAGCGTAATAGCCAAGTCCTCCCCTAACACGAACCGTTTGGAATATCCCTTCAGCGCCCGCTTGAGGTAGGCTTCCATGCCGCTGGTTAGACCATCTGCAGCACCCTCGTCGTAACTTGAGTTGACTGCGATGCTCCTCGGTTTCCTCTTTCCGATGATCTGTTTTAGCTTGGGAGCGATGCCCTCGCTTGCGTACCCAAAAACCTCGTCATAGAACTTACTCTGCTTGATCGTGTCGACCTCCAAGCTTCCGACAACAGCGGTCCTCGTTCCATCTTGGTCAATTATCGCGGCCGACCTCCACGTCAGATCACTGAACCTCAGATCCTGAGCAAGTGGATCCTCGTTCCCCTCCCGCGTGAATGTAATCCAGATGTCTATTCCCTGCTCCCTCATCGTCTGCTGAATCCACTTCAGCTTCTTCCTGAGAAATTCCATCCTGAGGGGGACTTTGTCGAGCTTCACGGAGAATCAGTCTACGGGGAATTGACTTATTGCTTTCTGTTTTAGACGACTTCCGCGCACGTCATCCGGTAGAATCGGCCCCAACGATTAGGAACGCCATTTACTGTCCAATCAAGCCCGACTGGACACCAAGGCTATTAGTACGGGATTCCTGAAATCTCCATGATGCAAACCGGGCAATACTCGACCAGCCAGTTCGCCAGGGATGTCGACACATGCGTCCGGAAATACCCAAACGAGTCTGAGGTTCTGAGACAGATCAAACCGCTTCTCGAGAAGCTCATCCGGAGTCTCAGATCAGTTCCGGCCGAGGCCTTCAGCCCCAGAAAGGACAGGTTCGCGATGAACCTGATCCACGTGCCAAGCGACGAGATGTTCTCGATAATCAGAGGAGTCTGGCATCCAGGCCAGACAACTCCAATCCACGACCACTTGACATGGGCGCTCATCGGAGTCCACGATGGTGAAGAGCGGGAAGCATTGTTCCGCAGAACAGATGATGGATCGAATCCCAAGATTGCGAAGATTGAGAAGGTTAGCGAGAAGATCAACACCAAGGGGTGGAGTGACAGTTCTAGGTCATCGTGGCATCCATAGGGTCGACAATATTTCGGGGAAACCAACAACAAGCATTCACGTCTACGGCCGTGATATTGGCCACGCGGAACGACACAGCTACGACCCCGTTACCGGAGAGATAAGCAGGTTCGTCTCTGGATACTGCAACGTCTCCGAGACACAAAACGATTCTAGACGAGGGCAATTCTCGCCCGGCGCCAACTCTTTCAAACCAGCACTTCGTTGCCTCTCAGTCGCATAACTTGACGCTGTGCCTCAAACTCGCCAGGGAACTGGCCGATCAGAAAATGCTTGAGTGGCCATGGCATCTGGAGTGTCACCTTTTCAAATACGATGAATAGTGCCCAGCTGAACGAGAAGACAAATCCCGTTAGCTCTTCACCATCCCCTAGTCCCCCTGGAAGACTAGACTAGTTTCTCGCTTATCTCCATAGCGTCTTTTGTATTGTCTGAGAATTCCAGGAGGGTCTCCACTGTCCGGCTCTTGTAGGGACCTTTCTTCCTGACATACTCTAGGTAGTCTTGCATTTGATCCTCGAATATGCCTACATTGTCTGCGACGATGACGCTGCCCTTGTCAAGATTCTTCTCTACGGCTTTCAGATAGGCGAGGTATTGCGTCTTTTCCGCGTCTAAGAAGACGAAGTCAAAGCTTCCCGAGAGTTTCTGCAATTCTGTTCTTCCATCTCCTTCTACCATCGTGATCTTCTCTTCCATGTTTGCCCGCTTGATGTTCTTCGTGGCTATGCGCACGTGTTCCGGGTCCTTCTCGACCGAGACGATCTCGACTCTAGGTGGCGAGTTCTTGGCCATCAGTATGGCAGAGTACCCATAGAGGGCTCCGACTTCCAGTATTCGCTTCGGCTTGGTCTTCTTCACTATCTCCGCGAGTATCTTTCCCTTGACGGGTCCGATAGATGGGATAAACGAACGTTCTCCGATAGCCTCGATTTCCTTGAGGACGATGTCCGCGGGGTCAGATGGCTTCTTCATTGCTTCAACTCCACTATCAACTCAGCCATCTATACTTAACGAGAACACGCAAGGTCGAGTCCACACGTGCTTCTCTTTAGCTCTCTAGAGAGACAGTAGCCCCGGTTCAAATCTAGCGAGTCACATTGGTCTTGGTAGGAAAAAGGCAGAGAAGAGCGAAATTGCAGCTGAGAATGCTCAAGGGCAAGATTCACAGAGCAAGGGTCACAGGTGCTGACCTCAACTACGAGGGAAGCATCGAGATAGACTCGTCTCTAATGGAAGCCGCTGGAATTCTGCCATTCGAGAAAGTCGACATCTGGAGCATCTCCACCGGAGATCGATTCTCCACTTATGCACTCCCCGCCGAACGACGAAGCGGAGTCATCGCGCTCAACGGTGCAGCCGCACGAAAAGTACAGCCAGGAGACGAGATCATCATCACAGCGTTCGTATCTTTGAACGAGAAAGAGGCCGAACACTGGAATCCGAAGATCGTCTTTGTAGACGAGAAGAACCGGTTTAAGCCTCTAACGCATGCTCCGAGAGTACTAGCCAACAGACGTAAATTGACGCCATAGTATAACGGTTCTAAACGACAAGTTTCCGTTCTCTTGAGTCCCGTTTCAGAGCCGATGCTAGGAACATTGGGATCTTAATCTGTTGTTCTTCTTGCATGCTGGAGCAGCAGGAAGGCAGCGCATCTACTTTCACGTTATCTAGCCGATTTTTCTTCATCATCGCAGCGACCTCTTCCATTCTGAACCCCAGCCAAAGGTCCGCATGCTCCTTCCGCAACCATTCGTAGCTATGCTCTTGCAAGTCCGAGATCGCGATTCTTCCACTTGGTTTGAGCACCCTAGAGATTTCCGAGATCGCAATCTCAGGATGAGGACAGTGGTGCAGGACCATATTGCCGATTACAGCGTCTACAGATGAGTCCTGGAGTGGCATGCTCTCTACGTTTCCGATTCGAAATTCCACATTCCCGCTTCCCATCTTCGCAATCGCTTCTTCACTCATCCCTCTGGACAAGTCGACAGCGATTACTTTCGAGGCGATCTTCGCAGCCGCTTCCGTTAGAAACCCTGTTCCAGCGCCAATATCTAGAACTGTATCGCTGGGGCCGAGATGAACGGCGTTCAGGACGGCTTCCCGGACATCTTCGCCGTAGAAGTTCTTTCTCATCACGTCCCACTGAGGAGAGACGAGCTCGAAGTAATCCCGTACTTTGCGAGACATGGACATCTAAACGGTCCGGCTGGAATCAGTTAAAGAATACGCACGCCTACGCTGAGTCTCTAGGCTGAGAAACGGTGAGATGATCGCCTCATGGTGATTGAAGCAGATTTCTACAGGGTCCGGCTTCGATTCAAACGCCTTTTCGCCGACCCGGCAATCTTCGAAGACCAAAAGAACGCCGCCCGACGGTTCCTGTTCTCCACGCGTCCCTCAAACAGCGAAACTGCCATCTTTCAGATAACAGACGATATTTCACCGATTGACAATGTCGGAAAATCCCCTGATATTGCCGGGACCGCCAGGTACGTTCACCGGGGAAGGGTCGTACGTTCAGAGTACCTGGAAAACGCGAACGTCACACTAGAGTACGCTGATTTTGGTAGCGGCCTCTCATCAAATGATCACCAGAAACTATGGAAGAGGCAGAAGTGGGGAAGAATGAAATTCGACATCGAGGAATTTCATCACGAGCACTTGAAGATCGAGATACCTGATATTCCTGAGCTCTATGAAATGCTACGCGTCAGAGCTGACCCGACTACGCTCGTTGATGTTGAGCTTCCAGACCTTCCGGACAACTTCTTTCGCTCTGCAGTAGGCTATTTAGAAACTCGATTGAAACAACTTGCCGAACAGGAGCACCAGACGATCGACATCTATGTTGCTCGAGACTTGCTTCCCGAGGAGAAGCAGGCCTTGGAGAAGCGACTTACGAGACCTTCCAGTCAATCTACGATTTACATCTTATTATCGAAAACCGCAGGATCCGCGGCGCTCTAGCGACTTATTCGCTTGGCAGGACCCCTAGACAACTAGCTTGTAGGATGCGACAAATTCCGGATCTATTACTCCCGACATAACTCTCTCGGACCCGTCGGGAAGTATCACAGGCGTGCCAGCGGCATGATAGGGAAGCTCGAACCTCTCCAATTTCTCAGGAGACTCAACTTCAAAGAGCTTACGACAGGCACCGTTCTCGTAGTGGAAGCAGTAGATTTTCTCGACGCGTCTCTCGCCAAATCCCCCAGCTCGACCTCCAGCAGCGTGAGATTCCTCAGGAAGCTGGAGAATATAGACCGAGTTTTCTCCTTGAAGGGTTTTCAGATCAACAGCGGTTTGCGCGACAAGTATCCGACGGCCTTTTTCAGAGATAAGAAGCGAGAGCTCTTCGAGAGGAGTCATGCTATCCTGAGCCACTTCTTCATGTAGAAATATCTATGCCGAGCGCGGCTCAGAGGAAGCTGATCGTCGCGTCCTTCCTGCCGATTCGGACAAGTTTTTCGATCTCTTTACTCTCTTCCTCGTTGAGGGAGGTGTAGAGCCGATTGTCCTTGTCGTTGCCGGAGTATCGGCCGGCTATGAGATATGCGTCCTTGTTCGCTTCTTTGAGTACAGTGACACGGTTCAGTGCGTCCTTCGCTGTATAGAGATAGAGAGGACTTGGATCGAACTTCTGAACGTCCTTCTTGGAAAGTTGCTTTTTTTCAATGGGCATTGGCCATATACGCCCGGCCTCTACCGACGGCCTAATCTTAGTTAAGCCTTCACGATAAGATGGGGCAATTCATCGTGTCATTGGTATGGCTTAAATGGGAAACAATAACGGAATCTCGCTGATCGAAAAATGAAAATGCCCATACTCGTACTGGGAGTGGTAGTACTCGTTGCAGGTCTCGGAACCTGGGGGTACCTTTACTCCATGAACATACACCATACAATTCAGCTCGGAGGCATTGGCCTGGCAGTCTTAGGCGCCATTATCGCTGCTGGAGGCGCTATGATGAAGACGGTCAGTGTAGGTGCTACGACGGGTGCTGGACAGTTCGCTTGCGCGAAGTGCGGTGCTAAGTTCAACTCTGAAGCCGCTTTGAACCAGCACACCAAAGACAAACACGGAATGTAGGTCGTACAACCCGCCATCTTCGGAAGACAAGCAGACTTCGGTACACTTCCGTGCCGCAATACTTTTGAATTGTCCCCGATTTCTTAGGGTCCTCAAAGTCCAAAACTTATCGAATTGGGCTACGAATGCTTAGAAGGTGAAGGATTCGAGGGCTTCTGGCTATCGCTATACTTTGAGTTGGCCCGACCTACGAAGAGATTCGACCTGTCCCTGAGTGTACCGGAACATGATGTCACCGCGCTCTGGCTGGAAGTCCCAAGGAGCGACTAGGACGGTATCGCCCATCTTGATCCAGACTCGACGTTTCATTTTTCCCCGAATTCGACATACCCGGGTGACGCCATCTGCGCACTCGACCAGTACCCTGTCGTAGCCAAGGAGATTTTTGACGGTCCCGTAAAGCTGGCCAGGACCCGGTGTGAGCATCTCGCTGAGGTTGGCCTCGCTGAGGACCTTTCGCTTACCCATACTATCATTCCTACTAGAGAATAGCGGTGATATTAAAGGCCAAAATGCGGAGACGTTATTCCGCGACGATTCAGTTTTTCCACTTAACCGAGCAACCGAAGGGCCTTGTCTCTTGAACGGAGGGCTTGTGGTCTGCGAGGATCGCGTCTAACGCGACTCTGAGATCTTTGGTTTTCACTGATTCAGGGTTTCGGTTGTCGTCGATTCTACCCTTGTATTGAAGTCGGCGTTGCTGGTCAAACGCGAAAACATGTGGCGTACATATGGCGCCATATTTCTTGGCGATCTCCTGCGTTTCATCTCTCAGGTATGGAAAGTTGAAGCTGCGTTCCTTGGCTCTCTTGATCATGTTTGGATAGCTGTCTTCTGGGTAGCCGCTGTCGTCGTTGCTGTTTATCGCCACGAGGGTAACTCCTTTCGCTGAGTAATCCTTCTGGATCTGAACCATGCGGTCTTCATAGGCTTGGACGTAGGGGCAGTGATTACAACTGAAAATAACCACCACAGCTTTCTTGTCTGAGAAGCTTTTCAGACTGTGAGTCTTGCCGTCGACTCCTTTTAATTGAAAATCGACCGCGGATGAACCCAGTGGAAGTCCTACTGAGTCTAGGGTTGTCGGTGAGGTAGGCATAGTCGAATCGGCATGAGGAAGGCCTTAGAAACCTTTCCGGCTTTGATTCCATATGGACCGGGGCGGATTGAAGACAAGAGCAATGGTAGGCGTCTCAGGGTTCAGTTACGCTGGATGGAAAGGAAACTTCTACCCTGAGAACCTGAAGAATGAGGAATTCCTGTCCTATTATTCTCAACGGCTCAACACTGTAGAGATCAACAGCTCCTTCTACGCCCCTCCTAGCCTCGCAATGGTAAAATCATGGGCCAGCAAGACCGGCGACAATTTCAGGTTCTCGTTCAAAGCACCTAGACAGATTACTCACATTCTGAAACTCGGGAAGGGATCGGTCGAAGCTACCGAGAGACTTGGAATCACATTGAGATCTCTTGGAGAGAAGAATGGCCCTGTTCTCTTTCAGCTTCCACCCTACTCGAAACAGGACTTGAGACTCCTTGAAGACTTCCTCACGAGCACTTCCAAGATCGGAGGAAGAGTGTTCGAGTTCAGACACGAATCTTGGTTGAACGATCCAACTTACTCTACTCTAGAGAAGCACGATGCTGACTTTTGCATCGCAGAAACAGAGGACATGAAACCGGTCTTCAAAGTGACTGGAAAAACGCCATATTTCAGACTCCGAAGAGAATCATACGATGCGAAAATGATTGACGACTGGACCGGGAAGATCAAAGAAACGAGTAAGGGAAGAGAGTCTGTCTACGTCTACCTCCGCCACGACGAGAACGGAGACAACGCCGCTAGGGCGTTGAAGATTCTAGAATCGTTAGCTTGAAAAAAGCCCGGCTTGATCCAACTGTCGTGAGAGATTGTCTTAAGTCGTTTTTGCGGCCGCTTTCTTTAGCTCGTCGTAGTTCGGTTCCTTGGAGGGGTCGTCGGTGACCCATTTGTAGACAACGACTCCATTGTGATCTAGTATGAAGACAGCTCTCTTTGCAACCGTGTAACCCTTGAGGTTGCCAAAGTTTTCGTGGTAGACGTTGTACAGTTTCACAACTTCTCTGCTGTAGTCGCTGAGAATTGGAAAGTTGAGATTGTTGTTCTGCGCGAACGCCTTGTTCGTAAATGGATCGTTGACGCTTATTCCCACGACCTGCGCATTGATCTTGTTCAGTTCTTGCATGTTGTCCCGCAAGGTGCACATTTCACGGGTGCATACGGTGGTGAATGCTCCCGGGAAGAAAGCCAGCAGGGTTGCGCCGTTGGGTTTCAGAAACTCCTGAACGCTGCGAGGTTTTCGGTCAGTGTCAGGAAGCGTGAAGTTCGGAGCTTTTTCGCCCTGGTTGACCATTGTCAGTCGAGTCAAGCGAGAATATGATGGATGTTTCTAAACTTTACAGCACTTCGGGCTCGAAGACCAGGTCCTGAAAGAACAAGAGGGTCTGGTGAGTTCTAAAAATAAAGTTGGGGAGCCTAGGAGTGTTTTCTAGGCCCACTAATCGTCGTTGCCTTGGTCATCGGAATTGTCGTTGTCTTTGTCGTCGGCGCAAGCATTAGTGTCGTCGGTGTCGTGGCCATTGGAGTGAAGCCCGTGAGTGTTTGTAGTGTCGTTGTCGATCTTGGTGGAGTGAGTTGCATCATGCTGCGGGTTATGCTTGGCCAGCGCGGCCATGAACCCGTGTGCTTTGCCCACTATTGACGTGTCCTGCTTGTCATGTCCCTTTGCAAGATGCTTACCTTCGTTACTATGGCTACTCGGGTCAGTGCTCGTTGAGTCAGAACTGCACGTTGTCGGGTTGGTGTCCCCGGAGGGAGTGCAGTTACTTGTACAACTTGTGCTTGTCGGCGTTCTGCCATTGTTGTTATTGTTGTTGCTAGAGGCCTGTAGCGCAGGGCTGTGAAGAAGGAAGGGCACGAGAAAAGCGCCGATTCCTGCAACGATCAGGGCGATGGCACCCACTTTGCGTTTGGCTGATGAATCCATTCTTGTTTTTCCTTTCTCCCTTTTCTTGGAGTTGAATCCCCGGTTTGAGAGGGCTGGGTATATGATACAACGATTTGAACAGCCAGAAAGGTGTCAAATCGAGCCTGTTTGTCCAATTGATCTTTGAGTGTCTGAGAGTGTGTGATTTCGAGCTATAGCACTCGCAGAAACAGGTACAAGATGAGAAGATTAGGAATCGTCACAAGAAGCCCGATCTTTGAGAACTCGATGAATCCAAATCCTGACCCACGGCTCTCGGCCTCTTCTAGTACAATGACGTTACTGGCCGCGCCCAAGAGACTGATACCTCCAGCGAGTGTGCTGGCACCGGCTAGAGCCATCCATGCCTTGACATCAGCCCCTGTGAAGCCTGCCGCCTGCATCGCCTTGATGTAAACCGCGACAAAGGGAACATTGCTCAAGAGCTGGCTGAAGAATGCGCTGGCCAAGATTATCGTTACGAGCGAGAGCCCGGGGTCAGACCTGTTGAGAACTGGCAAGTAGATCATGAGGCTCTGGAGAGCTTTTGACTCCCAGAATGCTTGCATGACGATGAAGAGTGAGATGAAGAAGATGATTATTCCCCAGTCGACAGATCGGAGAATCTCTCTCCGTCTTCCGCTACCTAGAAAAACGATTGTTGCGCCCAGGAGAGAGATTGTTCCGAGGTTGAAGTTTCCCTGGATCCCAAACAGTTCGGCGATTCCGACGAGGAAGAAACCTAGCACAACTATTCCAGCAGCCGAGCCAGAGAGCTTCGCTAGCTTTCGATCTTTGATTGCTTCCTTCGGAATAACGTGTAGTTCTGCGAGTTTCGAGTTTGCGAATTCTCTCCGGTAGTACCATTTGAGGATCAGATAGGTTACTCCCAGCCCTACTAGTGTTGGAGGGAGAAGATAGTAGAGAAAGTCGAACACTGGGTTCGGAATACCTGTCGATAGAGCGATCAGTAGGTTCTGCGGATTACCGATCGCCGTCATCGTGCTACCGACGGTCACTCCTAAGGCGAGGGTGACCAGAAAGACTCCGGGTCTGACGCGCAGCTGCTTGGCAACACTCAACACGATTGGAGTGGCCATGAGAGCCAATGTATCATTCACCAAGAACGCCGCCATCATGCTCATCCCGACCAGAACCAAGACGAAAGCTCTCTGAGGCGACTTTGCCAGTTGAAGCAGTCTCAAAGTAAGGTACTCCAAGAGCCCGGAGATATCCATCGCAGCAACCACCGAAAACATCCCGAGTAGGAAGAAGATCACGTCGAGATTGATCGCGGCGTAAGCGTCTCTCAAAGGAATAGCCCCGAGGAAGAGCATGGCTACTGCTCCGGCCATCATTATGGTCCAGACCGGAACATGGAACCATCGGAGATTTCTAAGAATAATCAGAGTGTATACGACTACGAAAATCGCTATTGAGACATAGTTCAGCGTCAACTTGGAGAAGAATCCAGAAAGATCCTTTCGAGTTTAGGGAATGTCCGTGGAGTTGGAAAGTCTCTGGCTGTGCAGGTTGATTGTTCCAAGCTGTTCTGAGGGCTGCAGGGATAGACTAGATAGAGGTTGGTTTCGGATGCACTATAACTCTTCGAGCATTTTCTTAGACCAGAGGAGTGAGGCCACGGGTTTCTTCGGAGAATCCTTGTCCTTTTTCACCTTGGGCTTAGTAGGAGGTTTCTCCGGTCTAGATGCCTCCGGAATCAAGCCCTTGT
>Ga0209802_1000730_pt1 | contig 25297 bp, 18 predicted proteins | sample GraSoiAngelo_129_FD_185886 | JGI IMG/M metagenome (GOLD analysis project Ga0209802, IMG submission 185886) | Grasslands soil microbial communities from the Angelo Coastal Reserve, California, USA - 14_0927_12_40cm (SPAdes) (version 2) | ecosystem: Environmental > Terrestrial > Soil > Grasslands ... | reverse complement strand
CGGCTGAGCCGCCGGATGCGGGGCACCAAGGTAGGTGACTCGAGAATGGCCACCCCCCTCCCCCAGTTTTTGTGTAAGTGTTGATTCTAAAGGTAGTTAAAGTCCTTTGTTTTGACACACTTTTGCAAGTGTTGATTCTAATGTAGTTAGAGGAGTGGGCCGCTTGGGACGGAATGAGAGTGATCGATTCCAGAGGGACGGGGTGGGGACGCATAAAGAAGTAGCAGGGGCAAAGTGGGCCCGAGCAACAAAACCATTATACTACATTATTATAGTTTGTCAAGGTAAATATAAGTCGTGTGTTTGCAGGAGAATACGGATGGCAGAGGGAGTCATGAAGTAACGAGGTAACGAAGGGGTGTTGAGGGATAGTGGGCGGATCGGGCATCGACCCGAGACCAATTGAAAGGCCAATTCTGCGGAAGGGGCTAGCGAGAGGCTGGCCCAGCCGCCATGAGAAGTTGTAGAGGTGCTATGCTTGCAATACTCTCCCCAAAGACCATGCAGAAAAATACACATTCAAAACAGGTGGGCCAGTCTAAGGACCCGAAGGCAGGCGGGCAGAAGACTTCAAAGCCGAGATTACGAGTCTCCGCAGATCGATTTTTCACATCGAAAGCAGCCGAAGCGTTCAGCCGTTTTCAAGACAAGCCACCTCTCGAGGCTATCTCGGAATTGGGTTTCTGCTTCGTCAAAACGACTCTGGGCTATCTGCAAGTTGACATAGGGTGGCTGCTAATATTGGTCGGAGGAATTCTTCAGGTCGAGAAACACCAAAGAAAGCAACCGATGGCGCAGATCGAATTGACCGACGATGTCCTCGACGCAACAGTCGAGGTCTTGAGGGCAGTTAACAGATACACACAGGTCGACCTGCTGGGAATGTATTTTGAGGCAGGGTTTTTGGTTAAAGCTAAGACCCTGGAAGAAACCAGACTCCCATTTGGCAAACCATATACAGTCGAGAAATTGCTGACCCTCATGCTCTCGAAGAAAGAGAAACATGAAATGGGCAGTCTTGAGTTTTTCGCCGACCTCTTGGGAGCATGGCCAGGAGCTCTTTTGTTGCCTGAAGTTCTAGAGATGTTCATTCAGACGACTGCGGAACAAGGCCCAGAGCAAACAAAGCGATGGCGCGAATTCATTCAGAGGCATTTCGGTACACAGCGCAAGAGGGGCAGGCGGAGCGAGGAGTTGTATGACCTGTTATTCAAAAAGCGGGTCGAAAACCCGAGTTTGAGTTATGGAAAGCTTGCGCTTGAAGTGGCCAAAGCCAAGAAAATCGATTTCGCCATCGCCCGAGAACAGCTGAAAGCGGCGATCGCTTACAGGCGAAAGAGAGCAGCCCGCTCCAAGAAGTAGACCGCACGCAGAACAAGCCTAGGAGATAATTCATGTCCGATTTCCTCCCGTATTATATTCGTCATGAGTTTTCTACCCTTCAAATTATTTCGCGGTTTGCTAGGCTACTTCGCGAGAAGCTCGATGAGCAAACGCACATTCGGGACGGCAGTAGTTGACACTGGGAAAGTCACTCGAGATCAATTGCCCCGCAGGTTGAGCGATGGGCCAAAAGCTCCGTTCCTCATAGATCTGATACACGGAACTTCTTGGCACCGGCATTCTGCGAATCGCAGGCACGCACCGAACCTCAGCATGGAGTGACTGTGGCTCTCCCCTACGAACTACGACAAGAATTTCTCAAGGGCAACGTCGTCCTGTTCGTGGGAGCTGGGTTTGTGAAGAACTATCTTCCAAGTATGCCCCTCTGGCAGGATCTTCTTCGCCAGGTATTCTCAACACTGACCGGTGATACCAATGAAATCTTCAAGTACTGTGATGCTGTTTTCGACCAACGTCGGAATCGAATAGTACATCCCGCCGAGTATCTAAGGTTAGCGCAGCAATTCGAACTTGCTCGTGAGCGCGTTAACAGAGACACGCCAGTGGGAGATCCGTCACAGGTCCCCAGTATTCACGAACTTATCCAGAGGGCGTTAACGGAAAACTATACTCCCGAAGTCGCCAGACGGGCTATAAAGGGATCGCACTTAGCAGCCGCCAAGAGACTCCCGCTTCCAATCTGGGTCACAACCAATTTCGATACCTTTCTTGAAGACACCTTCTTCGAAGAAGGCATCAATACCGGCGCTGACATAGTGCTATCTCGTCCCGTCAGAAATGTCGATTTTGCCACTCCCTCTGGGGGAGGTCGGACTCTCCTCAAGATCCATGGCAGCGTCTCTAATCCAGAGCCAGCGCAGAGCATCGTTATAACTGAAGAGGACTATCACAGATTTCTGCGTGGCGACCGTTACATCATCAATAAGCTCTACACATTGTTTTGCGAGAGAACAGTCGTGTTCTTAGGATACAGTCTCAGCGACCCTAACATTCAGTTTATCTATCACGAAGTACTCTTCGACCAAAAAGCGGGCGGGTCACCCGGAGACTCCCATTCTTTTTCGCAAATACGCCCGTCATTCTTCGTGAGTCGTAGCGCAATTCCGGCTGAACAAAAGGCATATTACAAGCACAAACGAATCCACTACGTCGAGAACTGTTCAATTGAGGAATACTTCAAGCAGTTAGGATCTACGTTCGACACTTTTGAACAAGGGCGCGCCGACATTACCGCTCGGATCAGGGCCGACGTTGGAACGTACAAGCATTGGTATGAACTAATAACCTGGAACACTGATCCGGCGAAGCTTGCCGTGGAGGACGACCAGAAAGTAGATTCCTTGGCACAGATGCTTGATCTGGTCGAACTTCACGAGGCCGTCTACAAAGCTAGCGCTTCAGCGGTCACCATGCAGGAGTTCGAGCCCGCCACGTTGAACCTTGCCGTGCAGGGGATACTAAGAGTTGCTGAACACTGGTGTGACGAGTTTCTTGGGAGGGGACGGACGGACCTGCTTGAGATGCTATTGGACTTTTTGAAGTACAAACAACGAGTTCGAAAGTCGGGTGTCCTCTACTCGCTCCTAAATGCAATCTCCCGATGGCTCCAGAGTTTTCCTAGCCTTCCCGACATTGACCGATTCGTTCAAAAGTACTGCACACTCATCCAGCAATACGACACGGCGTACAACGATTGGGGAGACTACACCTATTGCCTTGAACACTATGTCATTGCGACTCAGCTATTTTCACATATGTCAAATCCGACACGAAAAAGGACAGCGGAGGGACTGTACAGACAGCTTTCTATGTGTGGCAGAGATATGGGCGACAGTTGGTACACCACGAATCGCGTCTATCAAGTTTGGCCGCAATTTCATGCGGCTGCGTGGCCCCTTCTCGAAGCAGAAATACGCAAATATGGAACGGGGTATAAGAATCAAGCGATGCTTGACTTCCTCAAACCGGGTGGCGACTGTACGGGTTTCCTTCCGCGCCAAGGAAGCTACTGACGTTGTTTGCACGATCCCGACTTCTCGGACGCGAAGTTGCCGGCTAGGCCATCCGCGCGGGCGGGGCAATGCTGAGTCAAGGGATCGCCGGAACGTTAGAACGTCGAACGTCGGAACATTGGCGGGAGCAATCGATCGCTATGCGTTCTTCAGGGGCTGAAGCCCCGATCGATCTTCGGACTTGGCGGCACGACTCCCGGGCCGGGACAGGTTCCGTCGTGCTCCCCCAAAGAAGAAGTGGGCCTGGTCCGCTCGGTTCCGCAAGCCCATCCGGAATGCAGAAAGCGCATCCCGTAAAAGCATCCGGGACGCCCCGGTAAGAAGGACCGGGGTGCAAAAAGCGCACAAGATGCGCGAATGACTCGGAGAAAGGAAAAGCAGATCCCTCACCGCCGTTCGCCAAAGGCAGGCGAGCGGGTTCGGGATGACAGTCGGGCTGAAGCAGGATGCACGTCCACGCTACGGCGTTCTTGGGGTTATTTATTTCTCAGTTATAACGACCTGGAAAATCCGTGCTCGGTCAGCGCTCCAGTTTTTGAACCTACCGCATAACTCATGCTTGTCCGGATAATACTCGTTCCCTTCGAACCTAGCCCATCCGACAGCGCACGGCCCAGGAGTGTTAGGCTGACCACACGCCTGGAATGCTGGAGCAGCGCTGTCCTCCGCCGCTGTCGCGGTGAGATTCATATCCTTGTCCGATTTATTGTCAGGAATTTTCACACACACGTGACCACAGCGCGTACTTTTGGTAACTCCAACTCCCTGAACGTACGCACAATCGCCGCAGGCTGAATGCTCATCAAGACCATCGCCACAAGCCTTAGGGAATTTCGCCTGGTTGCTCCCAGAGAATTTGGGTGGGCTCGGGAACCTGTGTGCAAGAGATGTTGTGCCAAGATATCCGAGACCTAGTAGGGCGAACAACAAGAGGAACCTAGAAGTGCGCATGGAATCCTCCTTTTAGTAGACACGGATTAATGAACGGATCCACGACTGAGCACAATAAATCCAAAGTCTTCATATGTCAACTTAGTTTTTATCCATGTACTATCGTGACCAAAAGCTGACACAAAGCGTCGGGCGTCCCCATAAAGCGGGGCAAAGCCCGGCGCTGCAAGAACAACGAAAGAGATTCCTCGGCTACGCAGGCCGACATTCGCTTCACGAATGTAAGAAAAAGTCGGCCTGCTCGCTCGGAATGACAGTTGGGGCGTGGGCGCGGTGTGTGTCGGAGCTAAAGCTCCGACCTCCGAGACAGGAGGCGGGCGGGGCAAGCCCACCCCCTACGAAGAGGAAGAAAAAGCAGATCCCTCACCCGCTTCGCGGGTTCGGGATGACATGGCGCAGGAGAGCCGCCTAGCGGAGAGGAAGGGCACAGGCAGGAATGCCTGTGCCACCAAAAACAACAGCGGGAAGGGCGTGGGGTAGAATGCACACATGGCGAAGCTCGAAGAATACCGGCGGAAGCGGAAGTTTGACCGGACACCGGAGCCTGCCGGGGAACCGGAGGAGACGAAGAAGGGCGGGCGCGAGCGCCTGCCGAAGCCGAAGCTACGGCTGGAAGTCCGACCCGCTGCGGATTACGGAAATACGTTCGTGGTGCAGAAGCACCGAGCAACGCGCCTGCACTACGACTTCCGGCTGGCGATTGATGGGACGCTGAAGTCGTGGGCCGTGCCCAAGGGGCCTTCGCAGAGTCACGCCGACAAGCGGCTGGCGGTGCAAGTCGAAGATCACCCGCTGGAGTATGGCGGCTTCGAAGGCAAGATTCCCGAAGGCAGCTATGGCGCGGGAACCGTGATGGTCTGGGACCGCGGAACGTTCAGCGCCGAAGGCGACGCCGATGCGCTGAAGCAACTGGCCAAGGGCGAGATCAAGTTCAATTTGAACGGGGAAAAACTGCGCGGCAGTTTCGTGCTGGTCAAGCTGAAGCGCAGCGAGAAGGGCAACGAATGGCTGCTCATCAAGCACAAGGACGCCGCCGAGGATCCAGCTTGGAATGTCGACGAGCACGACGGGTCCGTCTTGACCGGACGCACGATCGCGGAAATCAAAGAGGAATTGCCTCCGAAGCGCGCGCCCATTCCGATTCGGCCCAGCGAATTGAACAGCGCACAAAAAGGCGCGATGCGGTCGCGCGTGGAACCCATGCTGGCGACGCTCGCGGACCATCCGTTCTCCGATCCCCACTGGCTCTTTGAGATTAAGTGGGACGGCGTGCGCGCGCTGGCGTGGATTGCTAATGGCGCGGTGACGCTGCGCTCGCGCAATAACGTCGACATCACGAAGCGATACCCGGAATTGGCGTTGCTGCCGAAAGCGTTCGCCGCGCGCGAGGCGGTTCTTGACGGCGAGGTTGTGGCGCTGGATGAGCGCGGGCGGGGCGACTTCGGGCGGTTGCAAGAACGCATGCACGTGCGTGCTCCCAGCGAGAGTCTGATCTCCCGGATGCCAGTCGTTTACTTCGCCTTCGATCTTCTCTATTGCGACGGATACGATCTCCGCGAAGCGCCGCTCCTGGAGCGCAAGCAACTGCTGCAGCGTTTGCTGCAGACGTCCGAGAGGGTTCGCTACGCCGATCATCAGGTGGAGCACGGGAAGGAGCTCTTCGAGCTTGCAAAAGAGACCGGCTTGGAAGGGATCGTGGCGAAACGGGCCGACAGCCCGTACGTTTCCGATCGCAGCACGAACTGGGTGAAGCTGAAGGTTACCCAGACACTCGATGCCGTGGTCGGAGGCTGGACCGCAGCGCGGACCCCGGCGATTCCTCTGGGCTCGCTGCTGCTGGGCTTGTACGAGGGCAAGAAACTTCGCTTTATCGGGCACGTCGGCAGCGGATTTGACGGAAAAAAGCTGAAGGAACTGAGCGACAGGTTCAAAAAGATTGCGACCTCCGCCTGCCCGTTTGCTGCGGTGCCGGAAACGAATGAGAAGCCATCGTGGGTCTCTCCCGCGCTTGTCGCTCGCGTCAAGTTCAGCGGATGGACCCAGGAGCACGCCTTGCGCCACCCGGTTTTCATTGCGCTTCGGGCGGATGCGAGTCCGCTGGATTGCCAATGGGAGAGCGAAGTCGCCGCGCCCATCTCCGCTCCCACGGTAGTGCGAGCCCCCGAGGTCGTCGGCCGCGTGCTGAGCGCGAAAGCTCAAATCGAAGATGAATTGTTCAAGGGCCGCTTGGAAACCGTCACGATTGAAATTGATGGCAAGCGGCTCCGGTTCAGCAACCTGAACAAAGTGTATTTCCCGGAGTCCGGCTACACGAAACGGAATCTGCTGGCCTACTACTACCGCATTGCCGACCTGATCTTGCCTTTTCTCCGCGAGCGTCCTTTGGTCTTGCGCCGCTATCCGGACGGAATCAAAGGCCAGGCTTTTTTTCAAAAAGATCTCCACGAAGGCATACCCGAGTGGTTCACCACCGTGCCTCTGGAGTCCGAAGAACGAGGGAAACAGATCCACTATGCGACTGCCGGCGACCGCGCTTCCCTGCTGTTTTTGACCGGCCTCGGTTGCATCGATCACAACCCCTGGTCCAGCCGCCTTGCCGATCTAGAGCACCCCGACTACTTTTTTTTCGACCTCGACCCCTCCGACGGCACGGACTTTTCCGTAGTGATTACGATCGCGCGAGCTTTACATCAAAAGCTGGAAGAACTGAAATTGAGTTGCTTCCTGAAAACTTCAGGCGCGACAGGGTTTCACCTTTACATCCCCGTTGAGCCCATTTATACCTACGAGCAGTTGCGGACGTTCGCGGAGATCGTTGCGCGCACGGTCACCACCGAGCATCCCAATCTTGTAACCAACGAGCGGTCCGTCGCGCGACGTCCTGCTGGCCGCGTCCTCATTGACGTGAGTCAGAATGCTCTTGGCCGCCCGCTGGCTGCCCCCTATGCCGTGCGCGCATTCCCCCAAGCGCCTGTTTCCGCGCCGGTCTTGCCGAGGGAACTGCGGCCAAGCCTTCGGCCCGAAACGCTGAACATCAAGACCATTCTTGCGCGGCTGAAAGAGAAGGGCGATCTCTGGGCCGATTTCTGGAAGAAGCGTCAACGGCTGGAACAGGCGATTGAACTTCTCAGCGAGCGCATGCCGGTGAAAACAAAAAAGGCGCCTTGACCGCAAAAACGGGCGTACCGTTGCTTTTTTCCGGTGGCGTGGCTGTGATTAAATGCCAGGGCACGGAGGTGCACCATTCCTTCCACGGGCCGGCTTCTTGTTGGGACTTCGGGATACTCCTATAAGGAGTGGAAGGGGAATTTTTATCCCGAGAAGCTGGCCGACCGTGAAATGCTCGACTTCTACGCCAAGCAGTTCTCCACCGTCGAAATCAATCACACGTTCTACCGCATGCCGACAGAGAACTTGCTCCTGCAGTGGGCGAAGATCGTTCCAGAAGGCTTTCGCTTCGCCTTGAAGGCCAATCAGCAAATCACGCACACCAAGAGGCTGCGCAACTGCCAGGATACCTTGAAACGCTTCCTGGAAGTGGCCAGTGTGCTGAACGAGGGCGACCACCTCGGTCCGATCCTCGTGCAGTTGCCGCCGACTTTCAAGTTCGATCAACCGCTGCTGGAAGAGTTTCTCGGGCTCCGCCCGCCCGCATTCGCTTTCGCTTTTGAGGTACGTCATGCGTCCTGGTATACCGAAGAAACGTACGCCGTTCTTCGCCAGCACAAGACAGCGCTCTGCCTGTCTGAGACCGAAAAGCAAACACCGCCTGACGTGCTCACCGCCGGCTTCACCTACGCTCGTCTGCGCCTTGAAAACTACACTCCCAAACAGCTAACAACCTGGAGAAAACGCTTCGATGCCTGGCTCGGCCAGGGCGTCGATGTTTATGCCTATTGCAAACACGAAGATGCCGGCAAAGCCCCAGACTACGCTCGCCAGCTCCTCGGAAAAGCAGACTGACAGCACCACGGTTCCGTGCCCTTCTAACTGGGCACTCACTTGATAGCGGGCGAGCGCACTTGTCCTTTTGGTCGATCAGAATTTCGACTCGGATGTGCCTCCGGCGAACGGGCTTAAGAGTCTTTGAGGCGAGCACTTAATCCCTCTCACGGGAGAAATTGCCTCCGCCGGAACCGCCTGTTTCCGAGTCGCTATTGGCGGAGTCCCACGCTTTGCGGTCGAGAGTCTGAATGGGTCCCAGTTTTTTCTGTCCCAACGACTTATTCAGCGCGGGCAATTCCTTCGCCATAAGGCTGTCGAATTCTTTCTCCACGTCCTCGAGCTCTTTCTTCAGAGAATCGATGCGCGCCGCCTGGTAATCCGCCGGCCTCCCCTCGTAGTTCAACAAATCGCCATACAGTCCGGTGGTCTTTTCACGGATGCGTTCCTCGCCGGTGATCGCGCCGCCTTCCTTCGTGGCTACGATCTTCTTGCGCATCTCATCGACTTTCTGTGATAGCTCTTGCAAGCGCTTCGCGAAGGCCGCGTCGCTCTTGACCTTCCCGCTGCGCTCCCCCAGCGCGTTACGCACACCATTGATGCGGTCTACGTCGAAGCTCATGTCTCCCAGCAATTTGTAGACGCGCATCGCGGCGTCAAATTCCAGCTTACGGTCCTCGAGCGAAAATTTGGCGCGAGGATCAAGCGTCACCACCAATTGGGTCGTGTAGGTTTCCGTGCCGCGTGTCATTTTCACCGTGTACGTGCCGGGCAGGACTCTTGGTCCTTGCGCCGCTTCAAACGCCGCGGTGGCTGCGGGGGGCACGCGCGGCGCCTTCAGCCGCATGGGCCATTCCACGCGGCTGATGCCCCGCCGGCTGTTGGGGGGCAGCGTGTCCACAAGCTTTACCTGGGAATCGAAAATCTCGAGTTTCATTTTTCCAAAAATGTGGCGCTTTTTCTGATAGTAAGTGATCAGCGCGGCATCCGGGGGATTCGGCCCGGTGTAAACGGCACTCCCGTCCGCCCAGCCGCCGTTGGCCACCAGTCGCTGTTGCGCAGGCTTACCCGAGATAAAAGTCGCTTCTTGCGTCATCGCCTCAGGCGTCAGTTTTCGCAGCGGCGTGATGTCGTCCACGATCCAGATGCCGCGCCCGTGGGTCGCGAGTACCAAGTCCGACTCGCGTGGATGCACGACGATGTCTCGAACCGCAACGCTTGGAAAATCATGACCCTTGTATTGAGCCCAATGTTTCCCGCCATCGAGGGAAGCCCACAGACCGAACTCCGTGCCCAGAAACAGCAGACTTGGCGCTACCGTGTCTTCCTTGATGACGTGCGCGTAGCCACGCACACCGCTGTCAGCCGCCACAATGGACATCCAGGTCTTCCCATAATCCGTCGTCTTGTAAACGTGCGGCTCCATGTCTCCGAACGTGTGGCGATCGAAAGCCGCATACGCGGTGGCGGCATCATAGAGACCCGCTTCCACCCACGAGACCCAGGAGTTTTTCGGCAAACTCGGCACGTTGCCGACGACATTGGTCCAGGACTTGCCGCCATCACGTGTGAGTTCGAGATTCCCATCATCCGTTCCCGCCCAAATCGTCTGACCGTCGCGCGGCGACTCGCTGATCGAATAAATCGTCGTGTGCGTCTCGGCGTACGAGTTATCTACCGTAACGCCTCCGGACTCCTCTTGCTTCTGCTTCTCAGGGTCGTTGGTTGTCAGGTCGGGAGAAATACGATCCCAGGATTGGCCGTGGTCCCGCGATCGAAATAGAAATTGCGCGCCGATATAAATCGTTCTCTTTTCGTTGGGACTCATGTGGATCGGGGTATTCCAGTTGAAACGCAACTTCCCTTCCCCGTAATTGGGTTGCGGCTTGATCGGCCGGGCCTCGAGCGTGATGCGGTTTACGCGGCCGATATAGCCACCTTGGGCTTCCGCGTAGACGTAATTCGGATCCGCCGGGTCGGAAAACATCCAGAACCCATCCCCTCCAAAAAGATTTTCCCATCGGCTGTTGCTAATCCCACCGGGATATTGCGAGTCGCCCATCCACGCGCTGTTGTCCTGCAATCCGCCAAAGACGTGATAGGGATCGGCGTCGTCCAAGCTTACGTGATAGAACTGCGAAATCGGAAGATTATTGCCCTTCCACCAGGTGTTTCCTCCATCGTAGGAATACCAGAGGCCGCCATCATCGCCGGCGATGAGATGATCGGTATTTTCGGGATTTACCCAAACGACGTGAAAATCGCCATGCGCTCCGTTGCCAATGCCGCTGAAACTCTTGCCGCCATCCTCGCTCAGGATCAAAGTGAGGTCAGGCTTGTAAACTTTGTTCTCGTTTTTCGGATCAACGATCAAGTTTGCAAAATAGAAAGGCCGCCATACCATCCAGTTGCTGCGGTCGCGTTCTTCCCAGGTTTTTCCGCCGTCGTCCGAGCGGAAGAGAGCGCTGCGTGTGGACTCGATCATCGCGTAAATGACACTCGGTTTCGAAGGTGCAATGGTAACGGCGATACGCCCCCAAGGCTTCGCAGGTAGTCCTTTGGCGCTCTTTTCATCCAGCTCCTGCCACGTCGTTCCGCCATCCGTGGTTTTGAAAAAGCCGCTGCCGCTGGTCGCCGTGGGACCTTCGCCGCCGGAACGGAACGTCCAGCCTTTGCGCCGGAAATCCCACATCCCGGCAAATAGAGTCTTCGGATCCTGGGAGTTCATCGCAATCATGGAACAGCCCGTCGAAGGATTCCCGCCCTTCAAAATCTTGTTCCAGCTCTTCCCTCCATCGCTGGTCTTGTAAACGCCGCGGTCCTCGCTGTCACTCCACAGCTTTCCCGGGACGCACGCATAAACCGCATTGCTGTCTTTCGGATCAATCAGAATCTTGGCGATGCGCTCGGAATTCGGCAGTCCCATGTTGTGCCAACTGTCGCCGCCGTCCACCGACCTGTAGATGCCATTGCCGACGGAGACGCTATTGCGCGTCCACGCTTCCCCCGTCCCTACCCAAATTGTCTTTGGCGAGTTCGGATCAATCGCCAATGCACCGATGGATTGCACCGCTTCTTTGTCGAACACGGGCTTGAAGGTCGTGCCACCATTGATCGATTTCCAGACGCCGCCGCTGGCCGCTCCAATGTAAACAGTCAGCCGGCCATCTTCCTTGACCGCGTCAATTGCGGCAACGCGACCGCTCATCTCGGCGGAACCGATGTTCCGCGCGCCGAGCCCCGAGATCGTGTCCGAATCGAATTTGGCCTCTTGCGCCAGGGCAGCTCCAGGGAAAATCAGCACCGTGGCGATTAGCATCATCAGGGTAGCGAAGCGACGCATTGATTTGTGCATAGCGGCAGAGTCCTCAGCGATGAAGTGACAGCAAACTTTTCTTCCTAAGACCAGCCCATGGGACTTATCGGGCTAGCGAATTATTTTCCGGCCGGAGGCGTCTTCGCCTCCGTTTTCGTTGCGGGCATGGTGAATTTCGCTTCGTCCAGATTCACATTCTGTTCGATTTTTTCGACGGAAATTTGCGACCGCGAAGAGCTCCCTTTTTGCGCCTGTTCTATAGCAAACGGGTAATAGATTCCATTCACTTGCTCATAGTCGCCGAAGTACCACTCCGACTCCTGCAGGCCGCCGCGAATCGTGGTCTGAATCTCCAATTTCAGTTCGAGAAAGGAATCCGCATCCAGGTAGTAGTAGCGCACGTCCCCGTTCTTCATGCTCAGTTTGATCTTGAAGCAATCGGTTCCTTCCATGGAATCGTGCCCAACCAACTCAGCCTTGTGCCCTTTTTCCTTATAGTCCACCAGCGGGCCATCCATGTCTGCATCAACGATCAAACTCTTCATGTCGTCCTGCGACATCAAATCGGGGTCTTTGCGCCCGCTGAACGGCGAAATCTGCCACCCGGTCTTTCCATCGTACGCCTGAATCTGCGCCATGCCCTGGATAATGAACTCTTCTCGAACTTTGCCGGGCCTCTTGTTCTCCTGGCGAAATTCCGCGCGGAACGAGCCTTCGCTGAACTTCGCGATGGTGCGCCTGCTGCGCACCGATTTCAGCTTCTCCAGTCCTCCATGCGCCTGGATGTTCTTCGCGATGACCTCATCCACGGTTTGCGCTTTCGCGCTGCCCGCTAACATCGTTAGCACGGCGATAACTGACGCGAAATATCGCCAAACCCTGGCGAACTCCATCGCGCGAGCCAGACTGATGGCTACTTTCATGATTTCCCCCAAACGTCGATAATGGACCAAATACGGAAAAAAGCAGACCAGGGCCACCCCTTGTGATTCCGACGAAAACAGCGCCATCTAGTTAGCAGACTTTCGCTTCCCTGCCAAGCACTTTCCAGTAGTTCACCGGTTTATGGTCTCCCAGTTAAATTCATCCTGTTCTTAAGAAGACGGTCGCCTTTCCGCCGGTTTTTCTATATCTTCTGTGCATCGGAAATTCGCACGACAGTTTCGAGTCACGAGAAGGAGTTTCCTTGTTGCGGAGAACAATTGCGGCTCTTCTCTTTCTTACTTCGTTGTTCTGTGTTCCAGCCGCTCGCTCGCAGGCAGGCCCCGTGGAAGGCGAACACGAGGTGCAGGTCTGGACTGGCGGCGGCCACGGCTTCAATGGAAGCCAGTCCAGCGACTCCGTTTGGAATTTCGGTCTCCGCTACGGCCTGATTCTTACCGCCCCGCATGGGCCCGGCTTCCTGCGTGGCCGTTTGGAATACGCGCTCGACGCGGTTCCGGCCTTCGTCGTTTTTCAAAAACAAAATACCGCCTACGGCGTCGCCCTGAATCCGTTCGCCTTCAAATGGGCGCTCGATACTCGCGGCAGTGTCGTTCCCTACCTCGAAATTGGCGGCGGCACTCTTTTCACAAATACACAAGTGCCTGCGGGGACTTCGCGGATCAATTTCACTACCAGCGCTGCCCTGGGCCTGCATTTCCTGCGGAGCAAGCACAACATCAGCGCCGAAGTCCGCTACATGCACATTTCCAACGCCGGGCTCGCGACTCCCAACCCCGGCATCAACACGATTCAGTTTCGCTTGGGTTTTGGCCGCTTCAGCCAAAAGGAGTAACGTGCTCTCGACACTGGTATCCGGGTACACCGGAAGGCGTGCCCACACCAAATTCAAAATTGAGCGTGCGAGATGAAGATGACCATCATTCTGATTGTTGCAATCCTCCTCTTAACAGGAATCGTCATCGTCGTTCGCGCCTCGCACACCGGAGAAAAGGCGCCCGCTTCCGGAACGCTTGCGCCCGACTTCACCCTGAATGCACAGGACGGCAAACCTCTCAGCCTCCGCGATTTCCAAGGCAAATGGGTCGTTTTATATTTCTATCCCAAGGATTTCACCAGCGGCTGCACCAAGGAAGCGCGCAATTTCCAGCAGGACATCGCGCTTTACGAGCAGAAAAACGCGGTCATCCTCGGCGTCAGCGTGCAGGACGAACGGACTCATCAGAAGTTCTGCGCCGCCGAAGGTCTCAGCTTCAAGCTGCTCGCCGACACGCATCACGAACTTTCCGCCCGCTACGATTCGCTGGTCAATCTCGGCGTAGCCAAACTTTCTGCGCGCCACACGTTTCTCATCGATCCCTCTGGCGTCATTCGAAAGGTCTATTTGAAAGTGGACGCCGCAAAGCACAGCGCACAAGTGCTGGCGGATTTGTCTGAACTTCAGAAGGCATCTCCGCAAACTTAGGCGCAGTTCGTCTGAGAATCCGGGGGCCAAAAAATTCTCTTTATTTCCGCTCAGTTTCCGCAAGCCGCATCGGCAGCTACCGCCGGCGCGCTGAGAATCGTTCCAAGATTGTTCTTGCCGAGCAGCACGTTTAGGGCTTCCAAATCCTTGTTCTTCAGCTCCTGCCACGTTCCCAGTGCTTCTTTCCACCCTTTGCACACCCGCCGGAACGCAGCAAACGATTCTTCCGACGGCGCGAAGTCCGCTCCATCCACCAGCGCCATCAGCGCCGTTAAGCTTTCGTTCACTGCCATCAGACTGACTGTCTCCGTCTTCGACGTCTCCGAATCCGAAATCGGCTCGGACTCCCCTGCCAGCGTCGTCGCCTTTGCATTCAATGCCATCGCTGCCGTCGCCACCGGATCTCCCTTCGGACGCTTCATGAGTTCAGCCAGCCGCGTCCGCACATGCTTCACTTGTTGATACGCTTCATGATTTCGCCCCAGCACCGCGGAGATTTTCAGTTGCAGCTCCAGCGCGCTCTCCAATTCATTTCGCGGGGCGTTGACTCGCGGATCCATTTTCACTTCCAGCGGCTGCCGCAAGATTTGCCCTCCCGCTTTGAGTTGCACCTCGTACTTCCCCGGCAGCGCCAGCGGGCCTTCGGGCGGCAGCGGGGTCGATCCCGCGATCGCCGCAATCGGATAGTTGTAAGGCGACTGCACGTGCACTGCCGGTGGATTCGTGTAACGCAAGTTCCAGACAAGCCGGTGCATCCCCGGAGCTTTCAAAAGCGGCTGCGGATGCGCGATCCAGTATTCCGCCACGAAGGGCGGCTCACTTTCCTCTTTTGGAAGTGGCGCGCTCGAATAGCTGCGCACCAAATTCCCATCCGCGTCGCGGATTTCCACTTGAATATCGCCGGAAGAATCTGCTGGCAAAAAGTAATTGATGATCGCGCCGTCCGGCGGATTCTTCCCTGCGGGAACTTCCGGCGGCAGCGGAGTATCTTGATTCTCGTCGCGCCGCACGCGAATGGCCGTCCGCGGCGCAAAGAGATGCGCGCCCGCCGAAGTCATGCCCGCATCCACCTGACGGAGTGGCGTCACATCATCCAGAATCCAGAACGAGCGTCCATACGTCGCGGCCACCAAATCGTCCTGCTCAATCGCCAGATCGTGAATCGAAACCATCGGCATGTTCAGCCGCAGCGATTGCCAGTGGTCGCCATCATCAAACGAGACGTAAACGCCCTTCTCCGTTCCCGCATACAACAATCCTTTGCGCACCGGATCTTCGCGCGCGGAGCGCGTGAAATCTTTCTCCCCAATTCCACTGACGATTTCCTGCCAGCTCTGCCCATAATCCCGCGTGCGGAAAATGTGTGGCCGCAAATCATCGAGGCTGTTTCGATTCACTGCCGCGTATGCCGTGCCTGCATCGAAGTGGGACGCTTCGATGATGCTCACGATGCTCCATTCGGTGACTCCTGTGGGCGTCACGTTTTTCCATGTCTTTCCACTGTCTTTGGTGATCTGGATATTTCCGTCGTCTGTTCCTACCCAGATCACACCCTCTTTCACCGCCGAGGGCGCAATCGTCAGAATGGTCCCGCGCTGTTTCTTCGAATCTTTTTCATCCGGCTTCACGCGCGTCAGGTCGGGGCTGATTTCGTCCCAGCTTGTCCCCGCGTTGATCGTTTTCATCAGAAACTGCGTGCCCAAATAGAGCAGGTGCGGATCCCGGGGTGAAAACACCATGGGAATCGTCCAATTGAAACGATATTTGCTTCCTATCGAAATGGGAGCGGGAGAGATATCGCGCACTTGCCCCGTCGTCTTGGATAGCCGAATTACACTGCCGAACGGACCCGCGTTGTAAACGATGTCCGGATCGAGTGGATCCGGAATCGTGTAGCCGCTTTCTCCGGGTCCCACGGGATACCAGTCCCGTTCGGTGATCTGCCCGTTGTTTCCGCGGCTCGCGATGCCCGCCGTGCCGCTGTCCTGCTGCGGCCCGTAAACCCAGTAGGGAAACCGGTGATCGGTCGACACCCTGTAAAATTCTCCGGTGGGCTGGTTGTACCAGGGGCTCCACGTTTCTCCGTCGTTCATCGTGATCGTTGCTCCCTGATCCGTGCCTAATATCATTCTTTTCGGATTCGTGGGATCGATCCACATTGTGTGGTAGTCATCGCCGCCCGGCGCGCCCTTGATCGCCGTAAAATTCTTCCCTCCGTCCGTGGAACGGTACAAATTTTGCATCGGCACATAGACCACGTCCGGATTCTTCGGATCTGCAAGAATCTCGCTCATATACCAGTATCCGGTGATCCGCCGGTCTTCCGTCGTCTTTTTCCACGTTGCTCCTCCATCGTCCGAACGGTAGAGCCCACCGTTTTTTCCTTTCGCCTCGACAATCAAATACACGCGCTGCCCGCGCATTCCCGGCGTCACGGTTACGCCGGACCGCCCCCAATCCCCTGTCGGTAGTCCACCACCCTGAATTTGTGTCCAAGTGAGCCCCCCGTCTTTCGATTTGTAGAGCCCGCTCCCCGGCCCAATCGACTGATCCTTTAGCCCGGGCTTCCAAATCTCGTGCCACAGCGTCGCGTACACGACTTTCGGATTCCCCGGTTCGAAACACAGATCGATCGCTCCCGTCGTGTTGTCCTTGAACAAAACTCTCTTCCAGCTCTTCCCTCCATCCGTGGAGCGGAAAACTCCGCGTTCCTCGTTTGGCCCGTACGTGTGCCCCATCGCCGCCACCAGCACAATATCCGGATTCCGCGGATCGATCAGGATGCGTGCAATGTGCCGCGTATCTTCCAAGCCCAGGTGCTGCCACGTCTCTCCGCCGTTGGTTGACTTATAGAGCCCGTCTCCATGCGCGACGTCGCCGTAGATGGTGTTCACGCCCGTTCCCACATAAATGATGTCCGGATTGGACGGCGCCAGCGTCAGCGCTCCGATCGATGGCGCGGACTCTCCGTCGAAAATCGGTTTCCACGTCACTCCGCCATCCGTCGTCTTCCACACTCCTCCGCCATCCGCGCCCAGGTAATAAATGGCAGGGCTTCCCGGCACGCCCGCCACCCCATTCACCTTTCCCGCGCGAAAAGGCCCGATCATCCGCCACTTCATCTCCGAATACAGCGACGGCGGAATTTCCTGCGCCCTTGCCGGCCTGCTCGTGCAAAAAATCACCAGGACAGCTTGTACGAGAAAAAAGGCTGCGCCATTCCAACGGACCGTTTTCAACACGAATCCCTCCGACTCCAAACGCGTCAACGATTGGGAAGCACTCGAATCCCAGGAACGCGCATCAGCCGCTCGTCCGCTGTTACGAGCGTCAAATCATATACCTTCGCCGTCGCCACCAAAAATCGATCCCCCGGATCCTTGTAACCCAACATCGTAAATCGCAACTCATGTGCGACTTGCCAAGTCATGGGAACTTCGATCAGACTCAGTTCTTCTTTCGAAGCACTGAACCATTTGCCAAAATCGCGATCAAACCGAATCCGCTTTTTCTCAAGCAGAAGGATCGCCTCCCAAATGCTTATCGAAGCAAGAAAACGATCGTTCTGCGGATTCGTTAATGCCTGTGAAACCTCGGAACTCACTTTGTACGGTTCGAGGAAACTCCAGATCCAGATGTGAGTATCCAAGAGCAGTTTCATTCTGATTTGTCTGTCTTGCTTGATTTTTCTGTCTCGGCCGAATCTCGCTCCTGCGCTGCCTCCCAATCCGACTCATCCCCAATGGGACCCACAATGTCGCCAAGAATCTCGGCGGTACCGATGCCTCCTCCAAGACGGGGGATGCGCCTGAATCCACGCACGGGATTAATTTCGGCGATGGGCTGCCCGAAACGCGTGACGAGCACTGGCTCCCCAGTTTTCCGCACGCGTTCGAGGACGGCAAGACAAGTGGCTTTGAACTTTGAGATGGCGATTTCTTTCATGACTTACTCCTATCCCTAGCCTACATTTCAATTTGACTATAGTCAAACTATAGTCCGACTATGGTCATGCTGTACTCCCACCTTACGCCCCTTATGTTGTTTCTAATTTACTTACTTTCAATCACTTATGGTCCGTCGTTTCCATCTGCATCAATAGATGACCATGGAGGGACACTCTTGTCTGGGTTGATCGGTACCAAGCCCACCTTCTTCAGTTCCCCATTCAGTGCCGCGATATCTTCCCGACGAATCTTCGTCCAGTACGCAGACAACCTTTCGAGCGCTTTTCTCAGTTCCTGGTAGACTGCCCCGGCCTGCGTTGTCGGCACGGCATCCGCGCTGTCTGCGACTGCCAGGATTCCGCCGAAATGCTGGTTCAGCGTGGAAAAAATCTCCGGCTGCTTTCCGCTGGCCAGCAATCCAAAGAAATTGCTTTGCGTTGCGCCTTCCAACTCGGCCGCCTGCTTCTCCAGGGCTGCGATTGCATCGGCAAGTGTGCCCTTACCAGTTTTCGCCGCGCGCGCTTTTAGTTGTGCGCGCACGGATCGAACTTGCGCCAGCGCCTCGAAGCTCTGATTTATTCCGTCCACCGAACCGCTTTGCATTTCAAACTGCTTGCGCAAGTCCGCTAAAGAAGTTGTGATGCGTGGATCCATCTTCACCACGATGGGCTGGGTATAGCTCTTGCCATCCACTGTGAGCTTCACTGCGTATTTCCCTGGCAAGGCCCAGGCCCCTAGCGGATATTTTGGCGTGTCGTGATAAATCGCAGAGATGGGGAATTCGTGCTCCAGCGATTCCGGCGGGGCGTAATGCATATCCCAGACAAAGCGGTGCATCCCAGGCTCCGCCGAAAGACTCTGTGTTGGGCGCACCCAATACATGGGGATAGGATGCTGAGCGGCGATTTTTTCCATCGGTTCGGGTTTATCGGTACTCGCGTAGTACCGCACAAGATGTTGCTGCTCATCCAATATTTCCAATGTCACGGGATTGTTCGAGGCCGATGTCAGGTAATAGTCAATGATTGCCCCGTCCGGCGGATTTTTCCCTGCGGGGGAATTCCGGAGGCAGCGGCGTGTCTGGATTGCGGTTCCAGCGAAAGCGAATGGCTTCCTGCGGCGCGAAAAGATGCACGCCCTGTTTGGCAACCTCAGGATTCAGTTGCCGCAACGGCGTGATGTCATCCAGTATCCAGAACGACCGTCCGTGCGTCGCAACAATCAGGTCGTCACCATGAATTGCCAGATCGCGCATGGACGTGTGCGGAAGGTTGAGCTGCAGCGGTTGCCAGTCATCGCCGTCATTGAAAGAAACGTAAACCGAGCCCTCTGGCCCGCAAACAGCAACCCCTTTCGAAGCGGATCTTCCCGTACCACGTTGCTCGCACCGCCGTCCGCAGTGCCCTTGGTGATCTCCGTCCACGTCTTTCCAAAATCCCGCGTCCGGTAAATATGTGCCCGCAAATCATCCAGACGGAAGGAATTGATCGCCGCATATGCCGTTCCCGCGTCGAAATGCGAAGCCTCGATGATCGAAACCCTGCTCCATGGTTTCAGTTGCGCCGGCGTGACGTTCTGCCACGATTTTCCGCCGTCCTGCGTGATGTGAATCAGTCCGTCGTCCGTGCCTGCCCAGATGGTGTTTACCTCTTTGAACGAAGGCGCAACGGCATAAATCACGCCGCGGTGTTTTCCTTTTTCCGGATCGCTCGCGGAAAAAATTCCAAAGGAGGTATCGGCCGTCAGGGGTAACGAAATGGGTGGGGGCCTGAGCCGCAGGTACTTTGTAGTGCTTCGGAGCGACTTTGGCAGCTTTTTGACCCGAGACAGTTGAAACCGCCGCCAGGGACGACAAGGCCATGAGGAACAAAGCGCGGTTCATCATTTGCTCCTACTGTTTAAGCGCCTTAGCGCTGGGAGGAAATCCTTCAGCGCCAAACTGCTGTGCGGGGCGGCTTGCCGACGGCAAAGGCGATGCGTCCCCCGTCAGGACGGAAGGTCAAGCAGGCGCGCTTAGCGCAGGGAACGCTCGCTCCTTACGGCAGGGCTCGCTCAGTCGCGCAGCTCGTCCCTAGCGCACGATACGAATCCTGGTTGACCATAATACTCCCTCCCCCCTATGTTTTTTGTAAGTGTTCATTCTAAAGGATTTTAAGTTGTTCGGAATCAACACTTGCAGAAGTGCGAATTCTAAAGGAGTTACGGAGTGACATTATGGGACGCGAGGCGGAATCGAACCTACTAACTTAAGACCTCAGGTAAAACTTCGGACTTCTTTGGCAGAGTCTTCCCCCCACCGCCGACAGTCTTCGGCGGAAATTGAAACGGATCACTAGACAATAGTGGTTTGAGCGGGTTGTCTTTGGGGGCGTTCACTGTTCAGAGCTTGGCCCACCAGACGCACTACGGCTTCGCGGGAGAATGGCTTCTGCAGGAAGAAGGCATCCTCCATGAATCCGTTATCACCTGCGTTTTGTTCGAGATAACCGGTCATATAAACGATCTTTACATGGGGCAGGAGAGTCTTCAGCCGCATACCGAGTTCTGGTCCGCGCATCTTGGGCATGACCACATCGGTTAGCACAGCCTGAATAGATGGACCCAGCCGCTCAACTGTCTCCAATGCTTCCGTCCCGTCCTCGGCAGTAAGAACACTGTACCCGGCGGCGGTCAGAAATTCGCAGGCTAGTTGCCGGACTTCCTGTTGGTCCTCCACCACGAGGACGGTCTTCCGCCGGAGACCCGAGGCATCCGATTTCCCCGCAGTTTCGCCTCGTTCTCCTTTGACTCGTTCCTCTGTGCGTGGGAAATAGAGTTCAAATCGAGTTCCCTTGCCTGGTTCCGATTCCACCCAGATGAATCCTCCGCTCTGGTTTACAACGCCGTACACGGTCGCCAGCCCCAGGCCGGTTCCTTTCCCAAGTTCCTTGGTGGTGAAAAAAGGCTCGAAGATACGCGCCTTGGTGGCTGCATCCATTCCATGCCCTGTGTCGGTAACCGTCACGAGGATATAATTTCCGGGGACAATGGATGGGCGCACCTTTGCGTATTTCTGGTCGACGGCCATGTTTTGCGTCCCAATGGTCAACTTGCCACCGCGAGGCATGGCGTCGCTTGCGTTTACCGTCAGGTTCAGGAGCACCTGCTCGAGCTGACCAGGATCCGCTTTTACTCGCCCCAGAGAATCACCAAGGTGAAGGCTGAACTCAATGTCTTCGCGAATGACGCGCCGCAGCAGCTTGCCCATCTCGAAGATCACTTCATTGATGTCCAGGACCTTGGGCTGGAGCACCTGCATCCTGCTGAAAGCAAGGAGCTGGCGCGTGAGGGAAGCAGCCCGGTCCGCAGTTTTCCGAATCTCCTGAGAGTTATTGTAAAGCGCGCTGTCTGGTTGCACGCGGTCAAGAAGCAGTTCGCTGTGGCCCCGGATTACAGTCAGCAGGTTGTTAAAATCGTGCGCAATCCCCCCTGCCAAGCGGCCCAGCGCCTCCATTTTCTGAGCCTGCCGGAGCTGGCCTTCGAGTTGTCCCCGCTGCGATTCATTCCGCTGTAGGGTATCGCGCATGCTATCAAAGGCTCTCGTAAGCTTGGACAATTCATCGTGGCCCGCAGCCTGGAGGGAGTAGGCAAAGTCACCTTGCTCAAGCGCTTGAACACCTTGCACAAGAGAGGCGAGCGGACGCGTGACGGTGTCAGAGATGGCGAAAATGAGGGCGCTTCCAGCAAGGATGGCCACCAGGCCGATTCCCAGAAGCAGATGGTTCAGCCTCTGAAGGTATGCCTGGACCTCGCGGTATGAGTTCAAAACAATCAGGTTTGCTGCGGGGTGCAGGCCTGGAGTCAAGTTGACAGAACTCAGGTAATACCGTTCACCACCGAGGTCCACCTGCGCGCGTGCAGGACCTTCCTGAACTTGTCGCGCTAATTCCAGCTTCTTAAGAGTCGGCAGTGTCCCAATGGAGACCTCTCCATCGTAACGGATAAGGAGGTCGCTGGATGCGATTCTGCCCAGGTCACTGACAGCGCGGTCATCAATCAACCGGCCAACGACCACAAAGCCTTGAAGATTCTTTTTCTTGGGCGGGCCATCGTAGAAAGGCTGCAGAACGACTTGGTACAGATTCCCGCCACCAAACCACCATCCGGACGTCTCCCGCCGGGTCAGAGAGCGGGACACCATTTCTTGCGCGGCATCACGAGGAAATGACGGGCTCGTTGAATGCAGATCGACAATCTCCCCGTCCTTGTCCAGCAGAACAAACAGGTTGCAGTCGTTGGACTGCCAGGGGTCTTCGCTGGCGTCCTTGATGGCTTTGGCATCGCCGTTCCTCATGGATACCAGGGAGGCCAGCAGGTCTGCCTTGCGACGCAGCGCCAGCTCCTGCTGCCAATGCACAACTTGAAAAGTCAATATGGCTTTGCGGGCGTCCTGCTCGATTTGTTGTTCTGCCCGAGCCTGAGCGTTGTGGCGCACAACGAGGAGAGTGGCGCAGGTAAGCCCGGCGGTGAGCAATACGAAGGAAAGAAGAAGTTTGGTCCGAAGCTGCAGATTAGTCTTGCCCCATATGCTATCGCCGAGATACAGCGAAAGATAGTGTGAGAGAGGTTTTAGCGTAGGTCGGGATGAAGTATCCCCATTTCCACTGTCCCCTCCTTGCAGAGAAGGAGCAGGGTAGGGTGAAAGGTCTGGTGTCACAGCGGGAGAGAAGATAACCGCATTTCCACTCTCCTTTTCTTCGACAGAGAGAGGATGGTATTGGGAACGAGCCTTTGCCACAAACCTCGCTACCCGATCGGGTTCGCTTATGCTCATTTTTGCGGCCCCAACTTCCGGCGCAGGTTGCTGCACGGGCTTTTCGTTGCAAGGGCGTAGCGAACGCAGGAGGTTCGAGAGAGCAAGGTCAAGCACCCCGAGAATGCGTCTCACTTTGAGAGTCATGTAGGTGATAAACTAGCAACCAGAGGTGCGAGCCAGAATAGGTCTGCGGTACCACTGAGCAGGTACGAGAGAGTCAGGTCGGGATAACCGTTAGAAAACAAGGCTGATAGGGCCAATTACGTATCAACCGGCTTATGCCCGAGGAGTGGGCTAACCGGGGAAGGGCTCTTCTGCCCAGGGAAGGGCGGAGGAGGGGAAGATGGAGGCGCGAGGCGGAATCGAACCGCCGATGATGGTTTTGCAGACCATTGCCTTACCACTTGGCGACCGCGCCACCGAACGAATGAGGCCGGGAGCAGCGAAGGGGCCGGAGAGAGAAAGAAGCCCTCGCCGCCCAGTCCCCTGCTCTGCGCTACAAACTTCTGCCGCTCGCATCTACCAACGGGTCTGAAACCCGCCACTACCAACTGCGGTACTTAGTCTGCCGAGCTTCCCTCCTAGAGGGCGCAGCATCCTGCGCCCCTCCAATAGCCGAGAAGAGATGCCGACGTGGATGGCACTGACGCGGTTAGCGAGCGCTGGCGGCCAGCTCGGGCTGAGCCGATCGCGTTTCGTTCACAATAGGAGCGCCGACAAGGTTGCCCCATTCGGTCCATGAGCCGTCGTAATTACGGACTTTTTCGTAGCCCAGCAGATACTTCAGCACGAACCAGGTGTGCGAACTGCGCTCGCCAATGCGGCAGTAGGCGATAACTTCGTCCTTGCCGTTGATGCCTTTACCCTCGTAAAGCTTCTTCAAATCGTCGAAGGACTTGAAGGTGCCGTCTTCGTTGGCGGCTTGCGCCCAGGGGATGTGAGTCGCCTGAGGGATGTGGCCGGCACGCTGAGCCGTTTCGGTCATGCCGGGCGGCGCGATGATCTTGCCGGTGAATTCGTCCACGGAACGAACATCGACGAGCTGGCCGGGTCTGCCGCTTTGGAGGATGGAGAAAACATCTTCCTTGAAGGCACGAATGGTTGCGTCCGTGGCAGAAACGCGGTACGCGGCGGGGCTGACATTGGGAACATCCTTGCTGAGCGGGCGCTTTTCCTCGAGCCACTTCTTGCGGCCGCCGTTGATCAAGCGGATGTCTTTGTGGCCGTTGAGCCTCAGTTGCCAGAAGGCGTAGGCAGCGAACCAGTTGTTGTTGTCGCCATAGAGGACGATAGTGGCGTCGTTGGAGATGCCGGAGGCGCTGAGAAGCCTTTCCAGGGCGGCTTTGTCGATCAAGTCGCGGCGGATGCCGTCCTGGAGCTGCGTCTGCCAGTTCCAGCCCACGGCGCCGGGCAGATGGCCCTGATCGTAAGCGGTGGTGTCCACGTCAACTTCGACAAAGCGAAGATTGGGGGAATTCAGATTGCGAGCGGCCCAATCGGTTGAGACCAGAACTTCGGGGTGTTTGTACTCTGACATTTCTCTTTCTCCTTTGTAATTGGTTTCGAAACTCTTCTGAACGGAAAACAAAAAACCCACCTACCAATTCCTTTCTGGCGGTGGGCTCCAAAACTTTTGGGGCTGGATGAAATCCTTAGCTGCTCAGCCTCCCCGCGCCAGAAGACACACGCATACAGCACATACAACAGATGCAGCTGAAAGCGTTCTTCTGGGCGAGAATTGACATATCATTAGGCTACACAACTGCGCGAGGTTTGGCAAGAGTGCTTTGCAACTCCATTCCGATGCCATGCGAAACTTGAAAGCCCAAGGAGCGGGGGAAACCATGTGACTCTGCCCAGCAAGGATTCCAAATCAGTGCCCATTTCGTAGGCAAATGTTTTAGAATAAATCAGGATGAATTGGGCTCGTGCGCCCGTAGCTCAGTTGGATAGAGCGTCTGCCTTCTAAGCAGAGGGTCGGGAGTTCGAATCTCCCCGGGCGCGCCACTTTTTACGGTTGCTGACGCATGATCTCAAAACAGCCTGGTTGGAAAACCAAGCAAGGCTGTGTTTTTTTCAGCACATTCGGCCTATGCAGTCCAATATAGCGGAAATGTTGGGGCGTAACCCTTACCGGATTTAGACGGAACCAATAATCGGATTGCGCTCCGCAGGGGGCTCCTCGCCTACCTAGGGGAGCCCTTTCCACACTGGCCGACTCGCTGCGATTAACACACATACATATCTGGGATATCTGGGGCGGATAGACTACTTCTGAATATTTTGCTCTTTCCCCCATTCTCGTTGCTAGGCGATCTTCAGTTTTCTCTGCATTTCTTCGAGCGAGATGCCCTTCGTTTCCGGGTAGAACAACAGCACCACGAAGAATTGCAGCACCATCATTGCGGAAAAGAATACAAATGGATAACCGCCTGAAGACGCGGCCATCAAGGGAAAAGTCCAAGAGATCAGCGCGTTCATAATCCAGTGGGAAAAGCTACCCAGACTCTGGCCTTTAGCGCG